>Ga0307374_10006626_pt1 | contig 18133 bp, 17 predicted proteins | sample OX3MG_FD_202532 | JGI IMG/M metagenome (GOLD analysis project Ga0307374, IMG submission 202532) | Soil microbial communities from Risofladan, Vaasa, Finland - OX-3 | ecosystem: Environmental > Terrestrial > Soil > Coastal area > Acid sulfate soil | place: Finland: Risofladan, Vaasa | collected...
ACACGCTGTTTCATAAAAGTCCTCAGAACTCCCCTGGTCAATTTCATTTTGCCGCGTTCATTTTTCCGCGCTTACCTGCGTATCGTCGGCCCGCGCTGCTATGGTACGGGCATCGGACCGCGCCCTTTCAGCGAAGTCGGCGTCTTCAATTCCGTCGAGATTAATTTCCACGTTTTCAAGCGCGCCGCGAAGGGCGGCAGTCGCCATAAGCCGGGCCACACGAACGTCTGATAACATCGATGGGCTGGACATCTCCTCCAGTTGCCCGAGCATTTCAAATATATCGGCCGCTCGGCGCGCAACCTCCAGCGGAACCTCCACGGCGCGATGCATCGCCTTCTGAATTGCGTCGTTGCGCGTGCGTTGCTCGGCTTCCGTCTCGCGCGGCAGTTTCCTCGCGGTGACCACGGCGTCGAAAGCGGCGGCATCCGCGTCGATCGTCTGAGGAAAATCACGCGCGGCGATCTGGAATTCCTGACAAATCCTGTCCAGCCGCGCGGTGTATGCCGCTTGGGATTTGCGCTGGCTCGAAAGCCCAGCCACCATTTGGCCCAGGGACGCGGCCAACGCGCCCGCCAGCGCGGCCACCGATCCTCCACCGGGCGTTGCTGTTGGCTGCGCTACGGTGGCGAGAAACGGTTCGAGCATCGCGGCGAAACTGTGCGGACGCGCCGCAGCTGCCGCAGCCTCCAGCGCGTCGTCCAATCTCTTCTCCAACACGTGCGCGGTGGTAAAGTTTTCAAACTTCAAGAAATATTCAGCCGTCATGTCGATGGCGCGCCGCGGGATCAGCCCGATCAGTTCGCTGCTCACCACCGAAGCGCCATAGCGATCCGCCTCGCGTTTCACCATTTCATATACGCGATGCACGGGCGTCTGTTCGAAATCCGTGAGGTTCATCGACACTTGCGCCAGATTGCGGGCATCCAGAAAAACACCCATGGCTTTCACGTAGCGCAGCCCGCCGCTTGAGAAGCGCACCGCTTTCGCGACTCTCTTCGCCACCTCCACGTCGCTGGTGTTCAGCAGAATGTTGTAAGCGACCAGGAACTTTCGCGCGCCTACCACCGTGGCTCCCGCCGTGGGATGAATCACGCGATCGCCAATGTCCGGAGCGCGGTCTGGATTCGTCTCGATTTCCTGGCACAGTCCCTCGAATTGGCCGCGGCGGATGTTCTCCAAGTTCGCGCGGTCGGGACGCTGCGCAGCGGCTTCGTAGAGATAAACGGGGATGTGATAGCGATTCCAAATCTCGCGCCCGGCGAGTTTCGCGAGCGCCACGCAATCTTGAAGCGTGACTCCCTCCAGCGGCACAAACGGCACCACGTCCGTCGCACCGATGCGCGGATGAACGCCGCGCTGACGCGTTAAGTCGATCAGTTCGGCGGCTTTCCCGACGGCGCGAACCGCCGCCTCCACGACGATTTCGGGTTCGCCCGCGATAGTTACCACGCTGCGGTTGTGATCCGCATCGGACTCGTCCGCAAGCACCAGCACGCCCGGCACTTCGCGCATGGCAGCCACGATCCTCTCGATCTTCGCGCGATCGCGCCCTTCGGAAAAATTGGGAACGCATTCAACGAGACGTCTCATGGGTCAGGAGTTCTTTGGGTGGATTACAATTCCGCGCTTCATGGTCATGCTGCAGAGACTCACACCAAAATAATACGGAATTTCGCGGTAGTCGGCCACGTCGAAAGTGGCGAGGTCCGCATATTTGCCAACCTCAAGCGAACCGGCGCGATCGTGCAGCCGCAACGAATAGGCGGGATTGATGGTGGCTGCGGAGATGGCTTCCGCGGGACTCATGCGCAATTGACTGCACGCCAGCGAGAGAATCATCGGCATGCTCATGGTGGGGCTGGTGCCGGGATTGAAATCCGTTGCCAGAGCCACGATAGCGCCGCCATCGAGCAGCTCGCGTGCGGGCGCTTGATAAGCGAGTCCCAGATGAAAACAGCAGCCGGGAAGCAGCGTGCAAACCACGCTTGATTGCGCCAGGGCCCGGACGTCAGCGCCATTGATCTTTTCGAGGTGATCGGCGCTGGCGGCTTGCACTTCGATGGCGAGCCGAGCCGCGCCGGTTCGAGCGAACTGTGCCGCATGAATCCGCGGAACCATGCCGCAGGCGCGCCCGGCTAAAAGGATCCGGCGCGCTTGCGGCACGGTGAACGCGCCGCGATCGCAGTACACGTCGCAAAAATCGGCGAGCCCGGCGGTTGCGATCCACGGAATCCATTTGCGCACCAACAGATCGACGTAGGCTTCCGGCCGCCTTCGGAATTCCGGCGGCACCACGTGCGCTCCTAAGAAAGTCCGCACGATATCGAGCGGCTGGTCCTGATGCAGCTCACACAGCACGTTGAGAATTTTTACTTCGCTCCGCCAATCGAGGCCGTATCCACTTTTGGCTTCGAGAGTGGTTGTGCCGTTTGCGGCGAAGTGCTGAAGATGCGCGGACGCTCGCGTTTTCAGCTCTTCCGGTGACGCCTTGCGTAAGCGGCTGACGGTCGCGCGAATTCCGCCGCCATTTCGGGCGATTTGCTCGTACGATTTCCCGGCGATGCGCTGCTCGTACTCATCCGCGCGGCTGGCGGGGAAAATTAGATGTGTGTGTGAATCGACGAAACCCGGCAGCACCACGCGCCCGCGCAAATCGAGTTTCTCGGCTTTGCGCGCTCGGGGGAGCTTTTCGATCTTGCGCCGCGGCCCGATGGCCGCGATCCGGTCGCCCTGTATGAGAATGGCTCCGTCGCGGATGATGCCCAGGTCGCGCATTGCCCGCCCGCGACGCGGCACGGGGCCGCGCAGGGTGAGCAGCTCAGAGCACCCGGTTATGAGAAGACCGGACACGCGATCAGCGGAATCGTAACTCGCATCTGCTTAAAACTGCAATGATTTGCTGGAAGGGGAGCCGCGAACATCGCGCGGCAGTCAAAGCTTCTCGCGATCCGGCATCGGAATTTTGATACCCGTTTTCTTCGCGAAAGCGACGGCGTCCGGATAACCCGCGTCCGCATGGCGGGCCACGCCGATGCCCGGGTCGTTGGTGAGCACGCGCTCTATGCGCGCGGACATTTCATTAGTTCCGTCCGCCACCAGCACTTGGCCGGCGTGTTGCGCGTATCCGATTCCTACTCCGCCGCCGTTGTGAATCGATACCCAACTTGCGCCGCTGGCGGTGTTCAGCAGCGCGTTGAGGAACGGCCAGTCGGCCACAGCATCCGAGCCGTCCCGCATGGATTCGGTCTCGCGGTAAGGGGACGCGACCGAGCCGCAATCGAGGTGGTCGCGGCCGATCACGATGGGAGCTTTCAACTCGCCGCGCGATACCAGGTCATTGAGCGCCACGCCGAATTTGTCGCGTTCGCCATATCCCAGCCAGCAGATGCGCGCCGGCAGGCCCTGAAACCTTACTCGCTTCTGCGCCAGACGAATCCAGCGGCACAGGATTTCGTTTTCCGGAAACATTTCGAGAACAAGCTGGTCGGTGCGGTGAATGTCCGACGGCTCACCCGAAAGCGCGGCCCACCGGAAGGGACCTCGGCCCTCGCAGAAGAGCGGGCGAATGTACGCCGGCACGAATCCCGGAAAGTCGTACGCGTTTTTCACGCCCGCTTCGAACGCAAACGTGCGGATGTTGTTGCCGTAATCGAAAGTGACTGCGCCGAGTTTCTGCAGCGTTAGCATGCCTTCGACGTGGTACCCAATCGATTCCAGAGAGCGCGCGCGATAAGCAGCCGGGTCGGTTTTGCGAAGTTCCGCGGCTTGATTGACGCTCAGACCCTGCGGGATATACCCGCCGACGGGATCGTGTGCGCTGGTCTGATCGGTGAGAAGGTCGGGCACAACTCCGCGCCCGGCCAGCTCCGGAATCACATCCGCGCAGTTTGCCACCAGACCAACGGAAGTTGCTTCGCGCTTACGCACTGCGTTTTTAAGGATGCGCAGCGCTTCGTCGAGGTCGTTGACCATCACGTCGCAATAGCCGGTTTTCACGCGCCGCTTGATACGCTCGGGATCGACGTCAATACCAAGAAAAGCTGCGCCATTCAGCGTGGCTGCCAACGGCTGCGCTCCGCCCATTCCGCCCATGCCGCCGCTCACAATCAGCTTGCCCGCTAAATCGCCGCCGAAATGCTGGCGTCCCGCGGCTGCGAATGTTTCGTAGGTGCCCTGAAGAATTCCTTGCGAGCCGATGTAAATCCAGCTCCCGGCGGTCATCTGCCCGTACATCATCAAGCCCGCGCGGTCGAGCTCGTCGAAGTGCTGCCAATCGTTCCAATGCCCAACCAGATTCGAATTGGCGATCAGCACCCGCGGCGCGTATGAATGCGTGCGAAAAATCCCGACTGGTTTTCCGGATTGAACGAGGAGAGTTTCGTCATTTTCCAGACGCCGGAGCGAATCCACAATTGCGTGAAAACATTTCCAATTGCGCGCCGCTTTACCGCGCCCGCCGTAAACAATCAGCTCCTGCGGCTCTTCAGCCACTTCTGGATCAAGATTGTTCATCAACATTCGCAGCGCCGCTTCCTGCTGCCAGCCTTTGCAGGTGATTGCCGTACCGCGCGGAGCGCGCACCGGCTGATATTCCGTCAGGTCGTCGCTCGCTACATTCGACATGGCTGTGCCTTTCTGTCCTACGCTACCACACCACACAGCGGCTGTATCCACTGGCGAAGTTGCGCGTCGCCAATGCGTATGCTACTTTCGCTCGCGGGCATTTCTTGAGCCTTTTCCAGTGAAAACTAGCGAATTGAAACCTGCCGACCGCGACGAAGCTGCGCTGCTCGAAAAGCTCGACGCCAGCCGCCTGCCCACCCACGTGGCAATCATCATGGATGGGAACGGGCGCTGGGCCGGGCGCCGGCACCTGCCGCGCATCGCCGGGCATCGCGCGGGCGTGAAAGCGGCTCGCGCGGTGATTGAAACGTGCGCAAGGCTGCACCTTCCGTGCCTGACGCTCTACGCGTTTTCGCTCGAAAATTGGCGCCGTCCGGAAGCGGAAGTCGATTTTTTGATGCGTTTGCTGCGCGAATATTTGAAGCGCGAACTGCCTTCGCTGAAAAAAAACAACATTCAGATGCGCTTCATCGGCAGGCTCAGCGAACTCCCCCACGCGGTGCGCAAAGATATCGACGACGCCATGCAAGTGACGTCGCAAAATACTGGTTTGAAGCTGGTGGTCGCACTCAATTACGGCGGACGCGCGGAGCTGACCGACGCCTGCAATGCGCTGTTCGACAAAGCGCGCGCCGAGCAACGCCGCGATTTTCATGTTGATGAAGAATCCATCTCCGCGCACTTGTATACGGCGGGATTACCCGATCCCGATTTGCTGATTCGCACCAGCGGCGAAATGCGCGTCAGCAATTTTCTGCTGTGGCAGATCGCCTATGCGGAGCTGTATGTGACGGAGACGCTATGGCCGGATTTTTCGCGCACGCGCTTGATCGAGGCGCTCGTCGATTATCAAAAGCGCGAACGCCGCTACGGCGGTCTGGGTTCCAGCCACGCGGCTGCGCGAAAGCCGAAGGATTCATCCGCTAGCGCGCAGGAGTTCCCGGACGAAGAAAAGTCCGAGCGCGAGCAACGGCCCGCGGATGTAGCGCGGCAGGGACGGCTCTGAGCGAATGCCCGCGCGCATCCTGACAGCATGCGTCTTAATCCCCGCAGTCGTGGCCCTCGTATGGTGGGGACCGTCTGCGTTATTGGCCGCCGTCGCGGCGCTGGTGGCGCTGCTTGCGCTCATGGAGTTTTTCCACTTAGGCGAACGCGTTGGCCTTCGCGCCTTCCGCATTTGGACGATGACTTGCGCCGCGGGACTTTTCTACGCGCAATATTCTCAAGGCTTGGTGGAGACTCATCCGCTCGGTAGCGGCGTGTCAATCGTTCGGGTGCACGCGGTTGGCGCAATTTCTGTGGCAGTGGTTTTTTTGATTTTCATCTTTGGCGCGGCGGGGATTGTTTTGGCGATGCGCCGCCCTCTGCAGGAATCGCTCCCCGCGCTATCAATCAGCTCGGCTGGGCTTCTGTTTATTGCATTTCCGTTTAGCTATTTGGTACGTCTCGACGAAATGAGCCAAACCGGGCGGGCGTTAATTCTTTTCACGCTCGTACTGATTTGGGCCGGCGATACGCTCGCCTACTTTACCGGAAAAGCTATCGGACGAATTCCCATGGCGCCGGCGCTCAGTCCGAAAAAGACGTGGGAGGGCGCGGCAGCAAATCTGGTCGCTTCGCTCATCGTCGCGCTGGGATTTTCCTACTGGATGCAACTGGACCTTTGGACCCTAGTCGGCATCGCCGCATTCGCGAATATCGCCGGGCAAATGGGCGATCTCCTGGAATCCGCTTACAAGCGCGCTGCGAACGTGAAGGATTCGGGCGCGCTATTGCCGGGCCACGGCGGCATGCTCGACCGCATCGATAGCCTGATTCTCGCGAGTCCGGTGGTGTGGGCCGCGTATCAGTGGCTCACCACGCGATAGGTCGCGTTTGAGCCCGGAGTTCTGACGCTGGCCTGGCCGGGTTCAATGCGATGATCCGCCGGCAAACAGGCGGCCAATCGCAACCAGCACCACGGCGCCCACCGTCGCCGCCGCCAAACTGGCCCAGAAACCCCATGACGGAATTCCCAGCCGCGTAAATATCCACCCGCCGATCACGGCGCCGATCAATCCGAGAATGATGTTCACGAGGCAGCCGAAGCCGTGGCCCCGCGTGATGATGCCAGCAATCCATCCGGCCAGCAGCCCGATGATTATCCACGCAAGTAATCCGCGTGACTCAATCCCCAGGAAATACGTATGCCCGTGCACGTGCACTTGCAGCAAGGACAGCACTGCGCTCACAACCAGATTCATAGCCAGGTTCCTCCCCGGAGATGCTGCCGCCGAAAGGCTACATCTCCAACATTTATGCATAACCCAGCGCACAAGAAAAGACCGGCTGTGATTCTGAGGAGCGCAGCGACGAAGAATCTCTCTTCAGGCTGCGCGTGACCAAAGGCGGATTCTTTGTACGAGAAATCGTGTCCGAACCGAGGCCGCAGTCTGCTGTTCGGGCGATAGCCGTTTCGCTGTTCCACGATCCGCGCACAAGCGCTCGGAAAACCCAGCATCACGTCGCGCGCGTCGTTTGCGATATTCAAAAATTATCCGAGTTTTTTCTAAATTGTTCTTTCGTTTGCCGCCTCATCTGTAATATCAATGAGGCGCATGAACGCGAACGAGAACCGCCGTTTCGCCGGAAAACGAATTTCACCACCTGCGAGGAAATGTGAATGCCGAATAAAAAAGGCGCCACGGGTCGAATTCTGCACGATCCGGTCAAGGATCGTTTGACTCCGATTTACCCGCTGGATTTATCAAAAATCGAAACGATCGACGATCTGGTGCGCGCCATGGGCCGAACCGCCTTCACCGGCCGGCAGATTGGCGACGCCGCGGACGTGCTCGAATCAATGGCGCGCGATAAAGATTGCTTCGTCGTTTTGACCCTTTCGGGCGCCTTGACCGTAGGCAAAATGGGTTTGCTTTTCTGCGATCTGGTCGATTCCGGCATCGTGAAGGCGATCGTGTCGACGGGTGCTCTGATGGCGCATGGCCTGGTGGAAGCGACTGGACGTTCGCATTTCCGCTACGATCCGAAAATGGACGATCGCGAGCTTTTCTTCGCCGGATACAACCGCGTGTACGATTCGCTCGAGCCGGAAATTAACCTGGATCACGTCGAGGAAGTTGTCGATCACGTTCTCGATCGTTGGGATCCCAATGAAGTGCTTTCCAGCTGGCGCCTGCACCAGCGCATCGGCGAATATCTGCAAAAAAACGCCAAAGGCCGCGGTATTTTGAAAAGCTGCGTGGAAAAGAAAGTTCCGGTATTCGTCCCGGCATTCACGGATTCGGAGCTGGGCATCGACTTCGCCCTGAATCAGCGCCAGCGCAAAAAGACGGGCAGGCCGCCGCTCGTTTTCGACGGATTCGATGATTTCGAGCACTATGCGTCCACCATGCTAGCCACCAAGCGCATGGGAATATTTACCGTGGGCGGCGGAGTGCCGCGCAACTGGGCGCAGCAATTTGGCGTCTACGCCGAATTGCTCGCCAGGCGCGGCTACGAAAAGATTCCGCTCAAGCGCTATAACTACGGCGTGCGCATCTGCCCCGAGCCAGTTAGCTGGGGAGGTTTGTCAGGCAGCACCTACACCGAAGCGGTCTCATGGGGAAAATTTGTACCTCCCGAAGAGGGCGGAAAGTTCGCGGAAGTTTTCGACGACGCAACCGTCGCGCTGCCGCTCATCGTCGGCGCGGTTCTGCAACGGACCGGCTATCTGAAGCGCAAGCGCGGCAAGAAGAAATAGGCCAGAGCCCGCGCTTCAAACCGAAACACCATTCCGGGAAATAAAACAAAGGCAGGTCCAACGTACCGGGCAGGGAAGCGGCGGATTAGTCGTCGTCGCTCAGCAGAATGGCAGCAGCAAGCACCGTGGTCCACAGGCCGCGTTTATCTCCGACCGCCGATTGCGTGATGTTCATGGTGCGGACGATCTTGTTCGATATCCGGTAGACCTCTTTTTTCTCATCCCACGAAAGATCCGGATCGAACTCCACGTTCAGCGTCGTCGCCAGCATCTCGGCGGCGAGCTCTTCCGTGTATTCGCCCGCAACTTCTTCCGTCTCGCCAAACGAATGATGCTCGGAGAGGTATCCATACATCGACTTGTCGCCGGGAAGTGCGAGTCCCACGCCGGCCGCGATCAACCGGTGCGGCTCGCGCGTTTGATTCTCGCTGATGACCGTAAACGCCACCTGCCCGGGCTTCAGATGCTTCAGCCCCTCGGTTCGCGAAATCAGTTTGCAGTGTGGGGGGAAAATCGACGAGACGCGGACGATGTTGCAGGCCGCAATGCCCGCATTCCGCAGCGCCAGCTCGAAGCTCGACAGGCGCTCGCGGTGCTTTCCGACTCCCTTAGTGAGGAAAATTTTCTTCGCGACAAACGCCATGTCTTGAGCCGGGTTGCGGTGCCTCCGTCGCTTGGTTTCGGAAAATTGAGCGTTCGAAAATTAACAAGCAGCCGAAGTGATGTCAATGATTATTCGCGCTGCAGCCATTACAGCTGCGTTACTTTTCCGCGAACGCCTGCCTATGGGCGCTCTCAAAAACTTTTCACGCGCGTCTCACACCGTCTTCCACAGCATCACGCACGGTGCGAGCGCTTCGCAGATCACTCCCAGTTCGCGAAGTTGCGCCGCTGTGAAGTCCGGGCCCGCCTCGGCAGCCTCGCTCGCCTTGCGGGAGATCTGCAGAACTCCCACCACCTGCGAGCCCAGCAGAAGCGGCGCGCTCATTATTTTCTGGATGGGCTCCGGCCAGTGCTCATCGACGCGAACTCCCTCGAATACCGACGCGTGCGGCACCATCGAAAAATGATTCACCACATCCGGCCGGCGCTCGCGGGCCGTCCGGACGGCGAGCGACGAGATGCTGCTCATCGGAATCTCGCCGATGGGACGCAAATTATCGGGGGCAAGGAAACGCAGAGAGCGCTCGTCGGGAGAAAATCCCAATATTGCCACTTCGTGCGGCCGCACGCCGAAATTCTTGGCGATTAACTCGACTGCGCGGTTCAATCGCACGGTTTCGCCCTCGCTGCCCGCGCGCGCGAGTTCCGTCACCCACTTTTTCAGTTCGCCGATGTGTTCGCTGGCCATTCGATGAACTTTCGCGAAGTGTAGCATAGCGGGGCGCATGCGCTTCTTGCCATTCGCGATGCCGTCGCCTATACTGTCAAGAGCATTCGACACAGGATTTTTCACCAGCGCAGCCGGCGAATGATTCACAATGTCTCGAAGTCTCGCCGCGCTAGGAGTTTGTTCTCGGAGCTTGCATGGCATCTGCAGTCGGTGTAACTCGGACCAGCTATTTTCTAGATAAGCTTCAATCACTCAGCGGCGTGGTTCCCATCGGCGCTTATTTGACCGAACATTTTTTCGAGAACAGCTACGCTCTCGTCAGCCCCGAAAAATACAACTACATTGCGGCGAAACTGGAAACGGTTCCGTGGCGCGTCCCCATCGAAGTGCTGCTGATTTGGGCTCCCATTCTCTTCCACGGCTTCTACGGGATTTACATTTGGTGGAACGGGAAAGCCAACGCCATCGGCCACCCGTGGATGTCCAACTGGCTGTACGTGCTGCAGCGCTGGACGGGCATGATCGTATTCGCTTTCATCTTCTACCATGTTTGGACGGTCCGCTTCCTGAGTCACGGAAAGACCACCTACGCCGATATCGCGCATTACCTGGCGAATCCCTGGATCGCGGCGGTTTATGTGATCGGCGTACTCGCCGCGTCATTCCACCTCGGCAACGGCTTGTGGAATTTCGCCTGCAAATGGGGTTTTGCGGTCACTCCTAAATCGCAGCGCGCCGCCGGCTGGTTCGGGGCTTCTGTGGCCATCATTTTCGCCGTGGTCGGACTCGCAATCATCGTCGGCTTCCGCTTCCACTGGACTCCTTTCGATACATATCTCTGATGAGACAGCCAAAAATCATTATCGTCGGCGGTGGACTTGCAGGCCTGATGGCCACCATTCGAGTCGCTGAAATGGGCGTTCCGGTCGATTTGCTCTCGATCGTCCCCGTCAAGCGTTCGCATTCCGTGTGCGCCCAGGGAGGCATCAACGCGGCCAAGAACCTGAAGGGTGAAGGTGATTCCACCTGGAAGCATTTTGACGACACCATCTTCGGCGGCGATTTCCTCGCGAACCAGCCATTAGTGAAGAACATGTGCGAGGCGGCGCCGGCGATCATCGACTTGCTCGATCGCATGGGCGTCATGTTCAATCGCACGCCGGAAGGCCTGCTCGATTTTCGCCGCTTCGGCGGCACTCTGTATCACCGCACTGCCTTCGCTGGCGCAACCACCGGCCAGCAATTGCTCTACGCTCTTGACGAGCAGGTTCGCCGCCACGAATCCCAGGATCGCGTAAAGAAGTTCGAAGGCTGGACCTTCCTTTCCGCCGTTCTCGACGACGCCGGCATCGCCCGCGGCATCTGCGCCATGAATTTGCGCACCATGGAAGTTTGCACTTTCCCCGCGGACGCGGTGATTTTCTGTACTGGCGGAATCGGCGCAATCTTTGGCCATTCCACGAATTCCGTGGTCTGTACCGGCTCGGCGCAATCGGCGCTGTTTCAGCAGGGCGCTGCCTACGCAAATGGCGAATTCATTCAAGTCCATCCCACCGCGATTCCCGGCGAGGACAAGTGCCGACTGATGAGCGAATCCGCTCGCGGTGAAGGCGGCCGTGTGTGGGTTCCCAAAAAGCCCGGTGATACGCGCGCCGCGAAAGACATTCCTGAGAACGAGCGCTTCTATTTCCTCGAGGAGTGGTATCCGAAATACGGCAATCTCGTCCCGCGCGACGTGGCCACCCGCGCGATTCACAAAGTTGTCTTCGAAATGAAGATGGGACTGCCCGGCGGCCCGGCGGTGTATCTGGACGTCTCCCATATCCCGCGAGATATCCTGGACCACAAGCTCGAAGGCATTCTCGAAATTTACGAGAAGTTTGTCGGTTCCGACCCGCGCGAAGAGCCCATGAAGGTTTTTCCCGCGATGCACTACACCATGGGCGGCCTGTGGGTCGACAACCAGAATCAAGCCACCACACTGCCCGGCGTCTACGCCGCTGGCGAGTGCGAATATCAATATCACGGAGCGAATCGACTCGGCGCGAACTCGCTCGTCTCCTGCATTTACGGCGGAATGATTGCCGGTCCAGCCGCGGTTCGCTACGCGCGCAACTTGGAAACTGGATGCGACAGCGTGTCATCCGAAGTCTTCGAGCGCGAACGCGTCCGCCAGCAGGACATCACCGATGGCCTGCTCCACCAACAGGGAACCGAAAACCCGCTGACCATCTGGCGCGAGCTCGGCGAAGCGATGACCGAAAACGTCACCGTGATCCGCTACAACGCTAATATCAAGAAAACTCTCGATAAGCTCGGCCAGCTCAGCGAGCGCTACAAAAAAATCAATTTGCAGGACCGTACGCAGTGGTCCAACCAGACGCTGAATTTCACGCGCGAGCTGGGCAATATGCTGGTGCTGGCGCAGGTCATTGCGCTCGGCGCGCTGGAGCGCAACGAAACCCGCGGCGCGCATTACAAGCCCGAATATCCTGAGCGCGACGACGCCAATTGGCTGAAAACTACCATCGCCCGCTACAATTTCGGCAAAATCTGCCTGGAGTACCAACCCGTGGACACGTCCTTGATTCCGCCGCGCGAAAGGAAATACACCGCCGCGGGGTAACTAAAATCTATGGCCGACAAAAAAGTCATCGTTCGCATCAAGCGCCAGCAGCGGCCGGACGAGCCCGTTCGCTGGGAAGAATTCGAGCTGCGCTATCGTCCGCACATGAACGTCATCACCTGCCTGCGCGATATCGCTGAAAAGCCGGTCACCCGCGACGGCCGCGAATCGTCGCCGGTCAGTTACGATGCGAATTGCCTCGAGGAAGTCTGCGGCGCCTGCGCCATGATCATCAACGGCCAGCCGCGCCAGGCCTGCTCCGCGCTGGTCGATAATCTCGAACAGCCGATTCGTCTGGAACCGCTCACCAAGTTTCCTCTGGTGCGCGATCTGGTCGTCGATCGTTCGAAAATGTTCGAGGATTTGAAGCGCACCCATTGCTGGATTCCCATCGACGGCACTTATGATCTTGGCGAAGGCCCGCGCATGTCTCCTGCCGTTCAGGAAGCGGGCTATCCGCTTGCGCGCTGTATTACTTGCGGAAATTGCCTGGAAATTTGCCCCAAGGTCAACGAGCACACGCAGTTTGTCGGCGCCGCGATCGTCAGCCAGGTCCGGCTTTTCAATATGCATCCCACCGGCAAACTCCACGCCGCAGAGCGGCTGGATGCACTCATGGGCCCCGGCGGCATCGAAGATTGCGACAACGCCCAGAATTGCGTGAAGGTCTGCCCGAAAGGCATTCCATTGACCGAATCGCTCGCCGCCATTAATGGCCAGGTGATTCGCCACGCGCTCAAGACCTGGTTCACCGGCCACGATTAGAAGTCGCTGTGGCCAGTAGCCGCAGCGTCAGGGCGATTGCCTTTGCCAGGAGATAGCGTCTGTCCGTCCAAGCCCCCGATCCGGAAACTTCCCGCCACGCGCGCGATCTCCATTTCAGCTCCATTGTTATCGACACGCACGTCGACACCACTCAGCGACTCGCTGAAGCTGCTTTCCATCTAGGCTCGCGCCATTCCGACGGCTCACTCGATCTGCCCCGGCTCCGCGAAGGCGGAGTCACCGCCGTATTCTTCGCCGTGTGGGTTCGCGGCACCGTCACCGGCCCCGAAGCTGTCCACCGCGCCACCGAGCAGATCAAATCGATTCACCGCGCAATCGCGCGACACGCCGGCGAAGTAGTGCTGGCCCGCAGCGCCGATGACATCAGGCGCGCGCACCAGCAGGGACGCATCGCCATTTTGATCGGCATCGAAGGCGGCCACATGATCGATTCCAGCCTCGATGTGCTCCGCCGCTTCGCTTCGCTCGGCGCGCGCTATGTGACGCTCACGCACATGCGCAATACCGAGTGGGCGGACGCCTCAACCGATCCGCCACTCCACAACGGCCTTTCCGATTTCGGCAAACAAGTCATCGTCGAAATGAATCGCCTCGGCATGATCGTGGACGTCTCTCACGCTTCCGACAAAACTCTGCTGGACGTTCTCGACGTAAGCCACGCGCCCGTTTTCGCGTCACATTCCTCCTGCAAAGCCATTTGCAACACGCCGCGCAATCTCTCGGACGATCTCCTCCGCGCGCTCGCCGCGAAAAATGGACTCGTGCAGATCAATTTCCACGTCGGTTTTCTCAGCCAGGAATTCGCTCAATTCGAAGCCGCGCATCCGGAAATCGAAAAGGAAATTGAAGTGGAGGCAAAAAAGCGCAGCTCGGAATCCGGTGCGCGCGAACTCATCCAATGGGATAAAATTGTGCGCGAATTCATGGGGCAGGGGAAGCTTCCGCGAGTCGAATGGACCAGCATCATTGACCACGTGGATCATGCCGTGCAAATCGCCGGAGTCGACCACGTTGGCCTGGGTTCTGATTTCGATGGCGCCTGCATGCCGTTTGGCATGGAAGACGCGTCGAAGCTGCCCCAAATCACCGAAGCTCTTTTGCGCAAAGGCTATTCCGACGCCGACATTCGCAAAATTCTCGGTGAAAATACGCTGCGCCTGATGCACGACGTGGACGCGGCATCTCAAACAATGAAAGGCTCTGCATTATGAAGCGCGTTGAGGTATGGTTTAGCTTGTGTGTGCTCGCCGCCGTGGCCTGTGCCACAGTTGGCTGTAAATCCGGTTCGCAGCAAAATAATCCCAACGAAGGGCAGGCGCCAATGGCCATCGATCCCGCACTCTTGCATCCCGAGACTCTGACCGACAAGGCTCCCGAAGTTTTCGACGTGAAGTTCGACACCACTCGCGGCGATTTTGCCGTTCAAGTTCATCGCAAATGGGCGCCGCTCGGCGCCGACCGTTTCTACAATCTCGTGCAGCACGGATTTTTCACCGGCGAGGCGTTTTTCCGCGTCGTTCCGGGCTTCGTCGTGCAATTCGGCCTTAGCCCCGATCCGGACGTGAATCGCGCGTGGCGATCCGCCAATATCAAGGACGATCCAGTCACCCAAAGCAACAAACGCGGCACCATCACCTTTGCCACCGCCGGGCCCAACACCCGCACCACTCAACTTTTCATTAACTTCGGCGACAACTCCGGCTTGGATCGCCAGGGATTTGCTCCCTTTGGCTTGGTAACCTCTGGCATGGATGTGGTCGACAAAATCTATAGCGGCTACGGCCAGCAGCCCGACCAAGGCGCCATCACCACGCAGGGCGCGGCCTATCTGCAAAAGAACTTCCCGAATCTCGACACGATTAAATCGGCCACTGTTGTCCCCGCTTCGGCGGCGCAGTAGCGCCGAGGCGGCTCGGGCTCTTAGCAACTTGTTTGAGGTTGGTGGAATCTTACTGCGGCGTGCTGCGTTCCCAGCGGCGGATTTGGGGACATGCGGCAGCCGCACGGGGCCTGTAGTTCAACGCGACCGGTGTGGGCGCTCGCGCTCCGGGAGAGAAAGGAACCAAAACCGCTTCGCGGCGGCCTGACTCAGCCGCTGCCCCAGCCCTCATGAGCAAAACACAATCTGTCTTGGAGGAAAAAACCCTCGCGTTTCCTCCGATGGAGCAGGCCGTCGTCAGCGCCACTGCACTGCTTCTCGGTCTGGCTCTGGTGAAGTTGTTGCTGCAATTCGCCGGCATCCGCCACTACGGCTTTTTTCGCGACGAATTGTATTACATGGCCTGCGGCCGTCATTTGGCCTGGGGCTACGTCGATCAGCCTCCGCTCATCGCCCTGATCGCCTGGTTCGAAGCGCACGTTTTTGGTACGTCTATCGCCGCGCTCCGCTTGGGGCCGGTGCTTTCCGGCGCCGCCGTCGTTTTCCTCACCGGAGTTCTCGCGCGCGAATTAGGCGGCGACCGTTACGCGCAATGCCTGGCCGCGGTTTCGGTCCTGTTCGCTCCTGCATTCCTCGCTTTCGACAGCTTTTTCTCGATGAACGCCTTCGAGCCGCTCTTTTGGGTGCTTTGCGCGTTGCTCACCGTGCGCATCGTCAGCGGAGCTTCGCCGCACTGGTGGCTGGCTTTTGGCGCGCTCTCCGGCGTTGGACTCGAAAACAAGCACACCATGCTGGTGTTTGGCTTCGCGCTCGTCGCCGGTTTGCTTCTTTCCGGCGAAGCGCGTGTCTTCCGCTCCAAATGGATTTGGATCGGCGGCCTGATCGCGCTGGCGATTTTTCTCCCCAATCTGATCTGGGAAGCGCGCCACGGCTGGCCGCAAATCGAAGTGGTCCGCAACGCGCAGCGCTACAAAAATATCCCTATTTCGCCCCTCGATTTTCTCGGCGACCAGGTGGCGTTTCTGAACCCGCTGGCGCTGCCGGTCTGGCTGGGCGGCCTCGCGTGGCTCTTTTTCTCGCGCGACGGACGGCCATACCGCTTTCTCGGCTGGTGCTATCTGCTCGTGCTGGGCATCTTCCTCGCCCTCAACGGCAAATCCTATTACGTGCTGCCCGCATATCCGCTGATTCTGGCCGCGGGCGGCGTGGCCATCGAGCGCTTCTGCGAACCCGCCGGGCGCAAGTGGGTGCGGACGGCTCTCCCAGCGATCATCCTTACCGGCGGCCTGCTCATGGCGCCGTTCGGCGTGCCATTCCTGCCCATCAACACTTTTTTGCGCTACGAGAAGCTGATTCCCGCCAACAAAGTGGCCAAGACCGAGCGCGACGCCGAAGACGTGAAGCTGCCGCAGCTTTACGCCGACATGTTTGGCTGGCACAACATCGCCGTCACCGTCTCGCAGGTGTATGACTCGCTGCCGCCCTCCGAAAGAGCCGGCTGCGCGATTCTGGCGGGGAATTACGGCGAAGCCGGCGCCATCGACTACTACGGCCCCGCTCTCGGCCTTCCCGCCGCCATCAGCGGACACAACAGCTACTACGATTGGGGCCCGCGCAACTATTCCGGCTCGTGCGTGATCCTCTTAGGCGAGCGCTCCAACCGCTACATCAAGCTATTTGGCGAAGTCCGCCAGGCCGCGGTGATCCACTCGCGGCACGCCATGCCCAACGAGCGATCCATCCCCGTCTACGTTTGCCACAAGCCCATCGCGCCCCTCAAAGATCTCTGGCCGCAATTCAAAATGATCATTTAGAGTGTAGAGCCCGGCGCTGATTACGCCAGGATACGCATTACGCAGGGCCAGCCAGGAAGCGGACGTCGCGTTCGGCTGCGCCGTGCAACACCTTGAGAGCGGTTTGGTAGGCGGGGCTCTCATACGTCGCGATCGCTCGGTCGACGCTGTCGAACTCGATTACCACGGTGCGCTGGTCCAAGCCTGCTTCGAAGGTTTTGGTTGGCGTGCCTCGCACCAGGAATCGTCCGCCACCGGCTTGAATCGCGGGGCCGGCCAATTTCGCGTATTCGGCCAGCGCGGCGGGGTTTGACACCGAGCGGTACAGAACGATCCAGTATCCTTTGGCCATCGTGCCTTCCTTCCCGCGATCGTATCGACGGAAAGCTACTCTGCCACGCCGAGGAAGTCAAAACCTGAATGGCGAACTCCCCCGGCGGCGCGGCAGACGAGCGATAATCGTTTTTTCCCCAAATGTGCGATGATTGCCGGCCGAACGCGCCATGAATATCAACACCCGAGCATGGTTGAGCCTTTCCGTTGTCTCCATCATCATGGGGCTGTTGTTGTTTATTCCTGCGGGGACGATTCACTATTGGCAAGCCTGGGTTTACGTGGGGATTTATTTCACTGCCTCGTTTTTGATCACTCTATACCTGGTGAAACGTGACCCTGCGCTCCTCGGTCGGCGTATGAAAGGCGGCCCGTCCGCCGAAAAGAGAAAGCAGCAACGAGCCGCCATGCTTCTGGCGTCGCTCGCATTTATCGCGGCGCTGGTAGTGCCGGCGCTCGACCATCGTTTCCGTTGGTCCGCGGTGCCGGTGTTTGCCGTCATCTTGGGCCAATTCTTGACCGCTCTGTGGTACCTCGCGATGTTCCTCGTTATGCGCGAGAACACTTTCGGCGCGGCGACCGTCCAGATTGCCGAAGGCCAGAGGGTGATATCCACCGGGCCGTATGCCATCGTGCGCCATCCGATGTATGCCGGGGGGCTGTTATCGTTCATCGGCACCCCCTTGGCTCTGGGCTCCTGGTGGGGATTTCTTGCTCTGCCTTTAGCGCTAACCGCTCTGATCTGGCGGCTCGTCGACGAGGAAAAGCTTCTGCGAGGCAGCCTCCCTGGCTACAGCGAATACGCGCAGCGCGTTCGGTACCGCCTCATCCCCGGCGTCTTCTGATTCGTCGATTTCGTCTGGCAAATAAGCCAAAACCGGCGCCGCCACAAGTGACGCGTTACGCCCGACGCTCGAATTTTCGGCGCGACAGGGGAGTCGGAGAAGGGGACAACGTTACGCCAGGGGAGCGCGGCGGGGGAAGAGCGCGTCTTTTTCCAGGCGCGTGGTGTCGA
>Ga0307374_10006627_pt1 | contig 18129 bp, 16 predicted proteins | sample OX3MG_FD_202532 | JGI IMG/M metagenome (GOLD analysis project Ga0307374, IMG submission 202532) | Soil microbial communities from Risofladan, Vaasa, Finland - OX-3 | ecosystem: Environmental > Terrestrial > Soil > Coastal area > Acid sulfate soil | place: Finland: Risofladan, Vaasa | collected...
CCGGTCAGTCGCGAGGAGGAGGAATTTCGGCCATGTCCCGAGCTAACGCTCGATGCCGCTGTGTCGGCCTACCGGCAACGGGCCACGGCGACAGATGCCATCGTCCGGTCCCTGTCTCTCGCTAAGTCCTCGGATCCTGAGGGCTGGGCTGAGGGTAAGGACCTGCGCTGGGTGCTCCTCCACCTCATCAACGAAACGGCGCGTCACGCCGGGCATGCCGACGCGACAAGGGAGCTGCTCGACGGCAAGATCGGAGAGTGAGCCGGCGGCGCGCCACAAGCCGGTGTTGGAGGACACGGCGGCACCGTCCTTTGGGGGCATTGGGACGACATTCTGGGACGATGTTCTGTAGTCGATGACCGAAAGGACCGGTGAGCGCATCACCGTCTGATCGATCGGCGTTTTTCGATCGTCAGCTGACGCGCTCGAACGGACGACGCAGATGAGAAGCGACCTGGTGTGGCTGAGTCATTCGCGGGTGCTGCTTCGGGGACTGTCGACTGGGTTGATGCCGGCCCACTTGTATTCGACGTTGGCCATCTTCCAGTAGGCGATGGCGATAGCCCAGACGATGACGAACAGGGCGGCGATGGCGAAGCCGGCCTTGTTGATGTCGAAGTTGGCCAGGAAGTCCCAGAAGCCGCCGTGGACGTGCAACTCGCTGGAGAGCAGCCCGCAGATCTCGATGGTGCCGATCAGGAAGGCCACGGCGATGGACAGCCCGGTGATGACCAGGTTGTAGTACACCTTGCGGACGGGGCGGGCGAAGGCCCAGCCGTAGGCGAAGTTCATGAAGCAGCCGTCGGCGGTGTCGAAGAGGGTCATGCCTCCGGCGAAGAGCAGCGGTAGGGACAGCACCGCGTACCACGGGAGGCCTTGGGTGGCGGCCGCCGCGGTGGCGGCCAGGAGGAGTACTTCGGTGGCGGTGTCGAAGCCGATGCCGAACACGAGACCTACGAAGTACATGTGCCAGGTTTTGGTGATGGAGCGCATGAACCGGCCGAAGAACCTCCACATCATTCCTCGGGCCTGGAGCTGGCGTTCGAGTTCGTCCTCGTCGAAGTCGCCGCGGCGCATGCCGCGGAACACTTTGAGGATGCCGGCCAGCACGATCAGGTTGAGCGCCGCGATCAGGTACAGGAAGCTGGCGGCCAGGGACGTGCCGATCACCCCGCCGAGGGTCTCGTAGCCGGAGTTGGGGTCGACCACGGCCCCGAAGACCGCTTTGGCCGCGACGGCCAGCCCGGCGCCGACGACCATGATGATCGACGAGTGACCGAGGGCGAAGAAGAACCCGGTGCCCAAAGGGCGTCTCCCGTCGGCCATGAGCTTGCGGGTGGTGTTGTCGATGGCCGAGATGTGATCGGCGTCGAAGGCGTGGCGGGCGCCGAGCGTCCAGGCCGTGAAGGCCACCCCGAAGCCGATCCCCAGTCCCTTGAAGTGGAAATGGTGGGGGTTGATGGCGAGGGCGAAGATGGCCCAGCCGACCACGTTGAGGCCGACCACGACCGCGACCATGCCGCCCAGGCGGCCTCTCTCGGGGCCGGTCAGGGCTGATCGTCCGGCTAATGCTGGACGGGTGGCGGTCATCCGATGCGTTCCTCCTGGTCGGGTTGGAAGCGGCATCGGCGACCTGAGTCGGCACCGAACGAACCGCCCTTCTGCCGAGGGCCTGTCTGCTCCACGCGCAACCGAGGCGACCGGACTCATCCCCCGAGGGGGCATGACCGTTGCGGGACAGTGCCGGACTCTCACCGGACTTCGCTGGGCTGAACGCCATCCCGGTGTTCGCCGGGACGCCACGAACCTAAACCCCCACACGAACGCCCGTCAAGGCTGAACAGACGTTCAGATGATCCGTAGGTGGCAGACTGAGGGGCGTGCATCTGGTGCCCGCCGACCAAGCCCACCGCCGGATCATCGACGGCGACAACGTCTGTGCCGCCATCGAAGCCCTCGGCGACCCCGCCGCCATACAGGCATCGGCCCATCGGTTCTCGCTCCTGGGTGACCCGACCCGGCTCCGCATCCTCGTCGCCATCAACTCCGCCGGCCCCATCAGCGTCTCCGACCTGGCCGTGGCGACCGGGATGACCGACGACCACGTCTCACAGACCCTCAGATATCTCCGGGCCAGCCAGACCGTCAGCGCGGAGCGCGACGGCCGAGTAGTCCGCTACCAGCTCGCCGACCCCGTCATCGCCGCACTCGTCGCAGCCGCCACCACCCAAACGACCGGCGCCCCGAACAATCGATCCCGCGCCCAGTCCAACTCGTAGGAAAGGCCAGGTCGAGATGCAGGCGGGGGGGCGGGCCGAGTCTCCAACCGCACTTGCACATGCGGAGCGTGCACCTTCACCTGCCACGCCAGGGCGAACTGAAAGTCGGCCTCCGAGTGGAAGATGGGCCGCAGCTCGGCCAGCCGGCCAAGGATGGCGTCGAGGTCCACCCCGCCGGCGATCTTCACGCCTCGAACGGTAGCGCCTGCCACCCGGGGTACCGGGCTGCTGCCAGTCCCGTTGCCGGCGATCCGGGCGCATATGTCAGCGGGATTTGGAGATGCCCTGCCTGAATCTTCTGGGACACTTTGGCTGGGCTGCTCCCCACGTAGTGTCACCCAGCCTCCCGCCTGAGTATATCCGTCCTGCCCTCATTGAGATATACTTTTATCGTGAGCAAGCGACTAGTAGACATCGACGACGAGCTCCTCGAGGCAGCCTCCTCGATCCTGGGTGCGTCAACCATGAAGGACGCGGTGAACCGCTCACTCGAGGCGGTAGTCCTGGCTGATCGGCGTCGCCGGCATGCCGACCGATTGGAAACGATGAAGGGCCTTGACCTTGATAAACCCAAGGTCATGTCGGGCGCGTGGCGCTAGGCGCTCGGTACCTGGCGGATAAGAGCGCGCTCGCCCGTTTCCCCATCCCCGCTGTAGCTCAGCGTCTCCGTCCGCTCCTCGAGGAAGGCTCCCTCGCCACCTGTGCGATCGTCGACCTCGAGTTGCTCTACAGCGCCCGTAACCTCGCCGACTACGAGGAGGTGCTGGAAGAACGCAGAAGTCTCGATACCGCGCCGATCACGCCCGAGGTGATGGCCAAGGCGATCGAGCTTCAACATGAGCTGGCCCGTCATGGTCACCATCGTGTCCCGATACCAGATCTCGTGATCTCTGCTGCGGCCCAAGCGGCCGGCTTGACCGTGCTGCACTATGACTCCGACTTCGAACGAATCGCCGACGCCGGTGGTGCGGCCCAGGAGTGGGTGATCCCGCGAGGATCGCTGTAGCGCCCTCGAGCCGGCGTTGGAGGGCACCTCGTGCTCGCGATACTGGGATGCTTCGACTGAGCGGTATGGGGCAGCTCTGCCTCCCACTTTGCCGGGACGTCTCGTCAGTGTCGCCGCTGGTATGATTGTGGTATGACCACGAAGGTAGCCATCAGCCTCCCGGATGACGTGCTCGCATCTGCACGGCAGGCCGTCGCTGACGGCCGTGCGAGCTCGCTATCCGGTTACATCTCTTCCACGCTGGCCGACCGCCAGGACTATGAGGACCTGGCAGAACTTCTCGCCGAGATGGCCGCGGAGACCGGTGGGCCGTCCGATGAAGACCGCCGCTGGGCGCGCCAGGCCCTAGGTCTCGACTGATGCCAGGCGTGACGCTCGATACTGGAGCCCTGATCGCCATCGAGCGAGCCGATCGGCGGATGCAGGCCTTGATCGACGAGGCCCACACCGCGGGACTGCCCATCGACATCCCGGCCGGCCCCTTGGCTCAGGCGTGGCGGTCCGGCCCTCGTCAAGCCCGCCTTGCACGGACGTTGCATCTGGCCAACGTCACCGTTCCGGCCCTCGACGAACCGAACGCCAAGGCTGCCGGAATCCTGTGTGGCCAGCGAGGCACTCATGACCCAATTGACGCAAGCGTGGTACTCAATGCGCGCCGACGCGACCAAACCGTGATCACCAGCGATCCGGCTGATCTCCGCCACCTCGACGCCCACGTTCGCATCCTCGCGATATAGACACCGAGCCGGCGCACTGGGGGGGGGCACTTCGGACCTCGCTGGATCCGGCGATAGTGGGGCGCGTGTTTCGAGACACACTACGGGCCCGAGTACCGCGCACGGTGGTGCCAACGGGCGAGCGCACTCCCCCCGTCGATCCTGCCTGGCTGTCTTTGCGCCAGCTGGTGGAGCCGCCCGCCAAGATCCGGCGGAGCAGGTACAAGTCGAGGACCACACCGAGTACCGTCCTGCAGCCGGCGATACGGGTCACCCCGCCTCTTGACGATGGGGGACGCTCTGAGGCGACGTTTTGGGACGTTCTCAACCTCAGCCACCTACCCGGCCGGAGCCGACGAGGGTGTCCTGTCACCCGGGGGATATAGTGTTTCGACTCACCCAAGGAAATCCTTGGGTGAGGTAGTATGGTTGGCATGAGAGAGTCGGACCGCCGTGGAGCTCTGCCAGTCCAGTCACCGAAGAGAGTGCCAGCCAAGGGGACCGTCGCGGCGCTGGGAACCAAGACGTCCGGCACGACGAAGCTGACTTCCAAGACGACGAAGGCGGCCAAGAAGGCAGTCGCCCAGACATCGGCGGCTGGTTCGACCAAGACAGGAGCGGCCAAACGCGCAGTCACCAGCAAGCGAAGCACCAGGGCAGCAGCATCCTCCCAAGCGGTTATGGCAGGCACGTCCACCAGCTGGCAACCTAAGGTTCGGGCCGACCAGGTGGTCCGAGTTCTCGGCAACCGCAGAGCGGCAGCAGTTCTCGGCGTATCAGAGAGTCAACCATCCCGGTGGCGCAAGGCTGTAGAGGTGCCCAGTTCTCAGGTCGCACCCATGCTGGTGGACCTAGACCACATCATCGCCCGCCTTCAGCTCATTTGGGACGAGGATGTCATTGGTGACTGGCTGGAGGGTGCCAACGCATTTCTCGACGGAGCCCGCCCGATAGACGTTCTGCGCGTGAACGGATCCGGGCCGGTCCTTGAAGCGATCGAGGCTGAGGCTGCAGGCGCCTACGCCTGACCGTGCTTCTCTACCGAGTCTTCCCCTACTTGGAGACCGCACCAGCGGCCGATCCTGGTCATCCACTCTATGTCGAGACAGCGGCTCAGGGTAGGGGCCGCTGGGATAACCCGAACCTGTACTCCACGATGTATTTGTCGCAGTCGCCCGAGGCAGCCATCGGAGAGACCTTCGGAAACCTCGTCCGCTGGACCCCGAAGATGTTCCAGTTCCCCGCCTTGCCTGGTTCCGTGAAGGCCCTGGCCACGTTCCGGTTCGACGAGGAGGCACACCCTCTCCTCGATCTCGACGACGCCGGCGTGTTGTCGCAACGCGGGATCCGTCCTACCCACGTGGTTATCCGCAACCGACCGCGCACACAACAGATTGCAGCTCACATCTTTGCCGAGGGGTCCTGGAGTGGCATCCAGTGGTGGTCCTACCACCGCCCGCAGTGGACGGCTGTAGCCCTTTGGGACATCGCCGGACTCACCGTGGTCGAGGTGGAGGACATCTCAACGCACCCCGCGCTTGCAGCGGCGGGGACCACGCTCTCCAAGCCCACCCGCGGCTTTTGAGTCGCGAAGGAGTGGAGCCGAACACCAGTCCTTCCCTCCACGCGATCGGTATTGGCGTCCGGTAGCTGCGTTGGGGGCACCCTTGTACAAGAGGTTGGGCGGGATATTGGGGCGTTGTCTTTGTCGGGAGCCCAACGGCATGGTGGCCTATAGCTGTACCTGAGGGTAGGGGGGGAACCGGTCGAGCAGTTCGGCCGAGCGGCGTCGGCGGTGTCGGCGGTGATGTCGTCGAGGATGTAGTGGGCTTTGGAAGGCCCCGACGAGGACGAGGCGGGTGAAGTGCCAGAAAGGGTGGCGGCGGTGATGTCGTCGAGGATGTAGTGGGCTTTGGAAGGCCCCGACGAGGACGAGGCGGGTGAAGTGCCAGAAAGGGTGGCGGCGATGATGTCAGCGATTTCGTCCATCTCGGTCGGGCCGAGGCCGAGGGTGGTGAGGGCTGGTGTGCCCAGGCGTATCCCGGAGGTGTACCACGGACCGTTGGGGTCAGCCGGGATGGAGTTGCGGTTGGTTACCACCCCGGCGTCAAGGAGGGCGGACTCGGCCTGGCGGCCGGTCAGGCCGTAGGAGGTGGCCACGTCGATGATCACCAGTCGTTGGCTGCCCTGCCCGGAAATGTCGGCCTTCGCTGATCTGAAGCGGTGGCTGTTGTGAGAGCAGATCGGTACTTGGGAGGCTGTACCTGACGTAGCCAGGCGACCCTCCCACGTGTCTGGCCGATCACTGCGTATGCGCCCGCTCCCCGTCCGCGAAAATAGGCCAGCGGACCGCCGCCATGCGCCCACGAGACGTTGGTGGCGGTTCCCCCCTTCCCAGGGCACCACGCCCAGTAGAGAGGACCGATTCGATTCAACTCGGCGCCGATTGTCCACGCCTACGGCAGGTCGATCGCGGCCACTGCCGAGGTGCCGGCATCGATCAGCAACCGCAAGTTGTGCAGGTCGAAGTTGGCCGGGAATGGCCCCGAGTAGACGGTGACGTCGACTGTTCCACCTGCCGGCACTTGGGGTGTCTCGTTGAGCCCCTCGGCCTCTCCGACGTCGGTGCCGTCGGCTAGCAGTACGTGGGTCAGGTTGGCGCACAGACCTCCGGGCGAGGTGAGGCTGCTCCCGATCGAGGTGTCGCAGGTGCCGCTTTGCTGGGCCGCCGGCACCCCCAGGTACACGTCCGCACTTCCGTCGTTGCGGGCGCCCACCAGGCCCAGGAGCGCTTCGGCCCGCGAGCTCGGGTTCTCGATCGTGAGCTGTACGGCCACGTATTCCTTGCCTGCCCCGGCGGTGTGGGTGCCTCCTATCGTCCCGCCGGCGGTGTACTGGTCGACCAGTGACGGGAAGCCCACCGTGACGGACCAGCTGGACCCCGAGGCGTCGGCGATCGACGCTCGCGGCGAGCTGCAGCAGGGGGCTGGCGCCGTGGTAGGGGGCACGGTAGTCCCGGTCGTCGAGTTCGTGACAGTGGTCTTCGATCCCGCCGATGAGGCCCCGCATGCTGCGACGAGCAGGGCTGTGACAGTCACCGTGGAGGTGACAGCTGTTCTGCGGAGCTTCACCAGAATTCCTTTCCTCGGGTGTTCGTTTCACGGGGGACCCCTTGGCGCGCCGACGTGCCGTTCATCGCGCTCCCAGAGGCGTTTCGTCGCCACTTGGTCCTGCGCCGCCGGTCGACGGTCGCGCGCCGGGCGGCTCACGGTGCCGGCGTCGCCTTGCGACGGCCAGGCTCGCGCCGATGATGCCCAGCGCGACCGCGGCGGCCACAGCTGCCAGGAACGGCGCCGGGCTGTGGCGACTGCGACGCTGCTGGGCCAGGGCGCTCGCCAGGGTCTCGATCCGGACGGCGGTGGACAGCGAGCGCGGGCGCCCACCCGGTCCCAGGCCTGTCGCGATCAGTTCGTGTCGGCCCGGACTCAACTGCTGGTAGACGCTCACGGGGACCGAGAAGGCTCCGTTCGCATCGGTCTCGGCCTGGGCCAGTCCCGTCGGAGACGAGTGGCCCTCGACCGTAACCGTCGTATGGGGGGCGAACCCGGCACCGTGGACCAGCACGGCGTAGCCGGACGCGTCGACGACGGGTGGAGCCGCGCGGTTGGAGAGGTTGACCTCGGTGCCGGTCAGGTCCGCAGGCAGCAGCAGCCCGTTGTAGGCCGCCGTTATCGAGTCGACGAGCGCCCGCGCGGTCAGATCGGTCACCGTTCCGTCGGGGCTGGCGATGAGATCTCCCGGAGGGACTTTGAGAACGTAGACGGGTGCGAACTCGGTGCCGACTGAGTGATCGGCTGGCCCGGCCTGACCGCCGGTCCCGGGTGCGACCACACGGTTCTGGGCCTCGAGGGCGACGAACACTTCTCCTTCCGCCTGGTTCAAGTACCCCTCCAGGTACTGCCCGGCCGACACTGCACCCGACCCATGTCCGATCGTCCAGAGATACTTGGCGAAGTCCTTGATCGCCGTGTCAGTAGCGGCGGTGACACCCAGGTCGCCGAATTCCGTGGCCCCGACCCACCCAGGAACGTCCGGGGGGCGACCAGACCCGGGAGACGAGTAGGACGGCGCGTCCACCGGGGCGAAGCCGTTGGCCCACAACGCCGCGGTGGGCACAGCCGTCGCGAGCACCAGGGCAGCGGATTTCTGCGCCCATACTGTGTAGCCGTTGACAACCGCAGCTCCGGCGCTTTGGGGCACCATGGCGGCCATCTGGGCAGCGATGAGCGCCTGGGATGCGCTGATCATCGCCTGGTTCCCTTGCTTGGTTGCGTCAGCGGCTCGGAGCAGGACCTCTGCCTGAGACGGGGAGAGGGCGCCGGTGTCCCACGGGCCGTAGGGCGGGGGCACGATCCCACCCAGCTGTGAGGGCGTACCGGCCGGGCCGGCGCTGCTAAGGGCCAATCGGGCGATGACCGTGAACGCGGTGGGATCTATCCAGCTGGTGTGAGTACCGAAGTCGCTCAGGAGCTCTGCGGCGGCCAGGTGTTCGACCAGACCCAGGCAGGCGGCCGGGTCGGCGACCAGGCCGACCACGAGGTTGTCGTTGTTGGCCGCACCCAGTCCGAGGAAGTCGCGCTGGACGAGCAGGTCCCGGCTGAGCGCCGCCGATGTGGCCCCGGAGGAGAGAGCACAGTCCAAGGACGCGTAGAAGTCCGGGTAGTCCAGATGCTCGACTTTGTAGGACCCTTCGTTGAGCGAGGCTTCGCCGTAGGCCCTCAAGACGTCGGTCAGCAGGTCCGGTGCCGACCGAACGTCAGCGTTTCGGGCCGCGACGGTATCGAAGAAGCCGGCCAACCAGAACCCGTCGCCGTGGTATTGGGAACCGGCAGCACCGGCGTTCGGGTCCTCAGGTCCGAGTAGCGCTCCGGCTATGGGGTCGACCAGGCGTCCCGGGTCGTCCAGTGCCCCGGCGCCGATCGCCTGGCGGGCGGCCGACACGCCGGCGCCCACGTCGCCCGGCCGGCTCAGGTCGCACACGATCGGCGCTTCGGGGGGGATCGCCGGATGGAGCGATTGCAGCAGCTTCAAGGCGGCCAGGACGTAGCCAGCGAGTGTGAGCTCGACGCTCTGCGCTGCGGGCTGCCCAGCGTCGGCGCGTCGCAGACCCAACACGAACACACGCTCGCCGGTGAGCACCTCCAGGCTCTGTTCGGCGTCCTGGGCTCCGGAGAAGAACGCAGCGTCGCCCACCTCTGCCACGGCGAATCCCTGATGAGCGAAGTCTTGTCGGCTGAGCTGCTCATCCTCGGCGAAGCGGGCCCCGACCTGCGACGAGGGGTCGGAGATCGTGAGCATCAGGGAATCGTTCCCGATCAGCCCGGCCCCGTTGAGCGGCGGCCCGTTCCAGGTGCAGATATGGGTCGGGATCCCGCCGGCCATGGTGGCGTTCTGTTCCCCGCCGAAGCTGACCGTCTCGCCCATCGCGCTGGCCCCCTGGGCGGTCGTCAACGCGGTGACCGTGGACCGGCCGATCGCCAGCTGGCACGATCCTTTGGTGGCCTGCCCGGCGGGAGACGTACCCATGCGGGCGGCCAAGACGCGGAGAAGGTTCTGTCGCACGGAGTCGGGGAAGGCGCCGTTGACACCGTTTGTGACCAGCACGGTGACGGCCGAGCCCTCATACAGGCCGGACACGGTTAGGTCTCCTGTCCCAAGAGAGCTGACCTCATGGACGTCAAAGGCGGTGCATTGCGCTCCGAGGTTGGGACAAGCGACCGCTTCTGCTGTCGAAGGCTGTGTCGGGGTGAAACCCTCGGCGCTGTTGTTCGCATCAGCCGTCCTGGCGATGCAACTGCCGAACCCATTTGCAGCCAGGAAGGCGAAAGCGGCGCCACCCTGCACGGACGAGCTGGCGTCGAAAACGATGGACGCCACCTCGAACTGTGGTGCGCCGTAGCCGTCCGATCCCTGCCCGAAGACGGGGCTGACCGTTGCCGCTTGGCCGGAGTCGAGTTGACTCAGCAGTGGATCACCAGCTGCGCATGCACGCCACGCCTTGACGAAGTCGTCGTCGGGGTTCTGGTAGGAGGTGACGCTCGGGTCCACGGCACTAAAGCCGGGGACGTCAGCGGAGGTCAGCCCCATCGAGGAGGGGGAGGGCTGCGCGGCGACCGGGCTGATCGGCGTGGCGCCGAAGGCCGAGGACACCAAGGCCAGCACCGTGATCGCCGCTCGCCCGGGTCGTGTGTAGCGGCCGACGCGGGCTGCTCCTGCCTGCCCCGAGGTGCGCGCCCTCATGGCGCCACCTTCGAGGGTGGCGTCCAGTCCCACCACGGCGACTTCGGGAAACAGGTCTGGCGACTCGAGGCGAACCGGGATTCGGAAGTCGCGCTGATCGGCGAAGGCGTCGTCGATGCGGGGGCCACGGTCGCGACGGAGGTGGTCTCGCCCGACCAGTCGCACGCCGATCCGAGAAAGGCCGCCGTGGCGCGGATCCACGCCGTCAGCCTCAGGCCGGCGATGGGACAGGCGTGACCGGGCCCTGTCAGGCGGTCTGGGTTGATGGGATCGTGTTCTCCTAGCATGTGGGCCATCTTCTTTTTTGGTGCCCGGAAGGGTTTTGGCGTGGGTTGCGAGTCGCCCCACACGGGCTGCCAGTCGGCGACCTTGTCGGTCATCGCCGGGACCAGGCCCATGTCGCGAGGATGGTTTCCAGCGCTCCGAGTCCCAGCGGATAATCGCCGTACACCGCTTCGAGGACGAGCGTGTAGCCCACCCCACGGTGGACCACTACGAGTTCTCGGCGCATAGCGTCGACTGGGCGCCCCGGGGCGATGGGAAGCCGGAACTCCAGAGCCATCGCTGGCTCCCGACCGACCCGCACCCGAGGGATGTCACGGTTGAGCGATCCCATCAATGCTTGCTCGCGCTGGCGGACGAAATCGAGGCGCACGCGCATGTCGAACATCTCGCGTCGGTCTTCGGCGGTCGCCGACCCGAAACGCGACGCCGTGATCGAGGCCTGTACGGAGGTCGCAGGCGGGACTGAGATGATGCCGGACTCGACGGCCAGCCTGCTGTTCTGAGCAAACACGTAACGCTCGTCGGGCCGTAGCTCGCGCCAGCCAGGCGGGTAGCTGTAGGCGAAGTCCAAGGTTCGGCACGTATTGTCGGGGGTCGGCGAACCCTGCGTCCGCTTGCCGCCAGCACCACGCCCGCGGCCGAAACTACCCGTCACCGTGACTAGCTCCCGGTTGCCGGTCGGGTCGCGGCTGCGGCCGGCCCGAACCCGTAGTCGACCGATGTCGCCTCGCTGTCTTGCGCTTCGAAGGAGCAGGGTTCGGGAGCGGCGGAGACGGCCCGGTTGGCAATTCCGCCAGGGTTCGCCTGGGCGGCTGACTGAAGCTCCTTTGCATGACCGAACCGGACTTCTGCCGTGTCGAACGATCGGCCCGCTGATCGCAAGACGCGGTGCCTCGGCGCCCTCATGGCCCGAGCGGGCGCGGTCCGCCGGCTGCCTGGGCTCGGTGCCACCACGGAGATCTGGGGAGGAAGACCTGGTGAGTGGATGCGAAGCGGTACAGGACGAACAGCCACGCTGGTGCCCTGGTACGAATCTTCATCGGCCGGTGCTCGTGCTCGTCGAGCAGCAGCACCACTCCGTCTTTGTCCAGGGACGACTGGCGGATCGACGGCCACCGTATCTGCACCCAGCTCTGGTTGCCGGTCCGGCCGTGCAGGAGAAAGCGGCGGTCGGTCACCCACAGCTGAGCGCGTTCTGGTTCGCGCCATCGCGGCGCCGCTTTCTTCGCCTTCTTGCGATTGTGTTGCCAGAAGCCGAACATGGCGAGGATCGACACCATCCAGGCCAGCGGGCTGCCCCATACGAAGAAGAACCGTCTCGTCAGGACGACCGGGTCGCCGTACCATTGCAGCACTTCGACATCCGCTCCATCGATGAAGCAGTTCTCACCCGCCTCCAACTGGATCCCCACAGCCGCCAACACGACCGGTGGGATCGGAACCAGCCACTGCCCCGCCTGGAAGCGTCCGGCCAGCTGACGAGCAGCGTCGATGTCGCGAAGGCGTGCCCTCGACGCTGCGGCGCGCATCCAGCCGTAGAGCGCCAAAAGGCCGACTCCGACCACGACGAAGAGCACACCGTCAGGTTTGGTGACACTCGCCGCGCCGACGACCGTGACGACCAGGCCGACGAGGCCGCACAACCGTCTGAGCCCGAGCAGACGGAAAGGCAGCGGTGTCATCTCGGGCCGAATCGCCTCGACATCCCCGCTCGGCAGGGCGCTCACCGCTCACCCTCTCCAGCGGCACGGCGGCCCCGCGCTCGCGTCATCCAGGAGCGCACGCCGATCAGCCTGAGGGCACGGTGGGTTGGAAGATGGCTCCTCGCCTTCGCTGCTTCGAGGTGGTCGATGCAGAACCACAAGGCACCTTGAGGCTGGCCGGGCATCGCGCCGGGATCCGACTCGTAGTCCCCGAAGTAGACCAAGTGCTCGCCGAGCGGCAACGGGAACGCCGACCGGTCAGAGCGTGCGTCACGAAAACAGACCGCACAAATCGGCGGGATCACGGCACGTCCCGCCTTGTTGCGATCGACGACTTTTTCGATCCTCTCCTATGTCGCGGCCGGTAGCGGCGGGCGGCACCGGTGATCAACGTGCCTGCCCCCAGCAGGGCCAAGCCGAGCTCGACCGGGATCTGTTCGTCACGTCCGGTGATGGGCAGCATGGAAGTCGTGCCTGCGGGGGCGGGGTTTGCCGGGGTGGCGGTCCCTACCGAACCGGGTAGGCCTGCGGGCGTCCCGGGGCTGGTCACGATCAACTCCCTCGTGGTCTGCACGAGCTTCGTCCCCCCATCGGTACCGCCGGTCACGGCCAGCAGGTAGGTCCCGGGTGCCAAGTCAGTCGGTATGGTCCCGACCATCGAATAGCTTCCGTCGGCCTGCGCCGTCGCCCGCCCGAAGAAGACCCTCGTGGCCGGGCCGGTTGTCGTGGCGGCGGCGGTGCCTGTCTGGGCGGCGGTGCCTGTCTGGGCGGCGGTGCCGGTCTGGGCGGCGGTGAGGATGTACCCGCCGGTCTGGGCGGCCGACCCCACGAAACCCGTGGCTTCGGCGGGTGGGGGAGACACGATCGACCCGGCGACGGTGGACCCGCCGTCGACGCCGACGCCGTTGACCTGCACGGTCGTGCCGGCTGGGACCGATACGGGTCCGCCGGTGGCTGCGAACAGCTGGGAGGGAACGCCGGAGTTGGGAGAGTTGATGGCGGCGTAGAGGTTGTTAGGGTTGCACTGGGCGTCGGGGCCAGGTTTGGGATTAATCAAACTGGCGGTGATCGGCAACCCCCAACCGAAGCTGATTTCGGCGCCCAGACCTCCTCGTATGTAAAGCAACCCGTGCTGGCCGCTGGGTGTGATCAGGGTGCCCATGCCGACTCCCGCCTCCCAATCGAGACCCAGTTGGGCGTTGGCCACAAAATTGTCGATGTCAGCGTTGGTGGGCTCCACCGTGGAGAGTCCGTCACCTACCCAGCCGGCGAAGAGGAACCCGTTGATCGGCAAGCTCGCGCCGAGGTTCGTGTTGACCGCCGGGTAGAAGGTGCCGTCACAGGTGAGCACCCCGGATCCGGACACACCCAACGGTCCGTCGAGGCCCGCCCCTACCGCGAAGCCGACGAAGTCGGGGGGGCGCTGCGGGGCGGCGAACCCCCAGTCCCAGGCCCAGTCCTCGGTCGAGGTGCAGCTGTCTAGCTCTCCGACCGAATAGATGTCGCACCCGTAGATCGCGTCGACGGGGTCGACCGCCATGGTGATCACGTTCTGGGCGGTGGTGTTGCTGAACTTGCCGCTCGAGTCGGTAACAGTCAGCGCCACCCGGATGTTCGAACCTGTGGGCATCTGCACCGTCTGCTTGCACGCCGAGGTGAAGCTCAACGCGGACGCGGCTCCCCACGAGTAGCTGGCAGCCCCTGGCGAGGAGCAGCCGTCCAAGGTGACCGGCACCGTCCCCCCGGAGGGGAAACCCTCGGTCCACGTGAAGCTGGCTACAGGGTCGACCTCGACGTTGCTCGAGGTCGAGGCCTGGTTGCCCTTTGCGTCGCTCACGGTCAAGGTGACCGTGTAATCGCCGAACGCCACGATCGGGATCACAAGGGTGGACGTGCAGCTCGGCGACGTCTCGTCGTACACGCTGCTGGCCCCCTCGGTGACGGCAACCCGGTAGCTCGTCGCGGCCCCAGACGCGCAATCGTCGACCGACAGGCCGAACCCACCACCCGGCGGGGTCACCTCACTCGCCGTCAGCTGGGCGACGGGCGTGACGTCGACGGTGTCGGTGTCGGTGGCGATGGTGGCGCCAGAGGCGTCGAGCAGCGTGAGGGTCACCGGGTTCGCGCCGCCGGCCATCGAGTGCGTGATCTGGCAGCTGCCGTCGACGCTGCCATCGGGGAAGGCCCAGCGGTAGGTGGCGATGGTCTGGTCGGCTCCCTCCGAAAGGCACCCGTCGAAGAACACCGGGACCGTCGGCGTCCCTGTACCGGCGGTCGCCTCCTGCCAGGTGAAGACCGCCTGGGGGAACGGCGCCGGCAGCGGCGGCGGCGGTATGTCCGCCTGGCTGGAGGTGATCACCGTCGCGTCGGCTGTATCGTTCGGTGAGTGTTTGACGACTGCGAAGCACGCCGCCGAGGAGCCGTCGCCTGCGCATGAGAGCATCTGCTCCCGTGGCGGCGCTCCGTTTATCCCCAGGGGTTGTGCTGCGGGTGCCACGGTCTGGGCGGTCCAGGTGCGCCCGCCGTCCGCGGTCGCGGCGATCCCCACCTGGTTGCTGGAACCTCCTGTCAGGTCCCCCTCGGCCCAGCAGTGGCCGTAGTCGGTGCACGACACCGAGAACAGGTAGGCGAAGCCGGCGGGGACCGTTTCGCTGGTGACGGACTTCCAGTCGTCGGTCGTTCGGCCTATGTAGGGAAGCTGTGTGTTGCCGTCCTGGGCGTAGCCGACGACGGTGCAGTCGTACCACGACACGCACGAGATGGCTTCCGGCTGGATATAGCTGGCGTACCCGGCGAAGGCGGTGGAGGCGACCTGCCAGGAGCGGCCGCCGTCGTTAGAGATCCACACCGCCTGGTTGGCAACCCTCGTCGAGCCGTAGGAGCCGTCGGGTGCGACGCAGTGCGCCACATCGGGGCAGGACAGTTCGTCCCCGAACGTCGAGTCCGGCCCACCGGGGGGACGAACGGCGGTCCAGGTGGCGCCGCCATCGTCGGTCGACAGGGCCCAGTCCCACGCAGTGAACCGGCAGTGGGTAGCGTCCGGGCAGGAGATCCCCTTCGCCCCATACAAGGACCCCAGGTCTGTTCCTATCAGGGATGTCGCCTGGGCGCTGAGGGGGATGTTGGACCAGTGAGCGCCGCCGTCGGTGGTGCGCTGGACGGTGAAGGTGCCGTCAGCAATCGAAACTCCACTCAGCCAGCATGTCGTGGCGCTCGGGCAAGAGATGCCCAACACGAGCAGGAGCGGGACCGGCAGGGTCTGCGAGGTCCAGGCTGCCCCCCCGCCCGTGGTCGCCGAAATGTCGACGGTAGGGGTGCTGTCACTGCTGGCAATCCAGCAGTGCAGGGTGTCGGCGCAGGACGCGTAGGAAAACGAGCTCAGCGCCTGGGCCCCCGAGACGACCGACCAGGAACCCGACAGACTCGCCGAGGCATCGCCGGCTGCGCCGGCGACGAGGCCGGCGGAGACGAGCCCGCCCGCGACGAGACACCGCGCGACGGTGCTGCGAAGCCGTCTTCCTCGCAGCCCGCTGTGTCGACCGATCCTGCCCCGACCGTGTCCCATGCTCTGCCTCCTCCGGACCGGCTGGCCCCACCCGAACCGGAACGGGTGAAGCATAGGACTCCGCCCCTTGGAAGATCCTTGGAACTAGCCGCTCAGGTGGCTGTAGCGCCCTCCACCTCGGCCCAGGTTGCCTCAGCGGCCTTCAGGGAGGCTGCTGTCCCCCTGCGACGGCACTCCTCGACGGCCTCTGCGACGAGCCGGCGGGCGGCCGCGACGTCGCCGCGGCGTAACGCGATCATCGCGGATGTGCGTAGCAGAGGACCACGGTTGCGGCTAGGCCGTCCTTCCATGCCTTCCAGGGCGGCGCCCACCACCTGGGTGGCGCTGTCCAGGTCTCCGCTCGCCAACGCCCATTGGGCGAGGGGGTCGCTGCTCGCCGCGATGTCCTCGGCGAATCCCCGCTGAGCCATCAGGTCCAAGGAGCGTCGCAGGTGGCCTCCGGCCTCATCCAACCTGCCGGCGCGAAACAGGGCCTCGCCAAGTACCCGAAGGGCGATCCCTACCCCCCAGTCGTCCCCGATGCGCTCGAACGCCGTCAAGGCTTCGCCCGCCTGGAGGGCCGACCCGTCGACGTCGCCCTGGTAGAGGAGGGAGCGGGCCTTGGTGTAAAGCAGGTAGGCGCTCTCCAAGGGGTCGCCAGTGGTGTCATAAAAGCGTTTCGCCTCGTCGCACATCTCGTCGGACTCGACGTAACGGCCGCGGCCGCTGAGCAAGCCGGCCAGTTGTAGGGACGCCTCGGCCGCCGCCCGTGAGCAACGGGCCTTGCGAGCGACGTGCCGCCAGGTGCGCATCGTCGCTTCCGCGTTGGTGACGTCGCCGGCATCCAATTCGAGCGCTGAACGTAGGCGCAGCGCTTCGCAAGCGAGAAGACCATCGCGGTGGGATTCCGCGAGGCGCTCTGCCCGTTCGACCAGGTCGGCAGCTGTCGTGGCGTCGCTGTCTGCGCTGCGCACGACTTCGGCAAGCCGGGCCAGCGCGAAGCCGAGCCCGATCTCGTCACCCAGTCGTCCGGCCGCATGGAGCGCCTGTTGGCAATAAAGCCTCGCCTCGTCGAAATCGTCGAGCAAGTGTGCGGCCGTCGCCAACCCAAGGGCCGCTTCTGGTTGGCTTCGGTGATCCGCGGGCAGCCACCGACGAAGCATCTCGAGGATTGTCTTGGCGTCGCCGAGGCGATACCGCGCGACTCGATGGTCCGACAACGCCAACGCTGTCGCCGCAAGCCTGTCGACGTCGCCTCCGACCCTGCACACCTCGAACGCGGCCAACAAGTCGAGCTCTGTCTGATCGAGAACACGCAACCAGCGGGCCGGAACGGTCCCGACCAGGCCGGCCCGGGCTTCGCCGGCGAGGTCGGTGAAGTACTCGACGTGGCGGCGGCAGCAACGCTCGCGCTCCTCGCCGTCGGAGCCGAGACGGCCGGCCGCGAAAGCGCGAACGGTCTCGAGCAAACCGTATGGCCTGTCCTCCTCACCGGGACGAAGGACGACCAACGACGACCGAACCAGCTTTCCGAGCAGCGCGAAAGCATCTCGGGCGGGGAGGGCGTCGTCGCAGCAGACAGCCTCGATGTCGGCCAGCCCGAACCAGCCCTGGAAGATTCCGAGCCGGGCGAGGAGCCTCTGCTCCGCGGTCGACAGCAGACGGAAGCTCCAGTCGATCATCGCGTCCAGTGAGCGGTGGCGAGCTCTGCTGGGGTCTGGGATGGGCATGTCGAGCCAGTCCGTGCCGCTCAGCCGATCACGGACGTCTCGCAACGCGAACGACCTGGATGCGCTCGACGCCAGCTCGATCGCGAGCGGCATACCTTCGGCGTGACGGACTATCTCTGCGATCAAACGCACGTCCACCTCCCGCCAGGCTCCCGGTCCCGTCTCGCAACGCGCGAGAAAGAGCTGAACCGCATCGGTCTCGAGCACGGCGTCGACCTGATCGCCCTGGTCCGGCAACGCGAGTGGTGGTATTGCCCAAACCGTCTCCCCGTCGATCCCGAGCGCCGCGCGGCTTGTGACGACAAAGGTCGTCGCATCTGTTCGTGCGAGGATCTCCGCCACGAGATCGCGGCACTCGGAGACAGCGTGCTCGCAGTTGTCCAGGACCACGAGGGCTCGGCGCCCCTTGAGCGCGACCGCGATGGCGTCGAGGGTGGGGGCGACGTTCAGATCGGATATCGCGGCCGCCGTTGCGCTGAACACAGCGGAAGGCACCTGCCCACCGAGGTCCACGAAGGCCAGCAGGTCCAACACGTGATCGCCCCCGGAGGCTTCGGCAGCATCGA
>Ga0307374_10006628_pt1 | contig 18128 bp, 12 predicted proteins | sample OX3MG_FD_202532 | JGI IMG/M metagenome (GOLD analysis project Ga0307374, IMG submission 202532) | Soil microbial communities from Risofladan, Vaasa, Finland - OX-3 | ecosystem: Environmental > Terrestrial > Soil > Coastal area > Acid sulfate soil | place: Finland: Risofladan, Vaasa | collected...
CCAATGGGTGCAGGACTCGCGCGTGGGTAACAAGCTTCGCGAGCTTTATCCCGTGGTCTTCCACCGGCGATTCGCGGTGCTCGACGACGCCCGCTTTGGCTCGAAGAGCCCCTGGCCGATCGAGTTCACGCGTGAGGGCCAGGAAGCGGAGTTCCTCCGCATCGAGGACTCGGCCGCCGCCTCGGCCCGCGCTTGGTCTGAATTCCCCGGCGTCTTCGGCCACTACGCGGTGAAACGAGAAAAAGACGGCGCCACGGTCTATGCCCGGTTTTCCGATCCGGCCTCGGCCGACGGCGGGCGGCAGCCGCCTTATTTCGTCGGCCAGGACTACGGCTCCGGCCTGGTGTTTTTCCTCGGCAGCGGCGAGATGTGGCGGCTCCGCGCCGAGGACGAAGCGTACTTCGAACGCTTCTACACTAAGCTGATTCGTCATGTGACCCAGCGCCGCCTGACGCGCGGCTCGCACCGCGGCATCCTGATCGCCGGCGACCGTTATCTCTTGGGGAGCACCGTGACCGTCAGTGCCCGCCTGACCAACGCCCGGTTGGAACCGCTCGAATCGGCGCAGGTACTGCTCGAAGTCGGCCTCCCCGACAGCACGCTGGAAACCATTCGGCTGGCCGCCGATCCCTTGCGCGCCGGTTATTACCGGGGCCAATTCACCGCGCGCAAGGAGGGGGTTTACGAGCTTCAACTGCCCGTTCCGGAAAGCAGCGACGAGCGGCTGACTCATCGCATCCAGGTCAAAGTGCCCGACCTCGAGCGCGAACACACGGTGCGCAACGACCCTTTGCTCTCGGACCTGGCGCAAAAGACCGGCGGCCATTATTACGACAGCCTCGACAAGGCGCTCGGCGCCGGCTCACCCGAGGGGCCGCTCGTCGACAACTTGCGCGACCAAAGCCGAACCGTGACGCTGCCTTCGAAACCCACGCCGCTTTGGGACAACGAGTGGACGATGGCGATTCTGTGCGCACTGTTGTGTTTCGAGTGGCTCGTACGGAGGCTGATGAAGTTAGCATGAGGCACGTCACTTGTCATTGGTCATTGGTCATTTGTTTGTTCACTCGTTCCCACGCTCTGCCGACCCGCTGCGCGGGTGCCCCGAACGGCCCTTCGGCCGCTCTGCGGCCCGGTATTCACTCGTTCCCACGCTCTGCGTGGGAACGGCTCTTCGGCCGCTCTGCGGCTCGGTGTAGATCCGCAAGTTTGCAAGCGGGACGTGGACGCGGAGCGTCCGGGCATTGCGTTCCCACGCGGAGCGTGGGAACGAGTAAAAGTTTGCGAGCGGGACATGGACGCGGAGCGTCCCACATTGCGTTCCCACGCCGAGCGTGGGGACGAGTAAACAACTGACCAATGACAACTGACCAATGACCAATGACCAATGACAACTGACCAACTGGAACAACCGCAATTGGCCCCGCGCGTGCGCGAGTTGCTCGGCGCACTGCGCCGGCGCATCCGCCGCTACGTGTGGCTTGAGGGCGCGGCGGCGACGCTGGCCGCGTTGGGCGCTTGCTTTTGGGCCGCGCTGGCGATCGACTGGCTGTTCGAGCCCACCACGGAGTTACGCCGGGTGATGTTGGGCGCGGCGGCCGTGGCCGGCGGTTATGTTTTGTACCGTGTCAGCCTTTGCCGGGTGTTCGTGCCGTTGTCCGATCAAAGCATGGCGGTGTTGTTGGAGCGGCGTTTCGAGCGATTCGAGGACGGCTTGCTGACCGCCGTCGAATTGACCAGCCGCAAGCTCGAGCTCGACGAATACGGCCGCGAGATGCTGGCCCACACCTGCGACGAGGCGTGCGCGCGTTCCGAGCGGGTGGAGTTGAGCGAAATCTTCCGCCGCGCGCCCTTGTTCCGTGCCGTCGTCGCCGCGAGTTTACTGGCGCTGTCGATCGTCGCCTTGGCCGTGGCGGCGCCTGGCTCGTTCCGATTCGGCGTGCGGCGGCTGGCGACTTTGACCAACGAACCCTGGCCGAGGAACACTCACTTGCGGGTCGTGGGCTTCGACAACCCCAGGCGCGAAGTGGTCATTGCCCGCGGCACCGAGCTGCGCGTCGTCGTTCAGTCCGAAACCGCCCCGCCGCTGGTGGTACCGCAGGTGGTGCAGATTCGATATCGCACCGCCGACGGCAACCGCGACCGCAAGACGATGGACCGCGAGGGGAACGCGGTGCCGGGAGTCGATCCGTTCCAGGATTTCAGCCACACGTTCCCAGGAGTGCTGGCCGATCACGAGTTCGACGTGATCGGCGGCGACGCGCGGCTGAAGGGCTATCGCATTCGCGTCGTCGAAAGCCCGACGATCGGCATGACGCTCCATTGTGATTACCCGGCGTACATGGGCCGCCCTGCCGCCGACGTACCCGGCACGGGCAACGTGCCCTTGCCGCGGGGCACGAAGGTCACGGTCCGCGCAACCGCCTCGAAAGACCTGGTGCGGGCGCGGATCGATTACACGTTGGACGCCGACACGCGCGCGACTGAGGATCTCTCGTTTTTCGACCGGCGCGACGACGACCGGCGCGAATTCGAGTTCACGCTGGAAAACCTCGATGCCGACAAGACCGTGCTCTTCACGCTTCTGGACTCCGACGGCATCGAGAACCGGCAGCCCGTGCCGCTGGTTCTGACCGCCGTGCCCGACGAGCCGCCGCAGGTGCTGGTTTACCTCGACGGCATTGGTTCGGCGATCACGTCGCGGGCCCGGCTGCCGCTGAAGGGCGAGATCAAGGACGATTACGGCGTAGCGCGGGCCTGGATCGACTACGTCGTCGACGACCAGGAGCCCCGCGAGGCACCGCTAGCGCGCGATACCCGTTCGCCGAGCGAAGTGCCGGTCGAAGCCGGCTTCGAGGTCGGCGAGCTGGCGCTGAAGCCGGGCCAGAAGTTGCTCGTCGGCGCCAAAGCGGCCGACAATCATAGCCTGCCCGGCGACGAGCTCCCCAACGTGTCGTCCGGCGAGCGATTTCTGCTCGACGTGGTCACGCCCGAACAGCTCCGAGCGATCCTTGAATCTCGCGAGTTGAACCTGCGGCAGCGCTTCGAATCGATCATCCAGGAGGTGACGGAGAGCCGCGACTCACTGGCCCAACTGGAAACCGATCCCGCTGCGCAGGTGCCTCAGGCGAGCCGACCCGCTGCGCAGGTGCCCCGGCGTAAGCCCGCCGGTAGTGCGGCCGATGTGGACGGGGAAGAGGGGAAAAGGGGAGGAGGGGACGAGGGGAACGCCGCTGAGCAGGTGCCGCGGCCTCAGCCCCCACCGGCTGCCGACAAGGAAGCGGACGACGGCACCGACTCGGCCGAACAGAACCGAGCGCGGCGGAGGTTGCGGGTCGAGCGGGCGGTGCAGAGCAGCCAGAAGGACGCGGAGGAAACCCGTGGGGTGGCCGTCTCGTTCGACGGGATTCGCGCAGAACTGGTGAACAATCGCCTCGACACCGAAGAGTTGCGGATCAGGCTCAAGGACCAGATCGCCGACCCGCTCAAGCGGATCGCGGACGAGCGGTTCGCCGAGTTCGACAAACGGCTGGCCGCGCTGTTGGCGCTGGTACCCATTTCGGCGGCGGTGAAAACGCCCGCCTCGCCGGCCGAACTGGCCGCGGCCCGCCACGCGGCACTGGAACAGGCCGAGATCATCCTGGTCGAAATGCAACAGATCCGTGATAAAATGTTGGAACTGGAAACGTTCAACGAGGCCCTTGACCGCTTGCGCGAGATCATCGAATTACAAAAGGACCTGAACGAACAGACCAAGAAGCTGCGTCAAGACAAGCTCCGTAACTTACTTGATGACGAGGAATGACCCATGCAGACGCCAAGGCGAATCGAGCGTAGCGGAATTCGTAAGAATTCCGGCCGTCAGTCGGTAGAACCGGAACTCTCAGGAATTCCGCTACGGGGGGCCATCGCTGCTGGAGCTTTGGCCGCGGTCCTATGGCTCGTCGGCACGGTGGCCCGCGCGCAGGAAACCGATGCCGACGGCGCTTCGGGTACCGCCGAAAAGCCAACGTCGGAAGGCGCCGCCGAATTGACTCTGGCGCAGGAACGGGTCGAGAAGAAATACAAGGAATTCGAAAAAGTGCTGGCGCGAATGGCCGAATTGACCGCCTCCACCGACCCCAAACGCGCGGCGCTGCTGCGCAAGGCGGTGTCGCAAAGCAAGGAAAAGCTCATCGGCACTCAGTTCGAAACGTTGATCGAGCTGCTCAAGCAGGACCGTCTGGCCAACGCGGTCACCAACCAACGAGAAGTCGAACAGGACCTGAACAAGCTTTTGGAGCTCTTGCTCAGCGAGCAGCGAGGCCAACGGCTCAAGGACGAGCGCAAACGCATCAAGGAGCAAATTCGCCGCATCAACGAGCTGATCAATCGCGAGCAAGAACTGCAAAACTGGACCTCCAAAGGCGCCGACGCCAAACGCCTTGCCGAAAGCCAAGGAAAGCTGGCGCAGGACACCAAGAAGCTCGCCAATGAAATGCAGGAAAGCTCCGGCGGCGCCCCACGGGGCGACGAGGTCAAGACCGACGATGAAAGCGCCGAAGAAGATGGCGACCTGAAGAGGGGCGGCGAGAAGGGAGAGAAGGAAGACGCGGAGAAGGGAGACGCGGAGAAGGGAGACGCGGAGAAGGGAGACGCGAAAAACGACCCGTCGCCGGAAAAATCCAACGGCGGCAAACCGGGATCGTCGAAAAAGGACGAACAGGGCGGGCCAAAGGAAGGCGCTGACGCCAAGACGCAGAAGTCCGGTGAGGGCAAAGAGTCAGGTGATGAGAAATCGGAGGATGAAAAAGAACAAGAGGGGAAAGATGGCGAGCGGCCGGCAGGCCAGGAGCCGAAAGACGAGAAACCAGGCGAGCAGCCGGGTGAGCAGCAGCCATCGGACGAGCCGGCCGAGCAGCAACCCTCGGGCGAGCAGGACCAGCAGCAAGGGGAACAAGGCAAACCTCAGAAGGGCCAGCAGGGGCAAAAAGGCCAGCAGGGCCAACAAGGCCAACAAGATTCCGACGACCAGCCCCAGAACCAGGATCAGAACCAGGACCAACCCCAGGATTCCGCCCGCAAGCGGGTCGAGGCCGCTCAACAGAAAATGGAACAAGCCCGGTTGAAGCTTGAAAAGGCCCAGCGCGAAGGGGCGATTCCCGATCAGGAACAGGCGGTCCGCGAGTTGGAAAAGGCCAAGGCCGATCTGGAAGAAATCCTAAGACAATTGCGCGAGGAGGAGGTCGAGCGAACGCTGGCCATGCTCGAAGCCCGCTTCCGCCAAATGCTCCAGGCGCAGATCGAGGTCTACGAAGGGACGCGCCGGCTCGACCGCGTGACGGCGTCGGACCGCGGGCGCAACGACGAAATCGAAGCCGGCCGCCTCAGCCGCAAGGAGGCCGCGATCGTCACCGACGTCAGGAGCGCCCAGACGCTCCTACGCGATGAAGGTTCGGCCGTGGCCTTCGCCGAGGCGGTTTCGCAGATGCGGGATGACATGCAGCAAATCGTCGATTGGCTGGCGCAGGCCAAGGTCGACGAGACCTGCCAAGGGGTGGAGGAAGACGTGATCGCCGCCCTGGAAGAGATGATCGAAGCCTTGCAAAAGGCCCAGAAGGACCAGGAGCAAAAGAAACAACAGCAGCAGCAGCAGCAACAGCAAGGCACGAAACGGTACAATAAGATGGTCGACGAGGGGGACGTCGGTCAGGCCGACAAGCCGGAACTGATTCAGGCCCTCGAACGGTTGGCCGAACGCGAATCGCGAATTTTTCGCGCCACACGCGACATCGTCACGGGAAAAAACCAATGAACCGCCGCACCCAACGTGGGGCAGGTTTCCAACCTGCCATGCACTTCTCCGGAACGCAGGATCGTGGGGCGGGTTTCCAACCTGCCATACGTCTTGATCGTTGTTCATGGCAGGTTGGAAACCTGCCCCACGTGACGAGGGTCATTGCGTTATTTCTAGGGCTGGCGATCGCATCGATTTCGCGTGCCGACGACTCCGCCACGACCGAGGATCCCCTTGCCAAGACTCCGGCCGTCAAGGCGCCGTCGGTTGAGGAGGTCAAGGCCCAGGCCCTTGCCTGGCTGGCCGACCGAAAGGCCGACGACGCGACCGTCGCCGCGGTCGAGGAGGTTTGGCGGGCTCCCGGCGAGACCGACGCCGGCGACCGATTGGAATTGCTCGTCCGCACGTTCGCCCTGGGCGACGCGCGGGCCGGCTCGCTGGTCGAGCTGTGTGCCCGCGCACGCCGCCCGGGACCGCTCGCGCCCCAGGAATGGCTGCGCGCCGAAAGCGTTCCCGCCTTCGAGTGCCGCAATTTGCGGCTGGTGTACGCCCGGTGGTTGTCGCACGAGAAGCTTTACGACGAGGCGCTGGAACAGCTCGACGGACTGACGGCGACCGACGTGGTCGACCCGGCCGCGCTGTTGTTCGTCGAGAGCGTCGCGCACCATCAGTTGCTGCACAAGGAGCAATGCCTGGCGGCGATCGCGATGCTGCTCGATGACGTTGACGACGGCCGCAAGCGTTATCAATCGCTGGCCGCCCTGATGCAGGACGACCTGAGCAAACTGGAGGACGAATCGCTCGACCATATCGCGCGGCGGATGGACGACATTCGCCGCCGGCTCGAATTGGGCCGGGCGGGAAAGACGGTCCGTAAACTGGAAGACGACGTGATCGCTTCGCTCGACAAGCTGATCGAGGAACTCGAGCAACAGCAGCAGCAACAACAGCAGCAGAGAAGTCCCTCGGGCGGCCAGCGCCCGACGCAGGCGATGCCCGACAGTCGAATCGCACGCATGAACGCGCCGGGCGATGTGAACCGCCGCAATCTGGGCAAGTCGTCCGGTTGGGGCGATTTGCCTCCCAAGGAGCGCGAGGAGGCTTTGCAGCAAATCGGCAAAGACTTCCCGCCCCACTACCGCGACGCCATCGAACAGTACTTCCGCAAGCTGGCCGCCGAGAGCGAATAGGTCCCATGTTCAACGGTTGTGGAGTCGCATGCCATTTTTGCTTTCGATTGGACGGATTTAGCACGCGCTCCCAGATTGACAATTAGTATCCGTCGAGAGAGCCGGAAGAAATACGATGAACATCGTGCGCAGAAGGAAACACCGCAAGCTTGACCCGGTGGCGCTGGCGGACATTGTCGCCCGAATCGTGACCGTCGCGAGACCCGAGAAGATTGTTCTTTTTGGGTCCGCGGCACGCGGTCAAATGGGTCCGAACAGTGACGTTGACCTCTTGGTCATCAAGTCCGGGCGATTCGATCGCGGCAGATTGGTTGAAGATATCTATATGCGCATGGAGGGGGCGAGCGAGGCCGTGGACATCATCATCGTCACACCCGAGGAGGTGCGACAATACGCAGACACGCCCTGGCTAGTCATAGCACCGGCACTGAGCGAGGGTAGGGTCGTTTATGCCGCGTAGGCGTCTTGCGCCCACTGATCCGAACGAATGGTTACGCCGAGCGCGCAGCAACTTGGCACGCGCCAAGAACCACATACCGGAGGCATGCTTGGAAGACCTGTGTTTTGATTCGCAGCAGGCCGCGGAGAAGTCGATCAAGGCGGTGTTCATCCACCGACGCCTGACATTCCCCTTCACCCATGACCTTGCTCGTCTCTTGACGGTTCTGCGGCAATCGGGCTTCAAGTGTCCGCGCTATCTGGATCGCGTCAAACGATTGACGCGATTTGCCGTCGAGACTCGCTATCCGGGCCTCGCGGGCTCCGTAACCGAGAAACAGTATCGAGGTACGGTTCGCATCGCCGAGGCCGTCCTGCGCTGGGCCGAGCGGCAAATCGCAAAACCATGATCTCAAAGATGGCAAACGCCGCGTTCGCCGGAAAAAAACCTAGCCCAAACGGCCGGACATCGTGTATGATACAATATGGCGGAAGGCGAGCAAACTGATCGAATACCTGACGGAAGTCCATGCTCCTAACTTTGCTCCTCACCGCCGCGCTGGCCGCTGATCCGCAATTCGACCTGCGCACGACGGATGGCCAGGAGTTGACCGGCAGGCTGGTGGAACTGTCGGCCCGCGAGGTCACGCTCGACACCGTAGGCGGGCGGGTCATCGTTCCATCCGAAAGGGTCGCCGGCCTGGTTGCGCGACAACGGCCCGCCGCGCCGAACCAGACGGCAAACGTCTGGATCGAGTTGGTCGATGGCTCGCAGTTGCCGGCCGGAGCCTACGCCGTCACTGGGGGCAAGGCCCATATCGAGCTACTCGGCGGCGCCGCGGTCGAAGTTTCCACCCGGTCGATCGCGCATGCGAGGTTCAAGCCGCAAGACGCGGAAATGGCCGCCCAATGGGCGGAAATCCTGGTGGGGGAGCGCGCCGACGATTTGATCGTGATCCGGCAAAAGGGTGGTCTCGATTTTCAGGCCGGCGTACTGGGCGACGTGAACGGCACGACCGTCGGTTTCAAGCTCGACGACGAGACGCTCGCGGTCAAGCGCGCGAGGGTTGAGGGCCTGGTTTATTACCACAAATCGGGACGCACGCTGCCTGCGTCGTTTTGCCGGGTGACTAACGGCGCGGGCTCGCGGCTGGAAGTCCAAGCCATCGAGCTGGCCGAGGGCCGCTTGAGGCTGACCACGCCCGCCGGCCTCAAACTCGATTTGCCGCTGGATCAGGTCGTGGCCGTGGACGGCAAGATACAATTTCTCAGTGATCTGACCCCGGAGTCGAGCGTTTGGGTGCCCTATTTCGGCCGCGCCGGCGAACCCGCCTCACTCGCCGAGTTGTACCGTCCACGAATGAACGAGGCGGCCGACGGCGGCGAGTTGCGATTGGACAACAAGGTATACTCCAAGGGGCTGTGCGTTCACAGCCGCACCGAATTGGTCTACCGGCTTCCGGCGGGGCAGTTCCGCGTGCTCAAGGCCCTGGCCGGTCTCGACGACCGGGTCCGGCCCGAGGGGCACGTGCGCCTGGTGATATCCGGCGATGGGAAAACCTTGTTCGAGGCAACGCTGACGGGACACGACGACCCGCTTCCGATCGACGTCGATGTGCATGGCGTGGGCCGCCTGAAGATTCTGGTTGATTTCGGCGAAGGCCAGGAAGTGTCGGACCATCTCGACCTGTGCGAAGCAAGGATTTTGAAATGAATGGAGTGCCTCGACCTACGATCCCGGGGGCGGAGCTCGTGAGAGCTCCGACCATCCTGCTTCCACGCTCGGAATTCGCACGAATTCCGCTATGTCTAGTCGTCACGCTCGGCGCGCTCCTCTCATCGGCGATCGCCCGAGCCGAGGTTGACGAAGCGGTGCTTCAGGCCGAAAGCCAGAGAGTCACTGTGATGGCAAAGGCCCGCGAGGCGACGATCGCGATCTTCGCCAACGGCGGACAGGGGGGTGGCTCCGGCGTGGTGATCTCACCCGATGGCTACGCTCTGAGCAACTTCCACGTAACCAAGCCGTCCGGCGACGCGATGAAGTGCGGCATGGCCCACGGCACCCTTTACGACGCCGTGATCGTCGGCGTTGATCCCGTCGGGGACCTGGCCCTGTTGAAGCTGTTCGGCCGCGACGACTTCCCACACGCGGAGTTGGGCGACAGCGACCATGTGCAGGTCGGCGATTGGGCCTTTGCCGCTGGCAACCCGTTCCTCCTGGCCACCGACTTTCAGCCAACCGTGACTTACGGCATTATCTCAGGAATCCATCGCTACCAGTACCCCAGCGGCACCCTCCTCGAATACGCCGACTGCCTCCAGACCGACGCCTCGATCAACCCCGGCAACTCCGGCGGCCCGCTGTTCGACTCGCAAGGCCGCCTGATCGGAATCAACGGCCGCGGATCGTTCGAGAAACGCGGCCGGGTAAACGTGGGCGTGGGCTATGCCATTTCGATCAATCAGATCAAGAACTTCCTCGGATGCCTGCACGCCGGCCGGATCGTCGATCACGCCACGCTGGGGGCGCGCGTGGCCAGCCAGGACGATGGGCGCGTGATCGTCGCCGATATCGTCGAAAGCTCCGATGCTTATCGCCGTGGACTGCGCTACGGCGACGAGATCGTGAGCTTCGGAGGGCGGCCCATCCGCACGGTCAACGCTTTCAAGAACGTGCTGGGCATCTTTCCCAAGGGGTGGCGCGTCCCCGTGGTCTTTCGGCGCAAGGGGCAGACCTTTGAGACACTGGTGCGGTTGGCCGGGGTCCACGGCACCGAGGAACTACTGCAGAAGTTAAGCGGAAAGCCGGCGGATCCGGATCAACCGCCCCCGCCCCGTCGCGGTGACAAGCCGCCCGACGGACAGCCGCCCCCGGAGCCCATGCCTCTTCCGCCAAACGCCTCGGCACACGCGCCGCCCCCAGTTCCCGAGATCGTCAAGCAGCACCTCGAAGCGCGGCGGGGCTATGCGAATTACTACTTCAACAAGCTCAATCGTGACCGGGTATGGAAACAATTGGTGGCTCGTGGCGACTTCGCCGAGTTCGCCGGCCCATGGGTAGTCAAGGGTGAATGGCTGGGCGCCGGAGAGGCCGAATTCAGCTTCTCGAATGAGGGGGCGATGTGCGCCTTGCCCGGCGGCATGCTCACGTTCACCGCGGGCGACAGTCTCGCCGACGCGACCGACCCGCCGGCCAGCGGTGGCCTCTTGGCGGCACTTTATCTTTGGCGCCGTTTGCTCGTCGGCGGACCCGACCAATTCGGCAGCCTCGACTATTACGGGGCCGCTCCTTTCGCCAGCCATGATGTCGCAAGCCGGCAGGGAGGCCTTGTCGACGTGCTGATTGGGAGCAGCGGCGGCGTCGAGTGTCAATTCGGAATCGACGCCGCCTCGGGGCGGCTACTGGTGCTCGAAATGTTTTTGCGATCCGACGACGACCCGTGCGAGTTGCATTTCTCCGATTACCACGAGTTCGAGGGGCGCGAGTTGCCCGGCAAGCTGGAGGTCCGCTACGGCGACGGACTCTACGGCGTGTTCAAGCTGACCAACTGGACGTTGCACAAGCCCGCGGAGGACACGCCGTGAGCGATTTCGGATCTCGGATTTCGGATTGCGGATTGAACTTCGCAGCCCGTGGAATGTCCGGGCAAGTTGCGTCGCGCCGTTGCCACAGCGCAATGGGTTGCCAGAGCGCAGTGAGGGGTTTGGCCGGGCTCGTCGGCGTGACTCTCCTTTTGTCCGCTTGGCCGGCGATGGCGAAGGCCGCCGACACGGCCACTTTGAATTCGTCGTTCGCCGGCGTGATCGATGAGGTCCAGCCCAAGATCGCCAAGATCTACGGGGCGGGTGGGTTCCGCGGCCTGGAACCTTACCAGAGCGGCTTTCTGGTTTCGCCCGAGGGGCACGTGCTGACGGTCTGGAGTTACGTGCTCGACACCGACTTCATCACCGTCACCCTCAACGACGGCCGAAAATTCGAGGCCAAACTCCTGGGGGTCGATCCGCGCTTGGAACTGGCCGTGCTCAAGATCGACGCCCAAGGCCTGCCCTGTTTCGATCTCGCGTCGCCCGCCGTCGCCGGCACCGGCGCACGCGTGCTGGCTTTCAGCAATCTGTTCGGCGTCGCCACGGGCGATGAGCCGTCGAGCGTCTTGCACGGCAGCGTGGCGATCAAGAGCCAACTCGAGGCCAGGCACGGTGTGTTCGAGACACCCTATCGTGGCCCGGCCTACATCCTCGACGCCATGACGAACAACCCTGGCGCGGCGGGGGGCGCCCTGACCGATCGTCAAGGCCGCTTGCTGGGGATGCTCGGCAAGGAGCTGCGCAACTCGCTCAACAACACCTGGTTGAACTATGCCGTGCCGGTCGAGGAGATGGCGGCCACGGTCGCGGAAATCCGGGCGGGCAAGTTCGTCGAGCGGCCTACCGACGCGGGCGCGGCGAAGAGGGAAAACGCCCTCTCAACCGATCTCTTGGGATTGGTGCTCGTGCCCGACGTATTAGAGCGCACTCCGCCCTTCGTCGACCAGGTCCGCGCAGGTTCGCCGGCCGCGACCGCGGGACTTAGGCCCGACGACCTGTTGCTGTTCGTCAACGGTCAATTGGTGCAGTCGGTCAAGGCGATCTCGGCCGAAATGGCGCGAATCGACCGTTCCGACATGGTGCAATTGACTGTCCTCCGAGGCCAGCAGTTGATCACCGTCGAGCTTGTCGCTTCACCCGAAAGGAGCGACGGCACGGAATAGTCATTTATGTCTCGTTCCCACGCTCCGCGTGGGAACGGTTCCGCGGACGCTCCGCGTCCTGACGGTCCTCGCCGGTATTGCGAGATTTGGCCGCGGAGCGGCCGAAGAAGCGTTCGGGGCACCCGCGCCGCGGGTCGGCAGAGCGTGGGAACGAGTTACTCACCACTCACCACTCACAACTCACCACGCAATGCTCCACCGAAGCCGATTGTTTGTCGCCCTCGCTTTAGCTTTCCTGGCCGTCCCGGCGCGCGCATCGGACGGCGACCTGGCGTCGCGCGAGGAAGCGGCAATGCGGGCGGCGATGGCCCGCGTAACGCCGTCGGTGGTGAGCATCGAAACGGTTGGCGGGCTGGAGCGCGTCGGCCAGGTGCTCTTTGGCACCGGCCCCACGACCGGCCTCATCGTCACCAGTGACGGTTATATCGTCTCCAGTGCTTTCAACTTTGCCCAGAAGCCGGCCTCGATCCTGGTCGAGTTGGCCGACGGCTCGCGGGCCGCGGCACAACTGGTGGCCACCGACCGCAACCGGATGCTGGTGCTACTGAAGATTTCCGTGGCGGGTGATTTACCCGTCCCCGAAGGTGTGAGTGAGGACCAAATGCACGTCGGCCAATGGTCGATTGCCGTGGGCCGGGCATTCGACCACGCGCAGCCGAACATGTCGGTGGGCATCATCAGCGCGCTACACCGCGTTTGGGACAAGGCCATCCAGACCGACGCCAAGATCTCGCCCGCCAACTACGGTGGGCCGTTGGTCGATATCCACGGTCGCGTGCTCGGTGTACTGGTGCCGTTGTCGCCGATGGCCTCGGGCGAAGTCCAGGGAGTCGAGTGGTACGACTCGGGAATCGGCTTCGCCGTGCCGCTGGAGCAGATCTCCCGGCTCCTGCCGCGGCTCAAGGAGGGGCACGACCTGCTGCCCGGGCTTTTGGGTGTCCACCTGCAAGTCCGCGACCAGTACGCCGACCTTCCCGTGATCGCCGCCTGCCGGCCAAATTCGCCGGCCTACAAGGCCGGCTTCAAGTCGGGCGACCGCGTCGTCCAAATCGACGACCGCGCGATCGAGCGCCCCGTGCAGTTGCTGCACGAAATCCACCGCCGTTACGCCGGCGACAAGCTCAGGATCACGGTCGCCCGCGGCGAAGATCGGATCGAGCGCGAGCTGGAATTGGTCGACCATCTCGATCCCTACCAGCGGCCGTTCCTCGGCATCCTCCCTCGTCGTGACCCGGCTGAAACGCCGGCAGGCGTGGTGGTGCGTTACGTGTACCCCGACAGCCCCGCCGCCAAGGCCGGCATCCGCGCTGGCGACAAACTCGTTTCGCTCGCCGAAAAACCCATCGGCAATCGCGACGACCTGGTGAGTGCCGCCGCCGCGATCGAGCTGAACCAGCAGACGCCGCTTGTGATTGAGCGCGAGGGCCAGAAGCTCTCACTGGAAGTCGTTTGGTCGGTGGTCGTGCCGGAGGCGGTGCCGGATGAGTTGCCCGCCGCTCGCGAAGCGCTGGCGCCATTCGAGGGCCAGCGGCCAACCGTTGGGTCGTTCGAATTGCAGGTTCCCGAAATGAAGAACAAGGCGCTGGCCTATGTGCCCGCCGGCTACGACCCTCGGCTGTTGCACGGTCTCATCGTCTGGTTTCCCTCGGCCTCCAGCGGCGCAAGCGACGACGAACTGTTGGCCCGCTGGAAAGACGCCTGCGAGCGCGGCGGTCTGCTGCTCTTGGTGCCCAAGCCGGCGACGGCCGGTCGTTGGCAGAAGGACGATATCGAATTCGCCAAAAAGGCACTGGCCCAGTTCCGCGCGGGCTACCAGGTCGATCCCTTGCGGATCGTGGCGGCCGGCCACGAGACCGGTGGAACGATCGCCAGCGCCGCGGCCTTTGCCGAGCGCGAGACAATCCGCGGCGTGGCCGCGATCGACGCGCCGATGGGCGCTATCCAGATCGAAAACGATCCGATTTACCGGCTCGATTTCTTCGTTACGCAGGCCGCCCAGTCGAAGTTTGCCAAGCCGATCGCCGCCGCGATCAAGGCGCTGCGTGAGCGCAAGTTCGCCGTCACGGTTCGCGACCAGGGTGCGCAGGCCCACGACCTGAACGACGAGGACCGCGCCGCGCTGCTCGAATGGATCGACACGCTGGATAAGATCTGACGCTTTATGAGGTGGTCGTTTGAGGCAAACGAGGCTGAAACGTGCCAAAACAACTAAATGTGCGTTTTTTGAGGTACATGGGGCCGGTCATTAAAGCGCTGCAGGATCTGGGCTATTCCGCGCGGCCGAAGCAAGTCCTCGCATTGGTACAGGAGGCCGTAGACGTCCCGCAGGAGGATCTTGAGCGGACGACGAAAAGTGGGCAGTCCATTTTCGAGAACGACGTTCACTGGTGCAGGAGTTACCTGGCGAAGGCGGGATTCATTGACTCGTCCAAACGTGGAGTTTGGACTCTTACTGCAAAAGCACGGACAATCATTCTCGACGATGCGCAAAGGGACTCGATTTTTCGCGCAGTTCTCCACGAGAAGCGCAAGAACAGGACAACGTCCCAGCAGGAATCCATTTCCGAACTGGACTCCGACGAGATTGGCGAGATTGAGGAAGAGGTAGAAGATCTTCAATATCGTGCCGACGCCCTCGGCAAGCTCAAGTGCCTTTCGCCGGTAGGCTTCGAGCAGTTTTGCCGTGAATTGCTCTTGGAAGCTGGGTTCGAGGACGTTGAAGTTACCGGCCGGAGCGGAGATCGTGGAATTGACGGCAGGGGGATTTTGAAAGTAAACCCCCTGTATTCCATGAAGGTGGCCTTCCAGGCCAAACGCTACCAGGACACGGTTGGTTCAGGAGTTGTCCGCGATTTTCGAGGGGCCGTTGTCGGCCGCGCCGATCGTGGGCTGTTGATCACAACGGGAACATTTACCCGTGACGCCGAAATCGAGGCCGCCCGCGATGGAACGACGCACATCGAGCTCATTGACGGACCAGCGATTGTCGACCTCATGCAGGAGTACGAGTTTGGATTGAAGCCCGTGTCGACGTTCAGACTGGATCACGATCTTTTCGACAGATTCGAAAGCTAAAAGTACGCGGGGCTAACGACGGGCCACGAAATCGAAGCCCGCCCAGCTCATCGCTGCTCCGCGTGAGGAGGCGCAAGACAGGCGCGCAATGGACGATCCTGACCGCGGTATTGGCGAACTTTGGGATGAGCCTTGGGAGGGATTGTCCGAAGAAGAGGAGGCATGGTCTTGGGATGAAGAGAGCAGGACAAGAGATGGACGAACGAAAGAACCGCCGCACCCCAGAGGAAAATGGTGGAGATGGTACTTTGTTTATCACAAGCCATGCTGCGAGAGGATCAAGATAAGTGCGGATCACGATCCTGAAACTGGCGGTTGGTTCAACCCACATCCCTCATCGGAATCGCTCTAGAAGAAATGTCCACGCAATCAGATACTGAACGACAACGGCAGACTCGCCGACTCCGACACAGGATCAGGAGCTTTTATCGGCATTTCAACGAGAAGGAATGGGAGGCGTGTTTCGCCACACTCGATCCGAAGCTACGACACGAAAAAAGAGTCGAATACCCCAGCTACTCCGACTCGTTGTCGTCGTTCTTCCACAATCATGGTCCGATCACCATCCTGTCACTGGAGTTGAGTCTTCACCTGGATATGCCGGACAACAATTTCGGACACAAAGACTTCGCGTATGGAGTCGTCTCTTGGGAGGACGGGAAGCATCGTCCACATGTTTTCAAGGAACGCTGGGTGCGAGCATCGGACGGGAAATGGTACACCCGAATGATCGGGCTCGTGTAGGTCATCGGCCGCCGAACGTATCGGCATTCACATAGCGAATATGCACGACCGCGACGAAGTTGCCGATCGGCGGCGCGCGGCGTACCGGCAAGGCCTGCGTGACCTCGGGGCCGAGACGTATGCCGAACTCGGGCGCTGCCCCCAGGAATGAGCCCGTCGCCATCATCGGCGGCCGGTACGTCAGGTAAAAGGCGGCGGTGATCAGGCCGATCTGCTCGGTGAATTCCTGCCGCGCGGCCTCGGAATCGACGGCGTCGACGACTTCGAACTTCCGCATTTTGCCCTGGCAGACCGTCGTCGTCACGTAACCACCGACCACGAACTTGCGTCGCGGGTCGAGAATCCAGTGCCGCGCCCGCTCGAGACTCACTCCTCGCCGTGGTCCCCGGTTTCTTCTTCGTATTCCAACTCGGCCCGTTCGACTTCGTCGTCAGCGTTCGTCTCGTCGGTGTGGGCGGCGATCAGCTCACGTGCCCGCTTGGCATCGGCCGTTTTGACCACCACCTGGATTTCGAGAATCCCGGCCAGGCCGGCTTGCCCTTCGCCTTCGACGAAGGCCGAAATCCCCTCGCTTTCCAGCGCCAGCCGCGCGATCTCGGCGTGGTTGGCATCGATTGTCTGGTAAACGGTTACCAATTCGTCGTCGCGCATGCTTCGTAGTCCTCCCTCGGTTGCGGCCAACATCGTTTCATCCCTCCGTCAGCGCGTACTCGTGCGATTCCGGTTCCTCACCGGCGGTCGGCACGCCGCGCCAATCGAGCGTACCATACTCGCCCGCTCCGTCAATCCAGTCGTGGCCGACGGCGTTCGCCGCCCTGCCGAAGGCAGGATCCCGATGGCAGCACGTGTGATAAAGGCCAGGCGTTGGCGGACAGCACAAGGGCGTCAGCCCGCCGTGCAGGTGTCCGCCGAAGCCTGGACTTGGCTTCAGGATTGGTGGAAGGCCGTGAGATCTGAGCCGCGGCGGCCGCGCGTGCCGAGCGCGGGTACGCTTTGCCCCGCGGACCCACGTCTGACCGGCAGGAGCCGCCGCTACCGGTTGGTTCGACGTGGGAACCGAGTCGCCTCAACTCGACGGCCTTGCCGCCAAAGTCAACTAAGGTAACGGGTTGCCGACGCCGACACCGGCAATGTGCCACGCGGACAACCGCGAAAAATCGGCTATAGATCCCGGTAACGCTAACACATCAAGGCTCTATCTCGCCCCACTCGAGGCCCTGTCTTGCCCTGTCTTTCCCCAATCAAGGCCCAGCGCCGCGCCTACCGCCACCTTTTGTCTTCCGTTAAGCTGATGGCATGGAAGCGAAAACTGACGACCGGGTGCATTTTTCCGACCGTCTGGCCGCGGCCATTCGCCGCCGGCGCAATCCGGTGCTGGTGGGGCTCGACCCGCGGGCCGAGCAGTTGCCCGCCGGCTTGGCGCCGAGTGGCCGGGCTTCGCGGGCCGAATGGGCGGCGGCCTATGCCCGGTTTTGCACGCTCATCGTCGACGTCGTCGCGCCGCTGGTGCCGGCGGTCAAGCCGCAGGCGGCCTGTTTCGAACAGCTCGGCGCCCCTGGCATGCAGGCCCTGGCCGAGGTGATTGCCCACGCGCGGCGGCGGGGCCTGCTGGTCGTCGTCGACGGCAAACGCAACGACATCGGCTCGACGGCCACGGCCTACGCCGACGGCTTCCTGGGATCCGAAAGCGCCTGGGGGGCCGATGCGCTGACGGTCAGCCCCTACCTGGGCGACGACAGCCTGCGGCCCTTTGTCGACGTGGCGCAGGCGCGCGGCTGTGGCCTGTTCATCCTGGTCAAAACCTCCAATCCCGGCGGAGGACAATTCCAGGATCTCATCGCCGACGGCCTGCCGCTCTACCGGCACGTCGGCCGCTACGTCGAGCGCTTGGCGTTCGAGACGGCGGGTGATGCGAGCTACGGCGCGGTCGGCGCCGTCGTCGGCGCCACGTTCCCGGAGCAACTGGCCGAGCTGCGAGGCGAAATGCCGCACGCCTGGTTGCTGGTGCCCGGCTTCGGCAGCCAGGGGGGCACCGCGCGCAACGTGGCCGGGGCCTTCGACACGGCCGGGCTTGGGGCGGTGATCAACAATTCTCGCGGCATCATTTTCGCGCACGCGCGGCCCGAATTCGCCGAGCGGTTCGGCGCCGCGCGCTGG
>Ga0307374_10006629_pt1 | contig 18127 bp, 24 predicted proteins | sample OX3MG_FD_202532 | JGI IMG/M metagenome (GOLD analysis project Ga0307374, IMG submission 202532) | Soil microbial communities from Risofladan, Vaasa, Finland - OX-3 | ecosystem: Environmental > Terrestrial > Soil > Coastal area > Acid sulfate soil | place: Finland: Risofladan, Vaasa | collected...
GCGCGCCTGCGCGAGCGCGGCGAGCGTATGGACGACGTACGCGGGCTCGTTCCGCTGCCCGCGCACCGGTTGCGGGGCGAGGTACGGCGAGTCGGTCTCGGCGAGGATCCGGTCGGCAGGAACCTGCGTCGCGGCGAGGCGGAGGTCGACCGCCTTCGGGAAGCTCGCGTTGCCGGCAAACGAGACGTACCAGCCGCGCTCGAGCGCAGCCGGCAGGAGATGCGGCGACGAGAAGCAGTGGAGGACGACGGTGCCGTCGTGGCCGGCGAGCGCCGCAAGCGTGTCCTCGTCCGCCGCGCGCGTGTGGATGACGACCGGTTTCCCGAGCTCGTCGGCGAGCTCGAGCTGCTGCGCGAACAGGCGCTGCTGTGCGTCGTGCGGCGCGTATTCGCGAAACCAGTCGAGGCCGGTCTCCCCCACCGCGACCGCCTTCGGGTGGGCGAGCAGCTCGCGGAGCGCATCGACGTCGGCGTCCTTCGTGACGCCCGCCTCGTGCGGGTGGATGCCGAGGATCGCGAACACTCCGTCGTGCGCCTCGGCAAGCGCGAGCACGCGGTGACCGTCCTCTATGTCGGTGGCGACGGTGAGGATCCGCGTCACGCCCGCGGCGAAGGCGCGCTCGACGACGGCGTCCGGATCGTCGAGCGCCGTCAGGTGCGCGTGCGTGTCGATCATGTGACCCGCCAGACGGTCACGGGACTTCGGCGGCGAGGACTTCCGCGGGGTCGAGCTTGCGGAAGAGCGGCCGCGGCTCGCGGAGAGCCTGGCCGGGCGGCAGCTCGCTCGGCGCCCACTCGCCGTCCCAGCTCGCGTAGTCGCCGGTGAGGATGTTGTGCGTCGAACCGTCCGCCTCCTCGACCGTGCGGATCTCGAGCGGGCCGGCGATCCAGCCGTCGTAGCCGAGCAGCTCGTGGAGCGATTGCGAGCTGAACGGGAGGAACGGCAGGAAGAGCGTCTTCAGCGAGTCGACCGCGCGCAGCGCGACGTAGAGCACCGTCGCTGCGCGGTCGCGGTCGGTCTTCACGACCGTCCACGGCGCCTCGTCGGCGAGGTACTGGTTCGCGAGGGCGCTCGTCGCCATTGCCTCGGCGATGGCCGCGCGGAAGCGGGCTTTCTCGATGTGATCGCCGACCGTCGCGAACGCCTGGTCGACCGCGGCGAGAAGCCGGCGGTCACGTTCGGTGAGCTCGCCCGGCTCGGGGACGGCGCCGAAGTTCCGATGGGCATTCACGAGCGTCCGGTTGACGAGGTTTCCCCAGTTCGCGAGCAGCTCGTCGTTCGTGCGGCGGACGAACTCCGCCCACGTGAAGTCGCTGTCCTGCGTCTCGGGCCCGGCGGCGGTGAGGTAGTAGCGGAGCGCGTCGGCCTCGTACCGGTCGAGGAAGTCCTTGACCCAGATCGCGTGGCCGCGGCTCGTGCTCGCCTGCCTGCCGCTCATCGTGAGGTACTCGCTCGAGACGACGTTGTACGGGAGCTGTAGGTCGTCGCCGTAGCCCATGAGGATCGACGGCCAGATCACCGTGTGGAACGGGATGTTGTCCTTCCCCATGAAGTAGAAGCTCCGCGAGTCCGGGTTCTGCCACCACTCGCGCCATGCCTCCGGGCGTCCCGCGTTGTGCGCCCACTCGACGGCGGCGGAGAGGTAGCCGATCACGGCGTCGAACCAGACGTAGATGCGCTTCGTCTCCTCCGGGTAGCCGTCGACGGGAACCGGGACTCCCCAGTTGATGTCCCGCGTCATCGCGCGCGGCTTCAGCTCACGGGCGAGGTTGAGGGCGAAGTTGCGGACGTTCGGGCGCCAGTGCGTCTGTGCCTCGATCCACGGGACGAGTCGCTCCTTGAAGGCGGGCAGATCGAGGAAGAGGTGCGTCGTCTCGCGGAACTCCGGTGTCGAGCCGTCCACGATCGAGCGCGGGTCGATGAGATCGACCGGATCGAGCTGGTTGCCGCAGTTGTCGCACTGGTCACCCCGAGCCTCGCCGTAGCCGCAGATCGGGCACGTTCCCTCGATGTAGCGGTCGGGGAGCGTGCGGCCGGTCGTGGGCGCGATCGCGCCGAGCGTCGTCTGCTCGATGAGGAAGCCCTCGTCGTAGAGCTTCCGGAACATGTCCTGGACGATCGCGTAGTGGTTGCGCGTCGTCGTCCGCGTGAAGCAGTCGTAGGTCATACCGAGACGGACGTAGTCGTCGAGGATGAGCGCGTTGTTTCGGTCGGCGAGCTCCTGCGGCGTCACGCCTTCGCGGTCGGCCGAGACCATGACCGGCGTTCCGTGCTCGTCCGTCCCGCTCACCATGAGGACGTCGTTGCCCTTGAGCCGGTGGTAGCGGGCGAAGATGTCGGACGGCACGCCGGGGCCGGCGACGTGGCCGAGGTGCCGCGGCCCGCTGGCGTACGGCCACGCGACGGCGACGAGGATCTTCTGCGGCGTTTCCGGCATGGGCGGAAGATGATACGAGCCGCCCGTCGAGGCGATCAGGCTGCGTGACGCAGTGGCAGCTCCTTCCTGGAGGCGATGACCTCTGCCGCGAGGGGCGCCTGTCGTCGACTCCGTGTGAATGCGGTGACGAGCGCGAGCAGCACGGCGACGACGCCGGGCGCGATCGACAGTGCGAGCGGCTCGGCATCCACCGCGTGTCCAAGGTGCGCCGCGCTGACGGGGATACCACGCACGACCGGCTCGGCGAGCGGCCGGCGAAGCTGTGGCACGCGTGTGCGGAACGCGTGTGGCGCAGGCGCTGGACTCGGCTGGGGATTCCGATTCGGGCTCGGCTTTGCCGTGCGCGCAGGCTCAGCCGGAGCGGACGCGGCCGGCGGCGCGGCGGCAGGCCTCTTGATGACGAGTCCGCCGCCGCGCGCGTGCCGAGGCGCGGGCGCGGCCTGCCGCACCGGCTGGGGAGCCGGCGTTGGCGCGGGCGTGGGACTGGGTGGCTCCGGTGCGGGCAGGAGCCCGAGCGGGTCGACGTAGCCGAGGGGATCCGTCGTCAGGCGGATGCCGAGGTGGACGTATGGGACGGACTGCTCGCGCGTGCCGCTCGGCCCGACCGTCGCGACGACGTCGCCCTCGCTGACGGCGGCTCCTGTCGCAATTCCGATCGAGCCAAGGTGCGTGAGCGTGACCGAGTACCCGTCGGCTGTCTCGATCGTGAGGCTCTCGCCGCTCGTCGGTACGAAGCCGGCGAAGCTCACCGTGCCGCTCGCCGGAGCGATGACCGGCTCCCCGTTCGCGCTCACGCCGATGTCGATGCCGCGGTGCTGGCCGGCGTCGTACGGGTGCGCCTCGTCGTACGAGAACGGCTGGAGCACCGGCCCCCGGACGGGCCAGCTCCACGCGCTCGCGACCGGAACCCAGAACAGGAACGCCACGACTACTGTTGTCAGTCTCAGCAACATGGGAAGCGGAAGATAGCCGCCACCTGCGCTGTTGTCAAATCTGCTTACAGCGACTGCTTGTAGAGGCGGTTGCGCGCGACGCCCGTCAGCCGGGAGACGATCTCAGCCGCCTGCTTCCGCGGCACGCCGGCCGCGACGAGCTCCCCGACCGCTTCGAGTGCGGGAGCGTCGTCCGGCCTCGCCCCCGCGCCCGGCCCCAGCACGAGCGTGATCTCGCCCTTCGGCGGCTCGGAAAACCGCCCCGCAAGCTCGGTCGCGGTGCCGCGCGCGATCTCCTCGAACCGCTTCGTCAGCTCGCGGCACACCGCCGCCTCGCGCTCGGGAGCCGCCGCCGCGAGGGAACGCAGCGTCGCGGGCAGTCGTTGTGGCGACTCGAACGCCACCGCGGACCACGGCCACGCCTCGAGCTCGCTCCACAGCCCGGCCAGCCGCTTCTCGCCCCGCGGCAGGAAGCCGAGGAAGCGGTACTGCTCGGCGACGAGCCCCGATGCCACCAGCGCCGTCTCGACCGCCGACGGCCCCGGCAGCACCGTCACTTCGAGCCCCGCCTCGAGCACCGCCCGCACGAGCCGCGCGCCGGGATCGGACACGCCCGGCATCCCCGCATCGGACACGAGCGCCACACGCTCGCCGGCGGCCAGACGCGGCAAGAGTTCCGCCGTGCGCTGCGCCTCGTTGTGCTCGTGGTAGGAGACGAGGCGTGCCTCGATGCCGTGGCGTTGAAGCAAGCCGCGCGTGTGACGCGTGTCCTCGCAGAGGACGACGTCGGCCGCGGCGAGCTCCGCAAGGACGCGGAGCGTCACGTCCTCGAGGTTCCCGATCGGCGTCGCGCAGACGGCGAGCGGCATCAGAGATCGAGCTCCGCCGACTCAGACGACATGCCAGTCCTCGGGCAGCGGCAGCGCCTCCCATTCCGGCGGCGGGCGCCAGTCCTCCCAGCCGGTCGGCCACGGACGCTCGGCGATGACGCGCTCGCCCTCGGCGCGAATCTCGGCGGCGGTGGCGGTGCCGAGGAATCCCCGGGTGACGGCAGCGGCGAAGTGGTCCTCGTGAGAACGTGCGTGCGCTCCCAGACGTGCGGCTGCGCGACCTCGTCCCGATCCCAAACGGTCCATGTTCCGCGCCGCCGCTGCTCGTCGCCGGGCCGGACGTAGAGAACGTGCCGCCCGTCGCTCTCGCCGACATAGCGCATCGGCCCGCAGGACTGGACGTGGCCCTCGTAGATGCTGCGGAAGAGGACGACGTCGCCCGGGTTCACTTGTCGAGCGCCTCGAACCCGACGAACGCGGCGCCGATCAACCCGGCGGCCGTTCCGAGCTCGGCCTTCGCGAGCCGGAAGCCGTCGCGCATCGGCTCGAGCGCCTCGCGCCTCGCGGTCTCCTCCGCCGGGCCGGCGAGATAGTCGAACGCCGCGACTCCGAAGCCGCCGCCGAGGAGGACGAGCTCCGGCGCGAAGACGTTCACGAACGAGCCGATGCCGGAACCGAGATAGCCCGCCAGCTCCGCGAGGATCTTCTTCGCCTGCGCGTCGCCTTCGTTCGCGAGCCGGGTCAGCCGGTGCGCGTCGGCGGACGGGCCGAACGCCTCGCGCGCCGCCTCCGACGCCGCGTGCCCGCTCGCGTACGCCTCGAGATGGCCGCGCCCCGTGCACGCGCCCTGGCACGGCCGGCCGTCGTGGACGATCACGACATGACCGAACTCCGCACCCCCGCCGTTGCGGCCGCGGAACGGCGCTCCGCCGGAGACGACGCCGCCGCCGACGCCCGTCCCGAGCGTGAGCATCACGAGGTCGTCGACGCCGCGGCCTGCGCCCGCGCGCCACTCCCCGATCGCCGCGGCGTTCGCGTCGTTGTCCAAACCGACCGGAAGGCCGAAGCGCGTGGCGATGTACTCGCGCAGCGGGAAGTCGTGGAACGGGAGGTTGACCATGTCGTAGGTCCGGCCATCCTCGAGGTTCAGAGGCCCCGGCACTCCCAGGCCGATCGCGGCGACGTCGTCGTCCATCACCTCCGCGATCGCCGTCGCAAGCTCGGCGGCGAGGGCGTCCTGTGACTCGAGCGAGGTGGCCCGCTCGTGGCGTCGCAGCACGCTTCCGTCGCGGGCGACGACGCCGGCGAGGATCTTCGTTCCGCCGAGGTCGACGCCGATGGCGTGGAGGGCTTCCACCGTGGGTACCGTAATTGCACGGATGGGCGCCTCCGAGGAGAAGCCGTACCGGGTCTACCGCGGGGGGCGGGACAAGGGAAAGGTCCCGCTCGCACGCCGGGACCGGGCGTCGCGGCGCGCCGGCCGGGGCGGCGGGCCGGGCCCGGGGCCGGGCTCAGGAAAGATCACGCGCAAGGGAGATCGCCCTCGGCGGCAGCGGAGCGGGCTCTGGCTCGGATGGACGTGGCGGCGGTGGACGTCCGTCACGATCCTCTCGCTCGTCCTCCTCTTCATCCTGTGGGCCGTCGCCGGCTACCTCTCCGTCGAGAGCGGCGTCAGCGCGGCGAACAAGCGCGTTCCCGCAAAGGTGCGCGCCGCCCTCGCTCCCGACGCCGGGTCGCTCTACGACACCGCAACGAACATCCTTCTCATCGGCACCGACCACGCGACCGGGAAGGGATCGCAAGGTCGCAGCGTCGACCAGCACTCCGACTCGCTCACGCTGCTCCACAGCGATCCGGGCCGCAACCGGCTCGTCTACCTCTCGATCCCTCGCGACCTGTGGGTCGACATCCCCGGGATCGGCTACTCGAAGATCAACGCCGCGATGCAGAACGGCGGCGCGACGCTCGCGATCCGGACGATCGACAAGCTGCTCGGCAAGCAGCTGCGGGTCAACCACGTCGTGTTCGTCGACTTCAACCAGTTCGTGAGCCTCATCGACGCGATCGGCGGGGTCACGGTCGACGTGCCGGAGAACATCCTCTCGAACAAGTTCGACTGCCCGTATCCCGCGAGCAAGTGCGCGAGGTGGAAAGGCTGGCGCTTCCACAAGGGGCCGACGCACATGACCGGCCACCAGGCGCTGATCTTCTCCCGCATCCGCGAGAACCAGCTCGACCCGGCGTGGACGGACTTCGCGCGGCAGCATGACCAGCAGCTCGTCGAGCAGGCGGCGCTCGCGAAGCTCGCGAGCCCGTCGCAGTTCTTCTCCCTTCCCTTCAACGGCAGCTCGCTCCTGGCGCCGATCTCGACCGACCTCTCCACGTGGCAGCTGATGCAGCTCGCGTGGGTGAAGTTCCGCTCGTCGACCGGGAGCGACCTCCACTGCCGCCTCGGCGGCTCGGCCCAGGTCGTGAACGGGCAGGACGTGATCGTGGGGGACGTGCCCGCCGAGAAGCAGGTTCTCGCGGCCGTGCTCGGCGTCGGCGCGCCGCCGCCGATCTCGACGAACAGCCTCTACGGCCCGGGCTGCACCGTCGGCACGTCCGGCACCTTCAAGTGACGATTGGCAGAGCGGTGACGTAACCACACCGGATGGCTGCGCTGATCCGCCTCCTCGCCCTTCTCCTCGCCGCGTTCGGAGTGCACGCGGCCCGGAGCGCGACGCGGCTTCCGGACGGAGTCACGAAGATCGAGATCCACAGCGCCGCCGGCGTCTCGGCACACGTGCGGAGCCCGACGGAGGTGGCGACGATCGTGAACTGGTTCGACGCGCTGCCGCCGTTCGTGCCGCGGCCGTGCCCGTATCCGGTCTATTCACCGCCGACGGTGACGTTCGTGTTCCACGGCTCCGGCGCCGCGCGCACCACGGCCGTCGACCGGCTGCCGGGAACGTGCTCCGGCGAGATCGAGTACGGCGGGGCGGCGGCACTCGCCGACGACGGCTTCGTCGCACGCGTCTCCAGGTTGCTCGGTGTCGCCTTCGACCCGAGCGCGAGGACGGCGCAGAACGAGGCCGCGGCGAAGCTCGACGCGGCGAGGCTTCTCGGGCTCGCGCGGGTGCCGGCAAGCAGCCGGCCTCTCTCGAAGCGGGCGGTCACGTCAACGCCTCGCGGGACCGCCCTCGTCGAGATGCACCGCATCTGGAAAGTCCGTCTGCCTCTCGCGCGCGTCCTCGCGTTCGAGAAGACGCACCGGCCACGCGGCTCGTCGGCGACCGGCTACGGCACCGGATACCACTGGTCGACCATCACCTCACAGCAGCTGATGTTCTCCTTCCCGGCGTTCGCCGGGCGGATCTCGTCACGCGAACTCGACTTCGACCTGGACGCTCTGCGCGGCGGCTGGACGCGAATCCGCGTCGAAACGCAAGACACCTGGGTCGTCGCGAGGTCGCCGAGCGAGGTCGTGCCGTCCGGCGTGACCGAGGTCGACGTCGGCTCACACCGCGTCACCGATCGCGGCAAAGTCGCCAAGATCGTCCGCTGGTTCGACGCGCTGCCGATCGTGCAGCCCGGCGCGGTGTTCCACTGCCCGGCTCTCACCTACGGGCCTGTCATCCGGCTCGACTTCCGAAACGAAGCCGGCGCCGTTCTCGCGCGCGCGCGGATGTCGATCCGCTTCATGGGAGGCAGCCTGGTGTCGACGCCCTGCACGGGGATCCAGTTCTCGATCGACGGACGCCCGCAGACGGCGCTCGTCGGCGGCCGCTTCTTCGTGCGGGTCGAGCGACTGCTCGGCGTGAGACTCTAGTCGCCGCTCGAGGCGGGCTTCTTCGTCTCCGCCGGCTTCGACTCGGTCTTGCTCTCGCCGCCGGAGGACGAGCCTCCGTCACCGCCGCCGCCGTCCTTCTTTGCCGCCTTGCCCTTGCCGTAGTCGGTCGTATAGAAGCCGGAGCCCTTGTAATGGATCGCGATCGGGTAGAGCACCTGCTCGACCGGCGTTGCGCCGCAGACATCGCAGCTCTCCGGAGCCGGCGCCGACATCGACTGAAAGCGCTCGAAGTGGTGGCCCTTCGGGCAGCGGTACTCGTAGATCGGCACTCGCCGGACGGTACCTAGGACGGTGGCGATTCCGAGGGAACCGGCTTCGCCTCGGGGCCGAGCCGGCGGAGGAACGCCGGCACGGGGACGCGAATCCGCACCGGGGCGCTCGTCGGCGCGAACCGGGCCGCTCCACCGAGGACGGCGACCCCGGCGGCGAGCTCGTACCCGGCCGAGTCGTTGATGAGCAGCGAGGTGACGAGCGCGACGCCGAGCGCGAGCAGGAGATCGCGCGTCGCCGGGACATCCGTCCGTCTCCACGCGACGACGAAGGCCGCTGCGAGGACGAGCAGGAGCGGAGCGACGAGCATCCACGCGTGCAGCGCCGGCAGATAGGAGAGCGGCCAGCGGCTCGCGAGCGAGGCGAGCAGCCCCGCGCCGTCGCCGGTGAAGGCGCTCCGCAGGTGGTCCGGGCCCGGCTGCGCGAGACCGCGCTGGACGAGCCAGAGCACCGCGAGCGCCGACGCGCCGAGGAGCGCGATCAGGCCGCTGAGCCGCAGGCGGAACAGCCTCCAGCCGAGAACGGCGAGCGCCACGCCGAGCACGATCGCTCCCCCGCCGTCGGCGCCGAGGCGGTTGTCCGTCATCACGACGAGGCCGAAGAAGCCGAAGAGGAGGAAGCCGAGCGGGCCGAAGCGCCGCCGTGCGAGCACGGCTCCGGCGAGAAGCGGCGCGAGGAGAAGCGTCTCCACCTGGTTGCCGATCCCCCAGAACCGCGAGTTCTGCGTCGGGCCGAACGGGTTGATCGCCTGCCACTCCGGCCGCGAGACCATCGCCGCCGCGTACAGGAAGACGACGCCGCCGTAGAGCATGAGCAGCGCGTCGTCGTTGCGGCAGACGCGGGCCAGCGCGAACGCGAGGAGCGCCGTCCCGGCCGAGATCCCAACCATGAGGAGAACCTCGTTCGAGACCTGCGCGACGCCGAGGCCGAGGTTGACGAGCAGCGCTGCCGGCACCGCCGTCACCGCCGCGCGCAGGCCGAGGAGCGCGAGGAGGAGCAGAAGCCCGGCGAGGGTGAAGAGGGCGGCGTACTTGAGCCGGTTGTTCGCGTGGATCTGCTGCCCGAGCGAGTCGAGGCGTCCTACCGCGTTGCTCGCCGCGACCCATGACAGGCTGGTCGTGGTGCGTTGGAGCGCAGTCGGCGCGATGTCGACGATCGAGACAAGACCGGGGATGTGCGTCGTCGGCGAGGTGAGGAGGCCGTGATAGCCCTGGCCGACGATCGCGACCCGATAGAGCTTGTCGTTGTTCCCCCCGCCTGTGGGCGGCGGGAGCTGGACGATGATGCACATGTGACACGCCATGGCCTCCGCGCCGCTGAGCTGCTCGGTCCCGATGAGCGGCTTCCCGGGCGGCGTGCCGCCGATGTGGGAGTTGACCTCTGCGCCACGGACGAGCTCGGCGAACGCGCTGCGGTGGCTCGTCGTCGGGCCGAAGCCGGGCCGCATGAGACCGACGGCGCCGCGCCGCGCGAGTGTTGCGAACTGTCCGTCAGTCAATCCGCCGACGCGAATGACCTGGAACCGCGCCCCGAGCGGCGACACGCGCGCGGACGCCGTGCCCGGCACGACGAGCGCGGCGACGACCGCCGAAGCGACCGCCAGAAGAAGAAGGAGGCGTGAGGACCGGAGCACCAGACATACATTCTCGCCGATCCGCGCAGGAAACCGCCGGCTCATCCGCCGCTCCCTGCCGATTGCTGCTCGAGCAGCTCTTCGAAGCACGGCGCGCCCTCGAAGGCGCCGAGCCCGGCGGGCCGCTCGAGCCGGTCTTCCCGGAGACGCCGGAGCCGCCGGCGGCGGCGCGCCGTCGCGACCGCAGCCGAGGCGCCGACGAGGCCGCCGAGGAGGAAGTCCAACGCTCTCCCGCCCTTCCGCTCCGACTCCATCAGCTGCTCCGGCGCCGCCCAGGTCGGCGCGTCCGCTCATGGATCTCCGGCAAGCCTCCGCTCATGGGACGATTGTGCCGTGCGCATCGCGACGTTCGGCGACGTTCTGCTCGATCTGCGCGCGGCGACGCGGGCGGGCGCCGGCGGCCAGGCGGCGAACGTCGCGGCGTGGGCGGCGGAGCTCGGCGCGGACGCGAGCTGCATCGCGAAGCGGGGAGACGACCCGGCGGGAGAGCTCGTCGCGCGCGAGCTCGCGGCGCACGGCGTCGAGCTCCTCGGACCGGTTGGGGCCGGCTCGACCGGGCGTGTCGTCTCCGTCGTCGAGACCGGCGACCGGGCGCTCGCCTCCGATCGCGGCGTGGCGACGACGTTCGCGCCCGACGAGCTCGAGGCGGCGTGGCTCGCGTGCGACGCCCTCCACATCTCCGGCTACGCGCTCGTGCGGGAGCCGATCGGCGCGACGGCGCTCCTCGCGGCCCGGCTCGCGCGGGAGGCGGGCGCGCGCATCTCGGTCGACGTCGCCGCGTGGACCGAGATCCGGAGCTTCGGGCCTGTCCGGTTCCGCGAGCTCCTCGACGAGCTCGCGCCGGACGTCCTCTTCGCCACAGAGGCGGAGTGGGAGCTGCTGGGCGGCGCGTACCTCACCGCGCCGACGGGCGTGCTCAAACGCGGCGCGCGCGGGTGCAGCGTCTTCACCGCCGACTCGAAGCTCGACTTCTCGGCCGTCGAAGTGGACGTGGTCGACCCGACCGGCGCGGGCGACGCTCTGGCCGCCGGCTTCCTGCTGGGCGGTTCGCTCGAAGAGGCGGCGCGGCGCGGGCTCGAGGCGGCTGCGCGGTGCGTCGCGAAAGTAGGGTCGCTGCCGTGAAGGTCGAGGCGCTGAGCGACGCCCAGGCCGCGGCGATCGCGGAATGGCGCTACGAGTTCCCGTACGAGTGGTACGACACGTCGGCCGACCCGCGGCGCATCGAGCTCTTCGCGAACCCGGCCCGGCGCACGCACCTGCGCTCGGTCGTCGACGGCGACGAGCTCGTCGGCTTCTTCAACTTCGTCCCGGAAGGAGACGAGGTGCGGATCGGGCTCGGGATGCGACCCGACCTGACCGGGCGCGGCCTCGCGCAACCGTTCATCGAGGCCGGCCTCGACTACGCGCGGCGCGAGTGGCGGCCGCGCATGTTCCGGCTCTGGGTCGCGCGCTGGAACGAGCGCGCGCTGCGCGCGTACCGACGGTCCGGCTTCCGCGAGGTGCCGCCGGCGGAGGAAAGCCGCTTCGTCGAGATGGAGCGGCCCGCATGATTCGCGTCGCGGACGCGGTGCGCGAGGCGCTCGCCGGCGGCGGCCGCTACAAATCCCGGCGCCTGAACGCGAGCATCGCGAGCCCGAGCGCGGCGAGCAGGTAGCCGGCCGCCCAGACGCGGATCGGCCAGCCGTGGACGTACGCTCCGCCGAACGGCCCGAGCTCGAGCAGGAATCCGGTCACGCCGGTCGCGCTGCCGGAGATGAGACGGAGACCGTCCTGGTAGAGCGCCTCGAACGGGAGCGCCCACGCGGCGATCGTCGACGCGTGCTGGATCGTGTGCGAGTTGAGCGCGTGCCCGATCGTCCCGAGCAGGCCGGCGACGAGGCCGGCGCCGAAGAGCATGAACACGGCGATTCCGTTCGCGGTCGACGAGAGCACGACCGAGCCGAGCAGCGACAGCGCGATGACGATGACGACCGCGCCCGCCAGCTCGAAGCCGGGCGTGAGCTTCGCGGGAGGAAGCCAGCTCCCGCTCACGTAGATGATCGCGAGCGAGAGCCCGTACACGGCGAGGACGTAGACGGTCGACACCGCCGCAGCGCCGAGGAAGCGGGAAAGCAGGAGCGTCGAGCGCCCGACGGGGCGCACGACGAGCGGCTGTAATAGCCCGCGCTCCGCATCTCCGCTCACCACGCCCAGCGTGAGGAAGACGGCGAGCACCACGCCGAGGAAGAGCGTCGCGAACATCGCGAGCCCGAGCAGGAAGGCACCCGCGAACGTCCGCGTGTCGACGGCGATGCCGACCGGCGGGGTGATGTCCCCGAGCCGGGAGAAGACGAAATGGCAGGCGAGCCAGAAGAGAGCGAGGAAGACGACGGTGAGCACGACGACGACCGCGAAGACCTTCCGCCGCACAGCCTCGCGGAAGCCGTAGCCCGCGATGGTGAGCACGACCCTCACGAGACCTCGTCCCCCACAGCCTCGAGGTACGTCTCCTCGAGCGTCGAGGTGAGGACATGCACCCCGTACACCTGGCGCCCGGCAGCAACCGCCTCGGCGACGAGGCGCGGCGCGTCCTCCTTCGTTGCGCCCTCGATCGTCCGGATCCCCTCGTCCGTCTCCAGCTCGACGCCGCGCGGGCGCGACAGCTCCGCGGGCGAGCCCATGGAGACGACCTCGCCGGCGCGGAGGATCGCGACCCGGTCGCAGACGAGCTCGATCTCGGAGAGAAGGTGCGAGTTGAGGAGAACGGAGACGCCTTTGCCGCGCAGCTCCTCGAGCAGGAGACGGACGACGCGGCGACCGGCTGGGTCGAGAGCCGACGTCGGCTCGTCGAGCAGGAGCACCCGCGGCTCGCCGACGAGCGCCTGCGCGACGCCCAGCCGCTGCTGCATGCCCTTCGACATCGCGTCGACCCGCCGGCCGCGCGCGTCCGAGAGAGCGACGAGGTCGAGCAGCCGCTTGCGTTCCGCCGCTCCGCCGCCCGAGCCGGCGAGCTGCTGGTGGAGCGTGAGGACTTCGTCCGCCGTGTACCAGCCGGGGAAGCGGAAGAGCTCGGCGAGATAGCCCAGCTCGGCGCGCGCCGCGCGTGAGCCGGCAGCCGCACCCGCCACCGCGGCCCGGCCCCTGGTCGGTCGCACGAGCCCGACCGCGATCTTGACGAGCGTGGACTTCCCGGCTCCGTTCGGGCCGAGCAGCCCGAAGAGCTCTCCCTCCTCGACGACGAGGTCGACGCCCTTCAGCGCCTCGACGGCTCCGTACCGTTTCGCGAGGCCCTGAACCTCGAGCGCGTGGGCCATGCGCCGAGCCTATCCGGAGTACCCTTCGGTCCATGGCACGCGGCTACATGGAAGGACCCGCCGCCGAGGAGGCGGAACGGCGCGCCGAAGAGCTCAGGCGCGGGATCAAGGACGAGCCGGATGCTCTTCTCCAAGCTGCCGTGTACGGCTCCACGGAGGACGACCCCGCGCCGCACTTCCTCGGCTGGCTCGGCGAGGTCGATCCGGACGAGCTGTTCTCCACCGGCGCCGCGTGGGGCGTCACCGTGCGCCGCGCCGTAGTCGCCAACTAGGGGATCCTGGGGCGACCGAAACGCGACCGCCCCAGAATCGCGTACCTACCGTTGCAGCAGAAGGCTCTGACGTATCGGGCCGGCGATCACCGTGTAGCGGCCGGTCCGGAGCTTCCTTCCCGGAAGCATCTGGAACTCGATCGCCCCGCGTGTCACCTTCCCCCGCGCCACCAGCCGCCCGGCGTGCAGCAACCGGACTGCGGTTCCGGTCCGGATCGTCACGGTCCCGGACAGCACCTTCGTCCTGCAGACCTGAACGGTCTTCTTCTTCCCGTGCACGATCTTCACGACCTGCTTGCACGTCACCAGCCTGACCTTCCCGGGCGGGCCGGGCGGGCCGGCCGGCAGCTTCCCACCGGTGCCGGACAATGGGACCGACTGCGTGCTCGTCGGGTTGTTCCCCGACGGCACGTTCGACGTGATGTCCAGCGAGGCCGAGCTCGCGCCCGTGGCCTGCGGGGCAAACCGCACACCGACGGCACAGGACGAGCCCGGAGCGACCGAGCCACCGCACGTGGAGGATCCCACGAAGTAGTCGCCCGGCTTGGCGCCGGAGAACGCGAGACCGGAGATCACGAGCGGCGCCGACCCGTTGTTGGTGATCGTCACCGTCTGCGGCGCACTCGTCGTGGTGAGGGGCTGCGTTCCCGGGAACGTCACGCTCACCGGCGCCGCGTCGGCCGTCGGCACGGCATAGGTGAGGTCTATCTCCGGCGTGGTGCCGGCCGCGACGCCGATCACGGCGTTCGGATCGCCTGGAGCGGCGCTCGACCCACCGCCACCGCCTGCACCGACGTCGCCTCCGCCTCCGCCGCCGCCGCCGTAGAGCCCGCCGCCACCACCGCCGCCTGGTTCATTGCAGGGGCCAATCCCGCCATAGCCACCCTGGCCAAGCGAACCGTCCCCTTCGGCCGAACATGTGCTCGAGCCACCAGCGCCGCCGGCGCTTGCAGTTCCGGGGCCGCCGGCGCCCGCCGACGCGCTACCGCCGCGACTGCCACCCGCGTCTCCGCCGCAGATGGAATTGCCCCCGCCGCCGCCGCCTCCTCCGCCGGCGACGACGAGGCGGGACTCGAGCGTGTTGCCGGCGCTTCTCGGTGCGGTGCGGACGTCGCTTGCACCACCACCGCCGCCGCTACCGTCGATACCGAATTGGTCGTAATCGCCCGAGCCGCCGCCGTTGAACCCACCGGCGTCGGGTCCCGCGGTACCGCCGTTGCCACCGACCTCGATGTAGAGCAGCTGTCCCGGAATCACGGAGATCGTTGCCGTGACCTCACCTCCGTGTCCCTGTTGCGTGAAGGCGCAACCGCCCGCGCCGCCGATCGCGTGAACCGTGACCGTGCCCACCCCGACCGGCACGACGAAGACTTGCTCGGCCCCCGTGTAACTGAACGTGGTCGTCGCGGTGACGGCCGCCTGTGCGCTCGGCACCGCGATCGCGTACGCGAGCACTGCAAGCGCTGCTAACCGAAGCTTCATGCCTTGACCTCCCGACGTTGACCCTCTGCCCCTGTTTATCTCGGAGCGCCTGGCCCGTGTCAAGGCATCGCGAGTCGGGCGGCGGCTTTCCGCCGACTCTCCCGGTCAGCCGAGCGTCGAGACGAACTCGTCGATCGAGAGCGCAGGCAGCGTGTGGACGCGGGTCGAGCCGCGCGCGCCGAGGGCGACCGAGACCTTCGCGATCGTCGCCGTGTCGGGCGCCTCGACGACGTTGACGAAGTCCCACTCGCCGAGCGTCGCCCACTGGTGGAGCACCTTCGCGCCGAGCTCCTCGACGTCCCGGTTCACCTCCTGCAGCCGGCCCGGATTGCTCTGCAGCGTCTGCACGCCCTTCTGCGAAAGGCGCGAGAGAAGGATGTAGATCGGCATGGCGGCACCCTAATCGAGCTCGTCTCTGGCGGCTTGGTCGACGTAGAGCAGCGCGGTGCCGATGAACAGCAGCGGCGAGAGGACGACACTCGCGAGGAACAGCGCGACCGTAATGCCGGAGCCCCCGAACCCGCGCAGGACGAGGACGAGAACCGACTGCGAGAGCAGCACGAGCACGGCGAGCGTGAAGAGTGTCCCGATCGCGTGGACGAAATCGGCGCGGGCAAGGGTCCAGGCCCGCGCGAACGCCGCGCGGATCCCGACGCTCTCCACGACGAGGACCGGAACGACCAGGCCGAGCGCCGTGAGCCAGAGCAGTCCCGGCACGACGAAGCCGAGGACGAGGAACGGCGCCGGTGCGAAGACGAGCCAACCCGTGAGCCACGTCGCGGCCAGTCGCGCGCGCGCCGGCCTCCTGTCGAGGACGAGCACGCACGCGGCGACGTAGGCCGCGCTGACGAGCGCCCCGGCCACGGTCGGGGCGAGGACGAGCTGGACCTCCCGCGAGACCTCCCTGAAGACCACCGCCACGACGGCCGGCGGGACGCCGAGGGCGAGCGACGGCCAGAAGTTATCGCCGTAGAAACGCACCGACTCGCCGACGAGTTGCCCGACCGTGCGTTCGGCCGGCGGCAGGGCGACTGGACGCAACTCGGCCACGGCGCGGAGGGTATCGTCGGCCCGTGAGCTACGACGTCGTCCACCACGCCGACCTCGAGTGGGAGGAGCGCCCCGGCCACGAGGGCCAGGCGCCTCGCCAGGCGGCGTCGGTCACCGACCCGGCGCACATGACCGAGTCGCGCGCACGCATGTGGCGCTATCCCGCGCGCACGCGCGGCCGGCGGCACCTCGATCCCGATCAGGAGGAGGTCTTCGTCCCGCTGCGCGGCACGCTGACGATGCTGCTCGGCGAGCCGTGGGAGCGCGTCGACGTCGAGCCGGGCGGGGTCGTCGTCGTCCACCAGGGCACGCCGCTCCAGCCGCGCAACGAGACCGGCGACGAGATCCTCTTCCTCGCCTACGGCGCGCCGACCGAGCACGGCAACGCCGAGTTCCTAGAGGACGTCGAGTCTCTTTAGGGCGTCGGCGAGCGCGGCGAACGCCTCGTCGAAGCGCCACTTCGCACGGTCCGGCTCGCCGGGCGAGTTCGAGATCGCGCGTAGCTCGACGGCCGGCACGCCGGCAAGCTCGCACGCGCGGAGGACGCCGAATCCCTCCATCGCCTCGACGTCGCAGCCGGTGCCGCCGCCCACGTGTCCGGTCGTCCCGATCGGGAGGACGAGCGCCTCGGGGAGCGCGGCCCGGGCGCGCTCGAGGAGCACGAGGTCGGGGTGCGCGCGCTCCACCCGAGGCAGCGTGCGGTTGAGGTCGAGGATATCGCAGTAGACCGCCTCGCTCCCGAGCACGAGCGCCGGCGGGTCGATCCCGTGCGCTCCCGCGATGCCGACGTGGAGGACGGCGGCAGGCCGCCGCTCCGCGATCGCACCGGCCGTCTGCAACGCCGCCTCGACCGGCCCGATCCCGCAGCAGAACGTGTCGGCCCCGGCGAGGAGCGCGAGCTCCCGCTCCGTTGCAGCGACGACGAGCAATCAGTCGCGATCACGCGGGCCGTAACGCGCCTGCCTGGCGAGCCGTCGTGCCTCGACTCGCTCGATCGTCTGGCGGAGCTCCTCGCGGACGCGCCGGCTCCGTTCGAGCATCTCCTCCAGATCTTCGCGCTTCTTCTTGCTCACGCGTCCTCCTCGAGAATCTCAACGATCCGGTCGAGCTTGACGTCCATTTCCATCAGCATCCTACCGAGGGCTTGGAGCAGATCGGTCACGTCATCGAGCTGCCAGAGCAAGCGGCGAAACCACATGCCGGCCACTCTCCGGCACAACTGACGAGCCGGTTATCGGCCGGAAGGGTGGTCCTGGCTATGCCGAACCGTTCGATCGTTTGCCGGGCTCGTCGCAGGCCGGACGGCGACGCTCGCCTTGCTCGCTCGTCCTACGTCGCGCGCTGTTGCAGGCGCCGCTCGAGCAAAGCGCGCATCTCGGCGAGGTCGTTCCGAATCTCGCCGAGCAACTCGGCAATCCGCCTGCGCTGCTCAGTCGTCAGTTTCTTCGCCATCGTCCTCCTCCAAGAGGATTTCGCGGAGCTCGTCGAGCTTAGCGTCGATTTGCATGAGCATCCGGATCAGATCTCGGACTTGCTCATCGTCGAAGAGGCCATCGGCCACGGCGCGATCCTCGCCGTTCCACTGAGGCGTGCGGCATCGGCCGAGCGGGCGATCCGACCTACGCAGGCACGGCGGCGCCGGCTTTCTCGAAGCGGAGCTCGCCGTCCTCCGCGTCCACGCGGATCGCGTCGCCCTCGGCGAAGTCGCCCTCGAGGAGCCGCAGTGCAAGCGGGTTCTCGACGAGGCGCTGGATTGCGCGCTTCAGCGGACGCGCGCCGTAGGCCGGATCCCAGCCCGCCTCCGCGAGCGCCTCCTTCGCCGCGTCCGTCAGCTCGAGCTCGATGCGCCGCTCGGCGAGTCGCGCCCGCAGCCGCGCGAGCTGCAGCTCGACGATCTCGCCGATCTGCTCGCGTGACAGCGGCTCGAACTCGACGATCTCGTCGATCCGGTTCAGGAACTCGGGCCGGAAGACGTCGCGCAGCGCGTCGGACGAGCGCACGTTCGAGGTCATGATCAGCACCGTGTTGCGGAAGTCGACCGTGCGGCCCTGGCCGTCGGTCAGCCGCCCGTCGTCGAGCACCTGGAGGAGCACGTC
>Ga0307374_10006631_pt1 | contig 18123 bp, 22 predicted proteins | sample OX3MG_FD_202532 | JGI IMG/M metagenome (GOLD analysis project Ga0307374, IMG submission 202532) | Soil microbial communities from Risofladan, Vaasa, Finland - OX-3 | ecosystem: Environmental > Terrestrial > Soil > Coastal area > Acid sulfate soil | place: Finland: Risofladan, Vaasa | collected...
GCCGCGGATATCGCCGACAGCGGCCTCGACCGGATCGGGGGCGACGCGGCACTTTGCCTCGCCTTTCTGCGGCATACCGGTCTCTCTCTGTGACCCGAGTGTCACTGTATTATGCGAGGCTCTTTAGGTTGGTCCTCTTGCCCGAAGTGACTGCTCGACGTCTAGGGCGACCTTGGGCAAGACGCTGTGTCGAAAGTGGTGACGAGCTGCACCTGGGAGCGTCCCAGCCGCGGCCGGTCTCGAGGATACAGTTCCAAGATCCCCTACCCGGACGGACGCCACACCATGATCAGCGACCGCTCGCCGGTCGAATTCGTAGCGTTCCACAACGCCGCCGCGAGCGCGGCATGATCACCTAACCGAACGTGTTCGGAGTGTCGGGTCAGGCTCCGGCCTCGTCCTCGCGAGCTGACTGGCCAGCACCGCTTCCGCATCTGCTGTGCGTGCCGTCTAAGGAGACACCCCGATGAGGGTCGGCGGGGCAATGCGCCGTACGTTCTCGGCACTTTCGATCGCGAATTACCGGCGCTACTTCGTCGGCCAATCCATTTCCCTGATCGGGACGTGGACGCAGACCACTGCGCAGTCTTGGCTTGTGCTCACCTTGACGAGGTCGCCGACCGACCTCGGCTTCGTCGTGGCGCTACAGATGCTGCCCATCCTGCTCGTGGGACCGTACGGCGGCGTGATCGCAGACCGTGTGAACAAGCGGCGGCTTATGGTCGTGCTCCAGTCGATGATGGGGGTCCAAGCCTTAGCCCTCGGTGTGCTCACGCTGACTCACCATGTGACCTACGTCGATGTCTGCACCCTTGCGGTCGTTCTCGGGCTCAACAACTGCTTCGAGAACCCCTCCCGTCAGGCGTTCGTTCTCGAGATGGTCGGACCGGCTGACTTGCGCAACGCAGTAAGCCTCAACTCGACCCTCGTTAACGTGGCCCGGGCCGTCGGTCCTGCAGTTGCCGGCCTCATGATCGCCGCCGTCGGGACCGGATGGTGCTTCGTACTGAACGCGACGAGCTTTGTTGCCGTCGTGGCGTCGCTCATGAGGATGGACCGCTCGAAGCTCCAGCCGACCGCGCCGTCGAGCCGCCGCCGGGGCCAGCTCATCGAAGGCGTCCGCTACGTTGCTCGAACCCCCGAGCTAGGGGTTCCGCTCATCATGATGGGCCTCGTTGGTATGCTCACCTTCGAGTTTCAGGTGACGCTTCCCGTTGTTGCTCAGCACGTGTTTCATGGGGGCTCGGAGACCTACGGCCTGATGACAGCGGCAATGGGGACCGGAGCAGTCGTCGGCGGGCTCGTCACGGCGACACGGGGTAAGACGGGAATGGCCGCCATGGTCACCGCCGTCGCCGGCTTCGGTGTGTTCATGGTCTTCGCGGCCGCGGCCCCGGTGATTGGCATCGAGTTCCTCGCCCTCGCCCTTGTCGGGTATGCGAGCATCTCATTCCTCGTCATGGTGAACTCGACGCTTCAGCTCAATGCAGACCCCCAGATGCGTGGCCGCGTGCTAGCCCTCTGGGCAGTCGCGTACCTTGGGTCGACGCCAGTCGGTGGTCCCTTGATCGGGTGGATCACCGCAGACGCAGGCGCACGGGCGGGTCTCGGCGTCGGTGCTCTCGCGTGTCTTCTTGCAGCAGGTATCGGGATCGTCGCGCTCCGAGGGCTCCATGGCCGTCTGCCCCACAGAAACGAGGTCAGCGCCAGCGAGTAGAGCCCTGCATAGCTATTTGGTACAGAGTTAGCGCCCGAGCCCGATCGTGGCCCGGATGTGCTCCGTGAGACTGCGGATTGCCTTGCGCCGCTGGCTCGTCGGACCCTCATGCACTGTGAGGACATCCAGGGTCTTCACCGCTTCCATGGCCTTCGCCCTGAGAGACGGGGCTCGGCACTCCCTTTCCCCGCTTGCGCGGGCACATTCACGGCGCGGCAGGCTTCGCTTTATGCTACGGACCGCTCGGCCGCTCCCCCTGTAGGGCTTTTGACGCTGGGCTTCGACCTGGCCTGTTTCCAGACTAAGCCGCCAGCCTGCTACTGGGCTCCCTGGCGATTACCCAGACCGGACTTGCACCGGCTGGCGACGACGAGCTTCGAACCGGGTCAGATCACGTCATGTCGATCCCTCCTGATTCCTGTGTGCACTCCCGAGTTCCGTGGAACTTCGGTGACGGCCCGGTGATGCTCAGGCGGCGTCCTCCTCCTTGTAGTCGACCGATGTGACGAAGCGCTCGGCGTGGGCGTCGAGCGTCTTGCGCAGTGCCGGCAGGTGCATGAAGCCGTCGACCTTGCGGAACTGCTTCGCGGCCTCGGCCATGCCCGCCGCGCACCACCGCAGCGCCATCTGGCCGTCGCGCCAGCGCTTCACGTTCGTCGAGTGGTCCCGCAGATCTCGATCATTGCCGGTGTCGGCGCGGCGCGAGGTCCGCGGAATCGTTGCTGGCTCCGACCTCGCCGTCGGCGTCACCGGCCGAGAGCGCGGCGAAGAGCCGCTCGCGCTGGCGGTCGGAGAGGCGCTCGAAGGCGCTCGTCATGAGGCGGCGCGTCCGATAGGGCGGTTCATACCGATCTCCTCGGTGCTGAAGCGTTGCCTCTGGACTCTCCTTCGTCAGTCGTTCACGGCCTCCTTGGCGAGCTTGATCGCGTGGAAGTGGTCCACCGTCACGAGCGCACCCCGAAGGCCGCGCACAAGGCCGTTCGCGTAGCCGCGGTGCGGGTCGATCGCGACACTGCGCACCTCCTGCCGCCACGTCGTCTTCGCACCGAAGCACCAGAAGGCCACGTCGTCGGCGTTGCGGCCGGGCACGACGTCGAGCAGCTTCGAGCGGGAGAGGTCGACGAAGCTCGTCGCGTACAGCGTGTGACGCGTGCCGGACGCCGCGAGCATCTTGTGCTCGTCGACGCCGAGGGAGCGCACTCCTTCGAGGCGGCCCGGATCATCGACGAGGGGCCCGACATGGCGGCGCACGGCCTCCATCGCAGATCCTCAGGAGATGCCGAGCTCGCACGCGACGAGGGCGACGGCCTGGCCGTCGTGCCCGACCCTCTCTTGCAGATCTCGAACGCGGCGCAGCGCTGAGCGTCCCCTCGATGAACTGACTCTGCTCGATGAAGGTGCGACGCGGGCAGTCCTGTTCGCGACAGATCCACCGGTGCTTTCGCCAGACGCGCCGCACCGGCCGTCCACCTGAGGGAAGGTCGCGTACCTGGACGACGGACCTGCCGTGTCCGGTCGCGATCACCCCGCACTCCGGGCACCCCGCGCGATTGCTCGTCGTCTCGACGAGCACGAAGCACTCGCCCTCCTCCTCGCTCGCCGCAAGAACGACGAAGCCGTCCACGGCGAGCAGGCAGTGCGCGTCATCACTACGTTTCATTTCTGTCCGTGGCCTCCGGCCGAGCGGTCTTGGTCGACCGCAAGACTCGGAGCCACGGACACGTAGTGGTGGACCTATGGAGAGCTCACCGGTTCGCGCTCACCCACGGCTGGATACGAAGAGCCACTAGTCTGCCGATCGGCACCTTGACTCGCTGCGGGAGCCAGCAGTACCGTGGGTTGGAAAGAGGTCAGACGTCATGGTACTCGTGGATGTGTAGGTGAGATCGTGCGAAAGGGGCGGAAGGCTCCGCGTGTTAGTGCACCAGGAGCGCGAAAGCTTGGGCATGGTGATTGGTTTACTTTGGGCCGGGCGAGCCGAGCGGGGTCCGAGCACGCTGGCCGAACACCGACGGCCGGGTGACGATCCCCGTCGCCAAGTGGCGCCCCTTCGTCGTAAACTCGCGGTCGTCAGCTTCGCCGAGGGCACCGATCGCGAGTCGTGGGTATCGGCCAAGTCCTGCCCCATGCGATTGCGATCCATGGTGCGATGTCCATATAGCCCCGATGTACTTCCCGGGGCATTTGCAATTTGTCGGTGCGGATGCTGGGAAAGCTTCGCCTGGAGCCCACCCGGCACCACCAGACGCTGAAATGCGCCACTCCTGCAATGAACCGCTCCATCCGTGGCACCTTGCTTCTGGGCACCTTGCTTCTATGGTGATCCTGGATCGCTCGGCGGAACGGGTCCCGACCATCGAGCGAGCAACGTGCGGATCGTCTGGGGTGCACTGTGTCTCCTTTGATTCGCTCAGCATTTCGCCCGCGGCGAGTTTCGAAAGTCCGGCGGTGGCTATGAGTGCAGCAACGCGGCCAGTCGTGGACCTGCCTCCCGGCGACAGGAGGATGGGCTGATGGCGGAGATAGTCCTCGGGATTGGCTCGTCACATTCCCCGCAGATCAGTTCCCCGATCGAGCTCTGGCATGACCACGCCGAACGCGACCGCCACAAAAACCTGCTGCTCGGCCCGGACGGCGAGTTCCACCACTACGACGAGCTTGCTGAGGCTGCCGGTGCGTCGAGGCTCGCCGAGCTCGAACCGGAAGTCTGGAAGGCCAAACGGGCGCGGGCGGACGCGGCGATCGACATCCTGGCCGCCGGTGCCGGCCCGGAGGTCGTCGTGGTCGTCGGTGATGATCAGCACGAGCTGTTCGGCAACGAGGTGATCCCGGCGATTGCACTCTGTCTCGCGGACGGCCTCGTCGACCTGCCGCCCACCGCGGAGCAGATCGAAAGGATCCCGCTCGGGATCCGTGCTGCCCTGTGGGCCAGACACGGCGATGCTCCCGAGTACTATCGGGTCGCGGCGGACTTGAGTAAGCATCTCGCCTCGGGCCTCTCCAATCGGTTCGACGTGGCCCAGATTCGCGACCAGACAGCGGGTCGTTCGCTGGGACACGCCTTCACGTTCGTGCGTCGCCGCCTGGGTCTGGCGCCTGATGTCCCGATCGTCCCGGTGTTCCTCAACACCTGCTTCGAACCGACGGTCCCCTCGCCGCGCCGCTGCTACGAACTCGGCACCGCCCTCGGCGAACTGATACGCGACTGGGAGGGCTGCGATCGGGTCGCTGTGGTGGCGAGCGGCGGGCTCAGCCACTACGTCGTACTCGAGGAGTTCGACAAGTCGGTGCTGGCAGCGATGCGTGAACGCGATCCGCAGCGCCTGTGCGCCATACCGTCCCGCTTCTTCCGGAGCGGCACCTCGGAGACCTTGAACTGGGTGACCGCCTTCGGAGCAGTGGGCGACCTCCAGATGCGCGTCGTCGACTACATCCCAGGTTACCGTTCGCCAGCCGGCACGGGCACCGGTATCGCCTTCGCGCTTTGGGAACCGCCGTAGGTCCTGGCCCGGCGGGTGGCCCTCCACCGTGCTCCACCGCCAACCATAGGACGCACGGTCGGTAGGAGGAATGGAGGTTGCGTCTCGGATGGTGTCTCATTACTGTGGCAAGAGGTCAGGCCGCTAATCTTGGGGGACGGCGATGTCGACGATTGAGAGGCCGGGGGAGCGTACCGCGTTGACCGAGGTAGGGCCTACTGCAGTGACCCGCGGCGAGATTCGCTGCACCAATGTGCACAAATGGTTTGGCACCGCGCTCGTGCTCAAGAACATCAACATTGCCGTGAAAGAGCACGAGTTCGTCTGCGTTGTTGGTCCGTCCGGCTGTGGTAAGACCACACTCTTGCGGATGCTTGCTGGCCTTGCCGGGATAGACCACGGTGAGATCACGATCGGTGGGCAAATCGTCTCGGGACCACTTGCCAACGTCGCGGTGGTGTTCCAACACTTTGGTCTGTTTCCGTGGAAGACGGTGTATAAGAATGTGGCTTTGCCGCTCCGGGCGAGTGGGGTTCCGAAAGACGAGATCAGCCAGCGGGTCGAGGAAGCACTCTCCATGGTGGGCCTTCACGGCGTGGACGGCCGTTATCCGGCCGAGCTCTCGGGCGGGATGAAGCAACGGGTGGGCCTGGCGCGGACCCTTGCTATGCAGCCCGAGGTGATCCTGCTCGACGAGCCCTTCGCTGCGGTGGACGCGCAGACAAGAGAGATCCTGCAGGAGGAGCTGCTCCGCCTGTGGAGCCTTCATCACCAGACCGCTTTTTTCGTGACACACAGCATTGATGAAGCGATCACCCTCGCTGACCGCGTCGTCGTTATGGGGTCGAAACCCGGCACGATCGTCGATAACATCGAGATACCCATGCCACGACCGAGGACGGTGAGTTCCGTGCGCCGTGATCAGTCTTACGCGCCGCTCCGAGAGCTCATCTGGGACAGACTTCGTGGGCCTTACCACGAACCGGCCGAGTAGACGCAGGTAGTTCGAATGAGACGCACAAGTGCAAGAAACGGTCGTGGTGTCGAGTCGCTGACTGGCTCGGGATCCTTGGCCGCCACAGGCCGTGGTCACGGACAGGGGGGATCGAGCATGTCCACCGTGATCGATCTCGTCGCGATGGGAACGAACGCGCCCTCTACCGACGACTTGGCGAAGCTCGGCCAGGACGTGGTGGCGCGAAAGCGGCGACGATCGAGACGCCACTGGCTCATCTTCCTCGTCATCCGCCTCGTCTCCCTGGCCGCCGTGCTGAGTGCCTGGCAGGTATACGGGATGCACACGCTTGCTGTCCTTTTCGCGCCAATCACGACCGTCGTGCGCGACGGCATCGACTTGTTCGCGCATCAACACCTCGCGTCTCAGCTCGGCTACAGCCTTTGGACGTTCGGCATCGGCTACTTGTGGGGCATGGTGTTCGGCATCGTCATGGGCATGCTGATGGGCGCGTACCGTTCGGTCGAGGCGGCAATCTCTTTGTACGTGATCGCGCTTTACGCGACGCCAATGGTTGCGCTTGCCCCGCTCATAAGCCTCTGGATCGGCTTCGACGCGAGCGCGCAGATCATCATCATCGGATTGTTCGTCGTCTGGCCCGTGGCGGTCACGGTGTTCCATGGAGTTCGTCAGATCGACCCGGAGTTGCTCGAAGTATCACGGTCCCTGCGTTTGTCGAAGACGCAGCTCTGGAAGCACGTCCTATTGCCCGGTGCCGTGCCCTACATCATCACTGGCGCCACGCAGGGCGTGGCGATGGGTCTCGTCGGGGTTATCATCGCGGAGCTGCAGACGCAACTCTCCGGGCTGGGCGACGCGCTCGAGACACAAGCGCAGACCTATCACACGGCAGGCGCGCTTGCGGTCGTGCTTCTCATAATGATCCTTGGAATTACGCTCAGGGCTTTGCTCGGACTTACCCAGCGACGGCTCGTTCCCTGGCTGCGAATCGACCGCGGCGAAGGAAAGATGCAGAAGACGTAGGCGATGGCCCACACTGAACCCTGGCACACCGTCGGACAGGATGAGCCGGTCGATGTCCACGTCCACCTGACACCACCGCTGATGCTGAAGTCGCGAGGCCGGGAGGAGTCTTGGCGCCCGACCGTTATTCGCGACGAGAAGGGCCGCCAGCTCAGGGTCGAGGTCGGCGGTCGCACAATGAACTCGATCGTGTCAGAGCTATCGAGGATCGAGGTAGTGCTCGAATTGTCGGCTAGGCGAGGTGTGGGTGCCCTGATAGTTTCGCCGTGGGTATCGACAATTCCAAGCGGTACCGATCGCGGGAGGGCAATCGCGATATGCCGCGCACAGAATGAGGTGCTGCTCTCTGCCTGTCGCCAACAACCCGGAAGAGTGGCAGCATTCGGTGCAGTGCCACTGCAAGATCCCGAAGCTGCGGCCGAGATGCTCGTCGAGGTCGTGGGATCAGGACTGCTAGGAGTCGAGGTGACGCCGTGCGTGGAGGGTCGCTGGCTTGGCGAGCCGGCGTTCGAACCATTTTGGGGTGCGGCGGAGGAACTCGGCGCGGTCGTCTTCGTCCATCCCGGAACTCACGGCCTCGGCCTCGACGTCTTCGGTGAGTACTACCTCTGGAACGCCGTGGCGAACCCCGTCGAGACCGCCGCCGCCGCAGCGCAGCTCGTGATGGCCGGAGTGTTGGAGCGTCATGAGGGCTTGAAGGTCGTCCTCGCGCACGGCGGCGGTGTGCTGCCGGCCGTCATGGGACGACTGGAGCGAGCGTTTGCTGTGCGGCCCGAGGCGCGCCAGAGGCTTTCCCAGGGGCCCGCGGCTTCGTTTCGCCGGCTTCGGTTCGACACCGTCACTCATGATGTCGCGCTACTCGCCTTGCTCGTGGGCAAGGTCGGCGCCGACCACGTGCTGCTCGGCTCTGACCACCCCTTCGACATGGGAACCGACGATCCCGTCGGCGAGGTGCGAGCGCTCGGTCTCTCGCCCGCCGACGAGCATCTCATCCTTCGTGGAAATGCTGTCTCGTTGTGCCCAAAGCTCCCACACGGTGTGCCCTCGTAGTTGGCGGCTTCGATGGACGCTCAGCGGGCGGACGCGACGCCACGGAATATCGTCGCCCTTGCCCAACACGCGCTGGACACCCGGAATGGGGTAGGCACGGTTACCTTGACCTTCCGAGATGGTGGCGTTAAAGTTGGAAAGAGGTCAGAGGTCTATGGAGGGAGAATCCCTGTGAGGGATGAGATGGAAGGCCTCGGGCAACGTCTCGGGGTTCTCGTGCATAACGAGGGCGACTCGGTCGGGGTCGCCATTCGGGACCTCGAACCCGAGGATGTCGAAGCGAGTTGGCTGGACACCGGTCGGCGCCAATCGGTGCGAGTATCTCGGTCCATTCCACTCGGGCACAAGGTGGCGCTCGTCGACCTGGCAGAGGATGTCGACGTGATCGAGTACGGCGTGCGCATCGCGATGACGCGCCACGCCATCGAGTCTGGAGATTGGGTCCACACGCACAACATAAGGAGCGCCCGATGGCCGCAGATCGCCTGAGCGGGTACCGCAGGCCCGACGGTCGTGTCGGGATCCGGAACCATGTCGTGGTCCTACCAGTCGACGATCTGTCCAACGCTGCCGCGGAGAGCATCGCGCGCATCGTGCCCGGCACTCAGGCGCTGCCACACGCCTACGGGCGATTGCAGTTTGGAGCCGACCTCGACCTGACCTTTTCGACCTTGATCGGGACCGGCACCAATCCGAATGTTGCCGCCGTCGTCGTGATCGGCATTGAACCGATCTGGACGGAGCGGGTGGCGTCTGGCATCGCGCAGAGCGGCAAGCCGGTAGTCGGCCTGTCGATCGAGCGAAACGGCGATCTTCGCACCGTCGCCGATGGCGCGCGCTGCGCTGCTCGGCTACTGCAGGACGCAAGCATGATCGAGCGCGAGACCATTCGGCGTGAGGAGGTTCTGGTTTCGATCAAGTGCGGCGAGTCGGACACGACCAGTGGACTCGGCTCCTGCCCGACGACATCGCAGTATGTGGATCACCACGTACTCACCGGAGGAACCGTCATCTTCGGCGAGACGACCGAACTCACCGGAGGTGAGCATCTAATCGCAGCGAGATGCGCGGACGATGAGGTGCGGAAACGGTTCAAGGAATTCTACGCGAACTATATTGGCATGATCGAGCGCAGTGGGGCGGACCTGTTCGGTTCGCAGCCGACCGAAGGCAACATTCGAGGCGGTCTCTCCACAATCGAGGAGAAGGCGATGGGCAACATCGCGAAGACCGGTACCGTGCCGATCGTAGACGCTCTCGACCCCGCCGCGCGGCCGACGAAACGGGGCCTGAACTTCATGGACACCTCGTGCGCGGCCGCGGAGTGCATAACTCTGATGGCGGCGGCCGGTGCTGTTCTCCACCTGTTCCCGACGGGACAGGGAAATATCATTGGGAATCCCATCGAACCCGTTATAAAGTTGACGGCCAACCCGATTACCGCGACCACGATGGCCGAGCACATCGACCTTGACGTTTCAGGCATCCTCGCCGGCGAGTTCACGCTGGCGGAGGCGGGCGGGCGACTCGGTGAGATCGTCGACCAGACAATCTGTGGGCGCCTCACCGCCGCCGAGGTCCTCGGTCACCGGGAGTTCGTGCTCACCAAGCTGTTCCCGAGCGCCTAGCCCACCCGCTGAGCGCGAAACTACAGGTCGGCCATCCCGCCAATGGCGGCCCAAGTGTCGGGCTTGAACCACTCTCATCGAACGTCGGGCCGACTGGGCATAGGGCTAGCGCGGCGCCTCGACCGTGGGAGATGAATGACTTGACTGACAAGATGGCGAGTACGCGTCGGCTCGATGAGCTCACGAACCCCGATGTCGAGAAGATGCTTGCCGAGCGTGCACTCGTACTCGTACCCTGCGGAAGCACCGAACAGCACGGCCCGCACCTGCCGACCGGGACCGACTACATCGCGAGCCTAACGATCTGTGATCGTGTCGCGGCGCAGATCGGCGGCATCGTCCTCCCTGGGTTTCAGTTCGGGGTGACACCGATCCACATGGGGTTCACGGGTACGGTGACCGTGACGCCAGACACCTACGAGCGCGTGCTATTCGACTTGGTGGCGTCGCTCGCTACGCACGGTGTGCGGGAGGTGGCTTTCGTCAACTGGCACGAAGGGAACATCGCGTCGCTCTCGACCGTGGCCAGCCGGCTGACGTTCGAGCGCGAGCTCGATGTGGTGATCGCCCACGCTTGCTACGTCGCCGAGGAGCTCTTTGGCGCCGATCTCGGCGGGCTCACCCATGGAGGTGCGATCGAAGCTGCGGCCGTCCTCGGCTCACGCCCGGAGCTGGCAAGGCTGGACCGGGTCGATTGGACCGCCGAAGCAGGCGGGGAGCGCGACGCCGACCTCGCTCGTCGAGGACGGGCGTTCCAGACGGTCCTTCGCGATATCCGGGAGATCAGCGAGAATGGCTGGTATGGCAATGCCGGCCAGGTCGACGAAGAACAGGGGCAGTCGCTCCTCGCAGCGGTGTCAGCCGCCGTCGCGAAGGAGCTCGACAGCCGCTTCGAGCGCTTGGCGATCTTCCGGCGGAAGGAGAAGCGCTGATGATTCAGGTGGTTCGACCCGGAGAAGGCAAGCGACTAAAGCTGAGGGGCCGGGTCGCCACCGAGCTCCTGGACGGCGAGGCATCCGGCGGCGCCTTGACGGTTCGGATCGTCGAGGTCGAGGTCGAGCCGGCCGAGGGCGGTAAGGCGCGACCTCTTCACGTGCACGAGGGGGTAGGCGAATTCATCATGCTCCTGTCCGGTTCAGGCACCCTTCATTGGGAGGATCGGATTGTCGAGGTCGAGACAGGCACAGCGGTTTTCGTATTCCCTGGGCAGTGGCACAAGGTCGTCCCGAGGGGTGACCAGCCGCTCCGGCTCCTCTGTGTGTTCCCGACGAGCGACATCGGGTCGCGGACGAAGGAAAGGAGCTAGGTGGGGACTCGGACGCCGAGCGAGAGAGTGCTGTGTCTTCGGCCTCGCAGCGACTTCGACGACCTCGGAGTAGCCATTCCTGAGGATCTGGATACGACCTTCGTGAACGACGAGCACGATGCGGGCGAGGTCGCGCCAGACGTGGCATGCGTGATGTTGCCCTCCGCAGGCGCTGACCTGCCACAGGACTTCTTTGCACGTGCCACAAGACTCCTGCTAATTCAATACACTGGGGCGGGCTTCGACCGCGTCGGCAAGGACGTGCTGCGCGGCCTCGGCTGTGCGGTGTGCAACGTTCCCGGGGCTAGCGCCAGGGACGTTGCGGCCTACGTTGCCATCACCGCGGGGAACCTGCTGCGCCGGTTTCCTGTCGCCTACACGCTCGTGAAGTCGGGGCACTACCGGCAGGCCAGGGCGGAGCTGGCGCCCGCGAACGTGAGAGGCTTTCGCGACCTCAGAGTGGGTGTTGTTGGGCTCGGCTCGATCGGCGCGGAGGTCGCGTGGCTTTTTGACGCGCTCGGTGCTCGAGTGGCCTGGTCCGACGTCGACCGTCCCGGCAATGAGGCCGCTGTGCGTTTCCAGCGCTTGTCCCTCAACGAGCTGCTGCGATGGTCGGAGCTGCTTACGGTGCACGTGCCGCTCACCCCAGCGACGAAGGCGTTGATCGGATCAAGGGAGCTGGGCAACCTGCCGAAGCAGGCGATCGTCGTCAACGCCTCACGAGGCGGGATTGTCGACGAGCAGGCCCTCGTCGAGGGTCTCGACGCCGGCAGACTTGGCGGGGTCGCTCTCGACGTATTCGAGAACGAGCCGCTCCCGGCGGATTCAGCGCTGCTGAAGGCGGCACGTCGCCATGATGGTCGGCTGCTGCTCTCGCCACATGTCGCCGGCGTCACGTCCGAAGCGGCGCGTGAGCTATTTACCCGAGCGTGGGCGAACGTGCACGGCATGATCATCGAAGGGCGCGAGCCGGCGAACCAGGTCGTATGAGATGGACACTCGCAATGCCAGCCACATCTTGTCGGAGGCGAGTTCAGTGTGAGCGACGGCACCGATGGGATGCACCTTCTCGCAGCCGTCCGACTTGGTGAGGGGATGGCGGCCGGCGAGGGTCTCGTGGTCGCACGCGAGCCCCGCGGTCGGAGGACGCTATTTGTCGCGTCCGAACGTGCGCCAGCGGACTTCGTCGCCGTGGACGTCACCGATCCCCGCCGACCCGAGATTGTGCACCGGCACGAGCTCCCGCATAGGCGAGTTCGCTCGAACAACCTGGCAATCTTCGAGAATATCCGCGCGTCAGGTCAGCGATCCTGGCGGATCGCCCACAGGTGTCGAGTTATTCGACATCTCGACGCCCGCGCACCCGAGGACGATCGGCTTCTTCGACGCCTCGGGCGGAATGTCCGTCGGTACCCATTTCGTGTGGCTTGGAGCGGACGGGCATGCTTATCTTGGGAGTTCCAGACCCGGGTTCAGACCTCGTGAGCCGCGAGACCGATTCGCTATGAGCGTGCTCGACCTCTCCGATCCCACGCGTCCGAGCGAGGTCGGACGCTGGTGGCTGCCCGGTATCGCCGAGGACGACGACCATCCCCCCCACCGAGGCCAGCCGACCGGCTGGCAGCACAGTTCGGCGGTCGGCTCTCGACCGAGGAGCGCGGCGCCCGCCGCTTCGAGCTCGGAGGCTTCCGGGCCTGGGACCTCGGGTATCGGGTACACAACGTCACCGTGTTGCCCGAACGCCCCGACCGAGCGTACGTCGCGTACACGTCCGCCGGGGCGTACGTGCTCGACCTCTCCGATCGGCGGCGCCCCAGGGTGGTCGGCGCGCTCGACTACGGCACAACCGTGCCAGGCGCAGCGCATACGTGTGTCCCGCTCGGAACGTCCGGGTTTGCGCTGCTATCGGACGAAACCTTGGACGAGGCTGCGGCGGATTACCCCCAGAACGTGTGGGTCGTCGATTGCCGACTGGAGAGTCGCCCGGTGATCGTTGGCCTGCTCGAGCTTCCGTGGCCCGAGGCTGTTCCGACAGTCGGCAGGTTCGGAGCGCACAATCTTCACGAGTACGCGCCCGGCCAGGCCTCACCGCGATCCTTCGATCTTGGATCCTTCGATCTTGTCGCGGCGTCGTTGTTCGGCATGGGAACCTCGCTATTCGACGTCTCGGATCCGTTCAGACCCCGTAACGTCGGGCGGTTGTCACCAGGTCCGGAGGCTGGTGGCGTCGGTTGCGGCCAGCTGAACGACGTCTTCGTCGACGACCGTTCCATCGCGTACACGGTCGATCGCGGCAGCGATCTGTGCTATTTGCTCGCGCTCGACGGTGGTTGATCCGGCTGCCCGAATTGCACGCAGTCTCCGATCGAAGCGGACCAGTGAGCGGGAAGGGAGCGACTGATGGGAGTGGAGGATCAGCCTCGGGATCGGGTGCGGCTTGCTGCCGTCGGCCTCGGCAGGTGGGGACGGGTGATGGCGGCCGCCTACAGCGGGAGCGAGGTCGTCGAGCTCCGTTCCTGCTTCAGCCGCGACGGCGATCGGCGTCACCGCTTCGCTCTGGACTTCGGTTGCGAGGAAGACTCCTCCCTCGAGGAGGTTCTCGCCCGCGACGATGTCGACGGGATTGTGGCGACGGTGCCCAACGACCAGCACGCCTCCGTGGTCGAGGCGGCCGCGGCGGCGGGCAAGCATGTGTACGTCGAGAAGCCGATCGCGGTGGAGTCGGCTCATGTGCGTCGGATCCGCGAGGCAGTTGAGGGATCTGGGGTCGTCTTCGCTTGCGGTCACAGCGCTCGGCGCCTAGCAGGTCTGCGCGAAATGCGTCGGCGCTTGAGTTCGGGAGAGATCGGCACTCCGTCGATGGTGGAGGTGGTGTTCTCAAACGAGCGGGGCCTCGAGCTCAAGGAGGGCGACTGGCGCGGGGACCCAAGGCAATGCCCCGGAGGCCCCCTGACCCAGCTTGGGATACACCAGATCGACAACCTCAACTATCTGTTTGGCACGCCGCGACGGGTAGTGGGCGCTGGTCGTTCGGGGATCTCGGCTGTCTCGAACACCATGGCTGTCGGCGCCCTCCTCGAGTACGACGATGTGCTCGCCTATCTCGGCACCGACTGGCTCACCCCAGGCGCGTTCACCATAGACCTGTACTGCTCGAAAGCGCGGCTTCGTTACGACCTTGACTTCAGCTGGTGGAGCAACTCCGAAACCACGGACAAACACTCACGCTTGGTGAAGACCGAGATCGGAACGGAAAGCGACGATCCAGACGCGCGCGTGCTGCGCGAGACGGACATCGAGCTGGTGTCGCGCAACCACTTGAGAGAGGAGATCGAGGAGTTTGGCGAGGCGATCCTCGGCACCACCCAAGTCGAGGTCGGCCTTGAAACCGCGATCGCGAACCTCGCCGTGGTCCTCTCCACCTCGCGCTCGATCGATGAGAAACGGAGCGTGGAAATTGGCGAGGTGCTCAGAGAGCTCCGCTGACGAGTTGTAACGAGCAGCTGGCGACGTGCCGAATCCGGCGCAGCACCTCGTGGACCATCCTGCCCGGGTTCCGGACGTGGCTGTCAGCGAAGAGGACGACGCAGACTTCGAGATCCTCCGGGGCCGCGGCCAGTGATCGCGTCGTGACGCCTTCATCGCGAGATACGGCACAAACGCTCTCCGACGTCTCTCTTGCCCGCGCCCTACGCAGCGGCCTAATATGACCAGAGGTCGTACCACTGACATATGCAGCGATAGACACGGACTAGGACATGCGTAGGACACACACGATGTATCGCGTGCCGGGTACACAGACGCGCGAAACGCTCTTGATCCGCGACGAGGAATCGCCCTCTGAACAGCGTAACTGCCTCATTCGGTCTCCCAAGCAATTCAAAAGCGCTGTAGCCCCGTTCCCAGGCTGAGCTATTCGCTCCTTGAAGGCCGTTTTAATGAAGGGGATCGGAGGGACAACCAGTAGACGGAGGAGCTTTGTGAACAGTTAGTTTACGTCCACTACCAGATGCGAAGGGGGAAGCACGTGTTGAAAACGTACATTCGAACGAGGGGGCCGCTAAGAACGGGAGTGCTTGCGGTGCTGTTCGCTGCACTCCTTTTGGGTACTACCGGCGTGTCGGCAGCGCAGATTCGTCGCACTAAGGCTGACACCGCGAACGAACCCGTCGTCACGATGGGCGTGGCGCTTCAGCCCCCTAGCATACCGCAGATATCTGCCTATATTGCGGTAGAGAAGGGTTTTTTCGCCCAACAGCACGTGCGAGTCCGACTTATCAGCATGCCAAACGGACTCGCAGACGAACTCGGCGCCGTTAATGGCAAGGACATCACGTTCGGCTTTACGGCGTTCACCGATAATCTGGAAGCTGTCTCGCAGGGCGCTCCAGTCGAAGGTGTGTGGATTCCGACTCTGAATTTGGACACTGTCTGCGTAAGCGCTCCTGGCTTCCCCACCCTCCGTAGTTTGATCGGGAAGCCCGTTGGCACGACTGGCGCCGGCGGTTTCGCACAGCTGACCCTCGCCGCGTGCCTAGCGAAGTCTGCTGTAAAGGAATCGCAACTCCAGCAAGTCGTAATTCCCCGCACAGAGTTTCTGGGTGCCCTGGTGAGTGGTCGAATCGCGGCCGCGGTATTCCATGCCGACGGTGTATACGAAGTGCTGCACACGATGAAGGGTGCACATCTCCTGGTTAATGAGGCCCAGAGCTTCCCGAAGTACCTCGGCGGGATAATGTCATTGCGGACAGGCTATATCGCGCACAATCCCTTGATTGTCGAGCACGTGTTGGCCGGAATGATCGCGGCGCAAAGGTGGCTTGTCAATCCCGCGAATCGGCGCCAGGTTATTGCGCTCGCCGTCAAGATTACGGGCGAGACGAAGGCGGCGGTTACATATGCCGTCAACTACGACGTCGGAATCAAGATGTGGAATACGGGCTGTCAGGCGTCCCCATCTGCTGTCGCGTTCACTTCACGGGTCACGCAGGATCAAGGGTCGATCTCACACATTCCTGCTTACTCGAAGCAGCTGACATCAAAGTACTGTGACGCTGCATTGCGTCTACTGGCGGCGGGGAAGTGATCCGCACTTGGTGCGACGCTCCGGAGACGAGCAGACCGAACGCCATCGCCGACACACGACCCGCGAATGAAGGACGAAGCTCGCGTCGTCAGAAGACAATCGGACGTAAGAAGGGTTTCCGCGTGTAGCCGTGGGCGATCGTGAACTGGTGAGCCGACCATAAGGGTCCGCGTGCGAACTACCTGCGCGCGAGCAGCCGCGAGATGCCGGGGATGGAAGGCGTTCAGGTCTGCTCAGGCGCGAGTTGTTGGTGCGCGGACCCTAAGGTTCCACCCCTTCGTATCCGTGACCTCCGAAACTTTCGGTTGTGAACCGGCCTGGCTTTGATGGAGGCTCTCGTCTGCTCTGACTTTCGTGGAATACTGGATTCCTGGCCGCTGTCCCGATAGGAGACAGCAATGGGAAGAAGGGGTTACCTGCCGGAGTTCCGTCGTCGCGTACTCGATCTCGTCGAGTCTGGCCGTAAAGTCGCGGACGTCGCCCGCGATCTGGGGATCAGCGATCAGACGATCTACCTCTGGCGACGACAGGACCGCATCGACCGAGGGCTTGAGCGGGGGCTCACCTCTGGAGAGCGCTCGGAGCTCGTGGCCGCGAACAAGCGCATCCGGGAGCTCGAGACCGAGCTCGAGGTCCACCGTCGGGCCGCGGAGCTGCTGAGGGAGACAACCGACCCAAAAGGCGGTTCGCGGCCACCGAGATGATGGCCGCGGAACACCTGCCCGTCGAGGTCTGCTGTTGCGTCCTTGGCGTCTCGGTCTCGGGGTTCTACCTGTGGCGCAGTCGGCTGCCGTCCGAGCGTGCGATCCGTCACGCGTGGCTGACCGACCTCATCGTCCAGATCCACGCGGACTCCCGCGGCACCTATGGGGCGCGGCGCGTCGATGCCGAGCTGACGCTCGGACACGGTCTTGTCGTCGGCCACCAGGCGCTCGAGATGCTCATGCACCGTGCCAGGGTCCAAGGACTCTCGGGGCGGCCGAGGTTCCGTCGTGTGCCGAATGTCGCAACCGCGTCTGACCTCGTCGAACGACAGTTCGCGCGGACCGAGCCGGACCGGCTCTGGGTGGTCGACATCACCGAGCACCCGACGCGAGAGGGCAAGCTCTACCGCTGCGTCGTGCTCGACGCGTTCAGCCGACGAGTCGTCGGCTGGTCGATTGACTCGTCGGCGACGGCCGCGCTCGTCACCAATGCGCTCGGGATGGCGATCGGCCAGCGGAACCCGGACAAGACGGTGATCAACTCCGATCAGGGCACGCAATTCACGTCGTGGGCGTTCACCCAGCGCGCGATCGACTCAGGACCACTGCCGTCGATGGGAGCGGTCGGTGTTTGCTGTGACTGCGAGGATCCTCAGGTCGAGCGCCCGCTGGAAGGATCTCTATCGTTGTCGTCCCGGGTGGCCTGACCCTTGTTATGAGCGACCTCGTGTCCTTGCGTTGACGTGTCGGTCACCTGGGGCGACGACGTAGTGCGCCACCAGCCGAGCGGGCAGTGACCTCATAGGAGCCTGATCGAACCAGGTCCCATCGCAGTCGTGTCCTTCCCGCTCGGCCAGTGGCTCGACCATCGAACCTGCGAAAGGGATCAACAACAGCCATGACCAGCATTGCTCTCGAACGCGGCGGCGTCGTCGTCGGCGTCGACGCCCACAAGGACCAGCACGTCGCGGTAACCCTCGACGGGGTCGGCGGCCGGCTCGGAGATCCGTTGCTTGTCGATGCCACTAAGAGGCTCAGTCGATAGGAGAGAGGTTCAGCGACCAGCGGTTTCGGTAGTCGATCAGCTTCGCGGTGAGCAGGAAGACGATGGCGAGGGCGAGCTGAGCGAGCCGGTGAGCGGTCTTGCGATCGTT
>Ga0307374_10006632_pt1 | contig 18122 bp, 9 predicted proteins | sample OX3MG_FD_202532 | JGI IMG/M metagenome (GOLD analysis project Ga0307374, IMG submission 202532) | Soil microbial communities from Risofladan, Vaasa, Finland - OX-3 | ecosystem: Environmental > Terrestrial > Soil > Coastal area > Acid sulfate soil | place: Finland: Risofladan, Vaasa | collected...
CGTGAATTTCGTTTTTTTCGCCAGAACACGATGGCCCCAAAAAACCGCCCTGCATTATAACAGACAGGGGAAGTTTTGGGGGTTCCTTGACGGGGTATTACGCACTGAGGGGAAAATGCTACACCCCTTTGGGGGGGCGCGGCGCATGCGCGCCAACGCCGTCCCCGGCGTCTTCTCAGTAAAGAACGAACTGAAAATCGCCAACACCAAAACCGCGTAACACGCGGTTAGCTTCAGTAGCAACGAATCGGGCCCGGCACACTCCTCCGGGCCCATTTTTTTTGTGACGAAAATTCTAATTATGGGGCTTCGGCTTCTTGTCTTGATGACGATCACTGGCGACGGGCTTCGTTTGTGCTGCTTCCGACTGATATTTCTTCAATGCCGCCTGCAAACTGCTGTCCTGCGGCGTCAAGTTCACAGCTTCCTGCTCCGCAATTGCCGCTTCGGCATGCTTTCCCGCCAAATCAAGCGCTGCTGCGTACGTATCGATGTAGGCTGCATACTTCCAGTCCGTCAAATCATTTGCCTGTTTCGCCAGGCTGAGCGCTTTAGCGGAATCGTGAAATTCCGGATGGAAGGACGTGGCATAAAACCACGCAAGGTTATTCAGCGCGAGCGCATTCTTCGAATCTAGACTCACCGCCCTTTCGTATGCGTCTCGGGCGTCTGCATCATCACGCAAGCTCATCAGCATATTCCCGAAATCAATCCATCGGTCCACGTTTTTTGGTTCCTTTTGAAGGACCGAAAGGTACGTTTTCTTGGCATTGCTGAGGTCCCCAGCTTCCCTGAAGACGATAGCTAATTCAATTTGGCGCTGTAAGTTGTTAGGATCGAGCTTGACTGCTTCTGTGTACTGCTCAATAGCGGCAGGCCAGTTATGCTGCACTTCCATTGCATAGCCAAGCGCCTTGTGCGCTGCGGGAAAATCCGGGTGTAGTTTAACAGCATGTTCCGCTTGCGCCACCCCGTCCTTGAGTTTCCCCTCTCCGATCAAGTCAATCGCAAGGTTCGATGCAGCGCTTGGGCTGTCGGCATCGACTGCCAAGGCTTTTTGGTCGTACGCAACAGCAGACTTAAAATCGTCCTCTCCGCCTGCAATGACACCAAGATCAATCAGAGACTCCACTCGATATTCGCCATCATTTAAAATTTCTTGAAAGAGTTTCTTGGCATCTTCGCGGTCCGTTGTTTTCCAAAATAGCGCAACTGCAAGGGCGTGTATATCAGAAGGATCACCATGCTCAAGACTCACAGCAGAACGGTATTCGGTACTCTCGTGAGTCGTATCGTGGAGGCTGGCATACGTCTGCCCAAGCTCAAAATGAAAAACAGAATTCTGAGGATCGAGAGCAATCGCTTTGCGACCGACATCGAGAGCCTGCGTTAGATGGCCTGAACTTCGCAGTAGGATCGCAAACTCCTCCCACGCCGCAGCGGACTGTGGGTCCCGAGAGGTTGCCTCCCTCGCACTTTCGATGAGCGGACCATAGTCCTTAATGTTTGCCAACTCAGACGCGAGTAAGTCCCATCCTCTGTAGTTGTGCGGATCAAGTTGAACCATCTTCTCGCACTCCTCGACGGCATCGAGGTACTCTCCTTCGTTGTCAAGCACCTGACAGAGATTGTCATGAGCGAGTACATTTTCTGGATCGAGTGAAGCTGCTTTTCTGAATTCCGCTTCCGCAGCTCCAAATTGCTTCAACCTAAGTACCGCCACACCTAATTCTATGTGGCCGGAAATGTTGTTAGGGGCGATCTTGACTAAGTGCTGGAGAACTTGCACAGCCTTTTGGAGCTGGCCGACGTCAGTCAATTCCGTGCCCAGATTTAGAAGTTCAAGAGGATCATCACCTCCACAGTCAGCCGCGCGCTTATATTCTTCCAAAGCTTGCGAGTCCTGCTTTTGGTGATCTAATATCCAAGCGATATCCAAAATCGCCGAACATTCGTTGGGATTGAGCTGGAGCGACTGATTAAAGTTGTCTAGCGCCTCAGGATAGTGACCCTCTTGCTCTAAAGCAAACCCGAGACTCAGAAGCACGCGATCATTTTTCGGATCTAGGCGGTGGGCCTCAGTCAATTCGTTTACCGCGCCGGAATAATTCTTCAACTCATTCATTGCGTAGCCACGTTGATAATGCGCGTCCGCATCATCAGGCTTCAAAACCAAAAGTCGGCCATAGGTTTTTACGGCTCTGACATAATCTTTTGTCCCGAGGAGAAGTTTCCCTTCTTTTCTCGGCCATTCATCGTCGCTCGGCTCCAGTTTCTCTAGTGATGAGCATTCATCGATGGCTGCTGCCGCTTCATTCTTCTGCTCGTAAAGGACCTCTAGCCGTTCATGCACATCTGGGAAATCCGATTCGAGCGCCACAGCGCGGCGATAATACGAGAGGGCAATCTCACCTGCTTTGCTGTCCGAATTATCTGAAGGCCTATAAAGATCGCCTAAAAGAATTAGTGCGTCTATGTGGTTTGGATCAAGCTGTAGGGTTTCGTTCAGCTCGTCTACTGCACCGTCAGCATTTCCGTTAAGAGCAAACGCTTCGCCGAGTGAAAAATGAGCTTCAGCCATGCTCGGAGCCACAGCTACTGCTTTCTGCGCGAACGTGACCGCGTCATCGTATTTTTTCTGGGCAATCGCCATTTCGGCGAGTCCCATTTCGGGCCACGGGCTGTCAGGACTGATCTTCGCGGCCCGCGAACACTCGCTTATAGCCGCCGCGTAATCGTTCTTGTAAAAGAATGTTGTGCAGCGGCCCAGATTTTCCGCAAGCTGCGCATCGACTTTAGACTCGGTGCTCGCAGGAACAATTTTTGCTGATTTCAATATTTCTACAAATCTTGAGCCCCCGACAGCATCAATTTCCTGCAAAAGTCCTTGCGCGGGAGTGAAACTGAGAGCCCGGCTTCGGACCAAATAAGCCAGATAGCCCCACGACGCGTCTCGGGCCAAAAGTCCATTGAACTCAACTTTAGATAGCGCCGGACTTTTCGCGTTCGCAGCGGAAGTATTTGCGTTCTGTTGGGCGCCTCCAACCAATGAAACAGAAACGAAGAATAACGGCACCATCACCCATCGCACACACCAGGCTATTTTCATAATGCACGTGTAAGCTTAGTGTAATTACGCCGCCTGCGCAAAATCTTTCCAGCGCAGCGCGGCAATCGAGTTCCATGATTGTGGTAGATTCAAATAAGGAAACGTCACACAAATTTTGCAACCGGGGTTGACAATCAATATTCGTTTCTGTAGAACCCCTGTTTGTCTGTACTCCTTCCTGCTGGACATGCCAAAACGCCGCTAAGTCCTAGTTTACCAAGCACTAGGCCATGGGCGGATCCGTGATCCACATCCCCAATTCACCGCCGCCCCGAGCCACCAGCAGCAACCCATTCTTGCTGGAGCATTCCCAGCCCTCGTATCCGGATGAGGAATTGAAGATTTCAAAATAGGTTCCATGCTCAAGTTCGAGAACGAGATCTGCGGTGTTCTCACGGATTGTCACCGTGACGATTCGATCTGCAAGTAACCGCAGCGCTTCACGTTTTCCATCGACTGATGACGGCAAACCAAACTGCTGGCCGTCGTCGGCGTTCCCCAGAGCAATTCCACCCTTCCGAATGATGCGCCACGGGCAGCGCACATCGAGGGTTGTTCGCTCGTCGAATTCAAACCTCCAAGATTCCGTCGCAAATCGAACGACGTTCGTACAATGGAGTCCGACAAACGCTGCGTCGATTTGAGTTTTCTGCTTCATCCCTTCGAGTATTGTAAACATTTCTTTCGGAAAGGACGGGTGTTTCTTGTAGATTCTTAAACCGCGAACCGCACAGGGCGGGGGAGGGCCAGTTTCGCGTCGCTCCCGCCGCCGGAGGCCCTTGGCTCCGGCCCTGTTCCCACCCCTTGTTATGCTCATGGGCCCACCACAATATATGGGGAGGGCAGTTTCGCGCGCTGCTGTATCCTAACCCGGGGGTTCCTTGACGCTTCCTGAATAGCCTCGCTATACTGCGCACGGCTCACCGAGAAATGGAGTGCTGCTTGGAATTCGAACCGCGCGACCAGCTTCTGCAACGCCAGAAAAAACTGGAACAAATCGCAAGTTTGGGTTTCGACCCTTACCCGCGCAAATTCGATTGGAAGCAGACGGCGCCGGAGATCGTCAGCGCATACGGAGAGAAAAGCGCGGCCGAGCTCCAAGACGCAAAGGCAAACGTTTCGGTCGCCGGGCGCATTCTCACGATTCGCCTCCACGGCAAGGCCGGATTTGCGCATATCCAGGGACAAGGCCAGAAACTGCAGATTTACGTCAAGCTGGACGCCGTCGGAGCACGGGAATTTCAATTGTTTCAGTTGCTCGACATGGGCGACGTGATCGGCGTATCGGGGCATTTGTTTCGTACCAAGACCAATGAGCTCACGGTTTGGGTCGAAAAACTCACGCTTTTAACAAAGGCGCTTCTGCCACTGCCGGAAAAATGGCACGGACTTGCTGACGTGGAGATGCGCTACCGCCGCCGTTACCTTGATCTGATTGTCAACGAGCGTGTACGGCAGATTTTCCAACGTCGTGCTGAAGCGATTCGTTACACCCGGGACTTTTTCGATTCACGCGGCTATTTGGAAGTCGAAACGCCGATGATGCATCCAATTTTGGGAGGTGCGACGGCACGCCCTTTTGTTACTCACCACAACACGTTTGATGTCGACTTCTACATGCGCATCGCTCCCGAGCTTTATCTGAAGCGTCTGGTGGTCGGCGGAATCGATCGCGTGTATGAAATCAACCGCAATTTCCGCAATGAAGGCGTGGATGCAATCCACACCCCTGAATTCACGATGCTCGAATTTTATCAGGCGTACAGCGATTACCGCGACCTGATGAAACTTACCGAGGAGCTATTCGCCGGCCTGGTGAAAACTGTGTCGGGCGGCACGAAGATAAAATATGGCGAGCACGAACTCGATTTCAGCCGTTTCGAATCGTTATCCATGCGCGAAGCAATTCGCAGGTTCTGGCCGGCGGGCGCGGGGAATGTGCCGCTGGTAGACGAACTAGCTGCGCCGGAGGGTCCTCGCGCTGCCGCCGGGCGGTATAATGCATATGCACGAACCAAGGGGCTCGATCTAATTCGTGACCTCGACAAGTCTTCGGCGGGCGAATTGACTGGCGCGTTATTCGAGGTGGTTGCAGAGGAACATCTCATTCAACCCACCTTCATTTACGATTTTCCGACGGACATTTCCCCGCTTTCCAAATGCCGGAAAGACGATCCCACGGTGACGGAACGTTTCGAGTTGTTTATCAACGGTATGGAGCTCGCCAACGGTTTCTCCGAGCTCAACGACCCCGCCGACCAGGAGCGCCGTTTCCGCGCGCAGGTTGAAACGGGAGGCGCGGAAGTGCCGAAGGAAGTCGATTGGGATTACATTCGCGCATTGGCTCACGGCATGCCGCCTACAGCCGGCGAGGGCATCGGCATCGACCGTCTGATCATGTTGCTCACGGATTCTCACTCGATCCGCGAAGTCATCTTATTCCCAACGCTTCGCCCTCAGAAAGATTCCGAAATCGACGCGGCCGCAACGAACGAAGAAACGAAATGAGCTTCGAATGGATGATCGCGCGGCGATATCTGCGGTCGAAGTACAAGCCGCCGGTGCTGAGACTGGTGACTTTTCTTTCAATTGCGGGCGTCGCTGCCGGAGTCGCAACGCTAGTAATCGCGCTGGCGATGAATACAGGCTCTAGCCGCGCGATTCGTAATCGCTTATTGGGCGTAACCGCTCACGTCAACCTAAAGCCCAACGGCACCGAGGGCATCCGTGATTATCGCGCGCTAATGGTGCGCCTGAGCGCGACGCCGGGCGTGGAAATGATCACTCCCGCCGTTTACAACCAAGTCCTCCTGTCGGCTGGGAGCCAGACAGAAGGCGTAGTCCTCAAGGGCGTCGATCCCCAGCTCGAAAAACGGTGGGATTCGGCGCTCGATCATTTAGTGGCTGGCAATGATAATTTCGCTCTTGATTCCAACGGCATCCCAGCCATTCTTGTCGGCAATATCCTCGCGGATAATTTGAAGATCAAAGCAGGGGACTACGTAACGGTTCTAAGTCCGCAAGGCAGCCTGACGCCTTTCGGCTTACTGCCACGTTCCCGCCGGTTTCGCGTTACCGGCATCTACGATTCCGGATTTTATGATTACGATGCCAGTTGGGCCTTCATTACGCTACACGATGCGCAGGAACTCGCCGGAATCGGCGACATTGTGAGCTTGCTCGAGGTTCGCGTCAATAATCTTGACGATGCCGGAAAAGTAGCGAAGGTTCTCGCGCGCGAGGCGGGATCCGGCTTCCACACGAGTACATGGATGGAGGAGAATCAGGCGCTTTTTCGCGCGATGAGTCTTGAAAAACTGGTTACTGCCATTTTCATTGGGCTAATCACTTTCGTGGCCGGATTGAATATCCTGGTCGTGCTGGCAATGACAGTTACGGATAAAGCGCACGATATTGCCGTCCTAATGGCCTTGGGAGCTCGCCGCGTTCAGGTGCGCAACATATTTGTCTTGCAAGGCCTCCTCGTTGGCGTCGCCGGCACTACGATTGGCCTCGGCCTCGGCTATTCGCTTTCTTGGATTGCCAATCGTTGGAAACTCGTTCCTCTCAATCCCGAAATCTATTCAATTCCGTACGTTCCGTTTCATTCGAGCGGCTGGGATGCGATTTGGATCACGGCCTCGGCATTAGCGATCTGCATCGCCGCGACAATCTATCCGGCCCGCGCTGCCGCCGGGACGCTACCGGTCGAAATTCTCCGCGCCGAGTAATTTGGGTAGGGCGGTTTCCCAGGACTGAAGTCCCATGACTCTGAAAGTTGAGCTCCGCGCAAACCGAGATACGCGTGAACGCGGTCGCCGAAACGCAACGTGCTACAATAGAAACGGAAGTATTGAGTCTTAGAGAATCCGAGTGAAGGGCCGGAACTTTAGCACTCATAATGTGCAAGAAATTGGGAGCAATGAAACGAGGATCAAAGCGAGTTTTTGATAAGCGGCAGAATCCAAAGACATAAGCAAGACGGAGGTTCGGTACTAGACGTGACAGGGAATTAGCAGAGTTTATGGCAAAGCTCATGACGAGTACGCGACGAAGTTTATGACAATGACAACCCCAATCGCTGCGGCGGGAACGCCGGCCGAAACGATCGTCGGATGCCAACGCGCATTTGCGTCCGAGCAGAATGAGCGAAATCTGGTACGCGCCGAAAGTTTGCGGAAAGTGTTCCACTCCGGAGCTGTTGAGGTCACCGCTCTTTCCGGTGTCAGTTTCGCGGTTGCGCCGGGTGAGATGGTTGCTCTCGTTGGCCCGTCGGGCTCAGGGAAAAGTACTTTATTGCATTTGCTGGCCGCGCTGGACAGGCCAACAAGCGGTACAGTATACTTCGGCGGAAATTCGCTGGCAGCGTTTGCAGAGCGCGAGTTGGGGAACTTCCGCAGCCATGCGGTGGGCTTTATCTGGCAGAGGCATCAGCTTCTGGCTGATTTCACCGCCGTCGAAAATGTGGCAATGCCGTTGTTGATCCGGGGGGACGCGGCCAGGGCAGCGCTCGGTACGGCGCGCGAGTGGCTCAACGAAGTTGGCCTTTCGGATCGTACAGAACATCGTGCCGGGGAACTCTCGGGCGGTGAGCAGCAGAGGGTGGCGATTGCCAGGGCTTTGGTGACTGGGCCGAAATTGCTGCTTGCCGACGAGCCCACCGGCGACCTGGACGAGGAAAATACGGAGTCAATCTTCGAACTCATGCAGCGCTTACACAGGTCCCATCATCTGACTTCGATTCTTGCAACCCACAATCTTTTGTTGGCGCAGCGCGCGGATCGAGTAATGCGGTTGGAGCATGGTTTGTTGATGCCGGATGATGAAGCTTTGACGCACCGCGCCCCCGAGCGTGCCGCGTCGGGGAATTCTTCTATCCTGGAAGGGCTCGGGTGACCCGTGTTTGAACGTTATACGGAAAAGGCTCGGCGCGTGATTTTTTTCGCGCGATACGAAGCCAGCCAGTATGGCAGTCCCTATATTGAGACGGAACATCTGCTTTTGGGCCTTTTGCGCGAAGACAAGGCTCTGGCCAATCGCTTTCTGCGCGCGCATGGCACAATTGAATCCATCCGCAAAGAAATCGAATCGCGCATCACCGTGCGCGAGCGGATTTCCACGTCCGTCGAAGTGCCGCTCAGCCAGGAATGCCGCCGCATTCTGAATTACGCAGCAGAAGAAGCCGAGCGCCTCAATCACAAGCATGTGGGAACTGAACATCTCCTATTAGGAATTTTGCGCGAAGAGAAGTCTTTCGGTGCGGAGATTTTGCAAGAGCGGGGATTGCGTCTTTCGGGCGTGCGCGAGGAGCTTGCGCGCAGCGCGGGTGAAAAAGTGCCTGTAAATCGACCCAAAGAAACTTCATTGCTCGCGGAATTCAGCCGGGACCTCACTCAAGCCGCCATGGACGGCACGCTCGATCCCCTTGTTGGGCGCGACCGGGAGCTTGAGAGGGCCATTCAAATCTTGTGCCGCCGCACGAAGAATAATCCCGTGCTGATCGGCGAGCCGGGCGTTGGCAAGACCGCCATCGTCGAAGGGTTGGCGCAGCGCATTGCCGATGGCGATGTGCCGCCGTTCCTTGCCGACAAACGTATTCTTTCGCTTGATCTTTCTTTGATCGTCGCGGGCACGAAGTATCGCGGGCAGTTCGAAGAGCGCCTGAAAACGATCATGAAAGAGCTGATGGAGAGCCAAAACGCCATCGTTTTCATCGATGAGCTCCATACGCTGGTCGGTGCAGGTTCTGCGGAGGGTTCGCTCGACGCCGCCAACATTCTGAAGCCTGCGCTGAGCCGTGGCGAAATTCAGTGTATTGGCGCGACCACGCCGGGCGAATATCGCAAGTCTGTCGAGAAAGACCGCTCGCTCGAACGCCGTTTTCAGTCCGTAAAAGTTTCTGCTCCTAACGAGGAAGAGGCTATCAGCGTTCTGCAGGGCGTGCGGGACCGTTACGAAAAGTTCCACGCCGTTTCTTACACCGACGAAGCGATCCAATATGCTGTCTACCTTTCGAATCGTTACATTCCCGACCGCTTCCTCCCCGATAAGGCGATCGATTTGATCGACGAGGCCGGCGCGCGCGTAAAGCTGCGCCAAGCCATGCTTCCTGAGGAAGTTTCCGAGGCACAGAAGCGCGTGAAATTCATCACGCACCGCATGGAAACTGCCATCGCCAATCATGAATTTGAGAAGGCGCGTTTCTATTCCGAGGAGGAGCGCAAAGAAAAAGAAAACCTCCGCGCGCTTCGCGAGAAGTTGAAGATCGATGATTCCTCAACAGGCACAGTCACTCGCGAAGATATTGAAGAAGTGGTGGCCCGTTGGACTGGCGTTGCCGTCAATGCCATAAAGGAAGACGAGCAGCAGAAGTTGTTGCGCATCGAGGAAGAGCTGCATAAGCGTGTTATCAGCCAGGATAAAGCCATCACGGCTCTGGCGCGCGCGATTCGCCGCAGCCGCGCCGGACTTAAAGCTCCTGGCCGGCCCGTGGGCTGCTTCCTTTTCCTGGGACCGACGGGCGTAGGTAAAACGGAAGTCGCGCGGCAACTGGCGGAATTTCTTTTCGGCACCGAGAAATCGCTGGTACGTTTTGACATGTCCGAATACATGGAAAAGCATTCAGTCTCGAAGCTCATCGGCGCGCCTCCGGGTTATGTGGGCTACGAAGAGGGCGGACAATTGACGGAGCGCGTTCGCCGCACACCTTATTCCATCATCCTGCTCGACGAAATCGAGAAGGCGCATCCGGACGTTTACAACATTTTGCTGCAGGTATTCGAGGACGGGCAGCTAACGGACGGTCTCGGCAACACAGTGGATTTCCGCAACACAATCATTATCATGACTTCGAATATCGGCGCGCGCGCTCTGCAGAAACAGGCTACTTTGGGATTCCAGTCCGGCTTGGGAGACACGCACGCGAAGAGCTTGGATGATATCGTGATGGCCGAGGTCAAACGGGTCTTCAACCCCGAGTTTTTGAACCGGCTGGACGAAGTGATTTTGTTCAACGCGCTCACGGACGATGATCTGTCGCGCATCATTGACTTGCTGGTGAGCCAAATTAATGACACGCTGGTCCATCGGCAGGTGCAAATTCAAATGACGCCCGAAGCGCGCCAGTGGATTCTGGAAAAGACCTGCACCGATCGCAACTATGGCGCACGTCCGCTCCGCCGCGCTCTTCAGAAGTACGTCGAGGATCCGCTCTCGGAGGCGTTAATCCAAGGCGGGCTTCAACGCCCAGCCATCATTGAGATTTATCTCACCACTGATGGCCTGGGCTTCCGTCCGGTGGTAGAAGCAACCCCAGTGGCCCACTAAGGAATCCTACGCGCGTGCCAGCCGTGGGGACGGTCTGGCAGGGGGAGTACAAAACATTGGAAGGCGGAGCGCGGCTTTGATTTACGTTGGAGCCGCACAGAGGAAATGTTGTCTGCACGCCACCGCGCTCGTCGTGGTGGTGTGCGGATGCTTGCTCGCGTTTTTGTCCCGCCCTGTTCGCGCCCAGCAACTTCCCGCGACCCAGCAGCCTACTGGTTCAACCACTTCTCAACGACCGGTGATCGAACGAATTGAATTTGTAGGCAATCGCCGCATTCAGCGCGAGACGCTTTTGGCGCGCATTTTCTCGCGCCCCGGTGATCCTTACAATCCTGAGGCAGTCCGTCGCGACTTTCGAGCGTTGTGGAACACACAGTTTTTTGAGGACATTCGCTTGGAAGTGGAAGACAGCCCTGACAATCCCAACGGTAAAATCCTTGTTTTCTATGTTCAGGAGCGTCCTACAATTCGGAACATCAATTACAAAGGGAATAAATCCGTTTCCGAATCCGACATCCTCGATGCATTTAAAGATCGCAAGGTCGATCTCTCCGTCGAGAGCCGTTTCGATCCCACCAAGGTTAAGCGCGCCGAGGTGGTGATCCAGCAATTGCTCGCGGAGCACGGCCACATGTTCGCTACGGTTAAGCCGACCTACGAGCGCATTCCGGCAACAAACTCCGTTACTCTCACGTTCAATATCGACGAAGGACCGAAGGTCAAGGTTGGCCGGATCATTATCCAGGGCAACCACGTTTTCTCCTCCGAAAAAATCATCCGGTCGATGCGCCACTCGCGTCCGATTGCCATTCCGTTGGGATTTGCTGACATCAATATATTGAGCAAGACATATGATCGCGACAAACTCGACGAAGATATGGCGGTAGGAATCAACGGGCTATACCGCGATCACGGCTACTTCCGCGTTGTCGTGAATGAACCCATCCTCAAGAACGTCAAAGTGCAGCACAATGGTTTGCCGATTGGCCCGATCCCGTATATCGGCCGGACCCGCGGCATCCGCACCGATATCACTATTCCCATCGAAGAAGGCGCTCAGTACCGCATGGGAAGGCTGGTGATCCGCAGCGCCAATCCAGACGAGAACTTGTACTTCAAGCCCGAGTTTCTTGAAAACATATTTCCGCTCAAGAAAGGGCAAATCTTTGACGTCTCGAAAATTCGCAAGGCAATTGACAACTACACAAAACTTTATGGCGAGTTTGGATACATTGATTTTACGGCCACTCCCGAATTCGACGAAGACGCTGCCACAAAGACCATCAATCTGACTTTGGATTTCGACCAGGAAAAGCAGTTCTTCGTTCGACGCATCGAATTCCAGGGCAACACAACGACGCGCGATAAGGTAATTCGACGCGAGTTGTTGCTCGACGAAGGCAGTCTTTTCAATGATCGTTACTGGGAACTCAGCATCCTGCGGCTAAACCAACTGGGATATTTCGATACAATCAAGAAAACAAACGCGGACCTCAAGCGCGATGTGAAGGCTGGGACGGTCGACATCACTTTGAAGGTAAGAGAAAAAGGGAAACAATCCATCAGCTTTTCTGGCGGCGTGAGCGGTCTGGCTGGCAGTTTCCTTAGCCTCGCCTATCAGACCAATAATTTCCTGGGACTTGGCGAGACGCTTACGTTCTCAACGCAATTCGGCAGCATCCAACGCAGCATTCTGTTCGGCTTCACGGAGCCGTATCTACTGGATCGGCCCATTTCGACCGGCTTTACGGTTTTTTCCAATAAGTTCAATTTCAACCAGCAGAAGGAACTTTCGATCCTGGTCGGCCAAAACATTGCTATCAACCCAGCGCTGGCCCAGAACTACAGCCAAAACAGCAAGGGCTTTACGCTTTTTGCCAGTTATCCATTGCACCGGTTTGCGTTCGCGCGTCTTAGCGTCACGTATGGTTGGACCAAGAGCGACATCACAACTTTTAGCCAGGCATCTCAACTGTTGTTCCAATCCCTGCAATTCAGCAGCCTTCAGGGATCTTCCGCTCTTAACGGAATTGTCTCCAGCAAGCTCACTCCGTCCATCAGTTACAACACCGTGAACGATCAGCTAAACCCGACCGGAGGCAAAAGCCTTTCGTATTCGCTCGGATTTGAGGGTGGCCCCTTGCGCGGAAACGTTGATGCCATCCAGAATATTTTTCAGATGACGTATTTCCATCCGACCTATCACAAGCGCAATGTTATTGGCCTACGTCTCCAATCAGCGTGGGTCACAGGTTACAACGGCAAAGTCATACCTCCATACGAGCGTTTCTACATCGGCGGAGAAGATACGGTGCGAGGCTTCGACTTTTTCAATATCTCTCCGTGGACATTTATTCCGTCCGCTGTCAACACGAGTATCAGCTTTGTGAACCCAACGGTTCTGAATTCAACAGGCGGGCCCACGGTGCAAACGATTAGCATCCCTGTACTTCAGTATTTTGCGACGCGGCCTGGCGGCGACATTCAGGCTGTTGGCAATTTCGAATATCGGATTCCCATTGCCGGTCCTGTGAGTATGGACCTTTTCGCAGACATCGGTCTCGATGGAATCTTGCGGTCCAGCGAACTGAGGCTTGACCCGACGGCCATCCAGCAACTGGGTTCCGAATTCCCCAACCCTCTCTTTCCGAATACGAAATTGTCCCAGAATCTTTCCGTCGTTCCGGGGACGAATTTCAAGCCGCGCACCTCCACGGGAATCGAATTTGTCGTTTTTCTGCCGATTGTGCGAGCGCCTTTCCGTTTCTATTACGCCTACAATCCGACTCGGCTCAATCAAACAATTGAGGGTCCTCGGGGTGCGTATTTCATAAGTCCCGAGCAAATGGCGGCTTTGCCGCCGGGTGTCCTGCAGTCCCAGATCATTCCGACATTGAATAATATTCTGGATCAGCAGATTCAAAGATTTCCAACCGGGCTTGTTGAGCCCCGCAGCACATTCCGATTCACGATTGCGCGTACATTCTAAGGCCCGGTTTAACTGGCACGAGACGGAGCGTTCCTAGACGGATCGAACGAGTTGCCGTGGAACGTGGCCGCAGATTTTGGAGGACGTGGATGAGATTGGGCAAGCTGGGGATAATTCTAATTCTGGCTGGACTAATAGCGGGCTGCGGCGGAGGCGCTTCCACGCCGGTGACAGTTACGCTGTCGCCGGTAGGCCAGACGGTCGTGCTCGCCGGTACACAGCAATTCAACGCCTCGGTTGTGGGAGAGTCAAATACCACCGTCACGTGGCAGGTCTGTAACCAGGCTCCGGCGAGCAATGCCACGGGCAGCTCCACGGTGACTAATATTACATTGCCGACTGGATGCGTGGCGGGCGGAAACGCTACTCTCGGTACCGTGAGCACTACGGGTCTTTACACCGCCCCGGCCACTTTGCCGAGCCCCCCGGTCGTCAGCATTGTTGCGACCAGTCAAGCAAATACGGCGGTTTTTGCCATTGTCAACGTCAGCCTCGACACAGGCATTCGCGTCTCCGTTAGTCCTTCAAGCGCCTCTATTGGCACTACCGAGCAGTTCCAGTTCACGGCGACCGTGTCCGGAAACTCAAACACCGCGGTCAATTGGTCAGTGAATCAAATTGCGAACGGCAACTCCACTGTCGGGACCATCACGCCCACCGCGTGCACCGCCAGTATGCCCATTACGTCCACTCCGCCGAATCCGGCAATCCCGGGCATGAGCGTCGGGTGTTACACCGCGCCGGCAGCGGCTCAAAGCGGTATTACTGTTACCGCTACTTCGGCGGCAGATTCGAGACAATTTGCCTCGGCAACCATCGCGGTAATCGCCGCCTCGGATCCTAGTTTCAGCGCCATTCCACTTGAGCCGACGAGCGCCGTCGAGGGCTTATTCCAGCAGGATGTTTATTTGTTCGGTCACAACTTCTTTTCGACGAACCAGATTTTGGTCAATGGCGCGCCTGTTCCGACCACGTTCATCAGTCCGGCTACTCTTCGCGCGACCATTCCTTCTACTTTCTTCGCCGGTCCTGCTCCCAGCTCATTGTCGATCACTGTGCAGCGCCAAAATGGAGACACCAGCCAACCCGCTGCTTTAGCCGTGCAGCCCACGCGTCCGGCAGTCATCGCATCCATCCCGGACAGTTTTTCTCCCTCCACGACTTCGGGCACCCTCAGTTTGAACGGTGGATATTTCGCAGCATCGACGCGTGTGACATCAGGAACTCAAATTCTTCCTGCAACCCCCGTAAATAGTCGCCAGTTGCAAGTCACCCTGTCGGCGCCGGCTTTTCCTTTCTCTACGCCGGGACTGTTCCCCATACTTGTCCAAAATAGCGACGTGCCGAATGGGTTGCCGTCTCTTGCTTCGGTGAACGTTGCTATTACTCCGTCAGCGACGGATATTCCTCCCGCGCCGAATCCGCCGATCGCGGTCGGCACCCAGCCAACTGCCGTCGCGATCGATTCCGCGCTCGGTACCGCAGTTGTCGTGGATCGTGGCGCAAGTGGGAGTGCGGGCGCGGTAACTCTCGTAAACATTGATTCCAATACGGCCGGTGCTACGCTAACGGTGGGAAATGCTCCCACGGGCGTAGGCGTGGACGACATTTTGCACTTGGCTGCAGTCGTCAATAGTTCCGATAACACACTTTCCATCGTGAATCTTCAAACCCAGGCAGTCACTCCGTTTTCTCTGCCAAGCAATCCGACCGGTACCACGCCAGCGCCCGTGCCTTACTCGGTGGGCGTAAATCCGCTGACGCACCGCGCGCTGATCGCATACTCAAACACAAACGTTGCCGCTGTGGTCGATCTGTCCACTAGTCCGCCGAGTCTGGTATGTGTGCTTGGTGGTTCGGACGCGAGCATGGCAAATAATTGTGCCACCACGCCAAATACCAACACGCGGCCGGTGAGCACTGGGCCAACGCCGGTGGTTGCCGTCGAGCCCCAATTGAATTGGGCTGTCGTAACACCAGGCGGTTCGGGTTCGGTCACGATTGTCGATTTGGGAACTCCGGCGACCGCAACTCAAGTTGCTCGCGTTCCCAACGTAATCGCTTCCGTCACACTATCGACCAGTGTTCAGGGTGTCGCCATCAATACGGAAACCGAGCAGGCTCTTCTGACGGATCCGAATCAAACGTCGCTGACTTTATTCAGCGTTCTCGATCAAACAGTGAATACGGTCACATTGACGCAGGGGGAAGTGGCTGATGCGATTAATCCTCTCACCGATGTCGCCGTTGTCTTGAATAGCATAGGCGGAACGGCGACTGTGCTCGATTTGCGAACTCTGAAACCAATTGGAAATAGTGTGACCGTCGGAACCCAGCCTCAAGCTGTGGCGATCGACCCCGGGAAGAATGTTGCGGTGATTGCGAATGCCGGCAGCAACAATGTCTCTATTCTGTCGCTTGGACCAATTCACTCCCCGCAAATCACGGAAGTCAGCCCAGTGACCACGTTTACCGCAGGTGGTTCGGGATCACTCACCGTCACCGTGAACGGCTTTGGATTAGCATCCGGTGCGCAAGTGCGCCTGGATGGCGTGAGTGTCCCGACAACCGTCAGCTCGAATGGCCGGCAAGCCACGGCGACAATTCCCGGAAGTCTGTTGGCTGCCCCGCGGCGCTTTGCGCTGGATGTAATGACTGCGGGAGGTTCAACTTCGAATGAAAAGAACTTCACGGTGGTCGGCGCCATTCCAATTGGACTAAACCCAATTGCCGTCGCGATCGACTCCGATCTTAACGAGGCGCTTGTCACCAGCCAGGGCGCGCTCAATGCGGCCGGAACATGCACTGGCCCTGGAACCGTTTCAGTTGTGAACCTTTCGTCCATATCAGTTACCAACACGTTTTCAGTAGGCACGTGCCCGGAAGGCGTCGCCGTGCTTCCACGTCTTGGCCTCGGCGTTGTGGCGAATAACGGCAGCAATGATGCTACGGTGGTCGACTACGTAAACAGCGCCGTGACGGCAACGGTGTCGGTTGGTACTTCTCCGGCGGGCGTTGCAATTGATCCAGACACCGGCGCGACGATCATTGCTAATACTGGCTCGAATACGGTCTCGGAGTTTACCATCGGGTCTGGTGGCAATCCTAGCTCAGCCGGAAGTATACCCGTGGATCAGGGTCCATTCGGAGTGAGCATCGATCCCATCGACAATCTGGTGGCGGTGACTGCTACCACCCAGAATACTGTTGATATCGTGAATCTCGGGACTCATTTCCTTACGGGGCGCCTCAACAATTTTGAGAATCCAAGTGACGCGACATTCGATCCCGTGACGGACACTTTCCTGGTTGCCAATAGCCTTCTGAACGATCTCGCTGTCGTCGACCCAAAGGCATTTACGGCAACGCCAATCCGTGTCGGCATCAATCCAACGGCGATTGCATATAATTTCCAGAGCGGTACCGGTATTACGGTTAATAACGCCACCAACACGCTATCTGTTTTCAATTTCTTGGCTACAAACCCCAATTCGATTTTGACAATCCAAACCGGCAAAGTTGAGGCGGTACTGCCCATGGGCGGCTCGGCTGAATTTTCTGTCGCCATCGACCCGCTGACAAACATCGCAGCCGTCGTTGATCAGGCCAACGGTCGATTGTTGCTGATTCCTCTGCCTCGTTGACCTAATGGGCTTAACCAATGTGGGGGAAGTGTTTGAGATATGTGGGAACAGGACGGATCGTGTGGCCCGGCCAACTGGAATCGCATTTTGCGCATCGGTATTTGTATCCAGTTCTAGTCGCGCGAAGTCGCGAAATAGACTGGGCTAAATGAAAGCGGCGCGAATCTCAATTCCGGTTGACCAGTTCAAGGGTGGGCCGCTATAATCATGGTTTCCCAAAGAAATGATTCGTATCGAGGAGCTAGAATGAAGATTCGAAACACTTGTTTGGCGGCACTCGCCGCGCTTGTAATCATTCCAGCCGCCTGGGCGCAAGCCGGGTCCAGCGCACCATCGGCCGCAACTGGAAAGATCGCTGTGATTAGTCTTCAGGGAGCTATTGCTGGTACCGAGGAAGGCAAGCAAGCGTCCAAGGAGCTTCAAGCCCAGTTCGCTCCGCGCCAAGCCGAGATAGCCAATCTCGGGAAACAGATTCAAGCCCTCCAGCAGCGCCTTCAGGCTGGTCAGACGACTCTCAGTGACGAGGAAAAGGCACATCTGACTCGGGAAATCAATGAGCTAACTCGCAAGGGCCAGCGCGAGCAGCAAGATTTAAGCGACGATGGCAACGAGGCTCAACAAGAAGCCATTAACAACATTGGCCAGAAAATGCTGACCATTTTGGACAAATTTGCCAAGCAGAACGGGTATGGAATTATCCTCGACAATGGCAGTTCCGCCCAGAGTGCCCCGGTTGTGCTTTATTCGGCAAATCAAGTCGATGTGACTCAACAGATCATTAAGCTGTACGACGCGGCGTACCCCGTGAAGCCCGCAGCGCCAGCTGCAGCGCACCCCGGAACCGCTAAGCCGTCTCACAAGTAACGAGGGTCGGGAGCTAATCCTCGGGCCGCTAGACGATCCTCGCAGAATCGTTATGCGGGGATCTGGCCCCGCGCGAGTGTCGTCTTGCGTTTCCCAGTACCTAAGTTTATACTGGTGTCGTTCGAAGTTGGGCGAAAGTTCAAGTGGGCGCGAGCCCACTTTTTTGTTGGCTGCGAAATTACTACGGCGC
>Ga0307374_10006633_pt1 | contig 18122 bp, 14 predicted proteins | sample OX3MG_FD_202532 | JGI IMG/M metagenome (GOLD analysis project Ga0307374, IMG submission 202532) | Soil microbial communities from Risofladan, Vaasa, Finland - OX-3 | ecosystem: Environmental > Terrestrial > Soil > Coastal area > Acid sulfate soil | place: Finland: Risofladan, Vaasa | collected...
CAGGCAGCCGGCCTCCAAGATGAGCAGCCACGACACGAAGGCCCGCCGGTGGCCACGCTCGCCACTGGCCAGCAGCACGATCGGGAAGAGCACGGCCGCCATGACCACCAGGAAGACCGAGATGCCGTCCACGCCGAGGTGCCAGGAGATGCCGAGGCCGGGCGCCCACACGTGTTGGCTCACCAGGCGGTACCCGCCGTCGCCGGCGCGGTAGCGGACCAGGATGGTCACGGCCAAGGCCAAGGTGGACAGCGCCCCACCGATCCCGAGGACCTCGACCAGCGTGCGCTGCGCACGCCGGCCCAACCGGGCCGGCACCATGGCCACGGCCACGCCGGCCACGGCCGGCAACAGCACCAGCACGGTCAAGAACGGAAAGGCGTGGTCGTAGGTCATGACCACGCCCTCGTGGCCATGTAGGCGAGGAGCAGCACGGCGCCGAGCACCACACCCAGGGCGTACTGGCGGACGAAACCGGTCTGGGCCCGGCGCAGCCCGCCGCCGGTGGCCCGGGCCAGGCGCCCCACCCCGTTGACGGCGCCGTCGATCACCCGGCGCTCGATGACGTCAGCCGAGAATCGGGCCAGCGCCTGCCCCGGCTTGCCGATGACGGCGTCGTAGATGTCGTCCAAGTAGTACGAGCGCTGGAGCACGGCTGGCTCGAGTGCGGGGTGATCGGGTCGCCTGGTCCACAGGGGCATGGCCACGGCCAGCCCGGCCAGGGCCACAGCCGAGTCGACCACGCCCAGCACCCACTGGGTGGCCCCGGACTGATGGGCGTCGAACAAGCGGGCCCCGAAGACCGGGCCCAGCCAGCGCAGCGGCGCCCACGTCGGGTGCCAGGGCAGGTTGAGCAGGCCTCCGACCAGCGCCAAAGCGGCCAGCACCACCAGGGGCAGGGCCATGACCCACGGTGCCTCGTGGGGTGAGGGCTCATGCCCGGCGGGGCCGTCGGGCGATGCGTGACCGCCGTGGCCACCATGGTCCGCGCCACGGGTCTGTAGGACGTCGCGCCAGCGGTCGTCGCCCCAGAAGGCCAGGGCGCTCAGCCTGCTCATGTAATACGCCGTGAGGCCGGCGGTGACCAGCCCCACACCCCACAGGAACGGGAAGCGGGCGAAGGCGTTGTCGAGCACGTCGCCTTTGGCCCAGAAGCCCGACAGCGGCGGGATGCCGGCGATGGCCAGCCAGCCGATCACCACCGTGATGAAGGTGAGGGGCAGCAGTCGCCGCAGGTTGCCCATGCGCTTCAGGTCCTGCTCGCCGTCGAGGCCGTGGATGACCGATCCGGCGCCCAGGAAGAGCAGGGCTTTGAAGAAGGCGTGGGCCACCATGAGGAAGATGGCGGCCTCGTAAGCCCCGGTGCCGACGGCCAGGAACATGTAGCCGAGCTGCGACACCGTGGAGTAGGCCAGCACCTTCTTGATGTCCTGCTGGGCACAGCCGATGGTGGCGGCCACGAAGGCGGTGGCGGCCCCGATCGCGGCAACCACCAGTTGGCTGTCGTGGGACAGGCCGAGCAGCGGGTTGATGCGGCACATCAGGTACACCCCCGCCGTCACCATGGTGGCGGCGTGGATGAGCGCCGACACCGGCGTGGGGCCCTCCATGGCATCGGCCAGCCACGGGAACAGCGGCAATTGGGCCGACTTGCCGGCGGCGGCGGCGAAGAGCAGGAGGCAGATGGCCGTGCGGGTACCGGGCCCGATGGCAGACAGGTGGGCAAACACGGCTCGGTACCGCAAGGTGCCGGTGGAGTTGAAGATCAGGAAGATGGCGGTTAGGAACCCCACGTCGGCCAGCCGGTTGTAGAGGAACGCCTTCTTGCCGGCGCTGGCCGCCGTGGGCCGGCCGAACCAGAACGAGATCAGCCAGTACGAGCACACTCCCACCCCCTCCCACCCGACGAAGGTGAACAGCAGGTTGTCCCCGAGTACCAGCACGAGCATGGAGGCGACGAAGAGGTTCATGTACAGAAAGAACTTGGGGAAGTCGCTGTCGCCCTTCATGTAGCCGATCGAATACAGGTGGATGAGGGTGCTCACCCCGGTGACGAACAGAGCCATGGTCATCGACAGCGGGTCCACGAGCAGGGCCGCCTTCACCTGCAGGCCGCCCACCGGGATCCAGGTGAATAGGTCCTGCGTGAAGCTCCTCCCGGCACCCGGCGCCTGGTGGAGCAGCCCGACGTAGGTGATACAGGCCACCACGAAGGAACCGGCCACGGTGGCGGTTCCGAGCCAGCCGGCCACCGGGTCGCCCAGGCGCCGGCCCACCAGGGCCAGCACGAGGAAGCCGGCCAGCGGCAGCAACGGCATCAGATAGGCGGCATCGAGCATGGGTAGGCGGTCCAGTCGGCTGAGCGGGTCAGCCCTTGAGCAGGTGGAGGTCGTCGGCGGTGGCGGTGCGGCGTCTGCGGAAGATGGCCACGACGAGCCCGAGGCCCACCACTACCTCGGCCGCCGCCACCACCAGCACGAAGAAGACGAGGACCTGGCCGGCGATGTCGTTGAGCATCCGCGAGAACGTCACGAAGGTGAGGTTGGCGGCGTTCAGCATGAGCTCGACGCACATGAACATGACCAGGACGTTGCGCCGCACGAGCAGCCCTAACGCGCCGATGGAGAACAGGACGGCCCCGAGGGCTAAGAACCACTGGCCGGGCACGCTCACCGGGTCACCTCGTCGTCGAGCTCGGCGTCCTGGCGCTCGGCTCCGGGGAGCTCGCCGGCACCCTCGGGTTCTTCGATGTCCTCGTCGGGGCCATACCCCGGGCGCGGCCGCCGGGCCAGGACCACGGCGCCCACCACGGCGATCACCAGCAGGGCGGCGGTGGCTTCGAAGGGGAACAGGTAGGTGGTGAACACCGAGCGGCCGAGGGCAGCCACGTCGCCCCCAGCCTGGCCGGCGGCGGGGCCGGCCACGGACCTGGCCCCCACGGCCCAGTGGGCGTCGATGCCGAGCAGCAAGAGGCCGGCCAAACCCAGCACCACCAGACCGATGGCCAGGGGACGCTGGGCCGGCAGCGGCTCCTCGCCCAGGTTCTCGCGCCGGTCCACGCCCAGGAACATGATGACGAAGAGGAAGAGCACCACGATGGCGCCGGCGTACACGATGACCTGCACGGCAGCCAGGAAGTTGGCCTGCTGCTCGACGAAGAGCACGGCCACGCCGAAGAGCGTGGTGACGAGCATAAGAGCGGCGTGCACCGGGTTGCGGGAGATGACCACGCCTAGCGCACCGCCCAGGATGATCATGGCCCCCACCACGAAGACCAAGCGGTCTACCACGGTGGCCGTGGCCAACATGGACATCGCCGACACCACGGCCGCGCTCACTGGCTCTTCCGGCGGTCGTGGGCGGCCCGTCGCATGTCCGCCCGCTCGCGCAGGCGGCGCATGGCGCCTGCCATGCCCCGCTGGTCGGGCGTGCGCTCGGCGTCGTCGAGGTGCAGGCGCAGCACCTGGCGCAGCGGCAGGTTTCCGGTGGCGGCGTCGTCGCGCATGGCGCTCTGGCCGCCTTCGGGCGGGCGCACGCCGTAGCCGAGTTCGCCCGACCACTGCACCCGGCCTTCGTAGGCGGCATTGCCCGACGGAGAGGTGGCCCGCATCCAGGCCGACGAGTGCAGGTCGTCGCCGGGGCGCCAGTCCTCCCACGGCATGTGCCGGGGCCGGCCTTCGTCATCGACCAGGAGCTCGTCCTTGGTGTAGATGGCGTCGGCTCTGTTGGTGAAGGAGAACTCGAAGAGCTTGGTCTCGGTGATGGCCTCGGTGGGACAGGCCTCGACGCACATGTCGCAGTGGATGCAGCGCAGGTAGTTGATCTCGTACACGAACCCGTAGCGCTCGCCGGGCGACACCGGGTCGGCCGGCGGGTTGTCGGCGCCGCGGACGTAGATGCAGTCGGCCGGGCACACTCCGGCGCACAGCTCGCAACCGATGCACTTCTCCATGCCGTCCTCGTAGCGGTTGAGGACGTGGCGACCGTGCTGGCGCACCGGCTTGGGCTTCTTCTCCAAGGGGTACTGCCACGTGACCCGGGTGCGGGCCATCTGCTCCAGCGTGACCTTGAAGCCACCGAGGAAGCTCAGGTCCTCCTTTAGGCCGTCGAGCCATCCCATCAGGCGCCCACCTCCTCGGCCCCGATGCCGGCGGCGCGCGGCGAGCCCACCCGGATGGCCCGCAGCAGCAGTCCCCCGGCCACCACCAAGGCCACGATGACGCCGATCCCCCACCAGCGGCCGACAAGCACGCCCGCCACCACCAGCACCCAGGCCAGTGACAGCGGGATCAGCACCTTCCACCCCAGGTCCATGAGCTGGTCGTAGCGCAGGCGTGGCAACGCCGCTCGGAACCAGACGTAGACGAAGAGGAACACCAGGGTCTTGCCCAGGAACCACACCACCGGCCACAGCCACGGCAGGAAGTGGAAACGGGGCCCGTCGGGGCCGCCCAGGAACAAGGTGACGATCACCGCCGACATGGTGATGGTGTTCATGAACTCGGCCAGGAAGAACATGGCGAAGCGAATGGAGGCGTACTCGGTGTGGAAGCCGCCCACCAGCTCCTGCTCCGCCTCGACCAGGTCGAAGGGGGGACGGTTGAGCTCGGCTGTGATGGCGATCATGAAGAGGAAGAACGGCACGATGCCGGTGCGGATGAGGTTCCAGCTGGTGAAGAAGGTGTGGGCCTGGGCGTCGACGATGCCCCGGGTGGAGAGGGTGCCGGCCAGCAGCACCACCATGATGACGGTCATGCCCAGGGCGGCCTCGTAGGAGATCATCTGGGCCGAGGCGCGCACCGAGCCGAGCAGCGGGTACTTCGACCCCGAGGACCACCCGGCCAGCATCACGCCGTACACCGAGATGGACGACATAGCCAGCAGCAGCAGGATCCCGATGGGCGGGTCGGCCACCTGAAGTTCGAAGCTGTGGCTGGCCACGGTGACCACACCGCCCACCGGCACGATGGCGAAAGCGACGAAGGCCGGCACCAGTGACAGGTACGGGGCCAGCTTGAAGACGAAGCGGTCGGCGCGCTCGGGGAGCAGGTCCTCCTTGAAGAACAGCTTCACCCCGTCGGCCATCGTCTGCAGGATGCCGAAGGGCCCGGCCCGGTTGGGCCCGATGCGCGCCTGCATGTCGGAGATGACCTTGCGCTCGAACCAGATCATGAGCATGACCGACACGAGCAGCACCCCGAAGGCCACCAGCACCTTGATGACGGTGATGAGCAGGCCGGCCCAGTGCACGCCACCGGCGTACAGCGGATCCCCCAGTGCCCATAGGCCGTGGCTCATGGGGTCTCCAGCCGGACATCGACGACGGCGACGGCGGCGTCGATCAGCGACGCCACCCCCGAGCCGTCCTCGGCAGCCACGTTGAACGGCACGACGGCCACGCCCTTGGGCACGCCGGCGTCGGGCACCGCCTCGAGGACGAAGGTGCCGCGCGCCGAGCGCACCCTGACCCGGCCGCCGCTGGCCACGCCCAGGCGCTCGAGCTCGGCCGGGTGGACCCGCAGCGTCGAGGCATGGGCCAGAGGGGCGAGCGACGGGGACGACTCGACCAGCGAACCCTCGTCGTAGAGGCGGCGGCTCGAGACCAGCCGCAGCGAGTACGCATCGAGGGCAGGAACATGGGGAGCCTCCACCACCTGCGGCCACCGGAGCATGGGTGGCCGGCCCCCCGAGTCAGACGCCGCGCCGTCGGAGCCCCGTGGGCCGTGCGCCTCCACGTCGTCACCGCCGACGGCTTCGGCCAGGCCGGCACGCGGCGGAGCGCCCTGGCGCTCGACGGCCTCGATGCCGGGCGTGGCCATGGGGTCGAAGGGGGCCGGCACCCGGCGCCGGGGCATGCCGACAGGCGCAGGAGCCAGCGGGCTCAGCACGCCGTCGCGCGCCGCAGGGCTGTCGAGGACGCTGCGGGTGATGCCGGCGCGCGAGGTGGCCAGGCGCTCGATCTCGTCGGCCAGCTCGGCCACGTTGGTGACGCCGAGATCGCCCCCCAGCCGCGCCGCCAGCTCTGCGGCGATCATCCAGTCGGGCCAGCACTGGCCGGGGGCCACCAGCTTCTGGCCCAGGCGCGCCACCCGGCCCTCGATGTTGGTGGTGGTGCCGCCTCGCTCGTGCGCAGCGGTGGCCGGTAGCACCACGTCGGCCAGCGCCGCCGAAGGCGACAGGAAGGTGTCCACGGCCACCACGAAGGCACCGGCCCCGAGGGCGCGTTCGGCCAGGGCCCGGTCCGGGAAGTCCCCGACGGGGTCGGCTCCTAGGAGCACCAGGACCTCGATGTCACCATCGGCTACGGCCTCCAACATGGCGGCCGTGTCCAGGCCGCGTTCGGCTGGCACCGTCCCCCAGGCGGCTTCGAACCAGGCGGCGCCGTCGTCGAGTGACACCCGGCCCGGCAGCAGCCCCGGGGCCAGCCCCATCTCCAGGGCCCCCATTACGTTGCCCCGACGCAGGGCGGGCAGGAACCGGGCCCTGGGCCACGCCGCCGACAGGCGAAGGGCGGCCTCGGCCACCAGGCCCTGGTGCTCGGCCAACGAGGGGCGGCCGAGCACCACCACCACTCCCTCTCCCCCGTCGCCGGCGGCGGCCAGGGTGTGGAGGGCTCGCGACCAGGCGCCGGGATCGGTTCCTTCGGGGGCGTCGGCCCCGGCCGCCAGGGCGTCGATCAGAGCCGGGGCGGCACCCGGGCGGTAGCCGACCGAGGCCACCGCCGACGGCGTGAGGGCCCCGGCTACCGGTGAAAGCTCGACGATGGTGGTGGACCCGTCGTCGGTGGCCATGCGCAGGCGCAGGAAGAGCACCGGCAGCTCCTCGCGCAGGTCGCCGGTCAGGGTGAGCACGCAGGCGGCCCGACAGGCCTCGTCGATGGTAGCCCGGGGCAGCGCCAGCACCACCTCGGCGGCGATCCCGTCGGCCAGCTGCGCGTCCACGTTGTCGGTGCCGATCACGCCCTTGGCCAGCTTGGCCCAGGCGTAGGCGTCTTCATTGGACAGCCGTGCCCCGCCCACCACACCGACGGCGGCGGCGCCCCGGGCGGCGCGCACATCGCCGAGGCGCTCACCCACCAAGGCCAGGGCCTCGGCCCACGAAGCCGGCTCCAGGGCACCGTCGGGCTGGCGGCGCACCAGGGGCTCCATCAACCGGTCCTCGGAGTTGGCCGACTCATAGCCGAAGCGGCCCTTGTCGCAAAGCCAGCTCTGGTTCACCGGGTCGGCATCCATGCCGAGAAGGCGCGTCACCCGGTTGGCCGAGGACTGCACCGCCACCCGACAGCCCACCGCACAGGTGGTGCACGTGGACTCGACCTGGTCCACGTCCCAGGGCCGGGCGGTGAAGCGGTAAGGAGTGGCGGTGAGGGCGCCGACCGGGCAGATCTGCACCGTGTTGCCGCTGAAGTACGACGAGAAGGCGTGATGGTCGAAGACGTTGACCTCGATCTCGTCACCTCGCCCGAGGAAGTCGATCTGGGCCTCGCCGGCGATCTCGGCGGCGAAGCGCACACAACGCCCGCACTGGATGCAGCGTTCGCGATCGAGCAGGACCAGCTCCGACAGGGCGATGGGTTTGGCCCAGTGGCGTTTCTCCTCCAGGAACCGGCTCTCCCCAGGCCCGTGGGCGAGCACCTGGTCCTGCAACGGGCACTCGCCACCCTTGTCGCACACGGGGCAGTCCAAGGGATGGTTGACCAGGAGGAGCTCGAGCACACCGTCCTGGGCCTTCTTCACCTTGTCCGAGGTGGTGTCCACCTCCATGCCGTCGGCCACGGCCACGTAGCAGGCCGGCTGCAAGGTGGCGCCCCGGGGCCCGCTCACTTCGACCAGGCACATGCGGCACATGCCGACCGGCTTCATGCGCGGGTGGTAGCAGAAGCGCGGGATGAATACCCCGGCCTGCTCGGCCGCCGCGATCAGGAACTGCCCGGCCTGGGCCACCACGCTGCGCCCGTCGAGAGTGAACTCGACGGTCTCCCCCGAGCCGGCCCGCGGCGACAGGCCGTGGTGCGAGGTCACCACGGGGTCAGCCATAGGGACACCCCCCGTCCTTCACGTGCACCAGGAACTCGTCGCGGAACATGCGGATCCCCGAGGCGATCGACGAGGGGATGGAGGAGCCGAGGACGCAGATGGTGGTCTGCTGCGGGGGCCAACTCACGCCCGGAGCCAGGTTGTCGCACAGGTCCATGAGCAGGTCGAGGTCGTCGTCGCGCCCCACGCCGTCCTCTATGCGCCGGAGGATCTTCTCGAGCCAGCCGCTTCCCTCGCGACACGGCGTGCACTGGCCGCACGACTCGCGACGGAAAAAGCGCGTGATGCGCCAGGCGGCGCGCACCGCACAGGTGGACTCGTCCATGACCACGATGGACCCCGATCCGAGCATCGATCCCTGCTCGGCCACCTCGTCCTGGCCTAGGGGCAGGTCGAGGTGTTGGGGGCCGAACCACGGAGCCGACACGCCGCCGGGGATGACGGCCTTCAGCTGGCGGCCGCCGGGGATCCCGCCGCCGAGCACCGGGGCGAATATGAGGTCGCGGAAGGTCGTCTTCACCATCTCGACTTCGTAGACCCCGGGGTTGCGCACGTGCCCGGCCAGGGCGAAGAGCCGGGTGCCGGTGGAGCGTCCCGCCCCCAGGGCGCTGAAGGCGGCCGAGCCGTGGACCATGACCCAGGGCAGGTTGGACAAGGTCTCCACGTTGTTGACCACCGTGGGCTCTCCGTAGAGGCCGATGGCGGCCGGGAAGTACGGGGGCTTGATGCGGGGGAAGCCGCGCTTGCCCTCGAGGCTCTCGATGAGGGCGGTCTCCTCGCCACAGATGTAGGCCCCGGCCCCGGGGTGCACCACGATGTCCACGCTGAAGCCCGACCCGAAGATGTCGCGCCCCACGGCGCCATGCTCGTAGGCGTCGTTGAGCGCTGATTGCACCCGCTCGAGCCCGAGGGCGAACTCCCCCCGGATGTATACGAAAGCCCGCGCCGCCTGGATGGCGTAGGCGGCGATGACCACACCCTCGATGAGCTGATGGGGATCGCGCTCGACCAGCATGTGGTCCTTGAAGGTGGCTGGCTCGCTTTCGTCGCCGTTCACCACCAGGTACGGCACCGGCCCCTTGCGCAGCATCGACCACTTGCGCCCGGCCGGGAAGCCGGCGCCGCCGCGACCGAGCAGGCTCACGGCGTCCACCTCGGCCGCCACCGCCTCCGGCGTCATCGACAGCGCCTTGCGCAGGCCCTCATATCCACCGGTGGCCAGGTAGCGCTCCAGGGTGTGGGAGTCCTCGTGGCCGAGGCGCGAGGTGACGATGCGCGGGGCTTCGGTGATGGCCATCAGGACCCCGACCCTCGGGCGGCGCGCTCGGCCATAGCCGAGGCCGCCGCGGCGCGCTCGGCCCGGATGGTCTCGTCGTCGACGCGCAGGGGGCCCTGGCGGCGCACCCTCATGAGGGTGCCGTGGGCCGGGACGTCACCGGCCAGCGCCCCCTGGCGCAGGGCGGCCACGATGGCGTCGAAGGACTCGGCCGTCACGTCGCCGAAGAAGCGGTGGTTTACCTGCAAGCACGGGGCCCGGCCGCAGTCGGCCACGCACTCGGCCTCCTCCAGGGTGAAGATGCCGTCGGCGGTGGTGGCCCCGACCCTGACGTCGAGCTGCGCCTGGGCGTGGTCGAGCAGTTCGTAGGCGCCACGCAGCATGCAGGCGATGTTGGTGCAGATGGCGATCAGGTAGTTGCCCACCGGCTCGGTGTGCAGCATGTCGTAGAACGAAGCCGTGCCGAGCACCTCGGCCGGCGTGAGGCCCACCAGCTCGGCGATCTCGGCCACCGCCTCGGGGCGCAGCCAGCCGTCCTGCTCCTGGGCCAGGTGGCAGATGGGGATGAGGGCCGAGCGAGGGTGCGGATAGAGCGCCAGCAGCTCACGGGCGCGCGCCTGGACCTCGGGTGACAGATGCGCCGTGCTCACCGGTCCACCTCCCCCATTACGGGGTCCACCGACGAGATGGTGGCCACGGCGTCGGCCACCAGGCCACCGCGCATCATCACCGGCAGAGCCTGGAGGTTCACGAACGAGGGGGCTCGGATGTGCATGCGGTACGGCTTGCCCGAACCGTCGGAGACCAGATAGCAGCCGAGCTCGCCGCGCGGTGACTCCACGGCCACGTACACCTCGCCCTCGGGCACCTTGAAGCCCTCGGTGAAGAGCTTGAAGTGGTGGATGAGGGCCTCCATCGACTCGTCGATGCGGGCGCGCGGCGGGGGCGTGATCTTCTTGTCCTGCACCCGGTAGTCACCGAGCGGCATGCGCTCGAGAACTTGCCGGATCATGCGCACAGACTCCCTGATCTCGTTCAAGCGGATGGCGTAGCGGTCGAAGTTGTCGCCGTAGGTCCCGATGATGACGTCGAAGTCCACCTGGTCGTAGGCCAAGTACGGCATGGTGCGGCGCAGGTCCCAGGCAACGCCGGTGGAGCGCAGGATGGGCCCGGTGACCGACAGGGCCATGGCCTCGTCGGCCGAGATCGACCCGACGCCTTCCATGCGTTCGCGGAAGATGGGCTGTCCGGTGAGCAGCTCGTCGTAGTCCCCGAGCCGTTCGCTCACCGTGTCGCAGATGAGCTCGACGTCGTCCTCCCAGCCGTCGGGGAGATCGGCGGCGGTACCGCCGGGACGAATGAAGTTGTGGTTCATCCGCAACCCGGTGGTCTTCTCGAAGAAGGCCAGCACCATCTCGCGCTCGCGGAAGCCGAAGATCATCATGGTCGTAGATCCCACGTCCATGCCGTTGGTGGCCAGCCACATGAGGTGCGACGAAACTCGCTGCAGCTCGGCCAGCAGCATCCTCATCCACACCGCCCGAGGCGGCAGCTCCACGCCGAGCAGGGCCTCGACGGCCATGGCGAAGACCAGCTCGTTGCTGAGCGGCGACAGGTAGTCCATCCGGGTGACGTTGGTGGCACCCTGCTGGTAGGTGAGCTCCTCACCCGTCTTCTCCATGCCGGTGTGGAGGTATCCGATGATGGGCTTGGTGCGCAGCACCGTCTCGCCGTCGAGCTCCATCATCAGGCGCAGCACCCCGTGGGTCGAGGGGTGCTGCGGACCCATGTTGATGATCATGGTGTCGTCGCCGGTGCGCTCGAGGTCGAGGCTGGCGTCGGGCGGCGGATGGCTCTCCGGGCGCCGCAGGACCGCCCCCACCTCGCGGCGCAGCTCCTCGGCCCCGGTCTGGCTGCGGGGAGCGAGCTTCTGGGTGCCCTCGTCGGTCTCGGCCACGAAGTCGGGCTCGGTCATCGCGGACCGGGGGCTTCTTTGAATTGCACCGGCACCCGGCCCACGCCGTAGTCCTTGCGCAGGGGGTGGCCTTCCCAGTCCTCGGGCATGAGGATGCGGGTCAGGTCGGGGTGCCCGGTGAAACGGATGCCGAACATGTCGAAGGCCTCGCGCTCCATGGCCTCCACCCCGGGGTAGAGGTCCCACAGGGACCCGAGGGTGGGGTCGGACTCGGGCACCTGCACCCGTACCCTCACCCGGCGGCGCTGCTCGATGGACAGGAGCTGGACCACCACCTCGAATCGCTCGGGAGCCGTGGCTTCGGGGAGCGCGCGCCCCGGGTGCAACAGGTAGTCCACCGCACACAGGTCGGTGCACAACTCGAAGCCCTCGTGTCGCCGGGCGCGCACGACGTCTAAGTAGTCGCCTCGGTCGGGGAAGAGGTGCTCGGCCTGGAGCGGGGTCGTCAACGCGGCGTCCCCAGGCGCACGGCGTCGGGGCGCTCGGGCACCCACCCGGCCAACTCCTCGTCGCGTCGCACACCGGGCTGGCGGCGCCGGGTGATCTCCCCGGTGCGGATCTGCTCGTGCAGAGTGAGGATGGCGTGCAGCAGGGTCTCGGGGCTCGGCGGGCAGCCAGGCGCGTACACGTCCACGGGGACGATCTGGTCGACACCCTGGACGATGGCGTAGTTGTTGAACATCCCGCCGGTAGAGGCGCACACGCCCATGGAGATGACCCACTTGGGCTCCATCATCTGGTCGTAGACCTGGCGCAGCACCGGAGCCATCTTCTGCGACACCCGGCCGGCCACGATCATGAGGTCGGCCTGGCGCGGTGAGGCGCGGAACACCTCCATACCGAAGCGGCTCAGGTCGAAGTCCGCCGCCCCCACCGCCATCATCTCGATGGCACAGCAGGCCAAGCCGAAGGTGACCGGCCACACGCTCATCCGGCGCGCCCACTTGACCAGGTCTTCCAACCGGCCGGTGAGGAAGTTGTGCTGAAGGTCCTCGAGTCCCATCGATGAGCCCCTACGCCGCCCGGCCGGTGGGGGGGCCGGCCTCGGGGCCCACGCGGGCCACGGTGGACTCGGTGGTGCGCTCGGACGCCGCCGGACGCAGCTGCTTGGCCGGGCCCCAGTCGAGGGCCCCGTTGCTCACCAGGTAGAGGAACGACACGAAGACGATGGCGGCGAAGACGACGACCTCGATGAAGCCGAAGGCCCGCAGCTGGCGGAAGATCACGGCCCAGGGGTAGAGGAACACGATCTCGATGTCGAAGATGATGAAGATCATGGCCACCAGGTAGAAGCGCACCGGGAAGCGCTGCGGCGGCTCGATGTCGGGGACGATCCCGCACTCGTAGGGCGCCAGCTTGGCCGCCGTCGGCCGCTTGCGAGGGGCGAGGAGCGACGACGCCACGAAGGACACCGCCGCGAAGGCGATGCTGAGCCCGAGCAGCAGCACGATCGGCAGATAGTCGGCCATGACCGAGAGCGGTTCTACCACGGCCTCGTTACCGCAGGCACATTGACCGGTCGCCATGGGCCCGGCGGCCGATGGGACGGCGACGCGGGACCCGACCTACGATCCCACCCGTGGCCGGCACCTCCAATTCCAAGAAGTCCGACGCCCCGGCGTCGGTCCCCTTCGAGGACGACGGCCGCCTCCACGACGTGCTCGTGGTGGGCGCCGGGCCCTCGGGAGCGGCGTGCGCCTACTGGCTGGCCGACGCCGGCTGGGACGTGGTGGTGGTGGAGCGAAAGCAGTTCCCCCGGGAGAAGACCTGCGGCGACGGCCTGACGCCGCGCTCGGTCCGCCAGCTCACCGACATGGGCCTGGCCAACGCCCTGCACGGGGCGCACCGCTACACCGGGCTGCGGTCTTGCGCCTACGGCATGACCATGGAGCTGCCCTGGCCCGATCACCCCTCGTTCCCCCCCGTGGGCTACGTCATCACCCGCCACGACCTCGACCAGCTGGTAGCCGAGCGGGCGGCCAAGGCCGGCGCCGTGCTGTGGCAGGGAGTGGAGGCGGCCGAGCCCATCGTGGAGCCCGCCACCGCCTCGTCGCCCGGGGCCGGAGCCGGGGGCGGGACCCGGCTCGGGGCCGGGGCCGGTGGCCTGCCGGCGTGCACCGGGGCGGTGGTGGTCGATCGCCGCCGGCGCAGCACCCACAGCCTGCGGGCCCGCTACGTGGTGGTGGCCGACGGCGCCAACTCCCGTTTCGGCCGGGCGCTCGGCACCGTGCGGGACCGGGACTTCCCCCTCGGCATGGCCCTGCGCGGCTACTTCCGCTCACCGCGACACGACGACCAGTTCATCGAGTCGCACCTCGACATCCGAGACGCCTCGGGCACGGTGGTGCCCGGCTACGGCTGGATCTTCCCCCTGGGCGACGGCCGGGTGAACGTGGGCGTGGGGCTGCTCAGCGCCGAGGGGCGCTACAAGGGCGTGAACACCAGTCACTTGATGAACGCCTTCGTCGACTGGGCGCCCAAGTCGTGGGAGCTGTCCATGGCCAGCTCCTGCGGCCCACCCACCGGCGGCAAGCTGCCCATGGGCCTGTCGGTGGCGCCCAGGGTGGGCCCGACCACCTTGTCGGTGGGCGACGCGGCGGGCGCCATCAACCCCTTCAACGGCGAGGGCATCGCCTACGGCTACGAGACCGGTCGCCTGGCGGCGGCCTGCCTGGGAAGGGCGTTGGCCGGCGGCGGGCCCGAGGCCCTCGACGACTACGAGCGCCAGCTCCAAGACGCCTATGGCCTCTATTACCAGGTGGCCCGGGACTTCGTCCGCATGATCAGCCACCCTCGTCTCATGCAGGCCTGCGTCAAGGCCGGCATGCACTCGGAGAGCATCATGGGCTGGCTGCTCAAGATCATGGCCAACCTGCTGCGGCCCGACGAGGTGGGCCCGGCCGAGGCCGCCTACCGGGGGCTCGCCACCCTGGCCCAGGCCGTGCCCGGCTTGTAATTGAGCCGTGCCCGGCTTGTCGCTGGCTCGGGGCCGACTCAGCCGGTGGCGGCCAGGCCCACCACCGGCTGGGACAGGGCGATGTTGCCGGCCGATCCCCGGAAGTAGGCGTCGCCGAAGTTGAAGATGCCTCCGTCGGAGGCCACCTCCCAGTACCCGGCCCCGCTCCTGGTGGCGGCGATGCCCACCACCGGTTTGTTGAGCGCCACCTTCCCCATCGACCCGTAGAAGCCGGCGTCGCCGAAGGCGAAGATGCCGCCGTCGGTGGCCACCATCCAGTAGCCGTGGCCCGAGGGCGTCACGGCCATGCCCACCATCGGCTTGTTGAGCGGCGAGCCGCCCATGGACCCGTGGAAGGCGGCGTCGCCGAAGGCGAACAGGCCGCCGTCGGAGGCCACCAGCCAGTACCCGCCCCCGTCGGGGGTGGGGGCCATGCCCACCACGGGGCGGTTCAAGGGGGCGCCGCCCATCGATCCCAGGAACGGGGCGTCGAAGGCGAAGATGCCCCCGTCCGAGGCCACCAGCCAGTAGCCCCCGGTGGCCCGGTCCACGGCCATGCCCACCACCGGTTTGCTCAGGGAGGTGCCCCCCATCGACCCGTGGTAGGCGGCGTCGCCGAAAGCGAACACGCCGCCGTCGGCCCCCACCATGTAGTAGCCCCCGCCGTCGGCGCTGGGGGCGATGCCGACGATGTCGGACACATGCGCGCCGGCGCCGGGCACCGAGCCCTGGTAGTTGGTGGCGCCGTAGGAGAACAATCCGCCGTCGGCCGCCGCCAGCAGGTAGCCCTGGGTGGTGCACGGCGGCGTGTCGGGGTTACAGGTCCCCGGCGGCGGCGCCGGGGCGATGGTCGAGCCGGTGAGCCCGGCGTCGTGCTTGTACTGCGGCCAGGCGCCGCTGCCCACCGTGCGCGACGAGGAGGCTCCGTCGGTGACGTGGTACACGGCGATGAAGCCCTGGGTGTTGTCGTTGTTGACGCCGCCGTAGGTGCCACAGATGACCACGTCGAGGCCCGAGCCCGAGGGGTCGGGGACGATGAGCGGGGCGTTCTGCATGGTGAGGTTGCCCGGGTTGGAGTCACCGGCGAAGCCGCTGTTCAGGCCTAGCCCCTGCACCGGGGCGGCGGCCGCCCCGCTCTGGCCGTCGATGATGTACCAGCCCAGGCCGGTGGCGGCCACCACGTCCTGGTACCCCTCGCCGAAGTCGGCCGTCGACACGCTGCCGGTGATGGTGGTGGCGCTCTGGGGGGCGAATGACCACAGGCGGTTGCCGTTGGGGTCGAAGGCGAAGACGGTACCGCCCGTACCCTGGCCCACCGTCCGCCACGACGGCTCGATGACGTCGAGCTGGCCGTTGCCGTGCAGGTCGGCCAGGGCCGGGGCAGCCAGGGTGTAGCCGCCCAGGTGGGCCTCGAAGCGTGTGGCTCCGGTGCCGGCGTCCACCGCCGTCAGGCCGTCCTGGTCGCTGCCGCCCCAGTAGGCGCCGTGCCCGTATACCGCCACCGGGCCGCTGCCGGTGAGGTTGCCCACCACCGGGCCCGAGCTCACCACGTCGTTGCTGGCGTCGGTCCAGGCCGTGGTGCCCCCGGCGCCCATTAGGCGCACGGCCCCGCCGTTCCAGTTGTCGAGGGCACCGGGCCCCGCCGTCGAATCACTCGCCGCCAAGATCGACTGGGCGCCGTTCACATTGGCGATGGCCGCCGTGGCGAAGGTGGTGTCGGCCGTCTTCTGCGGCCATCCCGGCTCGGTCGCCCCCGTGCCGGGGTCCAAGGAGTAGAGGCTCAGTCCCACGTCGCCCACCACGATGCGGGGCGACCCGGCGCCGGTGTCCCCGATGGCCGGCGACGCCGGCACCGCCGGGGTGGAGCCGAAGGTGCCGAACGCGTCGGGCAGGGCCCGATTCCACAGCAGGTTGCCGCCGGGGCCGAAGGCGAGCAGCCCCCCGCTGCCGGCGTTGGCCGCCGGGGGGTTGAGCCCGCTCACGTTGCCCTCGGACACCACCACATCGTCGAGCCCACCGCCGGCGGGCGTCACCGACGGGGTCGAGTCGATGCCGTCACCGGGGCAGATGTGGCCCCAGCCCGGCGTGGTGGAGCCGTCGGCCAGGTGCACGGCGTACACGCACCCGTTCATGCGCGACCCCACCACCACCGAGGGGCCCGAGCCGTCGAGGGTGGCCTCGTTGGGCGACGACTCCACGATGGCGGAGCCGGCGCCGAGCAGTTCGGCCCACTTGAGGCTCACCGACAACGTGGTGGTGTGCGGGACGACGGTGTGGGGGGCAGCGGCGGCTAGCGCCGTGGCGCCCAATCCGGTGCCCACCAACGCCGTGCCCACCACCAACGACGCCGCTGCCGCCGTGCTCACCAGGACCCTACGTCTCGTCATGGCACAACCTCCTCGACCCGGCTCGAGGCCGGCCCTCTTCGTCTTCCGACGCCGCTCTACCCGATGTGGACGAAGCGCACGAGCTCCATGTCCTCGTAGCCGGTCCACGAGCTGACCACCATCTTGTAGGGGAATACCTCCTGCGCGCCGAGAGACCGGTCGGCCAGCAAGGCGTTCTCGATGGCTTCGCACTTGGTGCCGAAGGTCTGGTACCCCGGCGCCCACACCAGCCAGATCTGATGCGTGGGGGCGCTAATGGCCTCGAGGCGCGCCGCGAAGGCGGCCGGGTCCCCGGCCGCCGAGGCCGCCGCGTAGTCCACCCAATCGACCAACCCCGGCCCGGTGCCCCGGGGGAACGTCACCATCTGGTAGCGCCCCGGCGGCACCAGCCGGTCCACGGCCGGCCCCAGCTGGTCGGGGCAGAAGCCGATGACGTCGCCTGGTCGGCCCAGGCCGGCCAGGGTGGCGGCCACCTGGCCGGCCTGGGTACGGCTGGTCCAGATGTTGGGGACACTGCCGGCCAGCCCGAAAGCCACCGCCGCCGCCAGCACACCGTGACGCAGGCGGGGGTCGGCGAAGGTGGCCGTGCCCAGGGCCACGAGCAGAACCAGCGGCACCAGAACGACCGAGGCGTATCGGGCCTGGAAGGCGCTGCCGGTGAGGTAGCCGCCCACCACGGCCAGGGCCAGGGCCCCCACCACGGCCAAGGCCAGAGGCCGGCCCGGGGGGCGGGTACGCAGGTCGAGTTGCACGTGGCGCGGCCCGCTGGCCAGTCCGAAGAGCCCGAGGCCGGCCAAGGCAAAGTAGACGAGGGCCAGGGCCCGGCCCTGGCTGGTGGGGCCACCGGCGAACGACGTCACGGCGTTGACCATGGCGGCGAAGTCGGCCGGGGCGGCCCACGGCGTGCCGGTGTGGCGGGCCTGGAACACGAAGGTGGGCACCCACGGGGTGAAGGTCAGCACCCCGAGTGCCACTGCCACCAGGGCCCGGCGCGCCGCTCGGCGATGAGCCTCGGCTCCTCGCCATGCCGGCCAGGCCAGGCCGACAGCCACCGTGGCCACCAGGTAGAGCGACCAGTAGTGGCTGTAGAGCAGCAGGGCGGTCATCAGGCCCACCAACACCAGACGCCATGTCGAAGGCCGCTCCAACGCCCTGGCCAGGCCGACGGCGCCCGCCGCCACCAGCAGCACCACCAAGGCGTACATGCGGTTCTCGGTGGAGTAGCGCACGGCGAAGGGCGAGCTGGCCAGCAGCACCACGGCGGCCACCGCCACCGGCCGGCCCCCCAGGCGACGGCCTCCGGCCCAGGCCACGGGCAAGGTGGCCACGCCCATGAAGCCCGACAGAGCCCGCACGGCGAGATCCGTTGAGCCGAACGCCCCCATCCAGAAGTGCAAGAGGACGTAGTAGAGCGGCGGCGCGCCATCTTGGCGAAGGGCACCGTGGAGCCGGGCCAAGGGGAGCCGGGCGATGTCCACCGTGAGCGCCTCGT
>Ga0307374_10006634_pt1 | contig 18121 bp, 16 predicted proteins | sample OX3MG_FD_202532 | JGI IMG/M metagenome (GOLD analysis project Ga0307374, IMG submission 202532) | Soil microbial communities from Risofladan, Vaasa, Finland - OX-3 | ecosystem: Environmental > Terrestrial > Soil > Coastal area > Acid sulfate soil | place: Finland: Risofladan, Vaasa | collected...
GGACACGAAGCTGGCGATCGGCTGCTGATGGAGATTGCCGGCCGCCTGCGGGCTTGCGCACGGCCCGAAGACCTGGTGGCTCGCCTCGGCGGCGACGAGTTCGCCGTGCTCATTGAGGAACGCCCGGCGAGTCCGGGTACCGCCACCGTCATCGCCCAGCGCATCCTTGATGCCCTGCAGCAACCCTTCGATGTATCCGGTCGCCCGTGTGTCGTCGGCGCCAGCATCGGGATTGCCACGTATCGCGGTGGAAAGCCTGACGCCGACCTGATCCTCTGGCAGGCCGACATGGCCATGTACAGCGCCAAGGGCAGCGGGAAATCCCGGTACGCCATCTTCTCCAGCGAGATGGACGAGTTTCTCCGCAGTGGTTCGGACATCGAATCTGTAACTGCGGCCCCCCAGAAAACTGATCAGGATCAAACGCCGGATGAGCACCTCGGAGACCTTCCCGACGGGAAGGTCGGGTTGCAGCACAGCTTTCGGGCTCTGCTCGAGTCAGCCCCCGACGCCATGGTGATCGTCGACGCCCAGGGCGAGATCGTCCTCGTCAATGCCCAGACCGAGAAGCTCTTCGGCTACGGGCGCGACGAGCTGCTGGGTCAGCGCGTCGAGATCCTGGTCCCGGACCGCTTCTCGGATCGCCACCCCCAGCACCGCTCGGACTTCTTCGCCGACCCACATCCCCGCCCCATGGGCGCGGGGCTCGAGCTCTATGGCCGGCGCAAGGACGGCAGCGAGTTCGCCATCGAGATCTCCCTCAGCCCCCTCGACACCGAGGACGGCACCCTCGTCTCGAGCGCCATCCGCGACATCACCGACCGCAACCAGATGGAGCAAAAGCTCAGCCGACTTGCCATGCAGGACGCCCTTACAGACCTACCGAACCGGGCGCTGCTCGTCGACCGCCTGGTGCAGAACCTGGCCGGCTCAAGACGGCGCGGCTCGCAACTTGGCGTGATGTTCCTCGATGTGGATCACTTCAAGTTGGTGAACGACGTTCTGGGACGCGTCGCCGGTGACGAGTTGCTGAAGACGACGGCTGAAAGGATTTCCGGGGCGATCCGGAGCAGTGACACGGTGGCGCGGTTCGGCGGTGACGAGTTCGTGGTTGTCTGTGATGACGTCTCGGTTCTCGAGATTGAGCAGATCGCGGCAAAGGTCCTCGATTCCTTACGCCAGCCGTGTCTGATCGGAAATAAGGAGACAAGTGTCACGGCCAGCCTGGGCATTACTGTCGCCGACGAGAACTCGACACCGGAGACCTTGCTGCGGGACTGCGAGACCGCCATGTACCGCGCCAAGAGACGCACACGTGGCCACGTCGAACTCTTCAACGAGGAGTTGCGCCTTAACTCTGAGCGACAGATGGCTACGGCGACAGCGCTGCACGGCGCACTCGAACGCGCTGAGTTCGCCGTCAATTTTCAGCCGGTCGTGGATATCTCGACGGGGTCGATGGTCAGTGCTGAGGCGCTTCTCCGCTGGGAGCATCCCGATAGAGGCCAGGTCAGCCCGGTTGAGTTCATTCCAATTGCCGAGGAGACGGGCCTCATCATCTCCATTGGTCTCTGGGTTTTCGAACAGGCGTGTGAACAGCTGGTCCAATGGCAGCGCACCGACCCCTCGATGTCGGTGGCCGTGAACCTCTCGGTGCGTCAGTTGGTCGATACCGAAATCACCGATCAGATCGAAGTCATTTTGAGGCGCACCGGGGCTCGTCCACAAGACATATGTCTGGAGTTGACCGAAAGCGTGTTTGCCGAGGACTCTGACCGCATAGGAAAAACGCTGCAGAGCCTCAACGCTATGGGAGTCCAGCTGGTGATGGACGACTTCGGTACGGGCTACTCATCGTTGAGCTACCTCAAGCACTTCCCGTTCGGCACCGTGAAGATCGACCAAGAGTTCGTGGACGGATTGGGGACCGACCCGAGTGACACCGCGATTGTCACCGCCGTCGTCGCGATGGCCGCTGCTTTGGGTCTTGAGGTGACGGCTGAAGGCGTCGAGACGCAGGACCAGCTAGCCAGTCTGCAACGACTTGATTGCCAGCGCGCACAGGGCTTCTACCTAGCCCGACCCATGCCCGCAGACGCTATGAACCAACTCGTGGTCGAACACCACCGCTGGAATGTGGCTTGACCTTGGCGGCGAGCGGACGCCATGGAACACCACGGCTGTGGCCTATTTTCGGTTCCTGGGCTCTTAGCTTTCAGGTCGAGAGTTAGAGCACTGTATGGCCACGGAACTCTGTGCCGTGCTCCCTGGTGGTGGTCTTGGCGTGAAGGAATGGGGACGTAACGGGGTCTCTCCCATCGACATTGCTCGCGTGGCACTGTCCCACTTTGACGCCGACATATCCAAGTGAGGCGGGTTAGCCAACGGCAAACATCGGGGCCGAGCGACCATCCGACGCCCAGGTCCCGTCCCCGCGTTTTCCCCGAGCGACAACGAATATCAGGGGTAAACAGCGGTAACCAACGGTAGGTTGAAAAGTTGCGACCACCTGCGGAGATAGCCGATTTCGCAGGTGGGCGATCAGGGCAATTTGTGCCTGCAAGCGACTGGGGGTCAAGAGGTCCCGGGTTCAAATCCCGGCAGCCCGACTACGAGAAACACTGTAAGGCAGCGACCCACGAGGTGGCTCCGTTAATGTGCCAGGAAACCTGCTTCGGTGGGTTCGTCATCGACCTAGAAGGACGGCTCAGACGATGGCAGTGGCGGTCCTACTCTGCACATATCAGGGCGGGCCTTATCTGGGCGAATTGCTTCGCTCCTTAGCGTCCCAAACCCGCCCGGCGGACGCTGTTTACATTCAAGATGACCACAGTACCGACGACACGGTGGCGATAGCACAGGAATTCTGTAATACCCAGCAGCTGCCGGTGTTTCTGAGAATCAATCAAGCGCGGTTAGGGTCACGGGACAACTTTCTCACGGCACTCGAGTGGTGCGCACATGACCTGACTGCCTCAGACTTCATCGCGGTCTGCGACCAGGACGACTACTGGTTGCCAGACAAGTTGGAGATCTGCGCGCACCAACTAGCCCAGCTGGCCAATCAGCATCAATCGCCGCCGAAGCTCCTGGTGCACTCCGCAACCGTCGCCGACAGTGAGTTACGTCCACTAAGGCGGCCTCTATGGCCAAAGTTTCGGGCCAACAAGTTTGTTTTGCCTCGCTCGGGTCACCCCTGGGAGGTTTATCCAGGATTTGCCATGGTCCTGAGCGCCGGAATCATGCAGACAATTGGAAGCGACTGGCGTGAGAGGCCTCGAAGCATCGTCAGCGCTGACCGAATGAGTCATGACGAGTTTCTGGAGTTTCTGGCGTTCAGCACTGATGGTTTTGCGACGGTAGCTGAGCCACTAGTCCTGTACCGACAACACCGAGGCAATGTGGCTGGAGCACCGGACCGGAGTCCTTCCAGTCGCATGCGGGGAGTGAATGTCGAAGGTAACCTTTCGTATTCCTACCTTGCGGATCTTGCTCGTGACCGCGCTGACTACTGCCGGAACATGAAGCACCCCGCGTCGCAGCTGGCCATGCAGTACTGGTCTCGCGTGGGCGAGACCTGTTCCCTGCGGGCTCGGCTCTACAACAGTTCCACAGGTCGGCTAGGTAGAGCACGCATCGCGTACCAACTTTCCAGGATGGGTTACGCGTTGGCCAGCGGCAGCGGGCGACCCTGGGCAGCCTTCCTCAAAGACCTGACAATCGGCATCCTGATGAACAGGTCGGTTGATCCAGGGACGTAAGGATCCGGGGCGCGCGAGCAGAGCAAGCCGTCAGGGAGGGTGCCTATCCCAATCAACCGCTCGCCGGGCGACGGCGAGCGCGCCGGGGCTCTGCTCAGCCATGCGCGGGCGACGGCAGTCGCGGTCGGTATGGCAACCCTCGCTCCGTAGTGCACTCAGGGTGGCCCTCGGTGGTGTCAGCACCACCGGCAGAGGGGGGAAGCCACCCTTGGCATCCAAGGGTAGACGTGCGTCAATTTGAGGCAGGATGCAGACGATGGAACCATGTCGTTGGAGGTTGGTGTGACTCTCGCTGATGAGGAGACCGATGTAGGGCCTGGCGCGCTGACCGGATGGAGAAGTGGTGTCGACCGAGCGTACGCATACCTCGCTGGCCTGTTCGTCATCGCTTTGCTTGTCCAAGTCTTTCTCGCTGGAGTCGGTGTGTTCGGCGACCATGCCCGGAAGGTCGCAAATGCGACCAGCTTGGACCCTCACCGCGCCCTGGGGAGCGTTCTGGGCATGGTTGCGATCGTCCTCTTCCTCGTTGCGCTCGCCGCCCGCGCGTCGCGTTTGACCGTGGTCGGCGCGTTTCTCGTGGCTCTACTCACGCTCGTCGCACAGAACGCCCTGGCGAGTGGGGGAGACAGCAACAAGTGGATCGGCGGGCTCCACGCTTTCGACGGAATGCTCATTCTCCTACTGTCCATCTGGCTCGCAGGCGCGGCACACCGCCGCGAGGCTGTTCGGCGCCGATCGAAGGCTCCTTCGCCGAACTGACGGGTACCGGAATCCATTCCGGGTCCATCGAATTCGTCGCGACAAAACGACTCGTTTCGGGACACCACGGCCGACGACGTATCCGAATCGCCGAGACTGACCCTTCAGCCCTCCGAAATGCGCAATCCCGCGCACCCCCTCGGCCGTATTCCTTCTGGCACGCAAATGCCGTGCGTGAACTGGCGAGAGAACACATGACCAATCGATCTTCAACAGTTCGCCTCAAAATGGCGCGATGGCTTGTGCCGATCGCGATTATCTCCATTCTTGGCATTGGTGCTTCGGCCTGCGGCTCCAGCGGCGGAGCTTCAAATAGCGGACAACAGAACACCACGACGCCCACCACAGCGGGCAATTCGGGTGGAGGCTCGAGTGGGAGCGGGGGCGCCGGGTTCTGAGCACCGCACGACTTGGTGAATTCGTACTCCTGGCCGGCGTTGTGGGTCACCGTGAGGTGAGCCGACAGGCGCGCGTCGCCGGGATAGGCCATGGTTGGTCCATGACGTCGCCCGAATCAACCGAACCACAATGCGGTGTCGTCCGCCGGGCAGCTCGCTACATGCTGTTGAATCGCCGGACGGGACGGATGACCGTGGTCCAGCGGCCAAACGTCTCCCTGTCCGCATTCATCATCCTGTCGGTGGCATTGCACATCTTCCACCCAAAAGGAGAAATCGGAGGCGCACTCCGTGTGATTGCCGATGTGGCCCTTCTGGTTTGGGCGGTTGATGAGTTGCTCCGTGGAGTCAATCCGTTCCGACGAATCCTCGGCCTGGTCGTCATCGCCGCGACCATTGCCAACTTGATGCTCTAGAAGTCAGACACCAAGCGACGCGGCGCGCAGCTGGCTGGCGAGGGCTGCATCGCCGCTGATCTCGACCCTGGCGGCCCCTTGGCGTCCGGCGCCGAACATGATGAGCTCGCCCGGGTCACCGGCCAGGGTGAGGCGGGGCCCGGTACCGCGCTCTTTGTCGACGCGCCCCGCCGAGGTGATCACAATCGTGGCGGGGATCTTCTTCGCCATCCCGCCGGGTCCGACCCGAGCCCAGAGCGCATCGGCCAACTCAGGGGAGATTTGGCGTGGTTCCCATCCGGCCTGCGCGCGACGTACGTCTTCAACGTGTACGAAGAACTCGACGGTGTTCATCGGCCCATCGAAAGGACGGAGGAGCAACGGCGGCCCCCGCCGCACCGTCTCGACGAGCTTTTCCCAGGCCGTGCGATCCCGCACCGCCTGCCGTACTTTGTCGGTGTAGCCGGCGAGCGGGGGCCAGACGAGTCCGGGCCCGCTGTCGGGTCTCCGTTCACGGACAACGAGGTGCGCAGCTAAATCCGCGGTCGACCAGCCCTCGCACAACGTGGGCGCGCCCGGACCTCGTTCGACAAAGAGGTCGCAGAGGGCCTTGCGCTCCTGCTGAGCGAGGTTGGGTGGGGTCATGAGCGCATTCTAAGGAGACGAGCTCGCACCGGTGCGAGGAGGATCAGTTCGCGTCGGGCGCGGATGCCGCGAGCTCCCACCGAGTCGGTCAAGGGTGTCTTTACTGTCGCCGTACCAGCGGCCGATCCACGTCGGCTGGTAGTCCTAGGCGAGAAATGAGCGGTGACGTGCAATTTGTGTTCATAAAACATACGCTTGAGCATCACAGGGGAAGGGGAACGATGGACTCCGGGGGAAATGGATGTCGTCGTGATCCGGATGCCGATCAGGGTTTCACGCTGATTGAACTCCTCATCATCATTGTCATCCTGGGCATCATTTCTGCAGCGGTGATCATTTCGCTCACGGGTGTCACCACGCAGAGCATGGTTGCGTCCTGCTCATCCGATGCGTCGACGGTGCAGACCGCGGTGCAGGCCTACGACACACAGACCGGAGGCTCGCCAGCCGCCACACCGGCATTGCTCACCGCTCCTCCAACGACCTATCTCCACACATTTCCGTCGAGTTCGAAGTACAAGATCACCCTCGTGAGCGGCATTGTGATGATCGCCGCGCCAGGTAGCGCAACCCCGGTGCCCTTCGGCACTCCCAACGCGTGCGCGGGAGCTGGGTAGGAGTCGTCCGCAACATCCGTGTCTCGCTCGACGCGGCCTCATGAGCCTCGTCGCGTGTTCCTTGATCTCTTGGGGACGACCTCCCCAGGGGTCCGGCCAATCGCCCTGCCGAGGAGTCCAGCCTCACGAGCCCGGACGACCCAGCGACCCGCTGTCGAGCGGGATGCACCCAATTGCACCCTGAGGTCCTCGACGGGACTACGAGAGCCACTGGCGACCGCCGCTCTGTAGGTGGCCGCCACGAGCTGGAGAAACTCTTGGGACATCGGAGTTCCACGGACCGGTCGCGCGACATGATCTGCACCCCACACCGCTCCCGAGGGATCGTCGGGGAACGCGAATGTGCCGTCACCCTGGTCGAGGACGGGCTTGGTGGCCCCGGCCAGTGCGAGTTTCAGGGCAGCAGAAACCGGCACCTGCCGCAGGGCTTCCGTCGTGATGGACCCGCTCGTTGAGACGTTCCGGATCTCCAGCGTGAGGCTGGTCACCTCGGGTCGTCGGCCACTCGTGGTCCTCACCTCGAAGTCCAACGTGAAGCGCTGGGTCGGGTCGTCGACGTACGCCCTGAAGATGGTCGGGAGCGCCGTTGACGGGCTGGTGCGGACCCATCCCGTCTGGTGATCAGGCGTAATCAGGACCATTGGGGCACGTGTGCTCATCCCACAACAGTATAGATGTGACAGGGCTGCTTCAAGTATGTCCGCTCTATACCGTTATCGGCTCGAGGTCCATCGCCATTGCGATATAGATATGACACCTCTGTATCAGTACGACCCTTGCCGTCGGATGCGGCACCGCCGAGGTGTGTCGGCTGGAACGGTTGCCGTGGATGCCGCCTCTTGACCGGTGACGACTCGGAACATCCCCCGTTGATCGGCGTGGCCTCGGTACGTTGGCCCGGTGGAGGAAGCCCCGCAGCAGCGCCGGGACGATGCGGTCGCCTGGGGGATTGCGTCACACCAAGAGCACAGATGGCCTGCGCTCTTGGCGGTGCTTGCGGCCATCGCCCTACAGCTTGTGCTTCCCGACAGGGTCATCCAGGGGCTGGGCTACCGAGCCCTGATTCCAGGCCTCGAAGGCCTGTTGATCATCGTCTTGCTGGTCGTCAACCCCGGCCAGATCTCGACAGCTGAGAAGCGCCTGCGGGTCGTCGGCGTATCGGTCATCGCGCTCATCACCATCGCCAATTTCGTGTCGCTTCTGGAACTCATCAACGCCCTGTTGTGGACCAAGACCGGCGGCCGCTCGCTCGTCTACGCGTCACTGCCGATCTGGCTGACGAACGTCATCGTCTTCGGCCTGTGGTACTGGGAGCTCGACCGGGGTGGGCCGGCCTACCGGCAGCTGAACGAGCACCGACGCCCCGACTTCCTGTTCCCGCAGATGGCGACCCCCGGTTCTGCGCCAGGGTGGACGCCGACCCTTCTCGACTACATCTATACGTCGTTCACGAACGCCACGGCGTTCAGCCCGACGGACACCATGCCCATGTCGGCGTGGGCGAAGATCCTCATGATGGTGCAGTCTTTCGCCTCACTGGTCACCGTCGGGATCGTGGTGTCACGGGCGGTCAACATTCTCGGATGACACGCGGGGTTCACCCCGGACCAGCCGTCCGGACTGCGTGCCTTGCGGGCCGGGCCGAGAAACCGCCTCGCTGCCCGCTCGTCGGCAAAGCGCTCTAATCTGAGTTCGACTCGCCAACCCTCAGGAGGGACAGATGGGTATCTTCCAACGAGCACACGACATCGCACAGGCCAAGGCGAACAAGGCACTCGACGCAGCCGAGAAGCCCGACGAGATGCTCGATCTCTCCTACGAGAAGATGCTCGAACAGATCACCCAGGTGCGCCGTGCCCTCGTTGACATCGCCGCCTCACGCAAGAGCCTGGAGCTGCAGGAGCAGCAGTTCCAGCACACGATCGACCATTTGCAGGACCAGGCCAAGGCTGCGCTCGGGCAGGGGCGCGAGGATCTGGCCAAGGAGGCTTTGGCCCGCAAGGCGTCCGCGCAGCAGCAGATCGACCAGATGGAGCCGCAGAGGACCCAGCTGACCGAGGAAGAGGGCAAGCTGGAGAAGACACTCGACGTCTTGCAGAAGCGTGTGAACGATTTCCGCACCCAGAAGGAGACGCTGAAGGCCCAGTACACCGCGGCAAAGGCGGTCACCCAGGTCAACGAGAGCACGGCCGGGATCTCCAAGTCCTTCAATGATTCGGGAGCTGCCCTCCAGCGTGCGCAGGACAAGATCGCCACCATGCAGGCGCGGTCGGGCGCGCTTGATGAGCTACTTGAATCCGGCGTGCTCGAGGACGTCGGTGGTGGGACCGACGACATCCAAAAGGAATTGGACAAGGTCGGCAAGGACGCGTCGGTCGACCAGGAGTTGGCCGCATTGAAAGCACAGCTCGGGACAGGGGCACCAGCCCAAGAAGCACTCGCGGCAGCACCGGCGGATGCCGAGGAGGCGACGCCGGCCTCGTAGGTCTGTTCAGCGAGGGGCTTCCCGAACGAACCGGTCGATGACCTCGGCCAGTTCCGCGCCGCGGTCTTCCTGAACGAAATGACCGGCTCCGCCAATCACGGTGTGCGCCTGACCCTTGGCGCCCGGGACGAGATCGCGCAGGACGGCGTCCCACCCGCGGGTTGCCACATCACCATCGGAGAACGCGGTGAGCAGCGGACCGTCGAACGCCCGGAGTGCCGCCAAGGAGCGCCGGTTCTGCCGCGCGCACTCGCTGTGAGGAGTGAGGCCCATCAGCATGGGGAGCTGTCTCGGGCCGGCGCAGTAGGTCTCGTCGGGGAAGGGTGCGTCGTACGCCGCCAGCACGGCAGGCTCAACCTCGCGCTCGGTTGCCCCTTGCACGAAGAGGCTGGGCTGGAACGACGGAAGCTCCTGCGTCATGCGCTGGTAGTCCAGGAGTGCCGGTTCGACCTCGACGGTTCCGTCCGGCGTGCAGTGGCACGCCCAGCCAAGGGCACCGGCCAGCGACGCGTCGGCGGTGTGCAGCGCGGTATTGGTGGCCACAATCCGGGCGAACCGCCGAGCATCCGCCGCCAGGGCTCCGAGTCCGAATGGGCCGCCCCAGTCCTGCACGACGAGGGTGACGTTCCCGAGGTCAAGGTGCGCTATGAACTCCACCAACCACGCCGTGTGGGCGTGCACCGTGTGATCAGTGCGCCGCGTGGGCTTGTCCGACCGTCCGAAGCCGATGAGATCCGGCGCAACGGCCCGGTGTCCTCGCGCGGCCAGGCCGTCGAGGACGGTCCGGTAGAGATACGACCACGTGGGCTGGCCGTGGAGGAGGAGAACGGGTGCCGCACCGGCCGGACCCGAATCGGCATAGTGCATGCGAAGCCCGTCGGAAAGGGTGACGAAGCGGGGGACGACGTCGTAGCCCGGAAGGTCGGCAAACCGCTCGTCGGGGGTGCGCACGAAGTCCACGGCCCTTATCCTGCCCGGCGGTGAGCCTGGCGACCTGTGACGTGGCCGTTGTCGGTGGTGGTCTGGTGGGGCTGGCGGTGGCCTACGAGTTGGCATCGCGTGACGCTGCGGTGACGGTGATCGACGCCGCCCACGCCGGCCGGGCGACCGACGCCGGTGCCGGCATCCTCTCGCCCGAGACCACTGCCGTGGATGACGACGTCTGGTTCGACCTCATGCAGGGGGCCGGTCGGCACTACCCCGAGCTGCTGCAGAGGCTGCGTTCCGACGGCGCCGACACGGGCCCAGCCGACTACGCGAACTGCGGGCTCCTCTCTCTTGGTCTCCGAGAACGCGAGGATGCCTGGTTCGGTCCGTTCGCCGACCTCGCCCAGCGTCGGTCGGGCTCAGTGGTCACCGAGATCGATCCCGAGGTGGCGGTGTCGCACTTCCCACCGCTGGGCACGGTCCATCGAGCGCTGTACAACCCGGCGGCATGCCGTGTAGACGGCCGGGGCATGGCGAGTGCCCTCCGGCAAGGGGCCCTCGCACGGGGTGTCCAGGTGCTGTCCGGGTCGGTGCGCGGGCTCACCGGATCGGCCGGGTCGGTTCAGCACCTGCAGGTTGACGGATCGGACGATGTCGTCTGCGGTGCGCTCGTGGTCGCCGGTGGCGCGTGGAGCGCCACCATGGGGGAGTGGCTTTCGTGCGCGCTGCCGATCACGCCGACCAAGGGTCAGATCGTGCATCTGGCGGTCGCCGCCGAGACCGCTCGGTGGCCGATCGTCCAACCCCTGCTCACCCATTATCTGGTGCCTTGGCCCGATGGTCGGGTGGCCTGTGGCGGCACGTTCGAGAATGCTGGGTACTCGTCGTCGGTGACCGCGGCAGGCGTGCACGAGTTGCTGCGCGAATGCCTCGCGGTGGCACCTGGGCTGGCTCAAGCCGAGTACCTGGAGACGCGCGTCGGCCTGCGGCCCACCAGCGTTGACGATCGACCGGTCGTGGGCGGCCTACCGGGGTGGCGCAACGCATGGGTGGCGACGGGCCACGGCGCCAACGGGTTGCTCCTCGGGCCGTTCACGGCAGCACTCCTCGCCGCGCGGATCTCGGGCGAGCCCGGGGACGATGCCGCGTTGGCCGCCGATCTCGGGCCCGCGCGGTTCGGGTGATCAGGGCGTGAACGTCGGGCTGGGGGGCAGCGTGTCCGGCGGAGCGCTGTGGTGCAGCTCGTATTCCGTCCACCAGGCCTCGCAGCCATCGGGAACAGGGAAGCCGAGTTGCTTTCGTTGGTCGACCAGCCGGTAGATCTGTTCCTTGTGCTGCTGGAGGAGCGCGAGCGACCCGGCATCGGGCTTGGTGCGCGTCGCTCCGTCGGCCCAGAGCGCCTCCTCCTGATGCCAGGCGCGGAGCCGGACCTCAACGAGCCGGTGTGTCTGTTCGGACACCTCGGCCAGGAGGGTCGCGTCTCCCTGTGCCATCACGTCGGCGGCCCGCAGCCAGCCGTAGTCCTTGTTGATGCGCAGGAGACCGGGTTGCACCTCGAAGTAGCCGACGACATCGACGTGCGGGTCGATCGTGATGAGGCCGGCATGCTCGGGGAGCGCGACCTCAAGGTTCTCGCGCTGTCGTTCGGCTAGACCGATCATGCCCATGGCCCGGATCACAATGTTGGCGGCTGGACCGGCGGCGAAGTCGCGCTCGTCACGCGCCACTCGCAGAGGGATGGCCGCAACCGCGATGATGCGGGTCGCACCGAGTTGGGCCGCCGCCTTGGTCGGTATGACCTGGAGCACGCCTCCGTCGACGTAATCATCGTCCGCCAGGTGCCGGGGAGGGAACACCATGGGAACGCTGGCTGACGCGAGTGCGCCCTCCACAACATCCACCGGGCCGGCTGCGGCCTCGGGGGCTGGGGTCCGGGCGTCAGCTTCAACGATGGTGCCGTCCTCGCTGACGTAGCGGAGCACCCCAGCCCGTAGTGCGGTCACGGCCAGCCGCAACTGCAGGCCGGGCCTCTTGATGAGATCCGTGTCGATTGGCCGGATCCCGCTGGGACCGCCTTGACGGAGCGCGTCGGCGAGGGGTTGGAGATTGAGGGCCGCACTGCCGCTCGTCCGGAGCTTGCGGCGGACGCCCGGGAGCCGCAGCGCGGCTCCTATGGCCATGGTCAGGACGTGACGTCGACGTCGGCGACGCTCCCGACGGTCGGCTCGCCGGGCCGCTCGTGCGTGTCGGGTCAGCTGTTGCGGGAGATCGGTGGAGGCACCCTTGGCGTCGGCATGGACCGGCAGTTCCGGTCTCGTTCCTTCGGTGAGGGCGAACAGGATGGAGTCGCCGAGCGACGTCCCTTTGAGTGCCTGTAGCCACGCCTGTTGGCCAAAGACATGCTCGGTCCGGGTCATCGCGACGATGTCGTCCTCAATCTCCTGTACCCGGTACAGGAACTCTTCGTGGGTGCGCGCTTGGGCCAGCACCACGGCCGCCAGCGCACCGGCCGACGTCGCGGTGATCACGTCGGGAATGATGTGCTCTATCCCGACGAGGTATTGCAACGCGCCGACCTCGAAGGAGCCCTTGGTCCCTCCGCCGGCCAGAACGAACGCGGTGGATCCGGGAGTTGAGTGAGGCATCCCGAGAGGCTATCCACCCGCCGCCGCGGTGACGACCTCAATGGAGGTGCCGCCGCGGACCGGGGTGCACCCCCACTCCGATCGCGGGATGACCTCCCGGTCCACGGCCACGGCGATCCCCTTGGGCTCGACCTCCGCCGTCACCTGGACGACCACGTCGGCAATGGTGCTGCCCTCGGGCCATGCCGCGGTCTCCCCGTTGACGAAAACCGTGATCGGCGTCATGGACGCGGAGCGAGGCCGGTCACGGTCGACGACACGGACTGCCCTTCCAGGAGGGACCCGACAGCATGTGCCGTGAGCGGCGCCAGCAGGATCCCGTTGCGGAAGTGCCCGACGGCGGCCATCACTCCCGGGACGTTGGTCCACCCGATGCAGGGGCGGTTGTCCGCCGTCGAGGGGCGAAGACCCGCGCTGGCCTCCAGGAGTTCCATCTCGTCCACGCCCGGGACGATGGTGCGGGCGTCGGCGAGTAGCTGCTGCACCGCGCCGGCCTGCACCGTCGTGTCCCGGCCCCGCTCTTCCATGGTCGCCCCGACAACGAGCGTCTTGTCGGGCCGGGGGACGAGATAGACGGACCTGCCGTGGACGAGGCCCCGGACCGTTCGGCCGAGTTGGGGTGTCCCGGGGAAGGGACCGAGGCGGAGGATGTGCCCTTTGACGGGACGGATCTCGGGTAGCCCTAACCCCTCCATGCCGGCGATGTCGGCGGTCCCGACGCCCGCCGCCAGGACGATGGTCGAGGCTCCGAGACGGGTTCCGCTCGTGAGGGTCACGGTCGGCCCGTTGTCGGTCGACAGCGCCATCACCTCCTCTTCCACCAGCTCCACTCCCGCCGATCGGCAGGCCTCCAGGAGGGCTGACAGGAGGGCGCGGTTGTCGACGTGGTGATCGTCGGGCACCTCAATCCCGCCGCTCAGTGTCGGCGCAAGCGCGGGAACCGATGTCCGGCACTCGCTCACGCTGCGCCGGTGGGCCGTGCAGCCGAGCTGGAGCTGGTAGGCGAGCAGGTCGAGGAGCACGGCGCGGTCAGACGGGGTCACCGCGACGGTGATGGTGCCGGTCTGGTCGTACCCGATGTCGCGGCCCGTCGTCTCCTCCAAGCTGGTGGCGAAGTCCTTCCAGTGGCTCGCCCCTTCCAGGAGGAGGCTGGTCAGCGTCCTTTCGCCGAACTGGACCTCTGTCACCGGGGCCAACATCCCGGCCGCGACCCAGGCAGCTCCCGAACGGCCCGGAGACGTCCCCACAAGGATGGTGTCGTGCCCGCGACGGGCCAGCTGCCAGGCACAGGAGAGGCCGATGACGCCCCCGCCGACAACGAGAACCCGGTCACGCATGTGAGCAAGCCTACGAGGGTGGTCGTGTATTCTGTTCTTTCCACTTCTGGGCCAGCGCCGTCCCGGTCGACTCACACACTTCGCCAACCGGAAGGACACGATGGCCATCGGCCTGTACGACGCCGCTTACGAGCACGACGCCTGTGGTGTGGGCATGGTCGCCGATCTGCAGGGGCGCGTCGCGCACGACATCGTCGACCGCGGCCTCACCGTCCTTGAGCGCCTGGCGCACCGTGGCGCTTCGGGAGCTGAGGTCGAGACAGGCGATGGCGCCGGCATCCTGGTCCAGGTCCCGCACCGTTTCCTTGAGGTTGCCGCCCAGCAGGCGGGGTTCTCCATCCCCGGGCCCGGCCAGTACGCGGTCGGGCTGACGTTTCTTCCCCGCGACGCTGACGACGCCGCCAAGGCGCGCCACACCGTCGAGCACCTGGCGGCTGAGGAAGGTCTGGTGGTGCTCGGTTGGCGGGTGGTGCCGATTCAACCCGAAGGGGTGGGGGAGACGGCGCTCAGCGCCATGCCGGTCATTGAGCAGCTCTTCGTGGCGCCCCAGAGCGGCGCGCCTGAGATCATGGCCCTCGAGCGTCAGGCTTTCGTGCTGCGCAAGCGAGCCGAGCACGCCGTAGACGGGCTCTACTTCCCATCCCTCTCCGCGCGCACGCTCGTCTACAAGGGGATGCTCACCTCCGAGCAACTGCGACGGTTCTTCCCGGACCTGCGGGACCCGTTGTTCGAGTCGGGCCTCGCGCTGGTGCACTCACGCTTCTCGACCAACACGTTCCCCAGCTGGCCGCTCGCCCATCCCTATCGCTACTTGGCCCATAACGGCGAGATCAACACGCTCGCGGGGAACCGCAACTGGATGCGAGCCCGTGAAGCGCTTCTGTCCACGCCCCGTATAGACGGTGACCTGACGCGGATCTTCCCGATCTGCACACCGGGAGCGAGTGACTCGGCCAGTTTCGACGAGGTCCTCGAATTGCTGCACCTGGGTGGCCGCTCGCTTCCGCACGCCGTGTTGATGATGATCCCCGAGGCGTGGGAGAACCACGCGACCATGGACCACGACCGGCGCGCCTTCTACCGGTACCACGCATCGCTCATGGAGCCGTGGGACGGCCCGGCCGCGGTGACCTTCACCGACGGCACCGTGGTGGGCGCCGTACTTGACCGCAACGGTCTCCGTCCCGCGCGCTACTGGGTCACCGACGACGGGCTCGTGATCATGGCCAGCGAGGTGGGCGTGCTGGACGTCGCACCCGAACACGTGGTGCGCAAGGGCCGTCTGCAGCCGGGACGGATGTTCCTCGTGGACACGGCCAAGGGTCGACTGGTGGACGACGACGAAATCAAGGCCGAGCTGGCCTCGGAGCATCCCTACGCCGAGTGGCTTGCGGTCGACCAGATCCGTCTGGACGAGTTGCCGCATCGCTCCATGCTGACGCCACAACACGGGAGCGTCGTCACGCAGCAGCGGCTGTTCGGCTACACGACCGAGGAACTGCGGGTCATTGTGGCGCCCATGGCGCGCACCGGTGGCGAGCCGCTGGGTTCGATGGGCTCGGACGCGTCCATTGCGGTTCTCTCGGATCGCTCACGGTCGCTCTACGACTACTTCACCCAGCTTTTCGCGCAGGTGACGAACCCCCCTCTGGATGCGATTCGGGAGGAGTTGGTGACCTCGCTGTCCGCCACCGTCGGCCCCGAGGGGAACCTCCTCGACGCCCGGCCCGGCAGTTGCCGACAGATTCTCCTGCCGCTGCCCGTGATTGACCGCGACGACCTGGCCAAGCTGATGTACGTCAACGAGCACGGGGAGACGGAGGGATTCAAGGCGTTCGCCATCGACGGCCTGTTCGACGTGCGCGAGGCCGGCACCGCGGGAGCGCCGACGCCTGCCGGGGGTGAAGCTCTGGCCGAGGCGATAGAGGACGTCCGTCGCCGCGTGTCCGAGGCGATCGCCGGGGGGGCGAACATCATCGTCCTCTCGGACCGCAACTCCACCGAGGAGATGGCGCCGATCCCGTCGCTCCTGCTGGTCGCGGCCGTCCACCACCACCTCGTCCGCGAGAAGACGCGCACCAGGGTCGGACTCGTGGTGGAGACGGGCGATGCCCGAGAGGTGCACCACATGGCGCTGCTGATCGGGTACGGGGCGGCTGCCGTGAACCCGTACCTGGTCCTCGACAGCATTGACGACCTCATCGCGGAGGGGCTGCTGGAAGGGGTGTCGCCGCGCCAGGCCCGGCGCAACTATATGAAGGCCGCCTGCAAGGGCGTGCTCAAAGTCATGTCCAAGATGGGCATCTCCACGGTGGCGTCCTACACCGGAGCGCAGGTGTTCGAGGCCATCGGTCTCGACCGCGCCGTCATTGACGAGTACTTCACCGGCACGGCGAGCCGGATCAGCGGTGTCGGTCTCTCCGTGCTGGCGGCCGAGGTGGCCACCCGCCACCGCATGGCCCACGAGCCCCGGCCGACCGAGCGGGCGCACCGTGAGCTGGAGATGGGCGGCGAGTACCAGTGGAGGCGGGAAGGCGAGTACCACCTGTTCAACCCCAAGACGGTCTTCAAGCTCCAGCACGCCACGCGGGCGAAGCGCTACAGCATCTTCAAGGAGTACACCGAGGCGGTAGACGGCCAGTCCGAGAAGCTGGCGACCCTGCGCGGTCTCATGAAGCTCCGGCCGGCTGCAAGTGGTCCCATACCGATTGAGGAAGTCGAGCCGGTCTCGTCCATTGTGGCGCGCTTCTCCACCGGCGCTATGTCCTACGGCTCCATCTCGGCCGAGGCGCACGAGACCCTTGCCATCGCCATGAACCGGCTCGGCGGGCGCTCCAACACCGGCGAGGGCGGTGAGGACGCCGACCGCTACACGCCCGACGCCAATGGCGACCTGCGGCGCAGCGCCATCAAGCAGGTGGCCTCCGGGCGCTTCGGCGTCACGGGCGAGTACCTGGTGAACGCCGACGACCTGCAGATCAAGATCTCCCAGGGCGCCAAGCCCGGGGAGGGCGGTCAGCTGCCCGGGAAGAAGGTGCACCCGTGGATCGCCCGCACGAGGCAGACGACGCCGGGCGTGGAGCTGATCTCGCCGCCGCCGCACCACGACATCTATTCCATTGAGGACATCGCGCAGCTCATCCACGACCTCAAGTCGTCCAACCCGCGGGCGCGGGTGCACGTGAAGCTGGTGGCCGAGGTCGGGGTGGGCACCGTGGCGGCCGGCGTGGCGAAAGCGCACTCCGACGTGGTGCTCATCTCGGGCCATGACGGCGGGACCGGAGCGGCACCGCTCACGTCGCTCAAACACGCCGGCATCCCATGGGAGATCGGCCTGGCTGAGACGCAGCAGACCCTGCTGATGAACGGCCTGCGGGACCGCATCGTCGTGCAGGTCGATGGCCAGCTCAAGACCGGTCGGGACGTCATCATCGGCGCGCTGCTGGGCGCCGAGGAGTTCGGGTTCGCCACCGCACCGCTGGTGGTGTCGGGCTGCATCATGATGCGGGTCTGCCACCTCGAGACGTGCCCGGTTGGCATCGCCACCCAGCGTCCCGAGCTGCGGGCGAAATTCACCGGCAAGCCCGAGTTCGTGGAAACCTTCTTCGAGTACATCGCCGAGGAGGTGCGCGAGCACCTGGCGGCCCTCGGTCTCGGGTCCATTGAAGAGGCCATCGGGCGAGTCGATCTGCTCGACGTCGACCAGGCGGTAGGGCACTGGAAGGCGGCCGGTCTCGATCTGACATCGGTGCTGGTCACCCCCGACGTGCCCGAGGGGACAGCTTTACACCAGACGCGCCTGCAGGACCACGGGCTGGAGAAGGCGCTCGACCACGCCTTCATGGCGCAGTGCGCCATCGCGCTGGACGACGGCACCCCCGTCTCGGTGACCCTCCCCATCTCCAACGTGGACCGCACCGTCGGGACGCTGCTGGGCTCCGAGATCAGCCGCCGGTTTGGAGCAGCGGGCTTGCCCGACGACACCATCTCACTCACGTTCCATGGCTCGGCCGGGCAGAGCTTCGGGGCCTTCGTGCCCCGCGGGATGACCATGCGCCTGTACGGCGATGCGAACGACTATTTCGGCAAGGGGCTCTCGGGGGGGCGTCTCGTCGTGCGCCCGCCGGTGGTCTCGCCGTTCGCCGCGGAGGA
>Ga0307374_10006637_pt1 | contig 18116 bp, 20 predicted proteins | sample OX3MG_FD_202532 | JGI IMG/M metagenome (GOLD analysis project Ga0307374, IMG submission 202532) | Soil microbial communities from Risofladan, Vaasa, Finland - OX-3 | ecosystem: Environmental > Terrestrial > Soil > Coastal area > Acid sulfate soil | place: Finland: Risofladan, Vaasa | collected...
CCAGCCGTTCTACCGTCATGCGCGAACGCAAACGGCAGGGACGCCGCCCCAGGACGCCCGCCTCGGCTAACGGGCCTCCTCGACCGGCTCGTGCCCGCGCCGCGAGACGCCGTCCTCGTCGGCCGCCGCGGCGACCGCGGCCGCCACCGCGACCACGACGTCGCGGTTGAACACGCTCGGCACGATGTAGTCGGCGGCAAGCTCGTCGTCGCCGACGCTGGCGGCGATCGCGTGGCCGGCGGCGACCTCCATGCGCTCGGTGATCGCGCGCGCGCGGACGTCGAGTGCCCCGCGGAAGATGCCCGGGAACGCCAGCACGTTGTTGATCTGGTTGGGGTAGTCGCTGCGACCGGTCGCGACGACCGCCGCGAGCCCGGCGATCTCGTCGGGCGAGACCTCGGGTGTCGGATTGGCCATCGCGAAGACGATCGCCTCGGGCGCCATCGACCGGATCCCGGCGACCGTCACCGCCCCCGGGGCCGAAAGGCCGATGAACACGTCGGCCCCGGCCAGCGCGTCGTCGGCCGAGCCGCCGACGTTGTCCGGGTTCGTCGTCTCGGCGTAGCGCTGCTTGACCTCGCTGAGCCCGGGGCGGCCGCGATGGATCGTGCCGGTGCGGTCGGCGCCGATCACGTGGCGCACGCCGGCCGCCTGCAGCGTGTCGGTGACCGCGACGCCGGCGGCGCCCACGCCCACGACGACGACCCGGACGTCCTCGATGCGCTTGTCGACGACGCGCAGCGCGTTGAGGAACGCCGCGAGCACGACCACCGCCGTGCCGTGCTGGTCGTCGTGGAACACCGGTATGTCGAGCGACTCGCGCAGCCGCCGCTCGACCTCGAAGCAGCGCGGCGCGGCGATGTCCTCGAGGTTGATCCCGCCGAATCCGGGAGCGATCGCCTCGACGGTGGCGACGATCCGATCGGTGTCCTTGGTGTCGAGGCAGATCGGCCACGCGTCGACGCCGCCGAACTCCTTGAACAGCTGTGCCTTGCCCTCCATCACCGGCATCGCTGCGGCGGGCCCGATGTCGCCGAGCCCGAGCACCGCGCTGCCGTCGGTGACGACCGCCACCGTGTTGCGCTTGATCGTCAGGTTCCAGACCTTCTCGGGATCCTCGGCGATCGCCTGGCAGACGCGCGCCACGCCCGGGGTGTAGGCCATCGACAGGTCATCGCGCGTCTTGATCGGCGTCTTTGACTCCATCGCGATCTTGCCCCCGAGATGCAGCAGGAACGTTCGGTCCGAGACGTGCTCCACCTCGACTCCGTCGATCCGCTCGCAGGCGGCGATGATCGCCTGCGCGTGCGCGTCGTCGGTGGCAAGGACGCTGACGTCGCGCGTCTTGTTTCCCGGGTTGACCCGCACGAGATCGATCGCGTCGAGCAGGCCACCGGCGTCGGCGATGGCGCGCGCGAGGTCGGCGAAGCTCCCGGGCCGATTGTCGAGGCGGACCCGAAGGGTGAGGCTGAACGATGCCGAGTGATGCGCCATGTGCCGCTCTCCATTCCGGCCCGACGCGCGACGCGGGCTCCCTGTTGGCTGCGAGCGCCAGATTGTGGCGGTAACGCGCACGCGACCGCCGGCTCGTGGCCCAAAGTACACTCCGGCCGATGGACTTCGGTGTCGGCTACTTCCCCACCCACGACGGCATCGGCCCGGGGCCGCTGGCCCGGATGGTCGAGGAACGGGGCCAGGAGTCGCTGGTCTTCGCCGAGCACACCCACATCCCGGCGAGCCGCGAAAGCCCCTATCCCGCCGGTGGCGAGTTGCCGCCGAAGTACTGGCACTGCTACGACCTGTTCGTCGCGCTGACCGCCGCCGCCGCCGCGACGAGCAGGCTGCGGGTGGGCAGCGGGATCTGCCTGATCGTCGAGCGCGACCCGATCGTCACCGCCAAGGAGGTCGCGAGCATCGATCACCTCTCGGGCGGGCGCGTGCTGTTTGGCGTCGGCGCCGGCTGGAACCGCGAGGAGATGCGCAACCACGGAACCGACCCGCGCACCCGGATGGCGCTGATGCGCGAGCGGGTCGAGGCGATGAAGGCGATCTGGACGCAGGAGGAGGCCAGCTACGCCGGCGAGTACGTCTCGTTCGAGCGGATCTGGTCGCATCCCAAGCCCGCCCAGCGTCCGCACCCCCCGGTCCTGGTCGGGGGTCACGGCCCGACGGTCCTCGATCGCGTGCTCGCCTTCGGCGACGGCTGGCTGCCCAACTACGGTGGCGACGAGCACTTCTTCGCACGCCTGTCGGAGCTGCAGGCCCGCGCCGAGCGCCCGATCGAGGCTCACATCCTCGGCATGCCGGCCGATCCGCACGAGCTCGAGCGCGTGCGCGACGCGGGCGCGCGCCGCGCCTTGCACTGGCTCCCGGCGGGCAGCCGCAGCACCGTCGAAGCCGCGCTCGAGCGCTGGGAGGCGGCGATCGCGCAGCTGAACGGCGAGTGACCGACGAGCAGGCGCGGGCGCGCTTCGCCGCGGCAACCCTCGCCCACCTGGCGACCGCCGACGAGCGCGGCCGGCCGCACGTCGTGCCGTTCGTGTTCGTGCTTCGCGGCGAGACGATCTACAGCGCGGTCGACGCCAAGCCCAAGCGCACGACCGCACTGCGCCGCCTCGCCAACGTCGCCGCCAACCCGCACGTCTCGGCGCTCGTCGACCACTACAGCGAGGACTGGGACTCGCTGTGGTGGGTCCGGGCCGACGGTCTCGGCCGGATCCTCGACGTCGCTCAGGACGAGGCTCGCAACGCGCTTGAGCTGCTGACCGCGCGCTACCACCAGTACCGCCGCCAGCCCCCCGGCGGGCCGGTGCTCGCGATCGATGTCGAGCGCTGGTCGGGCTGGTCGGCGAGCGCTGACTGAACGCCGCCCGGCGTGTGACCCGCGCGACGCCGGGCGGCCGCGATTAGCGCCGCAGGCTATCCTGGCACGCACACCATCAGGGAGAAACCATGGCCTTTGCAGTTGGCACGAACGTCGTAGCGCAATCACAGTCGACGACGCGCGGCCCGCGCCCCGGGGTGATCGAGGAAGTGCTGCGCGGCGATCCCTCGCCTCGCTACCGCGTCCGCTGGGAAGACGGTCGCGAAACGATCTACACGCCGGCGAGCGGAACCCTGCAGGTCCAGCCGCGCCGCAGGAAGACGAAGCGAAGCTAGCGGCCCGATCGCGGGCGCGCACCCGCACGCCGGCGTGTGCGAGAGTGCCACGGTGCGCACCGTCACCGTCGAGGAGCACTGCCTGACCCCGGAATTGCGAGCGGTGCTGGGGGAGCAGATCCATCCCTACTACCCGGTGCACCGCTGGCCACCGGCGCTCGAGGCCAAGCTCGCCGACATCGGCGAGGGCCGAATCGCCGAGATGGACGCGGGCGGGATCGACGTCCAGGTGCTCTCCACCGCCCAGCCGGGGCTCGAGCACATCACCGCCGACCGCGCGATCCCCGTCGCCCGCGCGTTCAACGAGGGCATCGCCGCGGCCATCGCGGCTCACCCCGACCGCTTCGCGGGCTTCGCCGCGCTGCCGACCGCCGATCCCGAGGCGTCCGCCGCGGAGCTCGCGCACGCCGTCGGCCGGCTCGGGCTGTGCGGGGCGATGGTCAACGGCCGAACGCTGGAGCGTTTTCTCGATGACGAGTTCTTCTGGCCGATCTTCGAAGGCGCGGAGGCCCTGGGGGTGCCGCTGTACCTGCACCCGATGCCGCCGCCGAAGGCGGTCTACGACGCGTACTACGCGGGCTTCGGCGACGAGGTCGGCTTCGCGCTGTGCGCCGGTGCCTTCGGCTGGCACGTCGAGACGGGGTTGCACGCAGTGCGCCTGATGCTCGCCGGCGTATTCGATCGCTTCCCCGCGCTGCAGATCATCCTCGGCCACATGGGCGAGGTTCTGCCGTTCATGATCGCGCGAGCGAGCGAGGTACTCGGTCGAGCGAATTCCCTCGGCGCCATCGCGACACGGATGCAGCTCACACCGGCCGAGTACCTCAACCGAAACTGCTACATCTCGACGAGCGGGTTCTTCACCGACCCGCCCCTGCGCTGTGCCCTGGACGTGATCGGCCCCGACAGGATCCTGTTCGCCGTCGACCACCCGTTCGGCGACAACGCCACGGGGCGGCGCTTCCTCGACGCCGCGGCGATCAGCGAGCAGGACCGTGCGAAGATCGCACACGAGAACGCCGACCGGTTGCTCGGCCTCTGAGCGGCGCGGCCCGTGCGCCCGGCCCACCTGATCACGCCGCGGGCGAACCGGTCGATCCCCTCGCCGCGGCGGGTGCGAATCGTCGCCGTGCTTCCAACGGCGGCATCCGAGGCCGTCGGTGTCGATCGCAGCGCGGCGGTTGTCGCTGCGCCCCGCGCCCCCGATCCCGAACTCGCGGCGGATCCCGAGGGATTGGCCTGAACCGAGGCGAGGTTCGCCTGTGCCGATTTCAGTGACGCCTGTGCCTGTTCGAGGCTCACCTGCGCGGCGGTTGGATCGATCTCGGCGAGCAACTGGCCGGCCTTGACATGCTCGCCGGGGTGCACGTAGAGCTCGGTGAGGATGCCGCTCGCCTTGAAGTTGAGTCCCACCTCAGTGGCCGGCTCGAGGTTTCCACTCGCCGAGACCGTCGCCTGGACCACCCCGCGCTGGACCGTCGCAAGGCGGATCTCGGTGCCGCTCGAGGCGCCGCTCGAGGGCCCTACGAGCAGCACGCCGGCGACGATCGCGCCCGTGCAGGTGGCGAGGAGAACGACGATCTGCGCGGGTCTCGCCCGCCGCGAGTCAGCTGGCACGGGCGATGTCTAACCGCGCCCCCTTCGCCGCAGATAAAGATCGCTGAAGGGGATTGCCAGCGTTCGAAAACCGACTGCCGCCGGGCGAACTGACGGAAACGGCTACTTACGCAAATACACTGCGAAGAAGTCCCGATCGTCGGGTGTGAGGTAACGGGTGGCCACCCGGTTCATGTCGGGCAGCAGGTTCGACGGCCCCAGCGCGCCGAAGCCGCTGTAGGTGATGAAACTCACCCAGTAGGGATTGATGTCGAGCTCCATCGCACGGACCGCGCCGGCGCGGATCAGCGCGGCGGCGAGGCTCGCCACGGTCTGGTCGTTACCCGCGGCGTAGATCAGGTTGCCGTGCCGGTCGATTCCGATACCCGACCGGAAGACGAGAACCGCGGCCCCGATGGTTGCCCCCCACACCGCGCTGTTACCGAGCGCCGGGTTGGGCTGTCCATGGTCGACGATCAGCGGGAGGTTCTGCCGTGCGTAGGACACCGACCGCGGCGCGGTTGGCCCGTGCGTCCAATTGACGATATTCACCCGTCCGTCCTGGTAGCCGACGAATGTCGCGAGTCCTCGTTTCATCGGAGCATAGGTGTGACTGTAAATCGTGTAACCACCGAGCGAGTCACTCAACTTGAACCCGCTGTTGAACGTCGCGAGCAGGCGGCTGCGGGCGGCCAGCGGCACCTCCATCGCCCGCGTCGGGAGTGCCACCGTCGGCTCGATCCGACCGGCGTAGAGGCTGATCTGGGTGCGCCTGGTGTCGATCCACGCGAGCCCGATGACGACCCGCGGATAGGCGGGCTCGTCGCGCAGGGTCGTGACGAGCAGCGGGGGAGCGGTGCCCAGCCCCGCGCGCGTCGGGCGCCACACGCCCTCGCCGGCCAGGGCGGGATGAATCATCGCGACGACGCTCTGCGGCCGTTCGGTCACCGGCAGGCGTGGAGCGACTGCGACGGTCGGGGCGTGGCCCACCTTCGGCAGCGCCTTCAGCGTCGGGCCACCCTTGCTCGGAGCGGTCAGCGAGTAGTACCACGTCTCGATCTGCGCGACGACCCCGGCCGCACCGTTATCGCGCAGCCACTCGACGCTGCGCACGCCGAGCGCGGTGTTGGACGGACCGGTCATCGCGCTGACGTAGGAAATAGCCGCGGGCAGCAGCGCGACGAGCGCGGCGACGACGGCGATGCGTCGAATCCGGCTCGCCACCCGGTCGCCGCGCCGCGACGCCTCGTGCTGTGCTCGTCGAGACGGTGCGAAGACGGTCGACGCCATGCTGGCATCAATATACGCCGAGCGACCACGCGATCCCCGCCGCCGCCGTGGCGACTAAGCGGACTCTCACCAAGGCGTTACCGTCGCTTTAGCGCCGCGCAGCCCGCCGGATTTTTGCGTAAGAGAACTCTAACTGGGTTCGGCGAACCCCTAACCGGAAGTCGAGCGTCGATGTGGAATCCTGTGTACGACGGGCGGCATCGGTAAGCCTCGCCGCCCGGACGGTGGTCGCTATGAGCTCAGTTCAGATCCTCAAACCCGAGCAGCAGACGTGGGTTCCGCGCGAGGCGGAGCCGCCGCCCGCCCGTGCGGACACGTCGCACCCGGGCATCCTGCGGGTGCTGCTGCGCGCATGCCGTCCGCGCCAATGGAGCAAGAACCTGCTCCTGCTGGCCGCCCCCGGCGCGGCCGGCGTGATCGCCGTCCCGCTGGTCGGACGCGACGTCGCGGTGGCGATCATCGGCTTCTGCCTGCTGTCGAGCGCCACCTACCTGCTCAACGACGTGCGCGATCGCCACCAGGACCGGCTGCATCCGCGCAAGCGTGACCGCCCGGTCGCGGCCGGTCAGCTGTCGCCCCGCGCGGCGCTCGCGCTCGCCGCCGCGTTGGGGATCTGCGGGCTCGCGCTGACCGCCGCCGTGCGCCTCGAGCTCGCTGGCGTCGGTTGCGCCTACCTCGCGCTCACCGCGAGCTACTCGCTGTGGTGGCGGCGGGTGATCCTGCTCGACATCGTCGCCGTCGCGGGCTGTTTCGTGGTCCGTGCCGTGGCCGGCGGCGTCGCGGCCGATGTGCCGCTGTCGCGGTGGTTTCTCGTCGTGACCTCCTGCTGCGCGGTCTTCGTCGTCGCCGGGAAACGTTATGCCGAGCTCGTCGACAGCGCCCGTCCGGCGCTCACCCGCGTCGCCCTGCGGCGCTATTCGAGCCCTGTCCTGCGCGCGGTCCTCGCCGCCGCGGCGGGCGGGGCGCTCGTCGCGTACGGCGTGTGGGCGTTCCGGCGGCCGGAGCACGGGCCGTGGTATGAGTTGTCGATCGTGCCGTTCGTGATCTGGCTCGGCCGCTACGGCATGCTGCTGCGCCGTGGGCACGGCGAGGCGCCGGAGGAGCTGATCCTCCACGACTGGACGTTGCTCCTGCTGAGTCTCGCGTGGACGGTGCTGTTCCTCTGCGGGATCTATGTCGGACGCTGACCGCGCCACGGTCGGCGTGCCAACCGAGTCAGCGTCGACCGATCGCTCCCACCAGCGAAGCCGGCACGAACGCACCCGCTCGGGGTGGGGCCGCGTTGCCCTCAGCCGCGCCGAGGCGATCGAGGTTCGCGAGGTTCGCCACGCCGGCGAGGTCGCGACGGCGCTGAGCTCCCAGCGCGCCGCGGTGGGTGGCGTGAGCGCACGCGACGGCGGCCGCGTGTCTCTCGCGACGGACGTGCGACTGCGGCGCGACCTGCTCGCGGCGATGGATCCCAACCTGCACCGCTTCCATGCACAGCGGGGGCTCGTCGACCCCGATCGCGTCCTGCGATCCGACCTCGGCCGCCGGCTCGGCCTGTGCGCCACGGCGTCATGACGCCCACCGGCTCGAGCGGTCGCCGCGTCGTCGTCCTCGGCGGCACGTCGGAGATCGCGCTGGCGATCGTGCGCGAGCTGGCGGCGAGCGCACCCCGCGAGGTCGCGCTGCTCGGTCGCGACGCGGCGCGGCTGGCGCAGGCAGCCGATGAGCTCGCGCCGCGCTGTGAGTACGTTTCGACGATCGAGGTCGACGCCGACGACACCGATCGCCACGAGGCCGCGGTTGCGACGGCCTTCGAGCGACTCGGCGGAGCCGACATCGTGATCCTCGCGGTGGGCCTGCTCGGCGAACGCGGCGGGCTGCCCTATGACCTCGACGGGGCCCTCGATGTTCTCCGCGTGAACGTCGTCGGTGCCGGTTCGCTGCTGTTGCAGGCGGCCCGCCGACTCGATGCTCAGCGACACGGAACGGTGATCGTGCTCTCGTCGGTCGCCGGCGAGCGGGTGCGCCGCAGCAATGTCGTGTACGGCGCGTCCAAGGCCGCACTCGATGGACTCGCGCAGGGTCTCGGCGACGCGCTGCATTCCCGCGGCGTGCGCGTGATGGTCGTCCGCCCCGGGTTCGTCGATACCCGGATGACGCGCGGGCTCGACCGTGCTCCGCTGTCGACCGAGCCGACCGCCGTCGCGCGTTGTGTGGTCCGCGGTCTGGATCGAGGTGACGCCGTGGTGTGGGCTCCCGCGTCGCTCCGCTGGATGATGCTCGTACTGCGTCTTCTGCCCCGGGCACTATTTCGGCGTCTCCCGCTGTGAGCTTCACCGAGCCCAACGAACGGCTGGGAGCCGATCCGTCGACGCCGGGCTCGGCGGCCGCCGAGCGCCAGGCGCGCCGGCGCGAGCTCCGGCGCCGTCGCGGGCTACGCCGGCTCGACGTCGCGCTCGGCGTGCTCGTGGCGATCGTCGCGCTGGTGGTCGCCCCGGGCGTCGCGGTGGTGGCGATCGGCGCCGTGATCGTGCTGCTGGCCTGCGGGCTGTCGCTTCTGTATGGTCGCCGGCGCGCTCGCCGGGGTCGTTCGCGAGCCGCGTCGAACGGTACGCGCCGGCGCCGCCCGGGCACCGGCACCGACCGCTGGCACCGCCCGCGCGGCTAGAGTTCGACACGCGATCATGAACGTCGGCGATGCCCCTCCCCGGTCGCCCGCGAGCTCCGACATCGCTCGGCGTCGCGACGCCGACTTCCGACGGCGGGCCCAGCGGGCGCGCGCGCGCCGCGCCGCCATCCGCCGACGCCGCGGCGTTGCCGGGCTCGCGCTCGCCGCGGTGGTCGCGCTCGCTGTCCTGTGGCTGACCGCGCCCTCCCCCGCGGCCGGCCCGGGCGCCGGTCGGCAGTCCGCTCGCGCGGCGGCCCGATCGAGCTCCGCGCGCAAACCCGCGAGCTCGACCGGGCGGCGCGCTGCCACCCCGCCGGGGTCGTTGCCGCAGACCAACGCCTACCCGTCAGGTACCAGCACGCAGTTCAAGGCGCTGATGGCGGCACTCTGGTCGGGCGTCATGCAGGACTCCCTGAGCGCGGCCCTGCCGGCCTTCTTCCCGAAGGGCGCCTACCTGCAGCTGAAGTCGATCAGCAACGCGAGTTCCGACTGGACCGACCGCCTGGTCCACGACTACGGCCTGGACATCACCGCGGCACATGGGCTGCTCGGCCGCCACGCCGCGCGCGCGCGGCTGATCGCCGTCGAGGTCACCTCGAGCTACGGGCACTGGATCCAGCCCGGCGTATGCGACAACCGTCTCGGCTACTACGAGATGCCCAATGCGCGCGTCGTCTACAGCGAGGACGGACAGACACGCTCGTTCGGCGTCGCCTCGATGATCTCCTGGCGTGGTGTCTGGTACGTCGTGCACTTCGGTGCGATCCTCCGCGCGAGCGACGTCGGCATGGTTGACGACGCGGCGGTCGGGCGCGGAGTGTCGGTGTACTCGGGGACCTGCTAGCGGCGCCCGGTCGCATTCGTCGGGAGCGTCACGGGTGGACGGTCGCCGCCCAGTCGATCCCGCCGCTGGGAGCGGCCGGGATGAAGTCCATCCCATCGGGAGTGTTGAGGTACCCGGGCGCAGTGCCGGACACGTCGGTGTGGCCGTACTGCCAGATGATCTTGTCGGTGCGGGGGTCGATCACCACCACGCGGTGGCGGTAGTCGTCGTTGGCCGCGATGTCCCCGTTGGGGAGCTCGATCGCGAGCGACGGGTGGTTCAGCTCGCCCTGGCCCTGGGCCGGCGCGTAGCGCCACAGCACCGCGCCGTGACGGTCCATCACGATGATGTGGCCCGGACTCGAATAGTCGGCAAGCAGCACCCGATCCCCGGGCAGCGGCTGCGGATCGGAGGGGTAGCCGACCGGCGCTCGAACCGACCAGCGCAGCCGGCCGTTGGCCGAGATCGCGTCGATCCACTGGCCGGGGATCTCGCTGACCAGGACGCCGCCGCCGGGCGCCGGGGTATCGCCGTTGACCGCCCCGAAGCTGGCGGGCGGATCGTGGTGACAGACCCCCGAGGTTCCGTACTGTCGGACGATCGCGTGGTGGGCGACGAAGAGGATTCGGCAGTTGTACGCGTCGGCGACGGTGAAGCTCCCGTCGGGGTAGGCATAGGCGTCGTCGGGATAGTTGAGGTGGGTCGGGCCGCCGCCGAGGACGCCGGGAACGCCGAACAGGACGCTCAGGCGATGCGTTCTGATGTCGACGGAGACAACGTCCCCGTAGTCCTCTTCGTTGGCGATCAGCCCCCGGCCGCCCGGCTCGACGAACGTATCGTCGTTGAAATGCAGGATGCGCCCTGCCGCGACATCGGCGGCGGTCGGATAGCGCCACACGATCTTCCCCTCGGGGTTGACGACGAGAATCCGGTTGTTGCCGCGATCGGCAATCAACAGGTAGCCCGGCAGGCCCGGCCGAACCGCCGCCGCTTCGTAAGCGGCGATCGAGCTGGGGTGCGCGCGGAGCGCCGGGGCGAAGCCGCGAGCCGTGAGCGCGGCGAACGCCCGACGCTCGGTCACGCGTGCGCTCACGCGGCGCACGGCGACCCGGCTGAGCACCGGAGTGACGGTCAGAACGGTGCCGCGCACCGCGCCGCTGGACCCCTGCCCGCCGGCGACGACGATGCGCCCGTCGCTCAACGCCACGGCCGCGTCGGACAGCGGCTTGGGCAGCGACCCGACGACGGACGCGAGCGCGGTCCGCGGGTCGATCTCGATGATCGCCGCGGTCTGCTGACCGGAGGCCGACGCGCGGCCGCCGATCACATAGATCCGCCCGCCGACGGTCACCGCCGAGGCGTGGGTGACCGGGTCGGGCAGCGATCCGACCTGCACCACCGAGCGCTCCGCCGGGTCGTAGCTCCAGATCGCGCCGCTCACCCCGTCGGCGCCCGTGCCGCCGGCGATGATCAGCCGCCCACCGGCCGCCGCGACCGCCGCGTAGCGGACCGCGAAGGGCAGTCGCGCGACGACGCGCGCCGCGCTCCCGGGGCGCCAGGCGACGATCGTGTCGAGCGGCGTGACGCCGTCGAATCCGCCGACCACGTAGGCCGTACGGCCGATCGTGGCCACTGCGACGTCGGACTGTGGGCGCGGCAGCGCGCCGGCCGCCGCAACCGTTCCCGTCGCCGGATCGAACCGCAGAATATGGGCGTAGGAGGCGATGTCGCCGCCCCCGAAGATGTACACCTGCCCGTCGAGCACCGCCGCCTGCGCGTCGTGCTGGATATCCGGAAGGCGGGCACGGACGGAGCCCCGGGCGGCGCTCAGTTCGACGATCGCCGAGGTCGAGTGCTGCGCCGCGTCGATGCCACCAAGCAGCAACAGCGAGCCTCCCCGGTCGCTGGCCACGGCCGCGTCCTGGACCGCCGCCGGCAACGTGCCGGTGGCCGCGACGCGCACGGAGATCACGGTTCGCGTCTCGGTCGGCACGGCGGCCGGCCCGGAGCCGATGGCAAGCGCCGCGATCACCGCCCCCGCGGCGACAACGACGAGCGCCGCGAGCCGGACGCGGCCCCGCCGGCGCGCACGCGCCCGCCGCTCCCGCTCGCGCTCGCGACGCCCCCCCGGGGCGCGGGGCCCTTCGCTCGCGAGCGAGTCGGTCACCGGGCGATCCTATCCGCAACACAGGCGGGCGGCGACGCTGCGCGCGCGCCGGCGGATAAGCGCCTTCTCATCGCCGACTTAGGAGAACTTTTGGCTGCGGGCGCGACAATGCAGTTCATGATCGGCCTCGCTATCGGCGGTGACCCGCTCGAGCTGTTGCCATGAGTCCGCGGTTGCCTCGCTCACCGGGCAGCGGTCCGGCGGAGATCGCTGCGCGCCGCGCCGTGATGGCGCGTGACGCCGGACTGGCGCGGATCTCGGCGGTGACGCGCTGGATCACCGCGGGAGTGGTCGCGCTTTCCGGCGCGCTCGCGGTGCTGGCCGCCCAGGCCTTCCACGGCCACACCGTGTCGAACACGTCGAGCACCACGCCGTCCCCGGTGACGCAGTCCGCTGCACCCACGAGCTCCCAGGGCGACCTGCAGCAAGCGAGCCAGGCACCGGTGCAAACCCCCGCCGCGCCCGTGGTGGTCTCGGGAGGGTCGTGAGCACCGTGACGCCGTTGGTGACGTGGCGAGCGCTCGGAACCACCGTCATCGTGCTCGCGAGCGAGCCGCCCGAGCTACCCGAGGCGGCGGCCACCGTGCACCGCGTGCTCGACGAGATCGACCATGCGTGCAGCCGCTTCCGCGCGGATTCCGAGCTGTGCCGGCTCAACGCAGCCGGCGGATCCTCGGTGCGCGTGAGCCGGTTGTTCGTTCGCGCCACCCGTTGCGCGCTGCGCGCCGCGCGCCTGACCGACGGCGACCTGGATCCGACGATCGGCTCCTCGCTGCGCGCGGCCGGATACGACCGCGACTTCGCGGCGATCCGCGCCGGAGGCCCGGTGCGGTTTCGGCGCGCCGGCGGCTGGCGCAGCGTCGAGCTCGACGACGCGCACTCCACCGTCCGGCTGCCGCCGGGCGTCGAGCTGGACTACGGCGCGACCGCCAAGGCACTGGCAGCCGATATTGCCGCGGAGGCGGCGGCGCGCGACGCCGGAGGCGGCGTGCTCGTGAGCATCGGCGGCGACATCGCCACCGCCGGCACACCGCCGCCCGAGGGCTGGCCGGTCCGCATCGCCGAGGATCACTCCTCGCCGATCGACGGACCGGGACAGACCGTCGCCCTGCGCGGGGGTGGTCTCGCCACCTCCAGCACGACGGTCCGGCGCTGGAAGCGCGGCGACGCCGAGGTCCACCACATACTCGATCCGGAGACCGGCCGCCCAGCCCGGGAGTGCTGGCGCACGGTCAGCGTCGCCGCCGCCTGCTGCGTCGACGCGAACATCGCGAGCACGGCGGCGATCGTTCGTGGCGCGCGAGCTCCGGGCTGGCTCGAGAGCATCGGGCTGCCGTCACGGCTGGTCGCCGTCGATGGCGCCATCAGCTTTGCCGCCGGCTGGCCCGAGGACGAACATTCGTCCCTGTGATGGCGTTCGCGACCGTCGGACCCAGCGCTCTCTGGTATCTCACCCGCGCCACCGGTGCGGTCACCCTGTTGCTGCTGACGGCGAGCGTGGTGCTCGGGGTCGTCACCATCGGTCGCCTGCAGGCGGCGGGCTGGCCGCGCTTCGTCGTCGAAGGGTTGCACCGCAACATCTCGCTGCTCGCGATCGCCGTCCTGCTCGTCCACATCGTGACCTCGGTGCTCGACCCGTTCGCGTCGATCCACGTGCTCGACGCGGTCGTGCCGTTCGTCGCCACCTACCGGCCGCTGTGGCTCGGACTCGGCGCCTTCGCATCCGACCTCCTGATCGCGATCGCCATCACCAGCGTCGTACGCCGGCACCTGGGCCACACCGTCTGGCGCGCGACGCACTGGCTCGCCTATCTGTGCTGGCCGGTGGCGGTGCTCCACACCGTCGGCACCGGCAGCGACGTCAAGCAGTTCTGGCTGCTGGCGCTGACCGCCGCGTGCGTCGTCGCCGTGATCGTCGCCGTATGGGCGCGAATCGGGTTCGGCTGGCCGGAGCGGCGCGGGCTGCGGGGCACCGCATTCGCGGCGTCGGTCGCGCTCCCGGCGATCCTCGTGGTATGGCTGCCGAGCGGGCCGCTCGGCACGGGCTGGGCGCGCCGCGCCGGAACGCCGGCCTCGGCGCTCGTGCGGACGAGCACTTCGACCGGCTCGAGCGTCGGAGCGACGCCGGCGCAGAGCCCCGTGACGGCCTTTTCGGCGCGCGTCAACGGCACGGTCAGCCAGAGCCAGAGCGCCAACGGACTGGTCACCGTCACCATCGCGCTCGCGGTGGCGGACGCCGCGGTTCCGGCGCTCCGGCTGCAGATCGTCGGTGAGCCGGTGGCCGGCGGCGGCGTTCAGATGACCTCGAGCACGGTTTCGCTCGGCAGCGCAGCGAACCCGGCGCGCTTCACCGGCTCGATCACCTCGCTCAACGGTACCGACATCGGGGCGCGGGTCTCCTCGACTGACGGCAGCGGACTGACCCTCGCCGTCGTGCTCCAGATCAACCCGTCCAGCGGATCGGCGATCGGCACGCTCCAGGCGGCCCCGATCCGGTGACCACGACAAGCCCCGATGTCGCACTGCCGCGCCTGCTCGCCGGAGTGTCGTTTCGCGGCATGGCCCAACTCGAGCGCCATGTCGAGGTGCACGGCCCGATGCCCGCTCCGGAGGAACTCGACGCGACAGGGGTGATCGGGCTCGCCGAGCGGTCGAAGCTGCGCGGGCGCGGCGGCGCAGGATTCCCGGCGGCGATCAAGATGCGCGCCGTCAGAGCCGCCCGCGGCCGCCCGATCGTCGTCGCCAACGGGTGCGAGAGCGAGCCGATCAGCGGCAAGGACGCGCTGCTCCTGCACGAGACGCCGCACCTCGTGCTCGACGGCGCCGCGCTCGCCGCCCGCGCGGTCGGCGCAGATCGCGTAATCCTCGCCTATGAGGGGCCGAGGTCGGACACGCGGATCAGCCTCGAGCACGCGTTGAAGCAGCGCCGCGCGGCGCGTGTCGACTCCGTGCGCTTCGAACTGTTCGCGGCCGCCGAGAAGTTCCTCACCGGCCAGGAGACGGCGCTGATGGCGCAGATCAACGGCGGGCTGCCGAGGCCCTCCTTCATTCCACCACGGCCAACCGAGCGCGGGGTGCGCCGGCGCCCGACGCTCGTGCAGAACGTCGAGACCCTCGCGCATCTCGCGCTGATCGCCCGGCACGGTGCCGGGTGGTACAGCCAGCTGGGTACCGCCGCCGAGACCGGCTCGACGCTCGTCACGGTCGCCGGCGCCGTGGGCATGCCCGGCGTCTACGAGATCGAGCGCGGCACCCCCCTGCCACAGCTGTTCGCGGCGGCCGGCGGGGTCACCGGCGAGCTCGCCGGACTGCTCGTCGGCGGCTATTTCGGCTCGTGGCTGCCTGCCGCGCTCGCCTCGGAGGTCGAACTGTCCAACGCAGCGCTCGCGACCCATGATGCATCCCTCGGATGCGGGGTCCTCGTCGCGCTCCCGGCGAGCTCGTGTCCGGTGGCGGAAACGGTCCGGGTCGCGATCTATCTCGCCACTGAGACGGCGCAGCAGTGCGGGCCGTGCGTGCACGGGACCGCAGCGATCGCCCGCACGCTGCACGGCATCGCCGAGGGACGAACCTCGGCGGCGGCGTTCGCCGACCTCGAGCGGTGGACCAGCGCCGTCTCCGGGCGTGGCGCGTGCCATCTCCCCGACGGTCTCGCCCACTTCGTCGCCACCGCGCTGCGAACCTTCGCCGCCGCGTTCGACGACCATGCCAGCCACGGACCATGCGACGCGTGCGGCACCGAGCCGCTGCTGCGCTTCCCCGATCCCGTACCGACGGCGAGGCGAGCGTAATGCGAATCCGGGTCAACCCGATCATGTGCGAAGCGCACGGCCTGTGCGCCGAGCTGCTGCCCGAATGGATCCGCCTTGACGAGTGGGGGTATCCCTTGATCAATCCGGACCCGATCCCGCGCCATCTCGAAGCGCACGCGCGCCGGGCCGCGGACGCCTGCCCGACCCTGGCGCTGCTGCTCGAGCACGACTGAGCGACACCGGCGGCGCCGGTCGGCGCGCGGCGATCCAGTCCTAGCCCGCCGCTCGCGGACCGAGCACGAACGGGTCGCGCACCCCGAGATCCGGGAGGTCGAGACCTTCCGGGGCGTGAAGCGCCAGCATCTCCGCGTCGGCGACGAAGCGCTCCGTGGACCGCCGCGAAACGATGATCATGGCGAGGAACGCGATCGGGACGGAGACGAGCGCGGGCTGCGCCAGCAGCGCGCCGGCGATCCCGCTGGGCTCGTGCAACGCGAGCCCGGCGACGATACCCGCGGTCGCGACGACGCCACCGGCGACCATGCCGACCGCGGCGCCGCTCGCCGTCAGGCCGGGCCACCAGATCCCGAGCAGGAAGAGTGGACAGAAGGTGCTGGCCGCCAGCGCGAACGCCCAGCCCACGAGCAGGCCGATGTCGATCCCATGGGCGAAGAAGGCAACGGTGATCGGCGCGACCATGCCGAGGACCGCGGCGATCCGGAATCGCCGGCGGCGGATCGCGCCCGTATTCGCGCTCTCGCGCGCGACGCGCGGCCACACGTCATGCGAGATCGTCCCGGAGATCGACACGAGCAGGCCGGAGGAGGTCGACAAGAACGCGGCGAAGGCACCGGCGGCCGTGACCGCGCCGAGCACGTTGCCGACGGTCCCGGGCCAGGCCGCCTGCGGTAGACGCAGCACGACCGTGTCGGTCGCGCCGGTGATGTAGAGCTGCGGCGTCAGGACCCGGCCGAGCGCGCCGTAGACGCCGGGGAACAGGTAGAACAGGCCGAGCAGCCCGAGAACTCGCACCGTGGTGCGCCGCGCGGCCGGCCCGTCCGGGTTCGTGTAGAACCGGACGAGGATGTGCGGCAGGCCCATCGTTCCGAGGAACGTCGCCAGCAGGAGCGAGTAGACGAACACGGGAGAGCGCTCGCCCGAGCCTCCGACGGGCGTCGCCCACTCACGACCGCTGAGCGCCTGGGTCCCCGTCGCGACCGGGACGGCAGCGCCGGCGGGAAGGCGCAGCACGCCTGCGGGCAGCGTGACGCGCGCGCCCGCGACGGCGTGGAACTGATGGGCGGCCCCGCCTCCCGGGGGGGTGATCGCGTAGCTCGTCGACGTCGGGAAGGTCACCGGTTGCGGGGCGCTGAGGGGCACCACGAGCCCGTGGGGGCCCGCGCTCGGGAGACGGTCACCGAACAGCGCGGCGCGCGCCGGCAGGCCGCCGAGGTGGATCAGCAGCAGGCAGGCCGGCACGGCGATCGCGAAGACCTTGAGCCAGAACTGGAACGCCTGCACGTAGGTGATGCCGCGCATGCCTCCGAGCGCCACGTTCACCGATACCACGAGTCCGACCGCGAGCACGCCGGCGAAGTACGGAGCGCCGGTGACGACGCCGAGCGTGAGCCCCGCGCCCTTGAGCTGGGGCACGAGGTAGAACCCCGTGATCAGGAGCACGCCGAACGAGGCCAGTCCCCGCAAGCGCGGGCTGCGCAGGCGAGCCTCCGCGAAGTCCGGAATCGTGTACGAGCCGAAGCGTCTCAGCGGCGCGGCGACGAACAGCAGCAGGGCGAGATAGCCGGCCGTGAAGCCCACCGACTGCCACAGTGCGGTCGTCCCGTTCTGCATCTCGAGACCGGCGATGCCCAGGAAGCTCGCCGCCGAGAGGTATTCGCCGGAGATTGCCGCTGCGTTCCACCACGGCGTCACCGCGCGAGACGCGACGAGCAGGTCCGACGTCGTCCGCGCCAGGCGCATGCCGAGCGCCCCCAGGCCGAGGGTGCCGACGGTCACGCCGGCGACCGCGAGAATCGCGATCAACGTCGTCTCACGAGCTCGCGAAAGTCCTCATCCAGAGTGTCGGCACGCCGGGCGTAGAGGACCGCAAGCGCGAGGAACACCGGCGATGCCGGCACGATCACCAGCCAGATCGCGACAGGGATGCCGAGCAGGTGCACGCGGCGCAGCTGTGGCAGCAGGTCGATCGCCAGCGGCAGCACCCCAACCAGCGCCCCGAACGCCACCAGCGCGAGGATCGAGAGCGTCAGCTGCCGCTGGCGAAGGCGCTGCAGGTAGAGCGCACCGTGCGCCGTCGTGTCGGCCAGTTCATCGCGCGGCGTGCGGCTGTCGGCAGGTGGTTGCGGCGCCACGCGCCACCTACATCCGCAAACGCCGTCGCAGGTCCGCGACCTGGCGGCGCGCGACCGGGACGGCGCTGCCGTCGGCGAACACGATGCTGGCCGTGCCGCCGTGTTCCGGGAGCACCTCGACGGCGCGTCGCAGGTTGACGAGGTAGGCGCGGTGGACCCGATGGAAGCCCTGCCGCGTCCAGCGCCGCTCGACCTCCGCCAGCGTGTCGCGCTGGAGGAAGCGCCCCTCGTCCGTGACCAGGCGCACGTAGTCGCCCCGCGCCTGGACGTAGAGGATCGACGCCAGCGGGATGATCCGGGT
>Ga0307374_10006640_pt1 | contig 18107 bp, 18 predicted proteins | sample OX3MG_FD_202532 | JGI IMG/M metagenome (GOLD analysis project Ga0307374, IMG submission 202532) | Soil microbial communities from Risofladan, Vaasa, Finland - OX-3 | ecosystem: Environmental > Terrestrial > Soil > Coastal area > Acid sulfate soil | place: Finland: Risofladan, Vaasa | collected...
TCGCGTAAGCGCCGAGATTGGGCGAACCGCGAAAGCCGCCGATGCTCGCGATGAACACAATCGCGCCGTCCTTGCGCGCCGCCATTTCGGGCAGCACCAGCGAGCACAACCACAGCTGGCTGCGCACGTTGACCGTCATGATCTTGGTGAAAGCATCGTCGCCGACCTCGACCAGGGGGCCATAGGCGGGATTCGTCGCAGCGTTCAATACAACGACGTCAATTCGGCCGAAGGCCGCCCGCGCTTTTGCCACCAGCGCCTCGACTTGCGGCTTCTCGCCGATGTGGCAGGCGATGCCAATGGCGTCGCCCCCCAGCTTGCGGATCTCGGCGGCGGCGGCCTCGCAAGAATCCTGCTTGCGGCCCGATACCACGACACGCGCGCCGCCGCGCGCCATTTCCTCGGCGATCGCGCGACCGATGCCGCGCGTGCTGCCGGTGACAATCGCGGCCTTGCCGGTCAGATCGAAGAGACCCACGCCACCCTCCGCCATTCACATTGCCGCGATGCTACACATGCGCCCGGTTGCGGGAAACCGCCGCGGCATGCGAGCCTCGCAACCGGGAGGAACCACCATGCCAATGAAGCTCTTCACCTATTTTCGCTCGCAGGCGAGTTTTCGCGTGCGCATCGCGCTCAACCTGAAGGGTCTCAAGCGCGAGGACACCTTCCTCCATCTTGAGCATGGCGATCAGTACGCGCCGGAATACAAGAAGCTCAACCCGCAGGCGGTCGTCCCGACCTTGTTCGACGGCGATCTCAAGCTGTTCCAGTCGCTGGCGATCCTCGAATACCTCGAGGAGACGCACGCCAAGCCACCGCTGCTGCCGCAGGGCGCGGCAGCGCGCGCCTGGGTGCGCGGCTTCGCGCTGATCAACGTCGCGGATTCCCATCCGCTGATCGTACCGCGGGTGCGCAACTATCTCGCCGGAACGCTTAAGCTCTCCGATGAGCAGAAGCTCGCCTGGATTCAGCACTGGCTGGCACTCGGCCTCGAGGCGATGGAAGTGCTGCTTGCCGAACACAAGGAGAGCGGCAGGTTCTGCCACGGCGACGCCCCGACCATGGCCGATATCTGCCTTGCGACGCAGGTGTTCCCAGCGCGCATGTTCAAGGTCAAGCTCGAGCCTTATCCGCGCACCGTGGGCGTCTACGAGACCTGCATGGCGATTCCCGCCTTCGCCGACGCTGCGCCGCCGAAGCAGCCAGACGCCGAAAAAGCCGCATAAAATGCCGCTGCGGCTGTCCATCGCATAACACGCATGCCCCGGCAGACCTCGCCCGTCGCCGGACTGCGTGGTACATAACGCGCCTCATGGCGCATCTCACCGACATCGTCGGACGGCCGCCGCGGTCGCGGGACGCGAAAGTCATCGGCCTCGTTAGCGGCGCGCATTTCGTCAGCCACGTTTACATGCTGGTGTTGCCGCCGCTCTTCGCTTTCGTGCGGGCGGATTACGCGGTGAACTACGCCGAGCTCGGCTTCGCCATCGCCGCGTTCAACGTGGTCTCGCTGGTGCTCCAGCCGCCGGCCGGGTTTCTCGCCGATCGGTTCGGTTCGCGTCGCCTGCTGATCGGCGGATTACTGTTGAGCGGCATCGGCGTCATCGTCGCCGGCTTGGTGCCGTCCTATTGGGCGCTGGTCGGCGGTATGGCGTTGATGGGTCTCGCCAACACCACCTACCATCCGGCGGACTATTCGATCCTCTCCCATTCGATCCCGAGCAAGCGGATCGGTTACGCCTTTTCGGTCCACACGTTCTTCGGAACCCTCGGCATGGCGATCACGCCGGTCACCATGCTGTTCCTGGCGAGGCTGTGGGGCTGGCACGGCGCCTTCATTGGTGCGTCCGCCTTCGGTTTCGGCATGGCGCTGGTTCTATTGCTCAATCGCGATGCGTTGCCGGCGGCGGTTGCCGGCCCGCACGCGGCCGTGCACGCGTCGGCCGTAGACCGGCGAACCGGGTGGCGCCTGCTGCTGTCGCCGCCCATCATCCGCAATGTTGCGTTCTTCATGGTCCTGTCGATGGCGACCGGCGGCATCAGCGGCTTTTCGATCGTGGCGTTGGGCGCGCTCTATGGCACGCCGCTCGCCACCGCGAATTTCGTTTTGTCGGCCTACCTGCTGTTTAACGCGGCCGGCGTGCTCGCCGGCGGCTACGTCGCGACCCGTGCTCGCCGCCACGAATTCGTTGCCGGCGCCGGCTTCATCGGCAGCGGCGCGCTCATCCTGCTGGTCGGCCTCGTCAACCTGGGAGTCGGCATCCTCGTCGTGGTCATGGCGCTCAGCGGGTTTCTCAACGGTGTCATACAGCCCTCGCGCGACATGATCGTGCGCGCAGCGACGCCGCCGGGATCGTTCGGCAAGGTCTTCGGCTTCGTCTCGACGGGATTCAATTTGGCCGGCATCGCCGCGCCGCTGCTGTTCGGCTGGCTGATGGATCAGGCGCATCCGCGCAGCGTCTTTCTCGTCGTCGCCGCCTTCACGCTGCTCGCGCTGCCGCTGCTCACCGGCAAGCCGGTGCGTGTGCCGGATGCAGCGGCGGCCGCGGACTAGCCCGTTATACCAATCCCTGCTGAGGCTGACTCTGGTTGGGGATCGCGTGCTCCAGGCCAACTTCGAGGAGCAGCTCGACTCGCTACTGCCAGCCTTGATGCAGCAGGGCTATGCAGGTGAAGATAAGATTGAAGCCGAACTGACGCTGTCGGAAGCCGGCGTGCAGGTCTTCTTTCCGAAGTACCGCGTCCTCGCGAATATAACGCTTGTCGAGTGACGGCCGGAGGTCCGAACAACACGTCGAGCAACCAATTCGATCCCGGTTTGGGAGTCGAACTCGCGCCCTTTCCCATATTAACACTCATCGCCGCACGCCTCCGGTCTGTCCCGTCTCGTAGAGTTCCAAGAATTTCGCTTTCACCTGAACGAAGAGGCCGGGCGGGATGAAGCCGTAACTGAAAACGCCTGGCCGACCCGGGAGCGGCGCCAAGCCGCCGTTCGGCCACTCGTCGACATTGTGCTCCGAGACGATTACCCAGCTCGGCGCATCATCCAGCCCGAGTGCCTGTCGGACTTTTGCAGGGATCTCTACGGCAATCGTATTCTTGTCGGGCCGCGTGTGCGTGATCGGAAGAATGACGACGAAGCGTGGCGACGCCGCGGAATCCATGGCGGCGACCAGACAGGCCGGTCGCTCCTTCCCCTGATCGCGGCCAGCGACGGCCTCATGGGTCCAGAGATAATCGTAACGGATGACCAGACCGGGCCTTGGCTCCGGAAGAGACACGGCGATCGCCTCATTTCAGAAGGTCGTCGAGCCCCGCGTGCTCCGGGTCCATTTCCGCGCGCCTCACCGCGTCCGCCACGACTGAGGCAGCCTCCGCTGTCCGGTGGGTCCGGCGCGACGCGGCCACAAGCCAGTCATAATGATCAGCCGACATCAGCACCAGCTCGCGCCGTCCGTGCCGAGTGATCTCCACCGGCTCACGCTGGGCCTGGTGCTGGAACTCGCCGAATTTTCGCTGAAACTCCATAGCGGTTGTCTGAGCCATAACTAAATAACTCTCTCGACGGCAAAATCACAGAACATCTGCATTATCAGTATAATCCGCAGAAAGTCAAGGGGCATCAGGCGTTCATCGCCCTAGCGGCCTGTTGTCATTGGCTGGCGTGGGCGACTTGGTCCGTTCGTCGGCTGGCTGTCAGCCAAAGTCTTCAACCATCCGCATGCTCTGATCCGATCCATGGAGAGGGGCTGAATTTTTTAGCGTTGGTGCGAGCACTGCGGTAACTGGTATTGGCCGGTCACCCGCGCGAATGGTAGGCGCGGATCAGCGGTCGATGCCGAACCGCGGTCACGCGAGCGCCTGCGTCAAGGCGGCAAAGCTGATCGGCCGCACGCCGGAACGCTTGAGCATAGCGACGACGCGATCGTCGATCAGCGCTTCGAATTCGCCACGGCAGGCGTAATTCCGTGGCCACGCTTCCGGACCGTTCCACGGGCCTGTCGCGGCGTGGACGTAAAGCTCGGATACACAGTCAGGCAACCGCGCGAGGTACTTGGCGACACGCTCGGCGCGCATGTTGCCGGTGTCGCTCAGGCCGAGAATGCAGTCGTTGCACTGAATACCCGCCCGCTCGAGACGGCGCCGAAGTGATGCCGTCCATGGCCCTTGGCCGATCCGGGCGAACATCCGCTGGAACAGACGATCGCCAGTCGTGCGCCAACTGTCAATCGGCCATTCGTGCGGCACGCGTATCGCCCGAATGCCGTATTCCGGCGCCAACCGAACCAACGTCGCGGCGATGGTCGGATGAATGTGGAAATGGTGGTGTGAGTTGACGTGGTCGAGCGGGAGCCCGCTGGCGCGAAATAATTCAAGCTGGGCGCGAATTTCGTGCTCGAGTTGCGCGCGCGCCCGCGGACGGCAGAAGATATTGAAGCCGGCTCTGCTCACGTCCGTCGGGAATCGGCCATCGGGTCCGACCAGATCAGGGATCTGATTCGGCGGCAGCGCCGGCCGACCGTCGACCAGCACAAGATGAAGTCCGACGCCAAGCTGCGGCAGGCGCTTCGCGCGGTCGACCGCGTCGGCGGCAGCGGGCGCCGTCACCATCAGGCTGGCCGCGGAAAGGATGCCGCGGCGATGCGCTTCCTCGACGGCTTCGTTAACCGGCGTGGCAAGGCCGAAATCGTCAGCGGTAACAATCAGCCGCTTCACGGTGTCGCCATGGACACGATGCGTAGCGGATCGTGAGCGGAATGAAGCGGTCGGTTGTACCACCGGAAAAAATCGTGCTTGTGCCAATGCACGTTACGACTGAGGGCGCGAATGGTCACCGCAAGGCGATATCCCGCCTCGGGCAAGATACGCACAAGCCCATTTACCGGAACGAACGAAGCCATCGACGATCTCCCCGGCACAACGCGCGAGCTCGCGGCTGCGGCGCCCTATTCGCGCACAGGTGTCTGGCGGCACCCATACGGCGGACTCTCAATGTGGTCGTAAGACATCATCTGGGACGGGTCAACCGGACGACCCACAACGACCCGATTCATACGTCGGGCGGTTCACGCGTGACTGCAGGAAACGAGAAATGCCAAGTCATTCTCCGACTAAATGCATGACCACTTCGCGGCGATGGGGCCGACGCCGGTGCTCGACCAGATAGACGCCCTGCCAGGCACCGAGCAGCAACCGCCCTTCTCCCACCGGAATCGCAAGATGTACCGGCAGGATGGCAGCGCGGGCGTGGGCCGGCATGTCATCTGCGCCCTCATCGTTGTGGCGCCAACGCGCAGGATCTTCGGGCGCCAGGCGGGCCAGGAAATCGGCTAAATCCGTCCGGACCTCAGGCGCCGCGTTCTCCTGGATGAGGAGCGAGGCGGAGGTGTGGCGGACAAAGAGCGTCAACAGGCCCGTCGCAACCCTCTGTTGGGCGACCCAGGCAGCGACCTGTTCGGTCAGTTCGTAGAATCCGTGGCCAGAAGTCCCGATTTCGAGCCGTCCCTGAGCTATCCGCATGTCGCGTTTTCCGTCGTTTTTACCACCGGCCGGCTTGAATCGGAGCCGGAGCGGCGCTATGGTCCGCGCCTTCAACCATTCTTTCGCGGATCGACGCCATGGCCAAGGGCGGCTCAATCATCGTCAAGCTCGTCAGCAGCGCGGACACGGGATTCTTCTATGTGACGCACAAGAATCCGCGTGGCGTCAAAACTGAAAAGCTCGAACTCAAGAAGTACGACCCGATCGCCAAAAAGCACGTCGTCTTCAAGGAATCCAAGATCAAGTAGCGCGGCTGCGTTCCGCGCTGAAGAAAAAAGCCGCATTCAAGAATGCGGCTTTTTCGTTGCGCGGCGTGACGAGACGCCGCCGTCAGGCGGCGGCGCCGTTTGCCATCGCCGCGTCTGCCGGAAAAGTCATCACGCAGTTGCGGCCGTGTGCCTTCGCCGCGTAAAGCGCCTCGTCGGCGCGGCGCATCAGGGACGCCGCGGTCTCGGCGGCATCGCGTGTCACGGCGACGCCGACGCTGATTGAGACGTTGATCTCGACCGCATCGCCGACGAGCATGGGTTTCTCGGCGATGACCGCGCGCAAGCGCTCGGCCACCACCACGGCAACCGGCAACGGCGTCTCGGGCAGAACGACCACGAACTCCTCGCCGCCGTAGCGCGACACCAGATCGAACGCGCGGACATTGCGCGCGACTCGCGCAGCAACCTCGCGAAGCACGGCGTCGCCCGCAGCATGCCCGTGGCCATCGTTGACGCGCTTGAAGAAATCGATGTCGAACATGAGCAGGCCCGGCCCCTTCGCGCCCTCGGCCACGTGTGGCAGGAGGCTCTCGAGGTGCGCCGACAGGTAGCGACGGTTGTAAAGGCCGGTGAGAGCGTCGGTGAGCGCGAGCGACAGGCTCTTCTGGTAGTTCTCCTGCAAACGATCTTGAACCCGCTTGCGGCGAATGCTGGTGCGCGCCCGCGCAATCAGCTCGTTGCGGTCCAGTGGCCGCAAGAGATAGTCAGTGGCACCGAGGTCGAGACCTTTTGCGAGACGCGGCAACTCCGATGGATCGGCGATGAGCAGGATCGGAACGAGACGGCTCTGCTCCTGCGCGCGCAGCTGCGACACCAAGCGCAGCGCATCGAGCTTGCCGGCCAGCGAAAGGATGACGAGCTCGATCGACTGGTCGCAATTGTGAATAAGCTCTTCCGCGCTCGTCGGGCGGGTCACATCGCTGGCGACCGGTGCGAGCAATTCGGCAATGCGTGCGCCGGCAAAACTATTCTCTTCCCACAGCAAGATGCGCGCCGGCCCGCGGTCTTCGACCGGAGCCTCCTTGTCGAACAGAGCATTGAATTGGTCATAGACTTCCTCGCGATGCCGCCACTCTTCCATCATGCGGCGCAGCCGCACGAGCGAGCGGACCCGGGCGAAGAGCGCGATGTCGTTAACCGGCTTGGACAGAAAGTCGTCGGCGCCGGCCTCCAGCCCACGGACGCGATCGGCGGCCTCGGTCAGCGCGGTCACCATGACGACGGGAATGTCGGCCGTCCGCGCATCGGCCTTGAGCCGGCGGCAGACCTCGAATCCGTCCATGCGCGGCATCATCACGTCGAGCAGAATGAGATCGGGGCGCTCTTCCTGGGCGATGCGCAACGCGCCCTCGCCGTCGTTGGCGGCGAGCACGTTAAAGTATTCGCTCGAGAGCTTCGCCTCGAGCAGTTTGACGTTCACATCGACGTCGTCAACAACGAGTATTCGCGCGGACATGTCGTTTGCTCAATTCAAGAAGCGGGCGACGGTCTGGAGAAAATTGGCGACTGAGATCGGCTTGGCGATATAAGCCTCGCATCCACCTTCGCGGATCTTTTCCTCGTCGCCCTTCATCGCAAAAGCGGTGACGGCAATCACGGGGATGGCGCGCAGCTCCTCGTCTTCCTTGATCCATTTCGTGACTTCGAGGCCGGACACCTCGGGCAACTGGATGTCCATCAGGATCAGATCAGGATGGTGTTGGCGCGCGAGCTTCAGCGCTTCCATGCCGTCCTTGGTCTGTAGGATGTCGTAACCGTGCGCTTCCAGCAGATCGTGGAAGAGCTTCATGTTGAGGTCGTTGTCCTCAACGATGAGGACCCGTTTGCTGGTCATAGGAAAATTCCCGCCCCCGTCCGCTGCTCGATGGAACCCCGGCAGAACAGTATCCTAGGAAGAACAGGTTAAAAGATTATACGAGCGACCCCCGGAACTTCCGTTTCTCACCTGCCGCCGGTTGTCGTCCGACCGTTTTATACGTTCATCCGTCTTAATACTTGGTAACTATGCGGCGTTTTGGGCGCGTCAGCAGCCCGGCCGCGGCAATTTCTTGATGTCGCTGAGCGTAGCGCCGATGACGTAATCGCTGTAATCGAGCTTCATGTCCTGCGACACGCCGTTGTCCAGGAGCCGCATGCTGAGCTCGTAATCGGGCTCGGTTTGGTCCGCGGACCCGCTGTCGCTTGCGGGGAAGAACGCCAACCGCATCGGCCACGATTTGTGCTGCAGCAGCGGATCGTTGAGCGGCTTCGACGCCGCGGTGCCCGGCGGCGCGAGCGGCGCGCCGATAAAGGCCGATATCTGGCCCGCGTTCTCGACGTCGGAGCCGTCAAAGACGTAGCGCGAAATGAACTGCTGGTGCGCCTCGGCCGCCGCGATCAATGCCAGGGTATGGGCGGTCGGGAACAGCACGCCCGGCTTCAAGGTCAGCGTTGCCGCCTGCGGCTTGGTGAATTCGGCGACACCGCCCTTTCCCGACCCGTCGAGATGGGCTTCGCCTCGGATTTCCGTATCGACCTCGCCGTTGCGCAGACGCCGCTCGTTGAAACGATAACGCAGGCCATCCTTCGATTCGTAGGTCACGAGCGTCGAGCTGATATCGGTAGCATCCTCCTCGGCATAGGATATCCGCAGGTGAAACCGCTGCTCGAGGGTCCAGCCGTCGCAGGTTTCTCCCCATTTGTAGAACATCGCGCCGTTGGCGCCGACGACGCCACTTGCCGATTTTGCCGAGTCGAGCGTCAGATTATAGAGTGCCTCATGAGGATCGACCGCGATATTGGCCGCGTTTGCCGGGATCGCAGCAAGCGCGAGCACGACGAGAACGGCGAGCTGCCTGGCCCGCCGTGCGATCGTCGTCTGCTTGCGCGCCTGCGTGCCCAACTGCAACCCGGTGATCCAGCCTATTCGCGGGGTTAGGCTAGCATGGTGCCGTCCAGCCCTCCACCGCGCCGCGGTGGCGCTTAGCCGGGCTTCCGTGGCTCCTTTTCAGGCGGTAGCGCCACGCGGATATGGAGCTCGCGCAGCCGGTCCGGCGGCACCGGCGCAGGCGCCTGCATCAACAGATCTTCCGCCTGTTGATTCATTGGGAATGCGACGACCTCGCGAATATTGGGCGTATCGGCGAGCAGCATGACGATTCGGTCGATGCCTGGCGCCGAGCCGCCATGCGGCGGCGCGCCGAACTTGAAGGCATTGAGCATACCGCCAAATCGGTTCTCGACCTCCGCCGCGCTGTACCCGGCGATCGCGAAGGCCTTGTACATGATGTCGGGCCGATGATTCCGGATCGCGCCCGACGATAGCTCGACGCCGTTGCACACGATGTCGTACTGGAAGGCCTTGATGGTCAGCGGATCCTGGCTCTCGAGCGCCGCGAGGCCACCCTGCGGCATCGAGAACGGATTGTGCGAGAACTCGATCTTGCCGGTCTCCTCGTTGCGCTCGTACATCGGAAAATCGACGATCCAGCAGAATTCGAACACGCCGTCGCGAACCAGTTTGAGCTCGCGGCCGAGCTTGAGGCGCGCGGCGGCGGCAAACGGCCGGAACGTCGCGGGCTGGCCAGCGACGAAGAACACGGCGTCGCCGTCCTTGAGGCCGAGCTGCGCGCGCAAAGTCTCCGTGCGCTCCGGCCCCAGGTTGCTGGCGACCGGCCCCGCGCCTTCGGTGCCGCGGAAGAAGATGTAGCCCATGCCCGGCTGGCCTTCGTCCTGGGCCCAGGAATTCATCCGGTCGCAGAACGCGCGATTGCCGCCGCCGGGAGCCGGAATCGCCCAGATGCGCGCCGCCGCGTCCTTGGCGACGATGTTGGCAAACAACTTAAAGCCGGAACCGCGGAAGATCTCGCTGACGTCCGACATGATGATCGGATTGCGCAAATCGGGCTTGTCGGTACCATATTTGCGCATCGCCTCGTCGAACGGGATGCGCGGGAACGGCGGCTTGGTCACGGCGCGGCCTTTGCCGAATTCCTCGAACACGCCGGCCAGCACCGGCTCGATTGCGGTGAAAACGTCGTCCTGCGTAACGAAGCTCATCTCGAAATCGAGTTGATAAAACTCGCCCGGCGAGCGGTCGGCGCGGCTCGCCTCGTCGCGGAAGCACGGCGCGATCTGGAAATAGCGATCGAAGCCCGCAACCATCAACAGCTGCTTGAACTGCTGCGGCGCCTGCGGCAGCGCGTAGAACGACCCGGGATGGAGCCGGCTCGGCACCAGGTAGTCGCGCGCGCCTTCGGGCGACGACGCCGTCAGGATCGGCGTTTGGAACTCAGTGAATCCGGCGGCGATCATGCGATGCCGGATCGAGGCGATCACCTGCGCGCGCAGCATGATGTTGGCGTGGATGGACTCGCGCCGCAGATCGAGAAAGCGATACTTGAGTCGCATCTCCTCGGGATATTCGGCCTCGGTGTTGACCGGAAACGGCAGCGGCTCCGCATAGGCCTGGACCGCAAGCTCCGCGATCTGCAGTTCAACCTCGCCGGTCGGCAGCTTCGGATTGACGGTTTCGGCCGAGCGCCTGACCACCTGGCCGGTGATCGTGACCACGCTCTCGAGCTTCGGGCCATCCGCCTGCTTGAACAGCGGACTCGCGACGTCGATGACGCATTGCGTGACGCCGAAATGATCGCGCAAATCCACGAACAACAGCTGGCCATGGTCGCGCTTGCGATGGATCCAGCCGGACAGCCGCACCGTCTTGCCTTCGTCACCCCGGCGCAATGCGCCGCAGTGATGCGTCCGATAGAGATGCATTCGTCGATCCATTCCTCGCGCGAGCGAGGCGAAAAGCGCACGGGACCGGGCTTTTTGTCAAGGCGCGCGTCCTTCGCGGTTTCTGGCGCCTAGCGATTCGGTGTATGAAGGCGGGATGACCGTTCTGATCACCGACCGCGCCGCACTCGAGGGGTTTTGCCGCAGCCTCGCGGGCGCGCCCTACGTCACCGTCGACACCGAGTTCATGCGCGACAAAACCTATTGGCCACAGCTGTGCCTCGTTCAGCTTGCCAGCCCGGAGGCCGCCGTCGCCGTCGATCCCCTGGCTCAGGGCATGGATCTCGCGCCGCTTCACGCGTTGATGCGCGATCCGGCCATCCTCAAGGTGTTCCATGCCGCCCGTCAGGACATCGAGATTTTCTACAATGCGACCGGCGCCGTGCCGACGCCGATCTTCGACACCCAGGTGGCAGCGATGGTCTGCGGCTTCGGCGACTCGGCGAGCTACGAGACGCTTGCGGCCAAGCTGGCAGGCGCCCACGTCGACAAGACATCGCGCTTCACCGATTGGGCACATCGGCCGCTCACCGAGCGGCAGCTCAAATACGCGATCGCCGACGTCGCGCACCTCCGGATTGTGTACGACAAGCTAACGGCGCAGCTCGACAGCAGCGGCCGCCACGCTTGGCTCGACGAGGAAATGGCGGTGCTCAACGATCCGGCGACCTATCGGCTCGATCCGGCGAACGCCTGGAAGCGTCTCAAGGTGCGTAGCAACAATCGCCGGATGCTGGCTCTGGTGCACGAATTGGCGGCTTGGCGCGAGACCGCTGCACAGCAGCGCAATCTGCCGCGCAGCCGCATTATTCGCGACGAGGCGCTGCTCGAGATCGCCGCGCATGCTCCCAGCAGCATCGACGAGCTCGCCCGCACCCGGGGGCTCGGACGCGGCTTCGCCGAAGGCAGGCTCGGCGGCGAGGTGCTCTCGGTCGTGGCACGCCTCGGCAGACTGCCGGAGAGCGAGTATCCGCTTCCGGAACTCCGGCGCGAGTTGCCGCACGGTATTGGTCCTCTGGTCGAATTGCTACGCGTGCTGCTAAAGCTGCGCTGCGAAGAGCATCACGTTGCGGCCAAGCTCGTCGCCGACAGCGAGGATCTCGAGATGATCGCCGCTGAGGACACAGCGCCGGTCCGTGCGCTGCACGGCTGGCGCGCCGAGATTTTCGGCAAGGATGCTCTCGATCTGAAGCACGGGCGGCTTGCCCTCACCGCCGCCGGCAAGCGCATCAAGCTGGTGCGAACCGCGGCGGCCTCGGCGGCCGCGCAGTAGCGCTCACGAACGCTTCACCGCGCCTTTGCGGCCCAAGGCTTTTGCCAGCGCGTCGAGCCGCCGTTGTACGCTCTCGCCGAACCGCTGCGCGCCGTCGCCATTCAGCACCAGTTGCAGTTCGTGACCCTGGAGCACAAGCGCAGTGCCGTGCAGGGCGGCCGGCGCGCCGCCGCTGATCGTGTAGGCCAGCCGCAGCGCGAGGCCGACGATGCGTGCCGCCGGCAGCGCCGTCTCGTCGAGCAGCTCAAGCGGCGCCAGCAACTCGACCGTGCCGCGCCCGCCGTAGCGGGCATGGAGCGCCGCAGCGACGAACGCCCGGCCGGAATGGTCGATTCCGGCAACCGGCATGTAGAGCGCATGCCTGACCGCCTGCTCGGCCCGGTAGTCCGGGTGATCGTTCCAAGCGATATCGGACAGCAGCGCCGCCGCGTGGCGCAAGCGCTTCTGCTCCGGCCGCTCCTTTGGAAAAAGCGGATTCATCCACGCGAAGAGCGCGCCGCCAATGTCGCCGAATCGGGTATTGGCGCGCGCCGTCTCGATGCAGGCTGTAATGAGCGGATCGGCCGCGCGCTCGGCCGGGTCCAGCAGGCTGAAGTGGTGGCCTTCGCGCAGACCCCAGGCCGAGAAGACGACGCGCTTGGGATCCATGCGCTTCATGATGCGCGCGAGCACGCGGCCGGCCAGCGGCACGACTTCGAGCCGCTTCTTCGATAGGCCGGCGATGCCGTCGAGCGACTTGCGAGTCTGCTTGGCAACGAAATCGAGGAATTTCTCGGCTTCGCCGCGCGACAGCGTGTAGTTCTGGATGATGTGCAGCGGATATTGGCTTTCCGCCATGTGAATGCGAGCCAGGGCGCGCCACGAGCCGCCGACCGCATAGAAATTGCCGCCGTCGGCCGCGGTCAGCCACGGCACCGTGGCGAGCAGCCGATCGATGACGTCCTTGAGCTTCTTGTCGTCGTCCGCCAGATCGGCAAGTCGCAGCGGCCCGAGCGGCAACGTCGCCGCACGCCCGACCGCACCCTTACCGAGCTCGATCAATTCGATCGATCCGCCGCCCAGATCGCCGACGATGCCGTTCGCCTCGGGCATGCCCGCGAGCACGCCCATGGCGGACAGTCGCCCTTCCTCTTCGCCCGACAACACCCGGATGCGGAGATTGAAGCGCTTCTCGATCTCCTGCACGAAAGCCGGGCCGTCCGCCGCGTCGCGTACCGCCGCCGTCGCCAGCACGTCGAAGCGCGTCGCGCCGAGCGCACGCGCCAGCGCGACGAAGCGCTGCAGATTCGATCGCGCCATCTCGACGCCTTCGGCATCGAGCTTGCCGGTTTTGTTGAGGCTGCGGCCAAGGCCGCACATCACTTTTTCGTTGAACAGGGTGCGCGCCGGGCGTTTCAGCCCGTCGAACACCACCAGGCGCAGCGAATTCGAGCCGATATCAACCACGGCGACCGCATCACGCCGGACGGCTCCTTCGACCGCCACGGCAAAACGCGGCGCCATTCTCAGGATTCGCCTCGTTCGGTCACCAGTCGCGGCGACGATCGTGCGCGCTGCTGCAGCGCGCTGCCGCGACCAGAGAGGCTCGGATTGGTCATGAAATATGTATGCGCGCTCGGCGCACGAGAATCAACACTGGCTCGCTCGTAATCGCCGTCGGGTCCGAGCCACCACGTCTGCGCCTCGTCCTTGAGCGAGTTCTGCATGATCTCAACCATCACCTGACGGTGCACGGTCTCGTTTTCGATCGGCACCAACGCCTCGACTCGCCAATCTAAATTGCGCGGCATCCAGTCGGCCGACGAGATGAACACCAACGCATCACGCGACGGCAGCGCCTTGCCGTTGCCGAAACACACGATTCGGCCGTGCTCGAGAAAGCGGCCGATGATGCTTTTGACCCGGATGTTCTCCGACATGCCCTTGACGCCCGGCCGCAGGCAGCAGATGCCGCGGATGAGCAGGTCAATCTTGACGCCTTCCTGCGAAGCCTCGTAGAGCCGGTCGATCATCGCCGGATCGACCAGCGAATTGAGCTTGGCCCATATCTGCGCGGGACGGCCGGCGCGCGCGTGCGCGATCTCGGCATCAATCAATTGCGCCAGACGCTGGCGAAGATTGATCGGCGCGATGGCGATCTTCTCCAGCTTGGCCGGCGTCGCATAGCCGGTCATGTAGTTGAACAGCTGCTGCGCGTCGCGACACAGCGCCGGGTCGCAGGTAAAGAAGCTGAGATCGGTGTAAACCTTCGCCGTGTAGGGGTGATAGTTGCCGGTGCCGTAATGCACATAGAGCCGCAGCTCACCGCTTTCGCGTCGCACCACGAGCGAGACCTTGGCGTGGGTCTTGAGTTGAAGGAACCCATAGACGACCTGCACGCCGGCGCGCTCCAGATCGCGCGCCCAGCGGATGTTGCGCTCCTCGTCGAATCGCGCCTTGAGCTCGACCAGCGCCGTGACCGATTTGCCTGCCTCCGCGGCTTCGATCAGCGCGCGCACGATCGGGCTGTCGTCGCTGGTGCGATAGAGCGTTTGCTTGATGGCGACCACCGCGGGATCGTGCGCCGCCTGGCGTACGAACTGCACCACCACGTCGAAGCTCTCGTATGGATGGTGAACGATGATGTCCTTTTGCCGGATGGCGGCGAAGCAGTCACCGCCGAAGTCGCGGATTCGCTCTGGAAAGCGCGGATTGTACGGCGTGAAGACGAGATCCGGTCGCTCGTCGATGATGAGCTGGCGGCTATCGGCAAGCCCGAGTATGCCGTCGAGCGGAAACACGTCGTCCGCCGATGCGTCGAGTTTCTCGATCAGGAACCGGCGCAGATCCTCAGGCATCGCGGCTTCCACCCCGAGATAGATGACGTGACCGCGGCGGCGGCGCTTCAGCGCGGTCTCGAACAGGCGCGCCAGGTCCTCGGCCTCCTCCTCGATTTCGACTTCGCTGTCGCGCAGAACACGGAACATCCCCTTGCCGACGACGGCGAAACCGGGAAAGAGCCGATCGAGGAACTCGCCGATCACCTGCTCGACCGGAACGAATCGGACGTCCTTGCCCGGCAAGCGCACGAAGCGCCCTATCGACGGCGGAATCAGGATCAGCGCCTGCATGGGGTTGCCGTCGCTCTTGCGTGTCAACTCGAGCATCAGGCCGAAGCCAAGGTTAGCCACGAACGGAAACGGATGCGCCGGATCGATCGCCAGCGGCGTCAGGACCGGAAAAATCTCGGCCATGAAACGCTCGCTCAAAAACGTGCGGTCGGCGGACGTCAGCTCCTCGGGACCGACGACGGCGACGCCGCGCTCGGTCATCTCGCGGCGCAGCGCCCGCCACGTCACCTGCTGGTCATGCATAAGCTTGCCGGCGCGGCGATTGATCGCGACGAGTTGCTGCGCCGGCGTCAGTCCATCCTGGCTCGGCGTGGTGATGCCGGCCTGGACCTGACCCTTGAGTCCGGCCACGCGCACCATGTAGAACTCGTCGAGGTTGTTCGCCGAGATCGACAGGAAGCGCAGGCGCTCCAGCAAGGGATAGCGGTGACTGTCGGCTTCCGCGAGGACGCGCTCATTGAACGCAAGCCACGAAAGCTCGCGATTGATGAACCGATCGGGTGAACGTTCGCCCGCCGGCGCGCCTGCCGGGCGCGTTGGCGCCTCCGGCCTGACCGTCATTTCCTGCTCCATGCCGCAAGTCTATAAAGCCTATGTGAACATGTTATTGCGTCACGGAGCAAGGGATTGAGCGGACTTTTCCTTTTGCGGCATGCCAAGGCGGTGGCACAGCATGCGGATGGCGATCGGGCCCGAGGCCTGACCGAGGGCGGACGCGACAGCGCGCGTGCGATCGCTGCGGCGATTGCCGAGCGCCGTATCGCGCCATCGCTCGTTCTGTGCTCGGATTCCATCCGGACCCGCCAGACGCTGGACCTCGTGTTGCCGGCGCTTAAGCCTCCGCCGGACATCGTTTATGACGAAGCGCTCTATCTCGCCGACGCCAAGCAGCTGCTGCAACGGCTACGCCGCGTGTCCGAGAATGTCCGATCCGTGATGCTGGTCGGCCACAATCCCGGATTGCAGGAGCTCGCGGTGCTGCTCTCGGATCAGCCGACGGGCCCCCTCATGGCGCGTTTGGCGCAGGATTTTCCCACCGGCGCACTTGCGCGTTTCGAGGTGAACCTGTCGTGGCCGGCGCTCGAACGCGGCGGCGCGCGGCTGATGGCCATTCTCGTACCGAACGCGGCGCCGGCAAAGCGCTAGAGCTTTAGCACGCGCCGCGCCAACGGCACCGTGATCGGCCGCTTCTCGGCAAGCGCTGCCGCATCGAGGGCCGACGCGGCGTCGCGTGCCGCGGCAAAGGAGCGCTCGATCCGCGCGACGAGATAAGCGATCACGTCGGCGGCAACTGCAACCTGACGATCGGCGAAGAGCTTCACCAAGACGGCCCCGAGCAAAGCGTCGTCCGGCGCGCTCAGCGCCGCCGCAGGCGCCGCCAGCAGCCGCGAGCGCAAATCCGCCAGCGCGATCGGCCAGCGCGACGGCGGCTCCTGCGCGACGATCAGCAGATGTCCGTGTCGTTCGGCGATGAGGTTGTAGAGATGAAGAAGTGCCTGCTCCGGCGCGCGCACCGCATCGTCGACAACGACGGCACGAGCCGCGCCGACGAGCGTCGGAACGGCGTCGATCTGAAGCGCGGTCGGCTCGATGAAGACCGTTGCGGCGCCGGTCGCGCGGACGCGTGCCGCAAAGACGTGCGCCAGATGCGTCTTGCCCGCACCCGGCGGACCGTATAGCGCCAATGCCGGTTGTGGCCAGGCTGGCCAACGTTCGAGCCATTGGACGGCGGCTTCGTTCGACGCCGCGACAAGGAAGTCCTCCCGGCCGAGCGCCGGCAGATGGCCGAGGTCGAGGGGCAGTTGCGCCACGTTAGCTCCGCTTGCGCGGCGCCGCCCGGTGTGTGTCGTAGAACGGGCTCTGCAGATACCGGCCCATGCCGAAACGCACCAGCACGCCGATCACCGCCGCAGCCGGCAGCGCCAGCAGCACGCCGAGAAACCCGAATAGCTTGCCGAACGCCAGCAGCGCGAAGATCACCCAGAGCGGATGGAGGTTGACCCGGTCGCCCACCAGCTTGGGCGACAGGACGTTGGCTTCGACACCCTGGCCGATCGCAAAGATCACGAGAACACTGGCGGCCGCCGTCCAGGTCGGCGCCTGGACCAAGGTCAGGCCCATCGCCAGCACGAAGCCGATCGCGCTGCCGACGATCGGAATGAACGACAGGATGCCGATGAGCAGGCCGATCACGATCGCGAAATTGGTACCGACGATGCTGAGCGTCGCCGCGTACCAAACCGCGAGGATCAGCCCGACGAGGATCTGGCCGCGAATGAAACCCGCCAGCATCTGATCCACCATCGCGGCTTGCTGGTGCAATGCGGCGAGGTGCTGACGCGGAATCCAACCGTCGACGTGCGCGACGAAGCCGTGCCAGTCGCGCATCAGATAGAACGCCACCAACGGTGTGATGAAGACGAGCGAGAGCAGATTGGCAAGCGCCACGCCACTGCCGAGCACGTCCTTGGCGACGGTCGCCGCCCAGCCCAGCACGGCCGACGACCACGTGCCGATCATGCTGCGCAGCTTGTCGACATCGGCCGGGGATAGGCGCTCCTGCGCCGCCTGGAAGAGCTGCTGAACGAGGTGGCGGCCTTGATCCATCGCCGTCGGCGCGACACGCGCGAGTTCGGTCACTTGAACCTCGATGAGCGGCGCCAGCATCAGGAAGATGAGCGCGATCGCCAGTAGGAACACCGCAAGCACCGCAAGCGTGGCGAGATTGCGCGACAACCGCCAGCGCTCGAGCCTGTCCACCAGCGGCGCAAGGAAATAGGCAATGCCGAAGCCCGCGACGAAGGGCACCAGAACCGTGCCCAAGCGGTTGACGACGTAAAGCACGACGATGAGGACGGCTGCCCAGAATAGCGCGACCGCTCGCGGCGACGGGTTCATATCACGCTTCTTCCGCACCCGCGAAGCCGCGCATCCAGCGGACGAGGTAGACTCCGCCGGACAACACGGTCGTTGCCGCTACCGCGTCGATCAGGATGGCGGTCACCCCTCGGTCGGCGACCTTCAGCCCGAGATGCGCCAGCGTCCATGCCACCAGCACGATCTGGAGCGCGGTATTGATCTTGCTGACCATCAGCGGACGCGGGTTGATCGGTTCGGCGGCGAATTGCGTCAGCA
>Ga0307374_10006641_pt1 | contig 18102 bp, 19 predicted proteins | sample OX3MG_FD_202532 | JGI IMG/M metagenome (GOLD analysis project Ga0307374, IMG submission 202532) | Soil microbial communities from Risofladan, Vaasa, Finland - OX-3 | ecosystem: Environmental > Terrestrial > Soil > Coastal area > Acid sulfate soil | place: Finland: Risofladan, Vaasa | collected...
CTCCGGCAATCTTGGCGGCGCGTTCGAAATCGAGGATGCCCAGCGCCGGACCCAGGTCCCAGTGCGCCTTGGGTTTGAAGTCGAACTTGCGGGGCTCGCCCCAGCGCCGGACTTCCTGGTTGTCCTGCGCGCCGCGCCCCACGGGTACCGACTCATGGGGCAGGTTCGGAACCCGGCGCAGCAAGTCGCGCAATTTCTCATCCGCAGCCTTGGCCTGCTCATCAAACTGCTGAATGTCGACGCTCACCTGCTTCATCTGCGCGATCAGTTCGGAGGCGTCCTGCTTCTGCTTCTTCAGCATGGCGATCTCGTTGGAAACGCTGTTCCGCCGGGCCTTCAGGGCTTCGGCTTCGGAGAGCAGCTTGCGGCGCTCCGCGTCAAGCGATTCAAAATCTCCCAGGATGCCTGCGGGTCCGCGGTCCCGCATCCTTTCGCGAACCAGGCTGAGGTTGTTGCGAACGAAACCTAAGTCGAGCATTGAGACTCCCTTTTCAAGATGAGCTGCCTATCTAAGCTACACTTCGATGGCTGTCCAATTCAAGCAACTCAAGATGATTTGGATGCATGCCGTCCGCAGGTCCGGCAGGCGCGCTGTCGCTCTATGCGCAGCTCACGGCCCCGGCATCGGGTGTCAACCTGTGGCGCGAACGGCAAGGGAAGAAGCGTAAGCTGGCCGCCTCTTTCGGCGGGGTTGAAACCCCGCCCTCCTAACGATGCTTCAACGCTTCATGAATAATCCGTGTTACGTGCCCAGGCCATGGTCCTTCATCAGTTTCGCAACGCCTGAGATGGCGGAGTCTTCGCTGGTTTCGAGGGATTGGATGACCCGGGACTGATCGGCCCCCGATCGGTTCTGGCTGAGCTTGAATTTTGCCTCGAACCTTTCGACAGCAATTTCAAAACCCACAATCTGGCTGAGCATCTTGGCGCGGTACTCCTCGCTGAAGTGCCGCCATTGGTCGAGATACGGCGGCTCAAAGGACGCAATCGTTTCGAGCAGGACCTCCGTCACGCGTTCCGGCTCCTGGAAGATGCGGCCGGACCCATAGGCGTGGACCGCCGCATAGTTCCACGTGGGCACGCTTTCGCGCGATTCGTACAAGCGGGGCGAGATGTAGGCGTGCGGGCCATGAAAGATGACCAGCGATTCCCGCTCCGCTTCAAGCAATTTCCAGTGCGGGTTGGCCCGGGCGAAGTGTCCGCGCAAAAGGATTCGGTCTCCAGCTTCGCTCACAAGGATGGGGATGTGGGTTGCGAACGGCGAGCCCTGGGCGGCGGAAACCACAATCGCAAACGGGTTCGCCCTCATAAAGGCCAGCGCCACCGCAGGGTCTTCCAGCCTGTGATATTCGGGTATATACAATTTTGAACCTCTGTATTAGGCGGCCCGTGGCTGGCGCAGAGGCTCGCATTGTAGCGTCTGCGATCTCGCGAAGTGACTTGTCCTCGTCGCTCTAGGCCAGTCCCTCCGGGAAATCGCAGACCCCAAAAATCAGGGTCTGCGCCAGCCCGCGTGAGCGCACCGTCCTAGAAAGGAATGTCGTCATCCGTGATCTCGTAGTCAGAATCACTCTTAGTCCCTGCCAGCTCCGGATGCTTTGAGACCCACTCACCTAGGAGGAAAAGGTTTACGACTGCAGCCAGATTAACCGCAAACTCGGCTAGGCCTCTGGGAATTTCGATTACTTGTGCACCCTGACCGTGTCCCCGGCCTTCCAGATTACGCTCTTTACCGGCAGCTACCAAGATCTGCTCGAAATTCTTGCAGAAACCGTCGTAATATTCCGGGATAACTCCTGACTCAATGGTTCTTTGGATTAATTGGCCAGGTTTGGCTCTTGTCACGCCCAAGACCGTTTTCATGGCGCTCTCGACCGATTTGTGCGCGGCCGTTATCGCGTTCTTAAGTTCGCCCTGCTGCAACTTGTGGACAGCTTCAGTGAACTCGTCCAAGGCGCCGTTCGCGCCGATTTCACGCATCAACGCGGTGAGTTTCGAGTGAACATGCTCGTGGAGGAAGGCCGAATCCATCTTGAGCACATAGCAATTGACTATACGCCACTCTGAGTCTTGGATTTCCAGAACTTTATTCAGGTCGGTTACACACGCAATCTTTTGTTTCTGGTCGGAGGCGTCAAGCCATGCTTCGACGCAATCCCACACGTGAGGTGGCCAGCCTGATTGGATAACTTCTGAAAACGTCGCCGGCCCCAATCTGTCCTCCTTGTAAGCCTTAAGCTCGTCTAGCCCATAGAAGGTTTTGAGCGTCTCCTCAGCCGCAGCAAACGTCCAATTCTCGCCGAAATCTTCAGTTACCGAATGCGCCTGCAATGTTCGCAGTATTGCGCGACGAAGGTTGCTCGTGAGGCTGAAGGTTAATTGCTTATCCTTCAATGCACGTCCGACGCGCTTTGAGAAATACATTCGCATGGCACTAGACACCGGCGCTGGCCATGGGACCGTTGCCCGAGGCCTCTGTTGAGTCAATTGCGTAGGCGGGCAGCACCCGTCCCCAATAATAAAGGATATATTGAGTCCATTTTTTAACGAAAGCAAACGCAGGTCTACCAGCCCTTTGACAATTCCCGGCCAAATGTTATAGTTTTATTGAACCAAGGAGAAAGATCATTGCGTAAATTTTCGATTGCGGTGATTGTTGGAACGTTCCTGCTGTCTGCCTGCAGCATGACAGGTTCGTTGAAATCGAAGGAAGCCGTGCAAGGCGCCATCGAGACGCACCTGAAGGATAACCCGCGCCTGTCGCTGAAGAGCTTTGACACCCAGATTGAAAGCGTCCAGTTCAAGGACAACACCGCCGACGCGCTGGCCAAATTCGTGTCCAAAGCGGACCCGAACAGCGCGGTTGAAGTGCGGTATCAACTGAAACTGGATGGCCGGCTTTGGAAAGTCGTTTCAAGCCAGCCCGTCGGCGGCCAGGGGATGGGGTCGCATCCGGGCGCCGCAGGTTCCATGCCTATGGGCCACCCTCCAACCTCGCAGGACCAAAAGTTGCCGCCTCCGGAAGCAAGCCACTGACCAGGATCTGACGATCAGGGTCTAACCCGGATATCTCACGGAACGATTGAAAAAGGCTGTTGCTTCAGGCATAAGTATCTTTGCTGAGAAGGACTTCTGCCAAGGAGAAGCGCCAGCCTTATGTTGACAGAGTGTAACAAAGAGGAGAGAGGCTTTCGAAGATTTCGGTTGCGCGGGCTGGGGAACGTGGCGGCGGAGTGGAAGCTGATCGGCGCCGACCGCACGCCCAACCTCCACTTGCGCAAAGGCGGCTGCTGCCGGGTCGATTTGGCGGGGCCGGCCGCGCATCCCACGGCCAGCCTGGTCGGGTGGCTCGCTCCCAAGCAGCTCAAGAAACTTGCCTGAAGCGGGCGGGGGCGCGAAGCGCCCTATCAAGTTCTGATGGGCATGGTCGTCTTCGAAGGCTTCAAGCGGCTCAAGCGCGTTGGCTGAGCTGACAGCGATCGATGCTAAACTGCACGGTTGAGCGGCAAAATGGCGGTCTGTAGGGGCGGGTTTATAAACCTTAATTTGCCATGACTTCCCATATGCACCCGCGGCGAATCACGGTGATACTGAATCCGGCGGCGGGCGCCGAAGACAAAGTCTCGTTGCAAGGCCGTCTCACCGAATTTTTCGCGCAACGCGACATCGGTTGCCAGATTCATCTGATTGGGCCCGGAGATGAGATCGCCAGGACCGCTCAAGCAGCTGTGCGAGATGGTCATGATGCCGTAGTGGCGGGCGGCGGCGATGGGACAGTGAGCGCCGTGGCTTCTGCACTGGTGGATACGGAATGTGCGTTGGGTGTGTTGCCGGTCGGAACATTGAATCACTTCGCCAAAGACCTGCATATCCCGTCAGACGTGGCGAAAGCCGCGGATGTTATCGCCACCGGTGAGATACGCCAAGTCGATGTGGGCGAGGTCAACGGGAAAATCTTTATCAACAACTCGAGTCTTGGTTTGTACCCCAGTATGCTTCGTGGACGCGAGCGGGAACAGCGGCTTGGACGAAGCAAGACGATGGCGCTTTGGTGGGCACTCCTGGCGGTTTTAAGGAGGTACCCACTCCTGCGGGTCCGTCTCACCACCGACGACGGCAAAGAGTTTACTCGCCGCACCCCAGTGGTCTTCATCGGCAGCAACCAGTACGAAATGAAGGGCTTTGAGATCGGTTCGCGCCTTTCGCTTGATGGAGGGAAGCTGGCCCTTTACGTAGCTCGTCACCATGGCCGGTGGAGCTTGATCAGAATGGGAATTGAAGCTGTTCTCGGCCGGCTCCATCGTGGCGCCGACTTCGACTTTGTATCTACGGAAGAAATCAAGATTGAAACCGGGAGAAATAAGCTCCATGTTTCTACCGATGGAGAAGTCTCAGCGTTTGTTCCTCCATTGCTCTATCGAATTCGTCCCCTCGCGTTGCGAGTGATCGTATCCGCTGCCGAGTGAAGATCACTTATGCGCACTATCGTTCACCTTTCGGACCTACACTTCGGGCGCGTTGATGAAACGACTACCCAGCCTCTGGTTCGCCAGGTTAAGGCGCTCCGGCCCCACCTGATCGTAATTTCAGGCGATCTGACCCAGCGCGCTCGAAGCGGGCAATTTCAGGAGGCGCGCCGTTTCCTGGAGTCTCTTCCCCAACCGCAGATCGTTGTTCCCGGCAACCACGATGTGCCCGCTTACAACTTATATAATCGCTTTGCCAAGCCCTTGAAAAAATATCGTCGATACCTGACCGACGATTTGCTCCCCAGCTACGTTGACGATGAGATCGCCGTCTTTGGCTTGAACAGCACAAGGTCGTTTACCACCAAGCATGGCAAGCTCAGGACGCGGGATGTTGTCGCCGTCTGCGAGAAGCTGATGCAACTTACCGGTCAGGTAACCAAGATTGTGGTCTGCCATCATTCCTTCGATCTCCCCGCTAACCACACGCAGCGGGACTTGATTCGTAGCGCGGGAGGCGCCATGCGAGCTTTTGCCGAGTGCCGCGTGGATGTTATTCTGTCCGGACACCTTCACCTGGGTTATACCACTCACACCGCGGAACGTTATCGGATTCCAGGACATTCGGCGCTTATCGTGCAGGCGGGTACCGCGATCTCGAACCGCCGCCGGGGCGAAGCGAATTCGTTCAATGTATTGCAGATTCGGGATGCGAATTTAATTGTAGAGAGATTGACCTGGGATGCAAAATCGTCAAGCTACACGGTGTTAAAGGCCGAAGGGTTTACTCGTGCCGCGGAGGGCTGGATGCCTGCGAAAGATATGAGTGACGTTCCCCCGCCGTCGTGCTGAGCACAGGAGGATCCCGGCAGGGTCCCAGCAGAATGGCCTAAGGTGGACCCCGTCACGCGAGGCGCTTTGCCAGCAATCAAGCCTATTCTCGCCTGGCAGATCGAGGGAGCGACGAAGGAAAAACAGGTATCCAAAGCTAAGGTCGCGCGGCAACAAGCCATGTGGCCACTCCATTCACTGTTGGACCTGAGCGACGATCGATCAAGGATTCCCAGACGGCGGCACGGATTGACGGGGAATAGCTCATATGGTAAGCTGACGGTTTGCGTGAGTCATGCCGGAAGTTCCTTCGACTAACCGGGCGTTGCGGCGTTGGGCTGACCCTTCTCGCTTTGATTGCAGGAGGGTGGGGCTGTGCTGTTAAACGAACGATTCGTATTTCTCCACCTCAACTGCAAGGCCCCCCAAAGCAAGCTACGCTGGGCGAGCTTGTCAAGGAGGTCGATGCGTGGAGTCAAGACATCCATACGCTGACGGCGACGGTCGAGTTCAAGCCTACGACCGGCTCAATTTATACAGGGGTCATTAAGGAATACCAGAACGTCCGCGGTTTTATCCTGCTGGAAAAACCTGCCATGATTCGCATTATGGGGCAAGCTCCGGTCGTCAGGACAGAAATCTTTGATATGGTTTCGGACGGCCGGCAGTTTCGGGTCTCCATTCCTCCGAAGAACAAGTTTATCGTGGGCAACAATAGCTATCACGGACCGGCAAATAAGCCGCTGGAGGACCTCCGGCCTGAGCACATCCTGGATGCCCTGCTCATTCCCCCCGTCAATGCAACTGAAGAGAAAGTCTTCAGCGAGGAGTCGCCGGCTCCCACGGGCCAGGATTATTACGTTCTCAACATTGTAGAGCCGACCGGCGCGGGAGGGTTGAGTTTAAAACGAAAAGTGTGGTTCGACCGCACCGATCTGAGCATTTCGCGCCTTCAACTTTATGGGCACGGGGGCGCTCTGATCGAGGACGTAGGCTATGCTGATTATCGCGACTTCCAGGGAGTCCGCTACCCTGCCCAAATCACATTGAACCGGCCTGCGGAAGGCTATACGCTATCCATAACCCTTGAGAAGGCGGCCTTCAATCAACCGATTCCACCCGGGAAATTCGTGTTGAAGAAACCGCCGAACGCCACCCTGGTCAAACTGGGCGGAAGGGAATAGCCGGAGGGACCTCGTGGTCTACAGAATGATCTTCGAGAATATTCTCCACCGGCCGATCCGGACGCTGGTAAGCGTGCTGGCGGTGGCCATCGAGGTGGGGATGGTCATGCTCGTGGTGGGAATGACTCACGGCATGCTGCATGAAAACGCCCAACGCGTCCAGGGAGTCGGCGCGGACATCATGGTGCAGCCTCCGGGGGCTTCCTTGTTTTTCGCGCTGACTCAGGCCCCCATGCCCATTAAGATTGGCGACCGGCTTGCGGAAATCCCGCACGTGCTGGCCGTAGCGCCTGTCTTGTTTCTTTTCAATGCGCACGGGGGGATCAACCTCATCTACGGGGTTGACCTGCCAAGCTTTAAGCGGGTCAGCGGGGGATTTGCCTACCTCCAGGGCGGGCCCTTTGCCCATCCGTATGACATTCTTGTGGATGACTGGTATGCTCGGGCAAATGATATAAAGGTCGGTCAGACGCTCAATCTATTGAACCATGAGTTTCGCGTCTCTGGCATTGTAGAACACGGCAAGGGCGCGCGGCTTTTTATCCCTTTGTCCACCGCCCAGGACTTAAGCGGTGCGCATGACAAGGCTTCGATTTTCTTTGTCAAGTGTACAGACCCGGGCTATACGCACGACGCCATGAACTCCATTCGGCAACTTCTCCCCAAGGACGAGATCCTTTCCATCAAAGAGTACATGTCCTTGATGACATCCAATGACCTTCCCGCGTTGAACGCCTTTATCACTGCCATGATTGGCGTGGCTGTGGGTATCGGTTTTCTGGTTATTTTCCTGTCCATGTACACCACCATTACTGAAAGAACACGGGAAATCGGCATTTTAAAGTCCTTGGGAGCAGGCAAAAGGTATATCATAGGGGTGATATTGCGAGAAGCCAGTTTGCTCAGCATAATAGGCGTCCTTGCAGGTTACGGTGGGACCTGGCTGACCAGGAGGGCCCTGCTGGCTGCGTTCCCCACCTTGACGGTTGAATTGACTATACACTGGGCACTCTGGGCAGGCCTATTGGCGATTGGAGGGTCTCTGCTTGGCGCCTTCTATCCCGCGGTCCGCGCAGCGCGGCTTGACCCGGTGGATTCACTCGCATACGAATAAGGGGAATTCCGGACGTCGATGGGACCAATTTTTCTGGAAGCAACTGAGGACGCAACAAAGGGACCAGACCGAATTGGCTGTATGGAATCGATTATCGCAACAGAGAACCTGAGCAAGGTCTATCGAGTCGGGAAGGTGGAAGTTCCAGCGCTGCGGGGAGTCAACTTTATTGTCCAGGAAGGAGAGTTTGTCGCAGTCGTGGGACCTTCCGGGTGCGGCAAATCAACATTGCTGCACGTTCTCGGAGGGTTAACCCGGCCCAGCGGCGGACTGGTTCTGGTGGATGGAAATGATTTCACGCGCATGAACGATGCGGAACGCACAAAGTTTCGCCGCCACAAAATTGGTTTCGTGTTTCAGAGATACAATCTTCTGCCGACGCTGACCGCGAGGCATAATATCGCCATCGCTCAGCACATTCAGGGCGACGAATTCAACCCCCATCGCTTTGATTCGGTAGCGGGCATGCTGGGCATCAAGGACCAACTGGATCGCAAGCCTTACGCGCTTTCCGGTGGCGAGCAGCAGCGGGTGGCCATTGCGCGGGCAGTGCTCTGCGAACCGAAGCTTCTGCTTGCGGACGAGCCTACCGGCAATCTGGACAGCGAAAACTCCCAGATTGTGCTGAACATGATGCGAATCTTGAACCGGGACTTTCGTCAGACGATCGTGATGATCACCCACAATCCCGAGGCGGCTTCCGTTGCCGATCGGATTGTTCGAATGCGTGACGGGCGGATCGTTTCTGATTGATTCCTCTCGTATTTGCCGATACTTTGCTCACGTTGCACGTGTATGGCGCCAAGCACCGAGTTCCGCAAACCAACCCTCTCGCACCCCGGGAACCGGGAAACAACTCAGACGAATCCCGTGTTCTGGCCGAAGGTCGCGCTGATCATGAAGCGGGCGATTTTCTGGTCGTACGAGCGAGGAAGCTGGCAGTACGACATCATCGTTCTGGTGATCCTGGCTTTCATCTTCCTCACCCCGGCCCGTTGGTTCCATGATCGCCCTCATCTCCAGTTGAGTGACTTGCGGCATGTTCAGGGTATCGTCGAAGTAAGTCACACCGGCCAGATGTGGGTCTATCAACTGGATGCCCGGCTTGTCGATTCCCTCGGGCAGGTTCCGCCTCGTGAGGCTGTTCACCAATTACTCCTACAGCGCGTTAAGCCCCCTTTTGCCATAAAATCCATTAATCCGATACTCGGAACGGGGGATGTGATTCTCGGCTACACCGTAGAGGTAAAACGCTGACGAGGCATCCCTGACCCGCGAAGGAGAATCGTATTTTCAGGAACATATGGGCATTTTAAAACATGGGTTCAGGCCGAGGGGAGTTGACCTGATCGTGGCCGTTTTTCTGCTGGGGGCGGCGGCCCTGCCGGGCTTGGCAGCGGTCAAAAAGGAGCGTTTGGATCTCGCTCAGATTTTTACTCGCATGAACGAGAGTGCCAAACACCTCAAAACACTCTCCGCAGACCTTGCCTACACCAAAGTGACCGTCCTGGTCAATGATCGGTCGACAGAATCGGGGAAATTGTATTTTCGAAATGCCAAGTCTCCAGATATCTTGATCGACTTTAAAGACCCGGCGCCTAAGGTCATTCTTTTTAAGAAGGACAAGGCAGAGATCTATCAACCTAAGATCAACCAGATCCAGGAATTTGATCTCAGCAAGCAATCCTCCCTGGTGCAACAGTTTCTGTTGCTGGGATTTGGGACCAGCTCCAAAGAGATGGAAAAAGTATATGAAGTGAAGTACGCGACAGAGGAACAACTGGGCGGGGACACAACGGCACTTCTGGAACTGACTCCCCGAAAAGAGAGTGTAGCGGCCCAGCTCTCGAAAATACAGCTCTGGATCAGCGAAGAGTCCTGGCTACCCGTGCAACAGAAGTTCTTTGAAGCGGGTGGCGATTACTCGATAGCCCGCTACAACTCCATCAGGGTCAATCGCAACCTGCCTTCATCTCTTTTTAAAATCCATGCCGCAAAGGGTGCAAAGCGCGTCAAGATGTAACGGCCTGCCACGGAAAGTCTCCCGACCGGACGGGCAAACCGTTATTTCCATGCAGGTTCGTCTTCACCAATTCAGGGCTGAATTTTACGTTTCGACCGGCGCTTTCCGCTTTTGACGGCGAAATAGTTGCAAATTGGCACACCCTTGGCGTATATCTTTAATTTAACTGGGGTTAATAGGACGCTTAGGGATTAGGGGACCCCAGGATGCGTGCTCGGCAGGGTCGGCCGGGAGCCCCGCAACCCGTGTTGGCAGCGTTTCCGGGCAGCAGACCGAACTTTGATCAATATGAGCAGAATTGTTCTGAGGCGAAAAGCACGATTTATTCATACGCGGTTGCGCGAACTGCGCATGATCTCCAAAGCTCTGCTCTCCTCACGCCATCCTGTCCTTGCGCACATTATTCCCATCCGCCGATGCAATCTCTCCTGTACTTATTGCAATGAGTACGATAACTTTTCCAAACCGCTGCCTCTTGAAACAGTGTTCCGCTACCTTGACCGGCTGGCGGAGTTAGGAACAAGCATCATCACCCTCAGCGGCGGCGAGCCGCTGCTGCATCCGCAGCTTGAAGAGATCATCCGGCATATTCGGGTCCGCGGCATGATTGCAGGCATGATCACGAACGGCTACCTTCTTACGCGGGCCCGCATCGAATCTTTGAATGATGCAGGACTCGAACATCTTCAAATCAGCATCGATAACGTCAAGCCCGACGATGTCTCAAAGAAAAGCCTGAAGGTGCTCGACCAGAAGTTGCAACTCCTGGCGCAGCACGCGGTTTTTCAGGTCAATATCAATTCTGTTCTGGGCAGTGCCGTGCTCCATCCTGAAGACGCACTGGCCGTTGCCCGCCGCGCGCTCGAATTGGGCTTTACCTCGACCGTGGGCATCCTTCATGACCATGAGGGACAACTCCGTCCGCTCAATGCGCAGCAGCAGGAGATTTTCGGCGCTATCATGAGCTGGGGCAAGCGCTCGTACTCACGCTTTAACCGCTTTCAGGAATACGTTGCGCGCGGGAAGCCGCGCGAATGGCGTTGCCGGGCCGGCAGCCGCTACCTCTATGTCTGCGAGGACGGCCTGGTCCATTACTGCTCGCAACAGCGGGGTTATCCGGGCATCCCTTTGGAGAAGTATACCGCGCAGCACCTTCGCCACGAGTATGGCACCCTCAAGTCGTGCGCGCCGCGCTGCACCGTGACCTGCGTGCAACACATCGCCCTGCTCGACAACTGGCGCGGTCCTCAAACGCAGCCTGCTTTTGAGCAATCCCCGGCGCCCGTCACCGAACTGCAGCCAACCCTTCGGGACAATTAAGGCGCCGCCCGTCCGTGGATTGGCGGTCCAAGCCGGGTATTTATCCCGCCTTTATTTTCCACTCAATCTGTGCCAGAACACCGCCCAGCACCCGCGCATCGTGGTTGCTCAGGCCAAGGCCAAGGACCAGCCGGCGCAGCTTCAGAAGTTGTGCGGGCCTTCCCTTGGGCTTGAAATAGCCGGCGCGATCCAGAACGCGCGCGGCCCGGTCAATCAAGTGGTCAAGCGACTGCACCTGGGCCGGCGGCGAAGAGTGCACGCGTCCCGTGGCTGCGGAGCGGGGGAACTCTGCGGCACGTGCCAGCTCATAGCAGCAAACCGCCACCGCTTGTCCGAGGTTCATCGAGGGGCAACCCTCGGTTGTGGGAATTCGCACGACAAGGCGGCAATAGCTCAGATGGTCGTTCAATAAGCCCGTCTTTTCAGGACCAAACAGCACGGCCGCGTGTGTCCGGGGTGGGAGCTTCCGTGGCGCTGATGTCAGTTCGGTGAGGGGAACCGGACCTCGATCGAGGTTCCTTCGTGATCCGGTTGTCGTACCAACCACGAAAGAGCAATCGCCAATCGCTTCCGGAAGATGGTCTGTCATGCGCGCGGCTTTGAGGACGGCGCCGGCGCCAACCGCCGAGCGCGCTTCCCGCCAGACAGGGTCAAACGGCGCCACCACGACCAGATCGTCAAAACCGAAGTTGGCCATCGCCCGGGCCGCGGCGCCGATGTTGAGGGGATTGCGCGGCCGTACCAGCACGATTCGCCAGCTCACTCCAGATATTTTCATGGACAAGATTCTATCAGCAGCGCGGCCCATCCCAACGGGCCAACCTATTTTTTGGGCGCAGGGCTGGAAGCAGGAGGAGGCCCGTTCGATGGCGGAATCGGTTTGTTGGAATCAATCGACTGAACGGCCTTGATGACTGAAGTTGACCGGAACTGCCTGTAATCCGTGTAGCGGATGACCTCTCGGATGTGGACAGGGCCCTGAGGGAAATACAGGGTATCATCGGCCAGCGTAAAAGTGGGAAACCAGAACTTTCCGTCGATCTGCTGCCGCCAGGTCTTGAACCGTGGGAAAAGGTTCTCTCCGTGCCGGTTGGTTATTTCCGGGACCTGCCGGCCTTCGGTTTTGACAATCTGCAGATCGCGGTCATCGACCCAGATGACGCCCTGGAAGTACTGGTGATGCTTCTTGATTTCTTTTGGCCGGACTGAGAAAACATAGGCCGTAATGTAATCCACCTTCACGTGGCCGAGGTATTTGATATCGTACTCGGGAAGGTCATCGATGGTGAGCACAAACGGCTGAATACTGCGCATGGCGTCCAGGTCCTGCTCGGTGATCATCACTTCCTTGAGCGAGCCTGGAGGCGCATAGGTAACCTTTTCGATGCGCTTGCCCTGATTGTCAAAAAGAATGTCCCAATCCTGCTCCCAGAAACCATTGACCTTGTTATCCGCATCCAGCGTTTCGACTTTGTTGATTTGATGATAGGTGTAATTGTCCCGTGCCTCTTTGAAAACCTTCTCTTTGGTCGCAAAGGCCTGGATAATCTTCTGTATCTCCGCGGGACTCGGATTGCTCAAGTCGGCAGCGGCCACCGTTTTTGCCGGCTTCGATCCTGAAGACAAGGCTGGCGGCCCATCATTGTCCGACGCATGAACGGAACCGCTGGCAAGGCCGGACATCACCTGGCTGACCTTCTGATTGACCGCAGCAGACCCCGAATTCCCGGCCTGAGAGGTGGCGGCAGGCGGATGGGATATGTTGGAGACTTGCGGCGCAGCTCCGGGCAGTTCCGCGCTTACGCCCGAATCGGAGCTTGACGCGCCGTTGGAGGCCGCAGTCGCGGGATGGGGAAGCTGTGCCTGTGACGCACTCTGACGATTGCTCCTGATAATAGAGTCAATCAGCGGCTGAGAAGCCCCCGCCTTATGGAACTGCTGAATGAGGTCCGGGGTCAACTGGAAGTCCACGCCCCTTTCCTCCACCATCGCAATCATCTTCGACTGGGAAGCCCCTCCAATCAGAAGAAGCGTAATGTCGTCTTTGCTCAGGGGCTGCGCCCCCCATAACGGCAGCACCAGGATGCCAACCAGCATCAATAGGACCCCTGCCGATTTGAGAGAAAATTTTCCCCGCCGGGCTTCCTTGTCGAACATGCCGCACACCAATCCCGAGACGATTCCCTTCTGTCTTCTAATGTAGAGGACGATTACAGGCAAAAAGTTGCTCAAACACGCCTTCGAATCTGGGTCCGGCCACCCTCCACACTCCTGGAGACACTTTCCCTTTTTCTGGCTTGCCCCAGTCTGTCCTTCCAAGTCTTGCCCCTTCACCTGATTATACACGAGGCGCTGTTCCCTTGACCCGGACGCCACGGTTGGGTAGTGGCGCAGTTTGAAATTTCAGGCCATTGACTCGCGGTGTCAGCCTGTCATAATGGAGGCATGGCAAAGAAACCTCCAAAGAAGCCACCAAAGCGCCAGCCAAAAGGGAACTTCAACCAGTCCGCGTTCCGTGCTGTGCAAGAGATGGTACGCGTTTCAGTCTCTAAATAGTGAATCGGATATAAACAGCGCTTGCAAAATTTAGCTGGGTGGTTAAGACTGTCTCTGGAGGTCCCGGGCTACGGCTACTTACCGATGCGGATCAAGAGGGGCCAGCCTCTTTTTCCGTGGTCTTTCGCGTATACCCGGTTGCCGTTCTTGTCCGTGTACCAAGCCCTGAATATCAGCCGGTACCCGGGCGGAGCATGTTTCTTCGGGCGAAACTTGCGGCCTGACGCAGACTCGCGCACCCCCAGTGGGTTAACCTTCGTGCCTGACAACGACGCTCGCAACGCTGTGTCCAGGTTCCCCGCTCGAAGTATATCACGAGGAGGTTCGTAAACATGGGCGATCGCGAGCGACAATCAGAAGTGACGTTTGCTGTCACCCTCGGTGGCGACCAGCTATTCGTTCGCACGATTACCGAAACTCTCAGGGACATCGAACGCTTGCTGGCGGACATTGAAATCCGCGTCAGAGACATCGGTGAGTCGTCAATTCAGTGGCGCTGGGGGGCGAACTCCGAGCTTGCTGTTGTGGCATCGGTAAACGGTGTCAGTAAGGAGCAGCTTGAAAGGATCGTCGATGACGCCCAATCTGGATTTGAAGGCGCGCGACAAGCCTTTAGGCGTCACGCCCGACCCCAATGGCCGGAGAGCTTCGGTCCCAAAGCAATCAAAAGCGCCAACAATATCTTGAAGCGGCTTGATCATCTTCAGTCAATTACGGTTCATGCCGAGAACAGGGAGCCGCTGGTGATCGAGGCAGCAGAGATCAGCGAGACGGTGATGGCTCGGAAGCCGCTGAAATCGCGCCAAAGGCTTCGCTCCTCGGTCGAAGGGCGACTCGAATTGATTTCGCATCGCGGCAGGCTTCGCGCTTCGATCAAAGAATATGGCACCACGACGGATGTGCAGTGTATGTTTCCAGATGGGATGCTCGAACAAATCAAGCACTTGTTCGACCGGCGCGTCATCGCCGAGGGACTGGTCAGTTATCGCGAAAATGGCACCCCCATTTCCATAACAGACGTAACAAATCTGTCCGAAAGGAAGTCTGGCCGACCTCTTGAGGACTTCATAGGTGCAGCGCCAGACCTCACCGGCGGTCTTTCGACCGACGACTTCATGTCCAAAATGCGTGGTTATGACAAAGACTGAGCCGGTTCGTCAATACTGGGACTCGTGCATGTTCATCTCGTTCCTTACAGGCAAAGACGAGAGAAGGATGGATGTTATCCGTGCCCTTTTGCAGCGCGAGCAAAGAGGACTGATTCAGATTGTGATTTCGACATTCGTCACCGTGGAGGTTCGCCCAGATGAAGGCAATCCACTAGACCAAGGTCAGCTCGCGATGATTGCGGAGTTATTTGAGTCTGACCGCTTGGACTATCGCCCGCTAACTCCCCATATCGCCAAAATCGCTCAGAAGATCGGAATGGACTTTCCAACGCTGACGCCTCCAGATTGCGTGCATATCGCCACTGCCATCGAATCTGGAGCGAGCGTTCTTTTTACCTTTGACGGCTCAGGAGCCAAGCGCAGAAGGCCGTCCGAGATGATTATAAATAGCGGAAAGATAGGAAATCCGACGCTTAAAATCTGCGAGCCGTTCATTGACCACGGACCCCTGTTTACATCGCTTGGCAACCAAGATGCCAAACCTCCCGAATCCACAGACCACTAATTTTCAAACTGCACCACTACCCGTGGTTTGGATGGGCGGCGCCGGGCTGCAGGGTGGCAGCGATTCCCCGGCAGGCCAGGTCCACGGATTCAGCGCCGCGAGGGCCAGGAACGGCGCAGATATAGGAACCCTGTGCGCCCTTCGCCCTGGAAACATGCAAGAACAGCCTGCGATGTCCCCTGGAATGACATGCCAGGCGCACACCTTCCCATCATCCAGTCCCTGGGACCTCGAGCCTCAGCCTTACAACCAGAAGTTCGCAATTATTTCAGCGCGACCCAGTTCCGGCCCAGGTAGAGCCGGGCTCCCCCACCTCCATTGACGACGACTTGCAAGGGCCGTGGACCCTTAATCTTTGCATCCCACGCTGCCGGGCATTCGGCAACCTTCCGTCCGCCCTGGTTATAGAGGATAAATTTCGCAGCCCGCCCTTCTGCGGCGCCCGGCGGTTTTGCAAGTCCGAACCCATAGCTGCCGACGGCAAGCTGATGGCCGCAGACAGCCAGGCTTCCTTCCGCAATCAACATGCCAAGGTATTTCTCCCGCACTTGTGAACTGTAACCACTCGTATCAAGCAGTCCTGCAACCACGCGCGCTCCGGAGGGCGTCAGGGCAAGGACCGAATTGCGCTTCTCGGTTGGGATTGCGTTCTCTTCGAGCACAAAGTCTTTCGGGACCACCTTATTAAAGGCCTCTCCTGTTTCCACCTTGAAAACACCCTGAGCGCTGGCCGGGTTTGCAACCATGACGCTCAGCAGCAGAGACGCAGCTACGATTAGATAGGTTTTCATGTTTCCTCCACGGTTCTTTTTCCCCGCTCAACCAGCAGGGTCCTTATGACCTGACTTCTGTGCCAGGCAGATATTGATTCTCTCACGGATTTCGCGGCGCGGCCTCCCGCCTGCGGTCGAATCCATGCTTTGCCGCCCGTGGCAGCCACCCGGCTTCCAAAAAGTCCGCCGTTTGCCTGACGATCCAATAGCCACTCATTCTGCCGTTCCGCCGGGCAAACCCACCGCAGGAGACTGTTGGAACAATTCCTCCTCAATTCCTCCTCATTTGCTTGCCTGGAACGTCAAATATGCTACACTACCGAGTCACGAGGGCAAAGAGGTTCCGTTCGGGCCGAATTCGGACGGGGGATTCGGAAAGCAGCCATGCGGCTCCTCGCGGCGGGCTCCGTCATCTGCTCAAGAGCAGGAAACTTATCTGTCAGACCGAGGTGCTAAATGGTAAAACGCTTATTGTTCTGCTGTGCCATTCTTGGACTCATCGCGTTGCCCGGAAAGGCCCAGAGTAACGGCTGGAAGCAGCTTTTCAACGGCAAGAACCTTGACGGCTGGGAGCATGTAGGCCCGGGCGGCGACAAGGTCGTTAACGGGATGATTGAAACCTACGGCGGCATGGGACTGCTGTGGTACACCGGTCAGAAGTTCGGCAACTACCAGATCCGGGTTGTTTACAAAATGCGGGATAAGGACGATAATTCCGGGGTTTTTATCCGGATCCCCATCAAGCCTCGCGAGGCATGGATGCCCGTCTATTACGGTTACGAAGTGCAGATCGACAACGACCCTGGCAAGGAATCAAGGGAGTATCATTCCACCGGGTGCCTCTACTCGATCTCGAAAGCATTGGCCTACCCGGGCAAAGGATCGGGCCAGTGGAACACCATGGTCATCACTCTTGACGGTCCCCATACGCTTGTTTCCGTGAACGGCGTCAAAGTCACGGATTACACCGAAGGCCAGTCGGCGCCACCCCGCAAGTACAACTTTGAACCCTATCGCGGTCCGCGGCCCAACGAAGGCTATATCGGGCTTCAAAACCACAGCAATAACGACATCGTATTCTTTAAGGAAATTGCCGTGCGCCCGTTGAACTAAAACCCTGATTTCTGGAGGCCGAAATGAAGGATAAGTTCACGAGAAGAAATTTCTTGCAGTCTGCGGGGGCAGCAGCATCCATCGGAGTGGGGCTGGGATTGCCTTCTCAGGCGCAAGCCGCACCCCGAGGCTCCGGCCCCGGGAACGCAAAGTCCATGGCCAGAATGTTTCCAGGGTGCTGTGCGTATTCTTTCCGGAAATACTTGAAAAGCGGCCAGATGACGATGCCGGATTTCATCCGCGAGATCGTCAAGATGCGCTCGGTGGGAGCGGACATGACGGTTTACTGGTTCAAGTCCACGGAGCCCGCGTACCTTGAGGGCCTTCGGCACCTGGCTTTTGATAACGGAGTGCCGTTTTCGGGCGCGGCATGTGGATCCAGCATGGTCCAGGCCGATGCCGCAAAGCGACGCCAGGTCCTGGCTGATATCAAAAAGTGGGTGGACGTTACAGACCGCCTGGGCGCATCACACCTGCGTGTTTTTGGAGGCGAGCTTCCATCCGGCGCAACCGTGAAGCAGGGGACCGATTGGGTGGTTGAAACCATGAAGCCTGCCTGCGACTATGCGGGCAAAAAAAGCATCACGCTCGGTATCGAAGACCATGGCGGCGTCACGCAACGCGCCGGCGTTTGTCTGGAAATTATGCATCGGGTGGATTCTCCTTACGCCGGGATCAACCTCGATATCACGCATTTTATCCCAACGGCCACGGAGAGCGCCTACGCTCAAATCAAATCCTGTATTCCCTATGCCACCCACACTCACATTCGCGACCACTTCGATGACGGCACCCCTGTTGACATGGATCGCGTTTGGCAAATGTTTCGCGACGGCGGCTACAAGGGCTTTATGTCCGCCGAGTACGAGGGGAAAGAAGGTCCCATGACCGGCATCCCCAAGCTGATGGACAAGATCGAGGCGCTGTGCCGGAAATATTCCACGGTGTCCGCGTAGCTTTGCTCGCTCACGGCTGGCGCTATTCGGCAAAGAGCGTCTGCGTCGCAGGGTGCTGCAGGCCTGGCCAATCAGGCAAGGTCCCTGCTTGC
>Ga0307374_10006643_pt1 | contig 18101 bp, 18 predicted proteins | sample OX3MG_FD_202532 | JGI IMG/M metagenome (GOLD analysis project Ga0307374, IMG submission 202532) | Soil microbial communities from Risofladan, Vaasa, Finland - OX-3 | ecosystem: Environmental > Terrestrial > Soil > Coastal area > Acid sulfate soil | place: Finland: Risofladan, Vaasa | collected...
CTGGAAATCATTGTTAATTGCTGATACAAACCAGGATAAATCACGGTCAGCGCATATTTTTATATTAAACTAAACTGCCTAACCCCATGTTCATCCGTTTCCATAAATATCAGGGGGCAGGAAATGATTTCATTTTGCTGGATAACCGGGATGGCCATTATTCCCTTTCCCCCTCCGGGATAAAGTCTCTTTGCGATCGCAGGTTTGGAATCGGAGCAGATGGGTTGCTCCTGCTGGGTACCTGCAACGGATATGATTTCAGTATGGAGTATTTTAATGCAGATGGAAAGCTTGCCGAAATGTGCGGGAATGGGGGAAGATGCCTGGTCGCCTTTGCCCAAAAACTGCAAATCATCCCCCGAAAGGCTTTCTTTCTGGCTGGTGATGGGGCACATGAGGCCAGGGTTCTGGAGGATGGCCGCATCGATCTCCACATGCGGGATGTATCCGGAATCAAATCCTATCATGGGGCGGTCATCCTCAATACCGGGGTCCCGCACTATGTGCAGTTTGTAGATGACCTGGAGCAGGTTGATGTGGTCTTGGAAGGCCGACGGATCAGGTACAGCGAAGAGTTTGCCGCGGAAGGCATTAATGTGGATTTCCTTTCCGGGGGATTGGAAGGCCTGCATATCCGCACCTATGAACGGGGAGTCGAAGCAGAGACCCTGGCCTGCGGGACGGGAGTGACGGCTGCTGCCTTAGCGGCGGGAGGACCTGAGCATCGGACCTATATCATCCCGGTCCATGCCCGGGGCGGAGACCTGGAAGTGAAATACGATAAAACCGGAGACCAGGAGTTCCGGCAGATTTGGCTTTGCGGCCCGGCTACCTTTGTTTTCCAAGGAGAAATTAACCTGGATTAATGCCCATGCAACCTGTACTACCGCACCGGTTCAATGTCAGGGTCTATGGAATCCTGATCAACGCGGACCGGCAAATCCTCCTGAGCGATGAATATATCCGGGGCGGTTATTACACCAAATTCCCCGGTGGAGGACTGGAATTCGGGGAAGGCACCCGGGAATGCTTAACCCGGGAATGGCTCGAAGAAACCGGCCAGCAGATTAAAGCGGGGGAGCATGTCTATACCACGGATTTTTTTCAGCTTTCTGCTTTTGATGAACTATCCCAGATCATCTCCATATATTATCTGGTACAGCCCACGACTCCTTTTACCGCCAGGACCATTATCCAGCCTTTTGATTTCCGGGTCCCACGGGATGCGGTCCAGGTGGAAGCGCTGCGCTGGATGGACTGGAAAGACTTTAATGAGGATAAAGTGTCCCTCCCCATTGACAAAGTGGTTGCAGGGATGTTGAAACGCAGGCTTCCCGCATAATAATTATTGGGGATTCAGCGGCTAAACCACAGCAGCCAGTATACAGATTCAATAATCAGCAAACCCAGGTTGACCAGGGAAATCCATTTTGGGATCAACGGTAATGCTAACCTGCTGCTGGAAATCAGGAAAAGGGCAATCAGGGCAACCAGCAGATTGGCAGGGATCGCGGCAATAAAGCCCAGGATAAGGATGGTTTTGATCACCCCGTTATTCATCGGAATGGCTAAACCTGCATACCGCAGCGCCAATCCGGCCGCAAAACATCCATTGCACAGTAAGGCTACCCGGGAGAAGAACAATAACCAGCGCATAGGGGAAGGTTGACCTGGAATACCGCTGTTTATTCAGAATTGGATATTAAAGGTCCCCGTAACCGTCATGATTTGAGTACTATCGGTCACATCAGCCAGGATGCCCTGGAAAGTACCGGCGGCATGGATAGGACTGACCCTGGTCAGATTGATTGATCCCGAGCCTCCGTTACCCGGATCAGCCACAAATAAGGCGCCTTTCAGGTTATAGTTGATATCATTGAAATCCGCACCCGAAACAGTAAAGGTATCCGCCTGCAGGGTTTGCAGGGGAAAATCCATGATCAATGTGAACCCCGTGGGATCGGAGCTGGATAGAAATCCGCTTAATGCCAACACGGGTTCTCCGCCAATGGTGTCCAGCTTGCCTGAAATCATTTTGGCAGAGAAAGAGCTATTGCCATTGATATCCGCAGTCAGGATACTGGTAACCCTAAACCGGGAATTATTTTTTGTACAGCGGGAAAAAGCTCCGGTCAGCAATAAGGCAAAAAGATAAATGATCCATTTTTTCTTCTTCATCGGTTTCTTTTTCTTTGAATCCTGGATTTGCAGGAATTGATCCGGGCCTTAAACAGGGATAAATAATCCTAACGGATATTCATCCGAATGTAATATATGGAGCAAAAATAATATTTTTGTCCTTCTTTTACATTACGCCTTCAACTAAGGAATTCAATCATACGGATGAGTAAATCATGGCCTGGGCGATAATGCAAAATTAAAATCACCCAGACCTCGGTCTGATAAAATATTTTCATGGCAAAGCAGGATTATTATGATATCCTGGGAGTTCCCAGGAATGCTTCCCGGCAGATGATTGTTTCGGCTTACCGGAAATTAAGGCAACAACAGGATCGTAAACTGCTGTCCAAAGCTATTTTTGCACAGGTCACTGAAGCCTATTCGGTATTAAGCGACCCGGCCAAACGGAAAAATTACGATTCCAGCCTGGGAGCACCTGTCTTTTTTCCCGGGGAACAAGCCCAGCTTCCGTCCCGGGATTGGAAAAAAATCCTGCTTCCCCATATAGTGGCCATCCTGATCTTTATTGCGCTGGGGGTGATTTATTTCAGCCCGGTCCTTCAGGGGAAGGTGCTTAGCCAGGGCGATATGACCCAGGTCAGGGGCATGACCAAGGAGGCCAGGGATTATTTTGCCCAGACCGGCCATCATCCCCTGTGGAGCAACAGCATGTTCAGCGGGATGCCCACTTATGTGACCTATACCGGCCCCACTTCGGACCTGATGGTGTATGTGGAAAGAATAATCACCTTGTTCCTGCCTTCCCCGCTCAATATGTTGTTCCTGGCCATGCTGGGATTCTATGTACTGATGTGTGTACTGGATTTCCGGTATTGGATCCGGGTCTTTGGTGCAGTGGCCTTCGGACTGTCGTCATTCAATATTATCCTGATCGGTGCCGGACATGTGACCGAGATCATGACCCTGGCTTATGTAGCTCCTGTCCTGGCAGGGATCCTGGTCACCTACCGCGGAAAATTTATCCTGGGGGGGGCGATTACCCTGATTTCTGCTGGGCTCATGGTATACAGCAACCACCTGCAGATCATGTACTATACCCTGATCATCATTGCCTGCCTGGTGGTAGCTGCAGCCATCCGGAGTTACCGGGAGGGAAAGATTCCCCAATTTTTCAAGGCTTCGGCAGTCCTGGCAGTCGTGGCTATCCTGGCCATCCTCCCTTCTTCAGACAACCTGCTGGTCACCAAGCAATTTGTCCGGTATTCCACCCGGGGTAGCCGCTCGGAGATCACCCTGCAAAATCAGTATAATACTTCGGTAGCCAACGGGGGCCTGGACATCAATTATGCCTATGCCTGGAGCATGGGTAAGATGGAAAGCTTTTCTGTCCTGGTTCCGGATATCGTTGGCGGACCAGCATCCAGTGCAGATTTCGCCAATTCATCTGAACTGTACAAAACCCTGGTTGCTGCTGGTCAGCAACCTGAACAGGCCGGCAATCTGTCTGCCAATATCGGATCATCATTTGACTACTGGGGGCCGCAACCGGGTACCACCCCGGTATATTTCGGGGCAGTCATCTGTTTTTTATTCATATTATCTTTTTTCCTGGTCAGGAGCTGGCACAGGTGGTGGCTCCTGGCCGCCACGGGAATTGGTTTCCTGCTCAGCTGGGGAAAAAACTTTCCAGTGCTGAATGACTTTTTATTTTACCACCTGCCGTATTATAATAAGTTCAGGGCTCCATCCATGGCGCTGATCATTCCCCAGTTGACCTTTGTCATCCTGGCTTGCTGGGCCCTCCAGGAAATTTTAATATCCGTAGAAAAAAAACAGCTGCCCTGGAAAGCCGTGCGAAAGGCTTTGCTGGTCACCGGCACTTTGTTGCTGGTGATCCTCAGCGGGGTTATGGGAGATTTCAGCAGCCCCAGGGATCCCCAGCTGGAAAGTATGCTGGGTGGCAATACGCCGGTGGTGCAGCAGATCATGCATGCCCTGCGTACGGACCGGACCACCCTGCTGCATGCCGATGGGCTGAGGTCTATTCTCCTGGTCCTACTGGCCACGCTGCTGCTTTGGGCATTCATTAAAAACAAGGTCGGTGGCAAGGTATTCGCAGGCCTTATTTCCCTATTACTGCTGATTGACCTGATCCAGGTTGACAAGCGGTATCTGAACAATGATCAGTTCCTGGACTCCGACCAGCAGGCCGGGGTCTTTCAGCCTTCCCAGGCAGATCAGCTCATTGATCAGGATCCCGATCCTGATTACCGGGTGCTCAATCTCAGCCTGGGGGCAACTGGTATTTTCAACGATGCCCTGACCTCCTATTTTCATAAATCGGTTGGGGGGTACAGCCCGGCCAAACTCTGGCGTTATCAGGACCTGATCGATTTTCAGCTCGAGCCCGCTATCCAGCATATGCTGACCATCCTGCAGGGTCCCGGAGCCAAGGATTCTTCCACCATCGGCCTGTTCAGCTCATCACCGGTCCTGAATTTGCTGAACACGAAATACTTCATCATCAATCCAGCTGCCGCACCGGTACCCAACCCTGCTGCCTGCGGGAATGCCTGGTTCGTAAAAGGCATCCACTGGGCTGCGGATGCCAACAGTGAAATCCTGTCCCTGACCGATTTCAACCCCCTGGATTCGGCAATCATCGACAGGCGTTTTGCCCCTGAGCTGCAGGGATTGGAACCCGCAAAGGATTCCGGTTCCTATATCCATTTGACCCGGTACAGCCTGAATGATCTTTATTATGCTTCGGACAACTCCCAGGCGGGATTCGGGGTCTTTTCAGAAATTTATTATCCGGCTGGCTGGAAAGCCTATATTGACGGCCAGCCCTCGGCGATCTTCCGGGTGGACTATGCCCTGCGGGGCCTGCGCATTCCTGCGGGGAAACATCAGGTCGTTTTTCATTTCCATCCTGACGTGTATTTCCTGGGTCAGCGGATCTCTTTTTTCTCCTCCCTGCTGCTTATCCTGTTATTTGCGTGGGGAATATTTTTCAGCATCCGGGAATCAGGGAAAGTTCAAGGGGCAGGGAAGGACCAGCCGGCCACCGGCCTACCGGGGTCCGCATAATCAATACCTGGGGCCGGTCAGCCAACGCAGTACGATCCCTGCATGGTTAATCAGGTTGGGGATGATCCCGTAATGACGGGCCAGGATGATATATCGCTCTTTCCAGGCTAAGCGCTGATTTTTTTTGGACATGCCCCCTTCGGTGAACCGGCTGATCACCAGCTGGGTGTTGCAGGTCAGTTTGCAGGCTTTTAAGCAACGGATCATCCAGTCAATATCGGCGCAAACCTGGTATCTGGTATCAAAGGGTACAGCCAATATGCTTTTGATGATAAATGCCTGGTGCGACACACTCATCCCCATCTGAAGGCTTTTCCAGTCCAGCCGGGCAGGCAGCCGGTGCGGGGTCCGGACGGAACGCAGGCCCCTGGCCACTCCGGATTCATCTATAAAAATCGTTTCTCCATAATAGACATCCGCTCCAGTGCAGGATGAAAATATCTTTTCCAGGATAGTCGGTGTATCCAGCTGATCATCCGCATTCAGGAAAAGCAGGTAATCCCCATCGGCTGCGTTCATTCCCTTGTTCATGGCATCATAAAGTCCCTGGTCCGGCCCGGGGATCAGTTTGGTTACCGTAGCCCCGTGCCTGCCAATGATTTCCAGGGTATGATCCGTGGAACCTCCATCGACAAGGATATACTGGATATGCGGATAAGTCTGTGCAGCCACGCTTTGAATGGTGTTTTCGATATGTTTTTCTGCATTATAACATACGGTAATGATGCTGATCAGGGGGCTGGAGAGGATCGTCATATCATGGGCGCATTAAGTCATTAAGTCATTAAGGCTTCAAGAGAAAGGTCATGATAGGCCTGGGCAGTCCGGCGGATATCAAAGCGGGTAACCGCCGTTTCCCTGGCGGACCTGGAAAAACTTTCCCGGAGTGCTGCATCGCCTGCCAGATTCAGGGTGCATTGTACAAAGGATTGCCGGTCTGAAGGAGGGATCAGGTGACCGCTGATTTTGTCCCTGATGATCTCCCGGCAACCGCCTACATCGTAGCTGATACCGGGCACCCCGCAGGCTGAGGCTTCGATCAGGCTGAATGGTAATGTATCGGCCCGGGTCGGGTATAGGAAAATATCCGTGGCCTGGTAACACTGGATCATCCGGGCTTCCTGATCGAGGTAACCGGTATTGGTATGGGTCATTTGTTTCAGATCCAGCGGTAGCCGGTCTTTTCCGATCATCAGGGCATGTAGCTGCTGATTACCGCACTGGTTGTCCAGGTCCCGGAGGATTTCCAGGAGATCAAGGCCGCCTTTATAAGGGCTGCTCAATAGCTTTTCGGCTGAAAAAGTAAGGACGGTCCGGGCTGGATCGATGCCCAGTTTTTTTTTGGCCAGGGCCCGGTCCGCGGGACAGAACCGGACCAGGTCAACTCCATTGGGGATATACTCGATCCGCTTTCCCTCCAGTACCGGGCTCTGGCAGGCCATATCCTGCAGCCAGCGGGAAGGGCAGACCAGGATGAGCCGGCTGCGGGCATAAATATTTTTTTTTCGCCTGATCAACGCCTTTCCCCGGTTAAGGCCGGTTTGCGGGAAACTCCGGTGCTCATCCGGTCCAGCCTGCATTTTCTTCCAGCTTTCCTCCCCGAAAGTATGTGCGGCATTTGCTGTAAAGGCCCACATATCGTGGAGGGTCCAGATCACCGGAGCGATTTCGCTTAGTTCCCGGACGAGACGGGTATCAAAATACCCCCCATGAATATTGTGGAGGCAGATGATATCAGGCCGGAATTGTTTCACCTCCATCCTGATCCGGGGAGTGGACAGGGGGAAATAATAATACTGTAAGCCCAACCAGGAAGTTAACCTGTTCAGTCCCCGTTCCAGATTATTCTGCCAGCCCTTTTTCCGGCTGACCCTGACCTGGGGATCCCGGGATTTCCGGATGCCGACCAGGAACAGGTTTTCTGTTCCAAACTGGCTGATCAGGGCCTCGCTGATCCGCCTGGCAGCGATGGCCGCCCCACCGGTAATATCATATTTATTGATGAAAAGGATTTTCAATGGATGGGGTTATTGATGGAAAAATTCGCTTATGGCTGATGAAAATTCCTTATTGTCCCAGTTCCTCACCAGCTGCCTGGGCAGGGTGAACCGGTTGGACCAGGTATGTACCTGTCCGGGATAATTGGCCGTAACCAGGTCAAATCCCAGTTCCCTGCAGGCCCGGACGCTGTCCCGGTTATAACAACGTTTGTTCCCCAGCAGTTTCCTGGATCCAAAGGGATAGGAAAAATGCCTGACGGGGCTCCCAATAAGGGTTTCCAGGATTTTCCTGGACTGGCTGATCTCCTGGTATTGCTTTTCATATGGGAGCATGCCCAGGGCAGGATGACGATGGGTATGGCAACCGATGACGGCCGAAGGATTGCTGGCTAACTCCCTGATTTCAGTTGGATTCATCATCCGGTTCATTGGCCTGCCCTGCTCCCCGCAGGAGGACCAGCGGACCAGGGCAGCCAGGGTTGCCTCGATGAGTTCAGGGGAACAATATCGCAACAGCTCCAGGAGTTCCCGGTACACTTTCCGCCGATCGCCATCTCCATGAATTGAACGGGATAAGGGATGCTTTCCGATGTCTATATTGAGTTGTGGCGGCAAAACAGCAGTGGCCAGGAGCACCCGTTCCAGTTCATCCCACCAAAGTTCCCGGTCAGATCCGATCCGGGAGGTGGTTATATAGAAAAGGGCCTGGGCCCCCAGCGAAGAGAGCACGGGCAGGGCCGATAGGAAATTATCCGCATAGCCGTCATCGAAAGTGATCAGTAATGATTTAGGAGGAAAGCGTTTTTTACGCATTACCAAGGAACTGAATTCTTCGACCATACAAAGATGATAATGGCTCTTCAGGAAGCTGACCTGGTCGTAAAAATGATCCGGACTGACGGCCAGCTGCTGGGGGTCATGCTCCCTAAGGATCACCCGGTGATACAGCAGGATCACAGCCCCGGGCTGAACCAGGTCCGCAATCCGGTTCCAGCCCTGGAAATAGAGATGGGAAAAGCCTCGCATTATGGAGGTATTGTCAGCATTTATGGGCAAAAATATGCAATTGCAGATCGATCTGTCCCGGGGATATTTCCGGGAAAGGGGGATGATGGATTTCCTGATTGACGGAAGAAACAAAGTACCGGAAACCTTGCTCGGTCAGCAGGTGGAGTACATTCCCCAGTTGCTGTGGCTCCCCCGCCCGGGAATGATATTCGACATAGAGATGACGAACCCGCTGCAGCCGCTCACCGCAATCGGCCAGCACGACAGATTCCGCTCCTTCGATATCCATTTTCAATAAGTCAATCCGGGGCTGGCCCTCCAGGATCTCCGCCAGCCTGATGCTGGGAACCCTGATCCCGGAATTGCCGGACAGGTCCCTGATATGCCCGCCATCTGCGCCATCCGCCATAAACTCAAGGCCCTGGTTATGGATCCAGACTGCCTTGGGGATGACTTCAATATCCTTAAAACCGTTCAGCTGAAGGTTATGGCTTAGCATTTTTGCGATCCTGGGGTCGGCTTCCAGGGCGATGATCCGGGCACCGGGAAAAGCTCTTTTGAAATACAGGCAGGCTAGTCCAATATTGGCCCCGCAATCCAGGATGACCGGATCGGAAGTATTACAGGGAAAATGGTATTCCTGCCGGTAAAAAATATCCTTGAACTGGTAAACTAAGGAAGCTCCGTCTGTAACTTCCAACTGAAAGCCCATGAAACGGACCCTGAAGGGGGATTCAGCCCTTTTCGCATAATACCTGCTGTTCAGGTAGATCCATTCCCGGTAAACCGGATTGAATAATTTTTGACTCAGGGAATCCAGGGAATTGGAGATTAATCCCATATTTGAACAGCCCGGGGATTTGGTGAATAATAGCGCCAAAGATAGACAAAATGAAGGGACGGAATGAGGCTGATCAGGCCCCTGCACAGGGATATTGGGAATCAGGAAACCGGTTGAAATCATTCCGTTACCCCATATCATGGCAAATTGGCCAGCCATTTTTCCTTCAGAAAATTTGCCATGGCGGTGCTGAAGCCATTTGCGGAGTGTTTTTTGGGTAACCGTTTTCATGGGATAGGTTGGCCGATTTCCCGGATTTCACGCAGCGGAAACCATGTCGGGAATCCGGCAGCAGGTCATCCGATGCTGGTATGAACCCCGGTCTTGCTCCTTCCCGAAAGACTGCTACCCATACAGTCCCCTTTGCCGGAGGTGCAATTACCTCCGCATGTTCGTGCAGCCATGATTTGGGTCATCCAGCATATCCGGATTCCTGGCAAAGATGAGTTTCCAAATCTGTGAAATATTAACCCTGGATGATGAATTATCCCCAGGGATTAAACTTGGGCTTTCCGGATTGTTCTGATTATTTTTGTGCACTTTATCTGGGGATACCATGGAAATGAAAGGGAAAAAAGTGCTGGTCACCGGTGCTGACGGATTCATCGGAAGCCACCTGGTGGAACGATTGCTGATGGAAGGAGCCCTGGTCAGGGCCTTTGTGTGGTATAACTCCTTTAACTCCTGGGGCTGGCTGGATACCCTATCCCCCCTGCAGCTTGGCCAGTTGGAGATCATGGCCGGGGATATCCGGGATCCCGCCCTGGTCAGAAAAGCCATGACGGGGATGGACCTGGTATTTCATCTTGCTGCCCTAATCGGAATTCCCTATAGTTATCAGGCTCCGGACAGTTATCTGGATACCAATGTGAAAGGCACCCTTCATGTGCTTCAGTCCGGTCGGGAGCTTGGGACTTCCAGGATCCTGGTCACTTCCACTTCCGAAGTCTATGGCACGGCACAGTATACCCCCATTGATGAACAGCATCCGAAGCAACCCCAGTCCCCGTATGCGGCCACCAAGGTCGCTGCAGACGCCCTGGCGGATTCCTTTTACCTGAGTTTCGGGCTGCCGGTAACCATCGTAAGGCCCTTCAATACCTATGGCCCGCGTCAGTCTGCCCGGGCGGTCATTCCCACGATCATCAGCCAGCTGCTTGAAGGCAAGGAGGAAGTAAAACTGGGATCCCTGCACCCTACCCGGGATTTGCTGTTTGTGGAAGATACCGTAAAAGGGTTCATCGCCATCGCCAGTTCAGACCACACTACAGGAGAAAATATCAATTTGGCTTCCGGCCGGGAAATTACCATCGGCGAGCTGGCGGAAAAGATTATCCGGATCATCCGGCCGGGGGCAAAAGTCATTGGGGATCATACCCGGATCAGACCGGGAAACAGTGAAGTGGACCGGCTCCTGGGCCATCCCGGAAAAATGTCTCGGCTTACCGGATGGTGTCCGGGGGTCAGCCTGGAGGAAGGGCTGGCCGCAACGGTGGCCTGGTTCAGGGATAAAGAAAACCTGTCCCGATATAAAACCGATATTTTTAACGTATGATCCCCCTGTCATCCCCCAACCTGTCGGGTAATGAATGGCAGTATCTGAAGGATTGCCTGGACACCGGATGGGTATCTTCGGCCGGGTCCTATGTGGGCCGTTTTGAAAAGTCGGTAGCCTCCTTCTGCGGAGCTGCCCACGCCGTGGCCACTTCCAGCGGAACCACCGCGTTGCATATCAGCCTGCTGCTGGGGGGAGTATCTCCCGGAGATCTCGTCATCGTTCCTGACCTCACTTTTGTGGCACCGGTGAATGCAGTCCGCTATGTTCAGGCAGCACCTTTGCTGATGGATATTGATCCGCATACCTGGCAGATGGATCTTGGACTTTTGGAAGATTTCCTGCAAAATCAAACTTCGGTCAGGGATAACCATTGCTTTCACCGGGCAACCCAAACCCGGATAGCCGCCATATTACCGGTGCATATCCTGGGCAATTGCGGCGATATGGACCGGCTGATGAGGATTGCCGCTGCCCATTCCCTGGTGGTGATTGAAGATGCCTCGGAAGCCCTGGGGAGCCAGTTTGCGGGGAAACAGGCAGGGAACTTCGGGCTCCTGGGTTGCCTCAGCTTCAATGGCAACAAGATCATCACCACCGGCGGCGGAGGGATGATCATCACGGCCAATGAATCCTTGGCCAACCGGGCCAGGCACCTGACCACCCAGGCCAAGGCCAGTCCCGATGATTATTATCATGATGAGGTGGGGTATAATTACCGGATGGTCAATCTGCTTGCTGCTTTGGGAATGGCCCAGATGGAGCAACTGCCCGCATTCCTGGACCATAAAAAAAAGATCACTGTCATATATGATGAAGCCCTGGGGTCCTTACCCGGTTTCCGGAGACAGCAGATACCGGATAAGGGTTCACCCAATCACTGGCTTTATACCCTGTATGTGCCAAGGCTGCAGGAACTTCGGCAATTCCTGAAACTACAGGAAATTGAATGCAGGCCGCTCTGGGTGCCCATGCACCGGCTTCCCCCCTTCCGCCAATCCCTGTTTATTACCAGGGAGCATCAATCAGACGATTTGTATGCACATGCCATCAGCATTCCCTGTTCCACCCACCTGACAGAAGGGCAACAGCAGGAAGTGATCCGGGCCGTCAACCAGTTTTATCATGGGTGAATCGCTGAACATACTCTTTCTCGGCGGGGCCAAACGGGTCTCCATGGCGGAGAAGTTGGTGGAAGCCGGAAAGGCCATGGGACTTGAGGTACAGCTTTATTCCTATGAGCTGGACCCCTATGTACCCATCGCTTCCCTGGCTACGGTGATCATCGGCCTGAAATGGAATGACCCCGGGTTGATGGATGACCTGAAAAATCGGATTAGCCAGTATCATATTGGCATGGTTTTGCCATTTGTTGATCCGGCCATCCGGGTAGCAGCCTTACTGTCCGGGCTGACTCCGCAGGTATTCATTCCGGTCAGCCCGAAAACCACCTGTGACCTGATGTATGACAAAATACAGGCAGACCACTGGTTCACCGCCCAGGGTATTGCGGTGCCGCCCCATGAGGGAAGTTACCCCCGGATTGCCAAGCCCCGTTTTGGCTCCGCCAGTCAGGGAATAATTATATTGCACCATGAGGCGGACCTGGCCACGTTCAGGCGGGAGCATGCATCGGAGGAATACCTGATCCAGCAATACCTGAAAGCGGATGAATATTCCGTGGATGGGTATGTGGATCCGGATGGAAGGATCATCGCCCTGGTGCCCCGGAAAAGGCTGGAAGTGCATGGGGGGGAAGCTACCAAATCGATCACCGTCAGGGAGCCTGCGGTGCTCCGACTTTGCGGGAATATCCTGCAAACAGGGATATTCCGGGGACCCCTGACCCTGCAGTTCCTGAAGGAGCAGGATACCGGTAAGGTATTCATCATGGAGATCAATCCCAGGCTGGGAGGCGGTGTCCTGACTTCCATGGCTGCAGGGGCAGACATGGCGGCATACCTGGTGAATGATTTTTTACACCGGCCCAATGAACCCATGGACAACTGGAAGGAGCAGGTGATCATGACCCGGGCTTTCCGGGAATTCTATTTTTATGCAGATAATCATTGACCTGGACGGGACCATTTGCTCTGAGGAAAAACAATTCAGCCGAAGCCTGGCCCAGCCTATGGCCGGAGCTGCCGAGCAGCTGGACCGGCTCTACAAAGAAGGACATACCCTCATCATTTATTCGGCCCGGGGCTGGCAGGAATTCGAAATGACTGCCGACTGGCTGAAGCGGCACCAGATCCCCTATCATCAGCTGGTGATGGGCAAACCTACCGGGGATGTATGGATCGATGACCGGGCCATCCGGTTTGAAGGCTGGGAAAAAATCCCCGCTCAACTCAGTGGAATTAAAAAACCATAAAGGACCTCAGGAACCATGCAGCGGGTATTCATTATTGCAGAAGCGGGCGTGAACCATAATGGGCAAATGGATCTTGCCCGTCAGTTGATTGATACCGCAAAGATTGCCGGGGCGGATGCCGTAAAATTCCAGACTTTTATTGCCAGGGAGGGGATTTCCCGCTTTGCCCCCAAAGCCGATTACCAGCAGCAAAGCACGGGGAAATCGGAGAGTCAGCTGGACATGGTCAGTCAGCTGGAACTCTCCTTTGACCAGTTCCGGGAACTGAAAATCCATGCGGACCAACGGGGCATCATTTTTTTATCCACTCCCTTTGATCTGCCCAGCATTGATTTTCTCCGGGAACTGCAAATGCCGTACGGTAAGATCCCATCCGGGGAGATCATTAACCTGCCATACCTGATCCGGATGGCCCGCTCTTTCCCCCGGCTGATCATGTCTACCGGGATGGCTACGCTGGATGAGATCAGACAAGCCCTGGAAATCCTCCTGAGCCATGGGGCCCGCCGCGAAAACATCATCGTGCTTCACTGCAATACCGAATATCCTACCCCCTTTGAAGATGCTAACCTCAGGGCCCTGGTAACCATGGCCAGGGACCTGGAAGTAAGGACGGGGTATTCCGACCATACCCCCGGCATTGAAGCTGCCGTGGCAGCCGTTGCGCTCGGAGCCGTGGTGATCGAAAAACATTTTACCCTGGATAAGACATTACCAGGCCCGGATCACCAGGCTTCGCTGTCCCCCGGTGAACTGGAAAGTATGGTGAACGCCATCCGCCATATTGAACTGGCCATGGGCAGTGGCATCAAGGAGACCAGTCCGTCCGAAATGAAAAATAAAGCCATTGCCCGCAAAAGTATCGTGGCTGCCCAGGCGATTTTCCGGGGAGAGCGTTTCACGGAACAAAATATCACCGTCAAGCGACCGGGAATCGGCATTTCACCGATGAAATGGTTTGAGGTCCTGGGGATGGAGGCTAACCGGGATTTTGCAGCAGATGAATGCATTGAAATCTGATTGTCCATGAACACCAAGATAGCCGTGGTAACCGGTACCCGGGCAGAATATGGCCTGCTTCAACCGCTGATCAGCCTGATCCGGGATCATCCGCTGCTGGACCTTCAGCTGATTGTCACCGGATCACACCTGTCTGCCGCATTCGGGAAGACTTCCCGGCAGATCACCCAGGATGGTTTTCCAATAAAGGCCAGGGTGGACATTCAGGTGAAGGGGGAAAGCCCCCTGGATATCGCCGCTTCAGCCGGAATAGCCCTGAGCGGATTGTCCAGGGCTTTTGGGAGATTAAAGCCTGACTGGCTGATCCTTCTGGGGGACCGCTATGAAATACTCTGTGCGGCTGTCGCTGCGCACCTGGCTGCCATTCCCATTGCCCATATCAGCGGCGGGGAGCTGACGCAGGGAGCCACTGATGATGCGTTCCGACATGCGGTAACCAAACTCTCCTACCTGCATTTTACCGCCACCGAAACTTACCGGAACCGGGTGATCCAGCTCGGGGAAAGCCCATCCCGGGTATTTAATGTAGGTGCCCTGGGGATTGATAATATCCGCCGGCTAAAACCCAGTACCCGGGAAGAACTGGAAAAGGAACTGGAACTGGATCTGTCGGTTCCCAGCCTGCTGGTCACTTTTCATCCGGTCACCCTGGATAAAGTGCCTGCGGAAAAACAGTTCCGGGTTGTTTTGGATGCCCTGGAAACCCTGATGCCCATATCCATCATCCTGACTTATCCCAATGCCGATGCAGGCGGCCATGCCATCATCCGGATGGCCGACCGGTTTGCCTTCAGACATCCCGGGCAGGTCAGGGTCCTGCCTTCTCTGGGGCAGCAACGATACCTGTCCCTGCTGCACCAGGTCAGTGCCGTGGTCGGCAACTCGTCCAGCGGCATTGTCGAAGCGCCCTCCATACCGGTGCCTGCTGTAGATATCGGAAACCGCCAGCAAGGACGGATCGCTGCAGCCAGCGTGATTCATACCGGGCTGGATAAACAGGCCATCATCCGGGGAATCAACAAGGCCCTATCCGCAGATTTCGCTACTTTTATCCGGAAGGTAAAAAATCCATATAGCCGCTTGGATGCGGCAGGCCATATCCTGAAGACCTTATTGCGGTTCAGGGAATTGGAGGATATCCAAAAATCATTCTATGACAAGTGAAATGGTGCAGTGGATTCGATATACCATCCCGGAATCAGCCACGGTAAGGCAAGCCATGGAACAGCTTAACAGCCTGGGCCTGGTCAACGCCGTACTTTTCGCCACAGGGGAAAATCACCATTTGCTGGGTTCCGTCACTGACGGAGATATCCGCCGGGGTTTTTTACTGGGCGTTGCCATGGATGACCCGATATCCCGGGTCATCCATTTCCCCTGCCATTTTATCACCGGTGCCAACCCATCCGGTTCTGTGCTGGAATCATTCCGGGAAGCGCATATCCGTTTCATTCCCGTGATCAACGGGAGTCAGGAGTTGGTTTCCGTCCTGGACCTGGAACTGGGAGCCCCATTACCCCTGGATGTGATCCTGATGGCCGGTGGCCAGGGAAAAAGGCTGCTGCCCCTAACTGCAGACCTGCCCAAGCCCATGCTGAAGATCGGATCAAAGCCTATCCTGGAACATAATATTGACCGGTTGATCCGTTTCGGGATCACGGAAATCCACCTGAGTATCCATTACCGGGGAGACCAGATCCGCAACTATTTTGGGGATGGAAGTTCCAGGAACCTGCGCATTCGGTATATCGAGGAACCGGAACCCATGGGCACCATTGGCTCGGTAAGCCTGATTTCCGATCTGCATCAGCAACATATTTTGATTATGAATGCAGACCTTTTGACCACGATTGATTTTGCGGATTTTTACCAAACCTTCCTGGAAAATGGATCTGATATCTGTGTGGCTTCCTCCCTGTATAATATTGAGGTTCCCTATGCCATACTGGAAACCGATGGTCAGGACAAAGTGGTCTCCCTGGCGGAAAAACCTACTTATACCTATTATTCGAATGCGGGAATTTACCTGGTCAGAAAATCCCTGCTGGACCTGGTTCCGAAAGGCGGATATTTTGACATTACGGACCTGATGGAAAAAGCCCTGGAAACAGGGAGAACGATCACCCATTATCCGATCCTGGGGTACTGGCTGGATATTGGCAAAATGCAGGATTACCTGAAAGCGCAGGAAGACATCAAACACCTGAAACTCTGAGTATGGATACCTTGTTCATCATCACTGCCAGGGGGGGGTCCCGGGGTATTCCGGGAAAGAACATTAAAATGCTTGGAGAACAGCCCCTGCTGCATTACAGCATCAGCTTTGCCCGCCAGTTCACGGGAGATGAGCATATTTGTTTGTCCACGGATAACGAGCACATCATCCGCAGTGCCAAGAAGATCGGGCTAAAGGTACCCTTCATCCGGCCGGCATACCTGGCTACGGACCATGCGGGGAGCTATGCCGTCATCCGCCATGCCTTCCGGCATTACCAGGCCGCAGGCAGACATTATGATTGTGTCGTGCTGTTGCAGCCCACTTCTCCATTCCGGAAAAAAGAGCATTTGGAAGAGTCGTATGGGTTATTCGGGGAAAACACCGACATGGTGGTCTCGGTTTGCGAATCAGAAGCCAATCCTTACTTTAACCTGTATGAGGAAAACGACGGGGGTTGTCTGAAGATTTCGAAAGGGGATACTTCTTTTGCTACCCGGCAATCCGCTCCCCGGGTATACCGCTACAATGGATCATTATACCTGATCAAACCTGAAAGCCTGGTTAAATATGAAAATTTCGGGGAATTCAGAACCGTAAAAAAATATGTCATGGACCCTAAGTACAGCGTGGACCTGGATACCCCGGACCAATGGGAGTATGCGGAATTTCTCTGGAGGGGAAATTTTCGCTCCCTGATCACCCTGGCAGACTCCTGATATGCAAAAGGAACACCACTCTTCCCTCAGCGTCCCAGAAACTATTTTAATGGCCTTGGGTAATATGCGCAGATCAGGTTTCCGGCATAGGTTGGCTTACCGGAAGGCCCTGGCTGGAAAACGGATCATGATCCTGGGAAACGGCCCTTCCCTGAATGCGGATTACGAGAAATTCCACGATGTAGTGAATGAGGGGGATTGCATGTGTGTGAACCGCTTTGCCCATGCCCCATTGTTCACCCGGATCCGCCCCCGATATTATATCCTATGTGATCCTGCATTCTGCCTGCCGGAGGAACAAGTTGGATCAGGCCATTTACTGGACATGCGGCATCAGCTGTTCGCCGAGATCATTACAAAGCTCAGTTGGGAAATGACCCTGCTGCTTCCCTCCTATGCCCGTCACAATAAACCCGGAAGCCTTCCGGTTCATCCCCTGCTCCATATCCGGTATTTCAACAATGTCAAGCTGAATCACCGGCTGCCCGACTGGATCAAATTCCCCCTGCTCAGCGCTAATATGGCCTGCCCGAGCCTGAGAAATGTCCTGATCGGGGCGCTATACTGCAGCATCAACCTGGGATATGAACGGATCATACTGATGGGAGCGGATCATTCCTGGTTTGAACAAATTGGGGTAGATCAATCCAACCGGGTATATGTAAATGATCCCCATTTCAATGATCCGGAAAATGCGGGTAACCCGGAGAAAGTTTTTCTTTTCAGGGATACCGAAAAAAAAATTCCATACCGCATAGCGGATTTTTTCATGGATCAGGTCGTCGTTTTCCGAACTTATCTGGAACTTAGAGCCTATGCGGAAAAGATGGGCACTTCAGTACAGAATGCAGGAACCAAATCCTATATTGATGCTTTTGAAAGGATCGAGTTTATTCCACCTGCTTAACAGAACCGGATATGGGCATTGTCAGGAAGCAAAGCATTAAATCCACCATCATTACCTATGCGGGTTTTGTGATCGGGGCCCTCAACTATTACCTGCTGGCCCGCTTTTTCACCAAACAGGAAGTAGGCCTGACCCGCATCCTGTTCAATGTATGCAGCATACTGGCCGGACTTTGTGCCCTTGGTTCTATTCCCATGTTCACGCGTTTTTTCCCCTATTACCGGGATAAA
>Ga0307374_10006644_pt1 | contig 18099 bp, 16 predicted proteins | sample OX3MG_FD_202532 | JGI IMG/M metagenome (GOLD analysis project Ga0307374, IMG submission 202532) | Soil microbial communities from Risofladan, Vaasa, Finland - OX-3 | ecosystem: Environmental > Terrestrial > Soil > Coastal area > Acid sulfate soil | place: Finland: Risofladan, Vaasa | collected...
AAGGCGATTGAAGAGATGCGCGACCGTTTGGCAGTGTTCGTCCCAGTGGAGGGGCGCGCGGCGCAGAATGGCGACTCTGTTTCGATCAAGCTGATCGGAACGCCTGCGGGCGGCGGTGACCCGGTGCGAGCGGACAATATTATGGTGCACCTGGGATCAGAGGAAACGCTGGCGAGCTTCACGGAAAACCTGACCGGCGCCAATGTGGGCGAGACGAAGACAATTCAGACCGTCTATCCGGAAGATTATCCCGATCCGAAGCTGGCCGGCAAAACGTACGATTACACCGTGGAAGTGCTGGCCATCAAGGAAAAGAAGCTGCCCGAGCTAAATGACGAGTTCGCGAAAGAAGCTGCGGGAGAAAATTCCGGCGTCTCGACGCTGGAAGAGTTGCGGAAGAAACTCCGCGAGAACATGGAAGCGGCGAAAGAGCAGCAGCAGAAGTCGCAGGCGCAGGAGCGCATTCTCGACGAACTGGTGAAGCAGCACGACTTCCCCGTTCCCGAAGCTCTGGTAGAAAACCAGATGGACACGCGTTTGGACCGCGCCGTGCGTTCGCTGGCCGCCCAAGGCATCGATCCGCGGGCGGTGAATGTGGATTGGGTTGCCATGCGCAGGCGGCAGCACGATCGCGCCGTGGCGGACGTGAAGGCGGAATTGCTGCTGGATCGCATCGCGTCGGCGGAAAAAATTGAAGCGACCGACGAGGATTTGGAAAAAGAATTGGCCGCGCTGGCCGAACGCAGTGGAGAGTCCGCAACGTCGCTCCGAGCTCGCTTGACAAAGCAGGATGCGCTCGATAGGATTAAATCGAAGTTGCGCAGTGACAAGACGATCGACTTGCTCCACCGCACGGCCCGAATCGAGACGACACCTAAAAGTGAAAAGTGACTCGGTTCCGGCGCTCCTCAGCGCGCAACGATACTCCCGATGAAACTATTTGACGATTCAACTCCGCGTGCAACAACGCTCGTACCCATGGTGGTCGAACAGACCAACCGCGGCGAGCGCTCATACGATATCTATTCCCGGCTGTTGAAAGATCACATCATCTTCATCGGAACGCCGATCGACGATCATGTGGCCAATCTGGTGACGGCGCAGTTGCTGTTCCTCGAATCCGAGGATCCGGAGAAAGATATTTCGATTTATATCAATTCGCCGGGGGGATCGATCTCCGCGGGAATGGCGATTTACGACACGATGCAGTTCGTTCGGCCGGACGTGGTGACGTATTGCATCGGCCAATCGGCATCCATCGCAGCTTTATTGTTGGCCGCGGGAAGCCCGAAAAAGCGCTATGCGCTTCCCAATTCCCGCGTGCTGATTCATCAGCCGTGGATGTCCGGGCTTTCGGGCCAGGCAACAGATATCGATATTCATGCGAAGGAAATTATTCGCACGCGCGCGGCGATTAACAAGCTGCTGGCGCACCACTCGGGCGCGCCAATCGAAAAGATTGAGCGGGACGTGGAGCGTGATTTCATCATGACCGCCGATCAAGCGAAGGCGTACGGCATCGTGGATGAGATCATCACGAAGCATCGCAGCTCCGTTCCTAAGGGTTAGTAGTGAATGGGAATTTGCGATACGGAATGGGTGGGGCTGATTTACAATAAGTCACAGTTTCGTTGCGGGCTGGGTTTCCAGGGGAGGGGGCGCCACCGGTGAAGCGGTTCACGCCAGAAGAGCCGTTGCGTTGTTCCTTCTGCCATAAAACGCAGGAGCAAGTGGAGAAGCTGATCAGCTCTCCCTCCGAGTATCCCCGCTCGTACATTTGCAACGAATGCGTGGGCGTCTGCCAGCAGATTCTCGAGGACGAGAAGCGCGAGCAGTCCAGCCCCGTTAACCGCCGCCTGCCGCGGCCGCCCGAGATCAAGGCGTTCCTCGACAGTTACGTAATCGGCCAAGACAAGACGAAAAAGAAACTGGCTGTCGCGGTTTACAACCATTACAAGCGAATCTTCCTGAACCGCCAGCCCGGCGATGTGGAGCTGACCAAGTCCAACATTCTGCTGATCGGGCCGACGGGAACCGGCAAGACGCTGCTGGCGCAAACGCTTTCGCGCATGTTGGAAGTGCCGTTCGCGATTGTGGACGCAACCACGCTGACCGAAGCGGGATACGTCGGCGAAGACGTCGAGAACATTATCCTGAAGCTGCTGCAAGCGGCCGATGGGGACGTCCAAAAGGCGCAACAGGGCATCATATATATAGACGAAATCGACAAAATTTCTAAGAAGGACGAGAACCCCTCGATTACCCGCGACGTTTCGGGCGAGGGCGTGCAGCAGGCGCTGCTGAAAATCTTGGAAGGTACCGTAGCCAACGTGCCTCCGCAGGGCGGGCGAAAGCATCCGCACCAGGAGTTCACGCCGGTCGACACCACGAACATCCTGTTCATTTGCGGCGGAGCGTTCGTGGGACTGGAACGGATTATCGAGCGGCGCGCGGGGCAGAAGTCGCTAGGGTTCCATGCCGATACAGCGCCGAGCACGGCGACGCGGAGAAATATCGAAGTACTGGAGCAGGTGCAGCCAACGGACCTGATGCGTTACGGATTGATCCCCGAATTTGTGGGCCGCTTGCCGGTGGCCGGGGTGCTCAGCGATTTGGATAAGAGCGCGCTGGTGCGAATTTTGACGGAACCGAAGAATGCGCTGGTCCGTCAATATCAGAGACTCTTCGAATTCGAAAACGTTCGACTGCGCTTTACTGATGATGCCCTCGAAACGGTCGCGGACCTTGCCCTGCAGCGTAAGGTTGGCGCTCGCGGCCTGCGCATGATCCTCGAGGACCTGATGCTCGAGATGATGTACCACCTGCCGGCGCAGCGAAAGCTACGTGATTTCGTGATCACCGCGGACATGGTGAAGGGGCACGAAATCAATTGGAGCCTGCTCGAAAAGGCCGGCTGATCCTTCGGGCCTTTTGCGTAGCGCACTCTGCCCTCGGCGCGTTGAAATCCGGATCTTATCGGGCGTTGGCGGCGGAATTCTGATTTCGTGCGTTAATGGAAAGGAATTTTAGGTATATAGATGTTTAGCAAGGAAAAATCCGAAACACGGCGCGTTCCCATGATGCCGGTGCGGGAAATGGTCATTTTCCCGGAAATGATGCATCCGTTTATCGTGGGGCGCGAGGCTTCCGTGCGCGCCTTGGAAGAGGCGTTGGCGGGCGACAAAAAGATCTTTTTGGTTACACAGCATGATGCTTCCGTGGACGATCCCAAGCCCGAGGAAATCTACCAGGTTGGAACGCTCGCGAATATCGTGCAGAGCGTAAAGCTTCCGGACGGAAACATCAAAGTCCTGGTGGAAGGCACCGAGCGCGCCAAGATCGTGCAAGTGACCAGCGAAGAGGGCTATTTCCGAGCCTCGATTCGCGTGGTGCCGATGAAGTCCGAGCCTGGACCGCAGACGCAGCAGGCCACCGAACGAGTCACCAACCTTTTCGAGCAGTATGTGAAGCTTTCGCAGAGCCTGAATTACGATACCATGATTGCCGCGGTGCGCGTGGAAGACCCGAGCAAGCTGGGCGACGCGATCGCCGCCAACCTGCAGATTCCGGTTGAGGAAAAACAAGAACTTCTCGAGATTTTCGATCCGCTCGAACGCTTGCAGCGCGTCGCGGACATCCTGGAAGGCGAAATCGAAAAGCTCAACGTCGATCGCTCGATCAATACGCGCGTGAAGCGCCAGATGGAGCGCGCCCAGAAAGAGTATTACCTCAACGAGAAGCTCAAAGCCATTCAGAAAGAGCTGGGGCGCGGCGAAGCCAACGAAATCGAGCAGTTGAAAAAGAAGATCGAAACTTCCGGCATGCCCGAAGGCCCGATGGAAAAGGCCATGCAGGAGTTGAAGCGGCTGGAAATGATGCCGCCGATGTCGGCCGAATCCACGGTGTCGCGCAATTACCTGGATTGGCTGCTGGCGGTGCCGTGGAAGAAAAAGTCCAAGGAAATTCGCGACATCACACGCGCCGAGCAGATTCTCTCCGAGGATCACTACGGCCTGGAAAAAATTAAAGAGCGGATTCTCGAATATCTCGCAGTTCGGCAACTGGTGAAGAATCCGAAGGGCTCGATTCTGTGCTTCCTCGGGCCTCCGGGAGTGGGAAAGACTTCATTGGCCATGTCGATCGGGCGCGCCACGGGCCGGAAATTCGTGCGCGTTTCGCTCGGCGGAGTGCGCGACGAAGCGGAAATTCGCGGCCATCGGCGGACGTACATCGGCGCGCTGCCCGGCCAAATCATTCAAATGATGCGCAAGGCCGGAACGGTGAACCCGGTATTCGTGCTGGATGAAGTGGATAAGATGTCCATGGATTTTCGCGGGGATCCTTCCGCGGCGCTGATGGAAGTGCTCGATCCCGAGTTGAACCACGCCTTCACGGATCACTATCTGGACGTGGAATACGATCTGTCGAAGGTGATGTTCATCTGCACTGCCAACGTGCTGCATACGATTCCGCAGCCGCTGCAGGACCGCATGGAAGTTCTGCGACTTCCCGGCTACACGGAACAGGAGAAGTATCAGATCGCACAGCGTTATTTGGTGCCGCGGCAGCTCGAAGCGACCGGCCTGACCAAAGACAACCTGAAATTCACCGATGACGCGGTCACCCACATGATCCGCCACTACACGCACGAAGCGGGCGTCCGCAATCTGGACCGCGAAATCGCCAACGTGTGCCGTAAAGTGGCGCGCAAAGTGGTGACCGACTCGAAGACCGCGGGAGTGGAAGTATCGGCCGCTAATGTGGGCGAATATCTTGGAATTCTGAAATATCGCGATTTCCTGGCGGCTAAGACCAACGAAATCGGGTTAACCACCGGCCTCGCCTGGACCGAAGTAGGCGGACAAGTGCTGTGCACGGAAACAACGCTGATGCAGGGCAAAGGCCGCCTGACATTAACCGGCAAGCTTGGCGACGTGATGCAGGAATCGGCGCAAGCGGGCATGAGTTACGTGCGGTCCCGCAGCCACCTCTTTGGATTGCCCAAGGATTTTTACCGGCACATCGACATTCATATGCATGTTCCCGAAGGGGCCATTCCCAAGGACGGGCCGTCGGCTGGAATCACCATTTGCACCTCGATCGTAAGCGCGCTGACGCGCATTCCGGTGCGCTGCGACGTGGCCATGACCGGCGAAATCACGCTGCGCGGCAAAGTGCTGCCCATCGGCGGCGTGAAGGAAAAGCTTCTGGCGGCGCATCGGCTGGGGCTGCGCACGGTGATTCTGCCGAAGGACAACGAGAAAGACTTGGCGGATATTCCGCCGGAAATCCTGGCGCAAATGTCGATTCATCTCGTGGAGTCGATGGACGAAGTCCTGCAAATTGCTCTCGAACAGCCGCTACCTGCTCCCGGCCACCCGCCCGTGGACGGAGTCGAGCCCAAGTTCGGCGCGGACGTCGCGCAGGACAATGAATTGACCAATTGAACTCTTCGGTCCTCCAGATGAGGTCACCCAGCGAACGGCCTTGGTAGGCTGCGGTGCAATATCCGCAACGCAGGTTCGGCCCGCGACCGGAGTGTAACGATTCTCTGTAGTCAGCCCAATTTTGAAGCTCGGACGGGGTACTTCAGCCCAATGCCCCGGCCCTGGATTCATTCGGATCACAATCGTGCCTGACCCAATCAGGCTTGAAGAAGGAAAGAAGAATGAGCGTTAGTCTTGCGGAACTGAAAGACAAGAATATCACCGATCTGGCCAAGATCGCGAAAGAGCTAAACATTCCCGGTTCGTCCGGCATGCGCAAGCAGGAGTTGATCTTCCAGATCCTCCGCGCGCAGACGGAAAAGAACGGCCTGATCTTCTCCGAGGGAGTTCTAGAATGCCTCCCGGATGGATTCGGATTCCTCCGCGCGCCGGAGTACAACTACCTGCCGGGGCCGGACGATATCTACGTCTCGCCGTCGCAGATTCGCAAGTTCGACCTGCGCACAGGAGATACCGTGTCCGGCCAGGTGCGTCCGCCGAAGGATGGCGAGCGCTACTTCGCGCTCATCAAGGTCGAAGCGATCAACTTCGAGGACCCGGAAGTCGCGCGCAACAAGATTTTCTTCGATAACCTGACGCCGCTATATCCGCAGGAACGCATTCGCCTGGAAACCACCAAGGAAAACCTCACCGGGCGCGTGCTGGACATGCTCTGCCCCATCGGCAAGGGACAGCGCGGGTTGATCGTGGCGCCTCCGCGCACTGGCAAGACCATGATGCTGCAGTCGGTAGCCAATTCGATCACCACGAATCACCCGGAAGTGGTCCTGATCGTGCTCTTGATTGACGAGCGTCCGGAAGAAGTGACCGACATGCAGCGCACGGTGAAGGGCGAAGTGATCAGCTCCACGTTCGATGAACCGCCGCAACGGCATATTCAAGTGGCCGAAATGGTACTGGAAAAAGCGAAGCGACTGGTGGAACACAAGCGCGACGTAGTGATTCTGCTCGACTCGCTCACGCGCTTGGGCCGCGCTTACAACGCCGTCACGCCTCCTTCCGGCAAAGTGCTCTCGGGCGGTATCGACGCCAATGCTTTGCAGCGTCCGCGCCGATTTTTCGCCGCCGCGCGAAACGTGGAGGAGGGCGGGTCGCTGACCATCATCGCCACGGCTCTGGTCGACACCGGAAGCCGCATGGACGACGTGATTTTCGAGGAATTCAAAGGCACCGGCAACATGGAAATCAATTTGGACCGCCGTTTGGTCGATAAGCGCGTGTTCCCCACGATCGATATCAACCGCTCCGGCACGCGAAAAGACGAGCTACTGCTGCCCGCCGACGAGTTGAATCGTATTTGGGTATTGCGCAAAGTCTTGAGCCCGCTTTCGACCGTCGAAGCAATGGAGCTCCTGCTTGGCCGCCTCTCCAAGACCAAGACCAATGGCGAGTTCCTCGCATCGATGTCGAACCCGGCCTAATTCGCTGCGGTCGCCTGATTCGCGGTTCTTGGGTTTGTTGCAAGTCCCCTTCCGAAAAAGCTTTTGCGGAACTTTCTTTCTTCGGAAGGAGACGGCGACTTGCAGAAATTTTTAGCCCGCCAGCCGATATTCAACCCTCACCGCATTGTGTATGGCTACGAACTGCTTTTCCGCAGCGGTCCCGAGAACTATTTCCAGCATTCGCAGCCAGACGTGGCGTGCGCTTCAGCCGCCGATAGCCTTTTTTCTTCGGCATCGACCGCCTGGCGCAGGGCCGCCGCGTGTTCGTCAACTGCACGAGGGAGTTTTTCATTCGGGACTTCCCTTTCATGCTGCCCAAGTATTCCGTGGTGCTGGAAGTGCTTGAGGACGTGGTGCTCGACGACACGCTGATCGCCGCGTGCCGTCGGCTGAAAAGTGCCGGATACCTGCTCGCGCTGGACGACTTTCGCGATGCGCCGCAATGGCGTCCCCTCGTCGCGCTTGCCGATTTCATTAAGGTGGATTTGCTAGCGACCGCCGAAGAGGAGCAGGTCCGGCTAGGGAAGGAATTTTCGCGCACGGAAATACGCCTGGTAGCCGAGAAAGTGGAAAGCTACCAGGAGTTCGAACGCACGCGGGACTGGGGCTATTCCTACTTTCAAGGCTATTTTTTCAGCGAACCCCAGATGCTCACGCATCATGACGTTCCTGCGTACAAGCTGAGCTATTTGCGCATCCTGCAAGCCGCCAACAGCCCGTCCGTGAATATGAACGACATTGCCGAGCAGATTAAAGGCGAGCATCGTTGAGCTATCGGCTGCTGCGCTATCTGAATTCGCCGGCGTTTTTCCTAGCCACCGAAATCCGCTCCATCCCGCACGCGCTGATGCTGCTCGGGGAGCGAGGCATCCGCCGCTGGGTCTCGCTGGTAGCCGTGGCGTGTATGGGCGACGACAAGCCGCAGGAGCCCGTGACTTTGCCGCTGATCCGGGCGCGCTTTTGCGAACTGCTGGCTACAGCCGCCCATATGAGCGATTCATGATTATTCACTTGACAAAAGTATGGCTCTTTGCGATAATTAGCCATCATGAATCGCAACCCTCAATCCTTCTTGGGCTTGGCAGCCGAGACCGCTGCTTTTATGGCCTTCCGCAAGTCCCGTTTGATGGATGCGGCCAGTTTCCGGGTGGGCACCCGCTTTAACATCCCTTTTCTGCCATTCTCCATCGTGAGGCTCCCATGAATCTAGTTGACGTACACACCATGTTCCCGACCGAAGATCGTTGCCGCGAATTGCTTGTCCGTCTCCGCTGGCCCGCTGGCCCGGAGTGCCCGCGCTGCAAAATGCCAGCTATCGAACTCGAAACCGAAAAGCAGTTGTTCTACTGCAAAGACTGCGACTACCAGTTTACCGTCACCGCTGGCACGATCTTCAACGATAGCCATCTGCCGCTCACACAGTGGTTCATGGCGACCATGCTTCTCTGCGAAGCCAAGAAGGGCATGAGCGCTTGCCAGATTCAGCGCACGCTTGGAATCGGCAGCTATAAGACGGCTTGGTATCTCTGCCATCGCATCCGCCACGCCATGATCGAAAGCCAGAGGCCCATGCTCGATGGCAAGGTAGAAATGGACGAAACCTACATTGGCGGCCGGAATTGGTGGAAGGGCAAGGAATCGCTGCACGACGCCAAAGAGATCGTCATCGGCATCCGGCAACGCGGCGGCGAATTGCGTTTCTTTCATGCCAAGGATGCGCGAACGGGAACCCTCGAAAAGTACATTCGCGAGAATGTCTCCGAAGATGTGGACGTGCTCTTTGCCGATGAGGCGAACGCTTACAAGGGCGCTGCCAAGCATCTCCGCAAGGACCATCGACATGAGGCAATCAAGCACAAACTCCGCGTTTACGTGAAAGGTGAAACCCATACCAATACGATTGAATCCGCGTTCTCGCTTCTCAAGCGCGGAATTACCGGAAGCTGGCACCGGATCAGCGCGAAACACCTGCAATCTTACTGCACCGAAATGGCGTTCCGGTTCAATCGCCGCAAGAACTCCGACTTGTTCATTGACACCTTGCGTCATATGGTTACTGCCTCGGCTCTTACATTTGAGCGTCTAACCGCTTAAAGCGGTGTTGCCAGAGAGAGCGGCGCTAGCTCCGCCCCACTTTTTCAGTTCTATTCGGTGATGCTTGCGGAACTTTTCCAGAATTTTGCGCACCACTTTGTAGCGACTTCTAAACTGTTCGTCAGAGGCTTCTATATTCGCTGTCTGCAACAAGAGTCTTCCAAGTTCGAGGTCTGACGATCCGACAAGTTCAGTTATCGCGTTCACGCGCACCCACTCAACTAAGCCGCTCTTCCCCTGCTCTCGTAAAACGGCTATATGGCTTTCTCCGCCGCAACCATCGACATGCTCCTTTGCTTGAAACAAGATGTAAGCGGATAGTATGACGCACTGGTGGATGGTCAAGTAGTAACCATACATGCGGGAAGCTAAGAAGTCGGCCATGTACTGGCCGACACCAGATGATCGATAGCCATTCACTTCATTCACTGTCGGACCGTCGGCAGAAAAAAGCATACTTTCGCCCCACATCTTGACCCCGAATATCAATTCAGCGTGTGGGCAGTATCCGGGCTGGAAAATTTTCCCAAACTGAGCGTAGTGATCTCTGATGGACTGTTCAATTGCCTGGCAGGCCTGCCCTGCGGACTGCGCACTTTTGGCCGATTGCCAGCACGTCTCAACTAATTTGTCGATAAAAGGGCCGTTTCCGGCTCCGCAAAAAGCAACCGCTAGAGAGTTCCCATCGTTCTCCCCAGCCCATCCCTCCGACGGCTCAAGACGCAACTTTGGAACGTTGCGCTTCATCGTTCCCACCGTCTCTTGCGTATCCGCACATAGAACGATCCCCTCGTTGCACTTGAAGCCAGCAATGATCGTCACGGCGTTCCTTTCTGGAAGCCGTGTCGGTTTCAGATTAGGCGGCTCCGGGGTCACTCTGCGCCCCCGGAGATACTTTTGTCAACGGAATAAGCTTCGAGCGATTCGTCGAACGATCTCTTTCTGCTAGGGCTGCTCTCCGCCATCGACGCGATCCTCGACATGAAAATGACCGACGTCCTGAAGGAAGTCACGCTGCGCGAGGAAATTCGCAACGCACTGCTCGGCGAAAAAAAATTCGCTGCGGCGGGTGCTCGATGTGGTTTTGTTCTACGAGCGAGCGGCATGGAAACAACTCGACGCGGCGGCCGCGCAAATCGGTATCGCGCCGGAGGCCATTCCGGGCATGTTTCTCGAGGCGGTCGATTGGGCGCGGCGCGTGTTCAGCGGCCAGCAGGCGGATGAAGTGGAGGCCACGTAACAATTCGCGAGGATTGCTAGCGCGCGGCGCCCGCGGCGGCCTGGTCTTCGGCTAGCAAAACCACCAGACGCGCCACTTCCTCGGGATCCATAGCCGTGCTATCCACCACCACGGCATCTTTCGCGCGCACCAGCGGCGACGAAACGCGTCCCGAATCGCGCCGGTCACGCTCGTGGATTTCGTCCAGAGTGCGCGGCAGGTCGATGGCGTCGCCCTTCTGCTGATGCTCGCGCCAGCGTCGCTCAGCCCGGATCTCCGGTGAAGCGGTAAGAAAAACTTTGAGTTGCGCATCGGGGAAAACGACGCTGCCGATGTCGCGTCCCTCCATTACCACGCCGCCTTGCGCTCCGGCGCGGCGCTGCTCGGCAACCAGGACGTGGCGCACGCCTTCGATGACCGCCGCTTTGGAAGCTGCCTGCGAAACGTCGGGCGTGCGAATCGCGGCGGTTATGTCCTCGCCATCCAGGAACACGCGCTGACCGCCATCTTCCGCCCGTAAGTCGATGCGCGTGTCGCTGGCGAGCGCTGTGAGATGCTCTGCGGCATCCAGCGGCACTCCGCGGCGCAGCGCCTTGAGCGCGACCGCGCGGTACATCGCGCCTGTGTCGATATAGACGTAGCCCATCAGCGCGGCCACGCGGCGCGCCAGCGTGCTTTTGCCCGAGCCAACGGGCCCATCAATGGCGATGATTATCCCTTTCTTCATGAGTGATAGACCGTGCGCGTCCAGACAGTAAGAATAATTACGGTACCGATCGCCACTAGCGTCGTGATCCACAGCACGCGGTGGACCGTGCGCGGCAATCGACGACCGATCCGGCCGATAACACCGAAGCAGACAATCCCGACAAAGAGAAGCAATTCGGTAATCAGGTCCGCGTGCATGGCCTTATATTCGCTTAAAGGCGCGCTCGATTTCGCGTACCGAATAGCGCAGCACCACGGGACGCCCGTGCGGACAGCTCATCGGGTACTCTGTCTTGGCCAGTTCGCCGAGGAGCCATTCCATTTTGGTGGCGTCGAGCGGCGTGTTCACCTTGATCGCCGCATGGCACGAGGTCGAAGCGGCGATTTTCGACTGTAGCGAATCGATCGACACGGCCTGATTTTCGCGCGCCACGCCATCCAGAATTTCAAAGAGCAGCTTTTCCGCGTCGCCGCTGGCGATGCCCGCGGGCGCGGCCTGGATAGCGACGCTGCGCGCGCCCATCAATTCGGCTTCGAAGCCATTGGCGCGCAACTCATCGCCGATCAGATCGAAAGTGGCCAACTGCTGCGGATTCAAATCGATCACCAGCGGCGCGAGCATCCGTTGCCCACCGAGCGCGCCTTCGCGCCGCGCGCGCAAATGCTGCTCGAAAAGCACGCGCTCGTGCGCCACATGTTGATCGACGATCCAAAGCCCTTCGCCATTTACGGCGACGATGAAGCTCGCGTTCACCTGCCCGAGCGGCTTCAAATCGGCGATGGACTCGGGACCGGGAAGCGAGCCGCCTTCTGTCGTGGGTAGTTCCATCGCAGATGAATCCGCCGCAGACCGCCCGCCATTCTGCGGCGGGAACTGGAAATTCACGGCCGCGGAAGATTCGAAACCGAGCCTCTGCGCGTACGGCCGGTCGGGCGCGCTGGTGAGCTCCAGCTCCTCTGCAGCCGCCGCGCTCGAAGCAAACGACGTGGGAATCTCTGCCCGTGGCGGGCCGGGAAACGGCGCCGAGTCCTGCACCGGCGCGTATCCTCGGAGCTGATCTGAACCGGACGCGTTCGCCGCTCCCGGCGCAGCACATGCAGATGCGGCGCGTGCTGCCGGAAACCCGGGAATCGGGCGCGCGATCGAAAGCGCGTGGCGCAGCGCGTCGCGCGTGAAGTCGTGAACGAACTGCGGATGCCGGAAGCGCACCTCGATCTTCGCCGGATGGACGTTTACGTCCACTTCCTGATACGCCAGCTCTAGAAACAGCAGCACCACCGGAAACACCCCCGGCGGCGTGATGTTGCGATAGGCCTCGCCGATGGCATGAAGCAACAGACGATCCCGCACCAGCCGCCGGTTCACGAAAATGTAGGTGCCGTTTCGATTGGACCGCTGCACCTCGGGACGTGAAGTGAATCCGCTGACGCGAATCGTTGCGGCTTCTTCGCCCTCTTCAAGCGCGGGCTCGGTGATCGCCGAACGCACCGGAGCTTCGCTCGGCGGAATTTCGACGAGTTCGTCGAGCGCCTGACGGCCGAAAACCTGATAGACGCGGTCGGCAAGCTTTTCAACCGGCGGGCAATCGATGATCACCTGCGTCGGCGTCTTCAGCACGAAATGCGTTTCCGGATGAGCCAGCGCGTAGTGCGTTACGAGCGACGCCACATGGCCCAGCTCGGTGGTTTCGGATTTCAGGAATTTGCGCCGCGCCGGCACGCAGTAAAAAATATCCGCCACGCTGATCGACGTGCCGGCCGGCACGCCCGCCGGTTTCACGCTGACCAGCTTCCCTCCCGCGAATTCCACACGCGTTCCCTGCTCTTCCTCGGCCGTGCGCGTTTCCAGCAGCAGTCGCGAGATAGCTGCAATCGAGGGCAGCGCCTCGCCGCGAAATCCGAGCGTCGAAATCGACAGCAGGTCGTCGGCGTTGGCGAGTTTCGAAGTGGCGTGGCGCTCGAAGGCCAGCAGCGCGTCGTCGTGGTTCATGCCGCAGCCGTCGTCGATCACACGAATCATGCGCTTGCCGCCTGATTCCACTTCCACGCGAATCGAGCGCGCCCCGGCATCCACCGCGTTTTCGAGCAGCTCCTTGACGACCGACGCAGGCCGTTCCACCACCTCGCCCGCCGCGATCTTGTTCGCTACGTTCTCCGCCAATATGCGAATGCGGCTCATCGCAGGTTTTTAGGGGGTCGGAGCTTTAGCTCCGACATCAGCGCGTTGGCGTTAAACGGGGCTTTAGCCCCTGGGGAAAGCAAGCGATGGGGAAGTTCGTCCATACGAAACGCCCGACAGACAGAACCGTGCGGCCAATCTTCAGGCTCGCTCACCAAGTGAGCCTCAACCGGGTTGCTGCGAATGTACGCCGATTTACTCAGATAGTCGCCGTGATCCCGGATGCTCGCTTCGTGAAAACCAGAGGCCCAGAGTTGAATGTTAATTCCACCCTGCCGATGAATGTCGTGAGAGCTTCCGCCCTTGATCAGCATCATGGCCTTTTCGAGAGTCGTTTGGGTACTTGGGGTAAGGATCAGGTGCAGATGATTTGGCATGACCACAAATTCATGCAACAGGTAGGCACCCGCATCCCGATGGCGAAACATACATTCAATCAGAATGCGATTATTCTCAGGCACCTGAAAGAGCGCACGATTCTGCCAGGTCTTCGTCGTAACGAAGTAGGTCCAGCCAGGTGCTGTGCGATGCTTCAGACGCCCCATTTTTCCTCAGGGGCTAAAGCCCCTGTTCTCCTCCGCCTGAATTGTCGGAGCTGAAGCTCCGACCCCCTAAAAGCCACTCCCAGTTCACGACGTTTCCACCGAGACGCAAATGCGCTGCATTACCGGTCCCTGTCCCTTGGCGTTTTGCCGAGCATAATCCGGTTGACGGCTGCAAGAACACCGATAAATCCCAGCGCCATAACGGCGATTCCAACTGTCAACGCGATCCATATCGACAGAAAGACTAAACACCAGACGAAAAAGCCAATCGTAATCGCTGCGACCGGAAAAATAACGAGCAGAGCCCGATACGCAAACCCTGGGTCCCGCTCTGGGACGTCATTGAGCAGCCACATCGGAAAATCACGCAGCAGGTCTATCCATCTCGGACCTCGTCTTAGTTGTTTTTGGCTATCCGAAATGCTGCGCATTTTTACGTTACTTCCCAGCCTCCTTAATGGCAATGCCAAGCTCGTCCAGCTGCGCCTCGTCGACGTCCGAGGGCGATTCGGCCATCAAATCCTGCGCGGCAGTGGTCTTCGGGAAGGCGATCACGTCACGCAGCGATTTTTCTTTTGCCAGCAGCATGGCGATGCGGTCGATACCCAGCGCAATTCCTCCATGCGGAGGAGTGCCGTATGTGAGCGCATCGAGGAAAAAGCCGAAGCGGTGCCGCGCCTGCTCGTCGGATAGACCGAGCGCCTTGAAGAGCCGCGCCTGCACGTCCTGCCGGTGAATTCGAATGCTGCCCGAGCCAAGCTCGTTGCCATTGAGCACCAGATCGTAGCCTTTCGAGCGGCACTCCCATGGCGCGCTTTCGAGCTTTTCGATATCTTCCTCGACGATTCCGGTGAACGGGTGCTGCGCGCTCACCCAGCGCTTTTCCGTGTCGCTCCATTCGAAAAGCGCGAAGCCGGTGATCCACGCAAATTCCCACTTGCCGCGGTCGATCAGATTCAGCTTGTCGCCAAGATACAGACGCAGCTGCCCGCCGACGCTGAGAGACGTATCGCTGTGCTCCACCTGCTCTTTCGCCGCTGCTGCGACGATCAAATCTCCGGGCTTGGCGCCGACCGCTGCGACAAGATTCTTCAGCCCGTCCACGCCGAGATTCTTTTCAAGCGGCGACGACGCGCCCTCGGCCGTGACTTTCACCGTGTAGACGCCGCGCGCTCCCGCGCCTTTCGCGAATTCGGAAAGCTCGTCGAGCTGTTTGCGGGACCATGAAGCCGCTGCGGGCGCGACGACCGCTTGCACGTTGCCTTCAAAGTGCAGCACCGCTCGCGCCGGCTCGAAATGCTCGGTCACGTTGTGCAGCTCCATACCGAAACGCAGGTCGGGTTTGTCGGAGCCGTAACGGCGCATCGCGTCCTTGTAATCAAGATGACGGAATGGACCTTTTGCCGTCACGCCGGCCACGGCGCAGCAGCGCTCCATCACCCGCTCGATGGCTTCGAAAATATCCTGCTGGCGCGGAAACGACATTTCCAAATCGAGCTGCGTGAACTCCGGCTGGCGGTCTGCGCGCAAATCTTCATCGCGGAAGCAGCGCACGATCTGGAAATAGCGGTCCATGCCGGAAATCATCAGAATCTGCTTGAAGATCTGCGGTGATTGCGGCAACGCGTAAAACTGCCCGTGATGGACGCGGCTGGGCACAAGGTAATCGCGCGCGCCTTCTGGAGTCGAGCGCGTCAGGAATGGTGTCTCGATCTCGAAAAAGCCCAGCTCGTCGAGCGTCTTGCGCACTTCCAGCACGATTTTGTGACGCAGCTCGATGTTGGAATGCAGCCGCGGGCGCCGCAGATCGAGATAGCGATAGCGCAGCCGCGTCTCCTCCGACGCGGTTACTTCGTCTTCGATCGAAAACGGCGGCGTCTTGGCATTGTTCAGGATGTGCAGGCGCGTGGCGAGCACCTCCACTTCGCCGGTGGCAATTTCAGGATTTGCTTTCTGGCGGCGCACCACGCGGCCTTCGACGGCGACTACGAATTCCGAGCGCAGCTCTTCCGCTTTTTTGTGCGCCTCCGGACTCTGTTCCTTATTGAAGACGATCTGGGCGACTCCGGCGCGGTCGCGCAAATCGATGAAGATCAACTGCCCCAGGTCGCGCCGCCGGTGCACCCATCCCATCAGCACCACGTCTTTATCAGCATCCGAGGCGCGCAGCGCTCCGCAGTAGTTCGTTCGTTTCAAATCGCTAAGTGTGTCAAGCACAGTTGAATCCTTCGAGTGGCTAGTGACGAGTGGCTAGTGGCTAGATGACACAAGCCTTTTTCGAATCACTGCCAGCATTTTTTGTAGCTCCATAATCTGCTGCAAAATCCGCGGCGCGCTAGGCGCTCCGCAATACCCGAAGTCCACGCATAGCAAGATCTGCGTCTCCAATTCCGCTAGCGAGCCGCTCGCGTGCGACAAAAACTGAAGAAACTCACCGGTGCCGTTGCGCGCCTGCCCCTCCGCGATGTTCGATGGGACAGAAACAGCTGCTCGCCGCAATTGCGACGTTAGGCGGTATTTCTCGGCTGTCGGGAACGTCTCCGTAACGCGGTAAATATCTTTTACCAGCGCCATTCCTTTCTGCCAAATCTGAAGTTCTTTGTAATGCTTTACTGTCGTCATTTCGGGCACGGCTACGCCTCTCGAACTCTAGCCACTCGACACTAGCCACTAGCCACTTGTCGCAGCTCCGCTTGCAAGTGATGAAGCAACTCGATTTCCGAGAGTTTCTGCTGCTGCCCATCGGAAAGGCGCTTCAGCGTGAACGTTCCGGATGCCGCTTCGTCCTCGCCAATGATGAGCGCGTAGCGAGCGCCAAGTTTGTCGGCTAAGCCGAGCGATTTTCGGAATTTCAACTCTTCGGGAGGCAATTCGACTGCGAGTCCGCGGGCGCGCAGTTTTTTAGCGATGGCGACCGCCGGCGCGTACGTCTTCGCGCCCATCCACGCGACAAAAACGGCCAGGCCTGGCAGCTTCGGCAAATTGCCGCCTTCCTGGATCGACAAAATCGCGCGGTCAGTGCCGATAGCGAAACCGATGCCCTTGATGCCTGTCGGGCCGCCGAGCAATTCCACCAAGCCATCGTAGCGACCGCCACCGCAGACGGCATTTTGGGAGCCGAGGCCGGCGGCGGTCACTTCGAAAGTGGTGCGCGTGTAGTAGTCGAGCCCGCGCACCAGCCGCCAGTTTTCTTCATAGACAACGCCGCGCAGAGCGAGTTCGTCTTTCAACTTCGCGAAATGGGCGCGGCAGGCGTCGCACAGATGCTCGGAAATGCGCGGCAGTTTTTCGATGATGGGCTGCTCTTCCGGCAATTTGGAATCGAGCACGCGCAGCGGATTGGTTTCGATGCGCCGCTGCGAATCTTCCTTGAGCTGGTCTTTCACTTTGCGCAGCTCGCCGCGCAGCAGTTCCACGTATTTGGGGCGGCATTCCTTGCAGCCAATGGAATTTACGTACAGCTTGATATTCGCCAAGCCCACGCGATTGAAAAGCGTGAGCAGCATTTCGAGAACTTCGGCGTCGATTGCGGGCGCATCCGACGGGCCAAGCACCTCTGCGCCCACTTGGTAGAACTGGCGGTAGCGTCCCTTCTGCGGCCGCTCGCGTCGGAACATCGGCCCAACGTAGTAAAGCTTCTGATTCCCCGCTAGCGTCTGCATCCCATGCTCGATGTACGCGCGGCAAACGCTCGCCGTCGCCTCCGGACGAAGCGCACTTGTGGGCTCCAGCAAAATGTAATCGAGGATCTCTTTGCAAAAGGCTAGGGCTGTATCAAATAGCTGCTGCCATCCCGCTTCGCGTGGAGATTCCATCAAATCAGCGAGATAAGAAATGCGCCCCTCAAGATGCGCCACTCCGACATGAGCATACTCGTACTTGTAAACTCGCCCGTCCTTCAACGCTGATTGGTATTCCGACGAAAAACGCCGAATCTGATCGAGAAAATGTTTAGCCGTTTGTGGTTCACTCGACGAAACTACCGCGAATTTGATCGTCTCGCGGAGGTGATCAAGATCCAGGGTCGTCTTGCTTTCGTAGGACTGCTTGAGTAAGAACATCTCTTTCCCAACGATATCCGTATCAGTGCCGACGGCTCGGGCAAAAAGCGAAGTCTCCTCAAAAATTGGGGTGCGGATATCGCGGAAATTGTAGGACTCAAAGACTTCGCGGGCGGACTGCTCGAACCAATTCCACAGCGCGGAATCGGGCGGCAAAATATCGCGGGTGCCTTTGATGGCGCGGAACTGGCGGCGCTCCGCCTTTTCTGTTTTTTCGGCCGGCTGTTCACTCATAGCTAGAGGACGCGGATCACGCGTCAAGATGGAAGTATCCCTTTCCTTGCGAAATCCGGGCACAGAAAGTATCCAACCATAGTAGATAGCGGGACGGGTGCGCGCAAGTC
>Ga0307374_10006645_pt1 | contig 18097 bp, 20 predicted proteins | sample OX3MG_FD_202532 | JGI IMG/M metagenome (GOLD analysis project Ga0307374, IMG submission 202532) | Soil microbial communities from Risofladan, Vaasa, Finland - OX-3 | ecosystem: Environmental > Terrestrial > Soil > Coastal area > Acid sulfate soil | place: Finland: Risofladan, Vaasa | collected...
ATTGCCTGCGGGACGAGTAAATTCGACGCCCACCACCCATTTGCCATCTTCGGCGGCATCCACGTTGACGACGCGGCACTCCTGATGTTCCGTCGTGCGCTGGTTTACCAGGCGGAGCACCTGCCCCCGACAGACGCTGCCCGCGAGGGCCAAAAGTCCGCCGTTCGCGTTCACCGACAACATGCGCGTGGCTTCACGGAAGGCTTCGCTTTCACCTACAAAAGCGATCACTTCCACCGGCACAACCAACCGGAGGCGTTTGCTGCGCCGATGCGCCCTGCTGCACTGACGAACTTGGTATTCCGGTGGATTCATGAAACCGCAGAGTAACGTCCGGTGAGGGGAGCGGCAATGGTACGGGAGCGCGGGATGGATGGTACGGCCGTCCTATCGGGTCAAATGTGCGACGCGCAGCACGAAGACCGGCACGAAAACGGCGTGAATGCGGATCGATGGAGACTGCGTTTGGGGAACGAAGAATTGGTGCCGGAGGAGGGGGTCGAACCCTCATGATGCTAAGCACCATTGGATTTTGAGTCCGTCGAAGGCGATTCCGCATGTGTCGCGTTTTCAACTAACTCGATGAAACCAAAAGAGGATGGAGAATTTCGTTGTTAGCTCTAGTTAGCTAGAATTTGCTCAGATTGGCTCTGCTTGGTACAAGTTTGTACTAAGCTGAATGCTTCTTTTTGCCGCGCCTCGATGCGCCGCGCCGCCTCGACCAGATCGGCGTCATTCCCTATGTCGTAGCGCGCGAAAATTGATTCCGTGCGATGACCGGAAATTTTCATCGCGTCTGAACGCGGCACGCCACTGCGCGTCATATTGCGAACGGCAGACCTGCGAAAATCGTGGAAAATCTTTCCCGAGTATCTGAGCAAAACGTGACACCGTTCGCAGCGCCGCGCATCTTCGTCTGTGACCGTGGATGAGCAACGCGAGCATGTGAGTTTGCCCAATCCAGAGCGAACGCAGAGACGATACCAATCCCAGCGGTAGTCGCCTACGGGCTTCCCGTTGCTTCGCGTGAAAACAAAATCACTCGGTTGCTTTCCCACGATGCAGGAGCAAAGAAGTTTGTATACCTCGCTGGTCATGGGCACTGTTCGAGGCTTGCGGTTCTTGGTCGTTCCGGCGTCCAGCGTAATCGAATGCGCGAGCAGGTCTACTTGCCGAACACGCAAGGTCAAAAGCTCGTTGACTCGAAATCCGAAATTGAAACCCGCTCCGATAAGTGCGCGCAGCCACGGCTCTCGGCAGTTCCGACAAAGCTCTGCGTACTCTTCGTATGTTACGAATCCTGAGCGCGCGTCATTTTCCTTGAGCATGGGAAAAGACGGCACCTCGTGAACCTTGCGAGGATTGGCATGGTATGCGATGTTGAAAGCCCGCCTCAGTAGCGCCATCTCCCGGTTAATCGTCGCGTTTGCGCCGCCTGCGGCCCGGCGTTCGTCGATGTACTTACTGAGCGAGTCGCTTGTGACCTCAACCGCTCGAAGGTTCCCGAAAAATGGCTCCAGGTGCTTTCTCCAGCGATGCTCCGCGAGTCTCACGGATTTTAGGCCATTGATGCGGTAGTCCCGAAACACAGCTTCCACAATGTCGGCGATGGTGGTTTTCTGCGTCTTGGGGCCGACCCAAGCGCCAACGTGAATCTCGCCGATGCGCCGTTGCAGAAGATGCTTCGCGACGGTGATCTTTTCGCTGTGAGTGTTTTCGCGGACAGGTCGAGAGTTGACGCGGTATTGAATCCAGAAAAATCGCGCCTTGCGCAATTCACCAGTTTTCCGGTCACGGTATTCTGGTTTGAAGATGCTGCCACTTCCGCGCTCGCGCCGCGCCGGTTGCTTGACTTCCAATGTCGCAGTCTGCATGTTCGCCTCCAGCTTGAGAATCCTAAACTCGCCAGCGGCCCCGGAAGGCCGCGCTGCTATGCTCCACACCGCGCTAGTGACTCGCGGCCAGCGCCTCTTGATGCGCTTTTGACCATCGGCGCATAATCAGAACCTCTCCGCCCACAGCCAAGCCGCGCGTCAACACTTGTGGAAATTCGCCGCAGAATTTATCGAACGCCTTACGCCAAGCACGATCACCTCGTGTGTTTTTCACGGCATAGTTTCTGCGCCGACGAATCTGCTCGCATCCCACCATGCAAATGTAGAGTCTCTGTTTCGTTTTCATTTTTCACTTCCTCCATTCCGCCGCCTATGGCAGCGGGAATTCGTTTAGACCTCCACAACTGTCTCTTGTATTCATTGACTATCTTTGCGCACGCCGAGCAGCGCGTGTATTTTGTGTCTCTCTCTTTTCCGCAGCGTACACACAAGCCAGACCTCTTTCGACGTTCTTTAAGTCTACGGCTAAGTGAGTTACAGAGGCGGACGCAAGCGGAACAATATTTGCGGCCCGGTTCTGTCTTTTCCCTACAGTGTCGGCAGGTTCCTGTGCCGCCACCAGCGAATACCGCTTCACCGGAAGTCGGCACATTCGAGCGTCTCCGCGCGCGGATTTTTCTCATCCACTCGCGCGCCTTCCGTTTGCAGTTTTCGCAATAGACCGTGGATGAAGTGTTCGGCAACCCGCAGGATGGGCAGAGCGCAGAGCCGCGACACTTCGCATATCGTTGCACAAGCAGGAGCCGGTGCTTTTCGGAACATGCCGCACAGAGAACCTTGGTTCCGTTCCTGGGACGCCTGCAAACTACGCACAAGCGCAGAGCCAAGAGACTCTTTCTGGCTTTTCTGTTCTGTGAAACGCAATTGGAGCACAAAAGTCTACCTGTGCCAGTCGCGCGTCTGCACCTAAAGCAAACCCCAGCTAGGTGCAGTTCGTCACGGCGCGCCTTATTCAGTTCATACGATTTTCGCGCGCAGCGTTCGCAATACGTCACGCCAGGTGAGGATTTTGAAACTCCACACCAAACGCAAAGGCCTGCCGAGCGGCGTCGTTTATGACGTTTCCGGCTGTTGTTCAGCGACATAGCCCGAGCGAGAGTTTTTTTCCATTCCCTATTTTCAAACCACTCGTCGAGCGGTACGATGCCGCGTTTTTTTACGGAGACGCTTTCATCGTAGAAAATCGCGGAAGCGATATCCTCTTCGGTCGCCTCAATCGACGATTTATACAATGACTCTTCATCGTCTTCTGTCGCCTCAAAGCTGAACATCTGCACGTGCTGGGCGCAAAGTTTTTCACCCTGCGCTGCCGGAAACGGGCAGCCGCGTTCACTGCAATGGGATGACTCTTTGGGATGGAAAATTTCTGAGGGTGTGGTAGTTTCCGGTGTAGCCATTGCGCCTCCAGAACAGGTGCCTTGGTTAGGGGCCGTCTGGCGCTCATACGCCCGGCGGTCCCGCTTCAGAACTTGTACGCCCGGCGTGCCGAAGTGTCAAGAAAAGAATTGTTGCGGAGTGCAACGATTAGAGCGCTGGATGCTTTTCGAGAACGGCAAGCCTCTCGCGGAGCACGAATCGCCGACGCCAGATTTTATCGGAGCATTCGCGGCACGTGTACGTCGTCTGCGCCGTCGCTCCATCGGGTGCGGGAATTTTCTCCGATCTACAGATGCAGCAAGTCAAAACCGGCGGGCACGAGTGCTGGCTCATTCGAGACCCCCTGCGGATTTTATTTGCTAAGCCCGAAAACGATATTTTTTACGTTTGAAAACGTCCACGAATCGGGTGGAGGGGTTATCAAGACATTCAAACTTCCGCCGTTCGTAGTCCCATTCGCAGTCGGGAACGCATCGGACAGGAAGCTAATATTCCCGGATGCGTAAGTGATTTCTGCCGTCGCCGCGTCGCCGGTTAATGCAAAATAATAAGCACCGGGCTGGAGAGTCTGCGTCGCTTCGATGGTCCCGCAGCTATCCGGCCCTGTCGCATTCAAAGCCATAGGCGCGCAATGGGCCACGAGCGTCCCGGCTGCCAGGGTTTGCCCGGCTCTTTGCACCGTCGCGGCATTGTAGATTCCGACGGCATAGCAATCCGCGAATGCGCCGCAGGCCGAGCCAGCCGCAGTGTCAGCGGTAGAAACGTTGAACTCGATTACACCGAAAGTGACCGGAACGTCGAGCTGAAAACCAAAGAGGTAAGTGTCGTTTGCGGAGGCAATCGGAAACCCCGCCTGTGAGCCTGACGCTGCCGTGTTTACCCATTTTGTATTCCCGCCGAGCCATCTCTCGGAAATCTGCGCTGGAGCGAGAAGCACGGCGACTAGCAGTAGCACTGGAACCATGAACAGAAGTTTTTTCATTGTCGTTTTCCTTGATTGAAATTTTTGCGGCTATTTAGCAGACGGGCGGTTTTTCTTCTGGCGCGCTTTCTTCGACCGACTGCTCCAGAAGCTCAGGGTGAAATTCCCGAAGATGTTTCCATTGCCAGTTGAGAGCTGCGGCGGCGGCGGTTGTGCATTCCTCTGCTACACGGCGAATGAAAGGAAATTTTTTAGACGACGCGCCACACAAAACACAATGCCGCCAATAAGTGACAGGTCGTTCTCCGTATAGCACGACGCCGACGATTGGCCCCGCCGCTGCGAGCAAATCAATTTTCGCTGCGACTGTCATCTAAACCCCGATACCGCGATGGCGCAGGGCTTTTTGCACCGCGTCTGCGGTCGCTTGTGCGTGCCTGTCGATGAATTCGTCGCCGCCGCTTGTGTCAACCATTTCCATGTGCGTGCTGAAATTGAAATGGTTCTGCGGGGTACCCGCGCCCGGAGCTTCGCTCGGAACGCTGGGAATTATTCTCCCTGACGTGGAAGGGGTGAATAGTTCTGGGCGGCGCTCGCCGACTACATAGGACTTTCCGGGAGAGACGTTGCCGCCCTTTGCCAGAAAGCCGCCAAAAAGGCCGCCGAGTAGTGGGCCGACGCCGGGAATAAAAGACATGGCAGGCCCAAGAAGGCTCTTGAATATGCCTCCAATGCCGCCGCCCTTAGCGCCTGCGCCGCCACCTAGCCCTCCGGCCAGCTTTCCTATGATTGACCCTAATCCGCCCGCGCCGCCGCCGGGAATCGGCAGTTTAGGCATCAGGTTGCTAATCCCCAGACCGGCCAGAGGGTTGGACGGAGACGCTTTACCCAACGCGCCACCTCCGGCCATCCGCACCCACATGGCATTCGTTTCGCTTGTGCCGGGAACTTTGCCAGTCTTGCCAAACCCGAGCAACCCGCCAAGCACGCCCATAACTCCGGGGCCATGCGGCGCTAATCCGCCGCTGAACCCGCCGGGCTTGTGGATGTTCTTCGTCGCGTTGCCGAAATTGGTCAGTACGTTGGTTATCCCGGTTTTTATCAAACTATTTTCAATGGATGCGCCAAGCGCGCGGAAGTCCTCACGCCCATTGACGATGGCCTTGGCTAGTCCTTCGGACATCGTTTTGACCTGCTGCTGCTCAAGCGCAATTTGGCGTCGAGCAATGCTCTCAGCCAGTCGCTTGGCCGCGTTGTTTGCGTCAGTTGCTGCTTTGATTTGCTTCTCTTTTTGCTCGATCTGCGCAAGTTGCTCGCGATGCTTCACCAATTCTGCGTTGGCGTCGGCGAGCGCCTTGACTAATTCTCTCACAGCATCCGAATTCTGGCCGTAGAGCTTCTGAGCCTCGGCGAGCGCGTCCTGAAGCTCTTTCACTTTCTCGATGTCACCTGCCAGCGCCGCATCTTGGGCGTGAAACGGTTGTCCAGCGGCAAGCGCCGCCAATTCGCGGTTCAGTGCTTTTATTTTCGCCGTGTACTTCCCCGTCTCAGCCTCAAGCCCTTGCGTCGCCGACTTCGCCTCTTTGCTGCCCGCAATCGTGGCGTAGAGTTCGACTATCTTCTGCCGATTCGTTTCGAGGCCGTTGGCCTGCTTTTTGAGTTCAGCTATCTCGGATTCGTGCGCCGCCTTTTGCTGTACTGTGTAGCTGTTCGCGTTCTCGGTAATCTCTTTGGCGAGCAGTTTGATGCGCTCTTGGATTACCGTCTTTTCATTTGCAATGCTGTTGGCCGCCTCGTCTTGCGCGTTCAGCATTGCTTGCGCGCCAACTGTTTCATCTATCGCATTCGCAAGTGCCTTTGCTTTTTCAGCAGACGCTTCGAGCTTCGACATGTACGTTCCGAGGTAGTCGGTCGCTGGGGTTTTGATAGTGTTTGACGGAACCTTATTGCCGCTACCAGTCCCACCGGCATTCGCTCCCATCTTCGGTAGCGGTTGAGTGGAGGTCGAGGTAAGCGTCGCCAATAAATCGGCGAGCTTCAGGCGTTGCATTTCAATGTCGTTCTTGTAGCCAGCGATTTTCTTGTCTATGTCACCCGGCCCTGCTCCCTTGTTAAGCTGTATGGTGGTGCCAGTCGGAGCAAGTACCACGTTGGCAATCATCTGTGCAATGGTGTGGTATTTTGCGGCGAATCTCTCTATCTTTAGGCGGGCAATATCAATCTTGTCGGCCCAATACTCCCACGCGAACGCCGCTTCATAGATAACCTTCACCGTGCCAAGCAGCACGTCGCCAATCGCCCCGGCGATAGACTTCATTGCTGCTCCGTTCTTAGCGAAGTTAACCATCGAGTCAGAGATGTTCGCAAGCGCCGGACTAAGCTGATTCGTAATCCGAATGGCCATGCCGCTGAAGGCTTCTTTTAGCCGCGTCAGGTTCATTGTCAGGCGAACTGCGGATGCCACGTCTTTGTCGGTCAGGGTCACACCAAGGGCGTCCGCCTCTGCGCCGAATTTCCGCATGGCGGCGCTGCCTCCAGTGAATAGCGGGATAAGTTGCGCGCCTTGGCGGCTGAACACCTGCATTGCCAGCGCGGAACGAAGTTGCGGGTCTTTGAGCTTATTGAATCCGTCGGCGAGGGTCTCGATACTCACTGTCCCGCTGTGCATGATGTTTTGGAATTCGCGCCCAGTGCCGATAAGCATTCGGAAGGCTTCTTGCTGCTGCTTTCCGCCCTCGGCGGCCATCAATGCGGAACGGTTCATCCGCTGCAAGCCCTTAACGAGCGTTTCCTGGCTTACGCCAAGCACGCGCGTCATGTAGGCGAGGCGAGTGAATTCCGTGATGTTCGTGCCAGCCGACTGCGCCTGTCGTTCCATTTCGTGCAACATCGTGTCGGAAGTCTTGATGACCATTCCGAATCCAGCGACCGCAAGAGACGCGAACGCAGTAACCGCCCCAGCGGTTAGGCCGGTCAGCACGCCGATGGATTTACCGAGCTTCGCAAAATGCGCAGTCGCGTTTCCGGCGGCTTGGCCCGCAATGCTTACAGCGGAAGCGACGGCTGCGCCTGCTGGCCCGAACGCGCCAAAGGCTCCGGCCATGACGGCGAGAGAATTCCCGAGGCTGCGGAATTCGTGAGAAGTCTTTTTGCCGAATTGCTGCGTCGCGTAAGAGGCTTTGGTCAGACCTTCGGAGAACGCGGCGGAATTCACGCCCAACTCAACAAATATGCGGCCCACGGAATTTGACATTTTTTACCACGCAAGAATTGAATTTTTTTGCGAACAGAAAAAAAGCGAGCGCGCGTCGCGAACAGCGGAGGCGAAGCGCGCCCGGAATCCCTGCGCCACTGGAGCCGCGTGAACGGCGGGCGCTGGCAACAGGGTTCATGCGCCCAAGATCAAAAAGTATGCCGTGCGGAGGTAAACGAGGATGACAGCCCCGCTGGCGGCCCGCACGGCGCGAAGATTCGCCGCCAATCTCTAGCTGTGTTGTTGAATTACGGCCGCTGGAACAAACGAGGAATCGGGAGCGGCCAAGCTGCTGTCCGCCCTGTACCACGATTCGAAGCCTGTCAGGCCGTATTCCACGCGCGTTTCGCTGAACGCTCGGACGTACATGCCTTTCAGCACGCGCCGCGTGTAAAAATAAGCGGGATTGTAAAAAATCACGCTGTTGTCCGTCGCGCCGATTTCCGGCATCGATGGGCAAATGGCAACTGGCTTTCCGAGAAGCATTGCCTCGTTTCCGTGACTGAGGTGCATCAACGGACGACCCATTTTGTCGAGCAGCGAACTGACCGAAACGAAAGTGTCATCGGTCATGGCCCAGCAAGCGCCAGCGCGATACGCCTTGTTGAGTCCCTTGTAGCAGTTCCACAAATCTAAACTGCCGATGCTGTTCGCGCCGGTACTCGCAGACCCATCGTTTGTTGCTGAGCCTCCGGCAATGGTGACCGCTGCGCCTGCCGCGAGCGCCGCCGTGAGCAAGCCCGTTGGCTGCGATGACCCGGTGCCGTTGACCAGCGCCGCGCCGACGCCGCGCGCGTGACGACGCGCGAAAGTCAATTCCAAAAGCGTGGCCCACGGAATGCCGCTGTCTTGCAAAAGTTCAAGCGTGACGTAGGAAATTCCGCTGCGGTAGGAATAGCTTTTCAGTTCGAGACCGCCAGCAACAAAATCGCTCTCGCCAGATTGAATCGTTTCTCCGACTAGCGTTGAGGCGTGCGAAACGTCATCGAGAATCGGCAACGTGATCGGCGAGCCGCTTTCGGTTTCGATGATGTTCGAATAAGCGTCATCGAAAATTTGGTCGTATTGCTTCATCGTTTCCGTCAGCCGTTGGTAAAATTGGAACGGGACAAAATATCCACCCGCTGGGCCTTGCGTGTACGTGATTGACTGCTGCCCGGCTTCATTCGCGCGCTTTTCGACTTCCGAGCGCGTGAGCGGTTCGCCGATTTCTCCATCGGTCGGATTTCCGACAACGCCGGAACGTCCTTCGAGGCACGCGCGCCATTCCATTTCAACCTCATAGTTCGGTGTGGGAATGTGCGCAAGGCCAGCGGCTTTATACATCCGCTCGGCTTCGGCCTTCGCAATCTGATTCGGTGTCGCGCCTTCTTTGAGCAGCTTTATTTTCGTGAGTAAAAATGCCATGCGCTGTTCTTCTCGCTTGGCGAACGGCTCTTTTGAGGAAAGGCGTTCTGCTTCTTCAATCGTATTTCGCAATTCGATTAACGCAGGTGTACTGACTTCGACTTTCATGTTTTTCTCTTTTGCTTGATTTGTTTTTCTGCACGGAAAGTCTTCGCGCCGGGCCGCGATAAAGCTACAAAACAAAATCTAAAATTCGACGCCGCCGCTCTGCCGCTCGCCCATCGCGCGGTACGCTTCGCAGGACGTGCGCGCGAACTTCTACCGGCACTCCTTCGGGGAAAAACTGGCGCATTGCGCCGGACGGCATTGAGCTAATTCCGTAAAGGGGCGAAGTGCCATCGGCCACGGAAGACATTTGAAGGCTTGTCGATTCGTAGGCTGGCGAGGTTACGGCAGAAACATCGAACAGCTTCGCGGCGCGAATCGTGCGAACAGGAATCTTCGCCGACGGGTCTTCAGGGTCGCTTTCATCGTTCCAGTCTTCTGATTCGCACTGGAATGCGAAGGACATTTTCCCGATGTCGCCGCGCTTCACAAGCTGCGCCAAGTCGCGCCCCAGGGACGTGTCCGGCAGTAGACACGCCATCTTGAGACCGCTCGCATCGTTTCTCAGTGCGAGGGTTTTGTTTTTGCGTCTACCGAGCACCATATCCGGGTTGTGATTGAAAAGTGCGCGCACATCTTGGTCACTTCGCAACGTGCCGTCAAAGGCACCCATCGCGACGCGTTCGCGAAAGCCGCCGAGGTCATGGGAAATTGTGCCCCAACGGACTGGGTAGCCGACGATAGTGCCTGGGGAAGTCTTGTCCGATGTATCATCCCGAAATTCCAGATTCGCAGTTGCGAATCGACGCTCAATCATTTTCGTACTCCGTTTTTCATTTGTGAAACTACTCTCGTTCTCCGAGACCGCCGAGCGCGATGAATTTGCGCGCTGGTTGTGGCTTCGAACTGGTACGCGGCCCATACGAAATAGGAATTGGTGGATTGTCTTTTTCGCGCTCTTCCGCGTTCCGCACATGTGTTGAGATTTCTTCTGGAGTGAATTGCCGAATCTGCGCGGTGCCGATGCCGACGCGCGCGACGAACTGCATGAAATTCTCGCCACGTCGAAGATGCGGACGGACTTTCGCGAGAATGTCAGGAGCTACGTCATTCGCGTCTTGCTCCTTCGGCTTTCCCGCTGCGACGTAGCGCGCAGTCAGTTGCCCGATGTACGCCCCGACCGGAGGCTCGGGCGATTCCTGCGGGGCCGAATTGATGACTGCCATCGCTTCATCGTTCAGAGTTTTCGTAACGTCAGATGCTCGCATTTTCGTTTTTCTCCTTCGGTTTTTTTCTGTAGAATTTTGGGTCGAGCATATTCGGACGAACGATCACGCCGACCACGTGCGCCCCAACTTCGATGAGTACGAACGGTTGCCGTCGATGCCGCGCACGAATTAGCGCATGGTCCAATTCATCGGCGGCGCGCAAAACGTCAACCGAGAATTCTCCCTGTAATTTTTCCTTCATCGCGCCTCCCGGCGTCGGCGACGTTCGGCGCATTCGGCGCACCCCGGCGGGCAACTCGGCGAATTCACGAAAACACCGAAATCGCTCGGGTCGCTTCCGGCAAAATGAAACAAAACTTCGTAGTGATGAAAAACGCGAAGCGCCTCGCCGTCGCTGGGTTTCGCCGCGAGCGTCTTGCGCGCATTGAGAAATTGCCGCGCTTCGTCAGCGTCGATGATGACGTTGTGGCGTGTGGCAAATTCAACTATGCGAATGGATTTTTTAATTGTCTTCGACGGCAACACCTTCGTCCTCGCTTTCTACATAGTCGATTAACGCCGCGAGTCCAGTCTTTGGCTTCGCGGCTGCGGCTGGAGCAGTCGGGAATGCTTGCAACATTTTGGCAAGGTCCACGACCTGTCTTTCGCTTTGCTGCGCGATTCGCAAATTAGGATTCACGATTTCGACTTCATAGGGATTGCCTTTCGCCGAATATTTCGTCACGGTCAGCACGGCACCGCGCTTTTTAATGTCGGCCAGGGCTTTTCCCCTGCGCGCTGAAACGTCCCTGAAAATCCCAAGCAGTTCCGCGCGCTTTTCCATCGGCTTCGCGGAGCGGTCGGCAACTTCGCGCTCGCCGATCTGCGCCCGAGAGAGTTTTCGCGCGTTGCCAGCGAGTTGAATTTCTCTTGCTGTTTTTTTTCGTTGAGGCACGTCGTTTTTCTCCTAAAAAAACGAAAAAGTTGAAGCGCGGACACACACGCGATGCTGCGCGCCGCATTCTGGCCCTACCTCACAGAAAAAGTGACCGGCAATCCGGTTGTGTGTGTTTTCAACGACTTACCGCCGCACGCGCCTCGCCTGCTCTTTCCGTGTTCTTGTCCACGAACTCTGTCAGGTCGTCGCTGCGCACGCGCACGGCGCGCCCCAGGCGAACGCTGCGCAATTGCCCAGCCCATATCGCTCTGCGCACTGTGAAGTCGCTACAGGCGAGCATCTTGGCCGCTTGGCCGACCGTAACGAGTAGTTGTTTATCGTTTTGCATATTCCGGCACGAATCCTGGAGGTCGAATGTCTTCAACCGTAACGTCGCTTGAATCGTCGAAGTCGCCTGCATCACCTTCGTCTCCCGCCGACGCACGCCATTTGTCAAATTGCGCGATGAAAATTCCGAACGGATGGCCTGTTGTAAAACTCGTGGTATCGCTCAGATACGCTTCCGCCGCAGCTTTCACGGTTGAATCGCTGTTTTGTTCGAGCAGTGGTCTTAACTGCGCCACGTTCTTTTTCCACGAAATCGTAGGTGCAGCGCGATGTTCACGCTCGTATCGCTTATGCCACCAGTCCAGCCAAGCCTTTGAACGAACGTTCACCAGAGAAGCCGCGCCAGCGGCCTTAGGTTGTTGGTTTTGGTTTTCAGATGCAGATGCAGATGCAGATGCAGATGCAGAGCTTGTTTTGGGTTGTTTTTGGCTTGTTTCTGGCTTGAGCTTGGCGTTCTGATTTCCAGTCGGTGCTCCACCGTGCTTTCCGTTGTGCGACTGCTTCTTAATAAACGAGATACGTTCGTTCCAAACAGAACGTAATTTTCGGTTCGTTACGTATCCTTTACCGATGCTAACAAATTGGCTCAGCACAACTGGGCCGATGGTTCGCCATTCATCGGCACTACAATCGGCGAGTTTCCGCAACGCCTCTTGGTCGTCGGGAAGGCGACACTGCCCAGAGTCCCAGCAATAATCCAAAAGGTCGCGGTAAGCCGAGCGCGCGGATTTCGTCATCATCAAACGTGTAGGACTAGAAAGCCACTCACGCACGTACCACTGATATGCTGGCGGCTTTGTCAGCTTTTTGCTCATTTTACATTTTGCGATTCTTAAAGTTTTTGAGACTGAGCAGCCGCAGGGTCGGAGCGGATTTCGCGCGACGCGCGTATCGCGCTATCAAAAGCGGACAGCGCATCCGACAAGCGGAACAGAAAACCGCTGGCTTCTCGCGATGCCGCCGGGTCAGCTTCCACGCGCAAGCCACAAAGGCCGTCGCGGTCAAAAAATAGGGCAAATTCGGGCTGTGACATATTTGTGCTCCTGATTGCGGTTAAAAACACCCTTCATATATGGGTCTGGAATCGGACAAACGGCTGTAAGCTAGTGAGGGGCTTTGGTTTAAGCTATTTTGTTGTTGCGCAGGTAGCGCAAGGCGGCATCTATGAATGGCCGTGTGTCGCGCCGTTGGTCCCGCGTGTATTCGAGTGCCTTGGCGCAAGCCTCGGCGAAATTTCCATCTTTACCGTCGAGATGCACTTGAATCCAGAAAGGAAAACCGTCATCGCGCGGCTCTTTGACGAAAACACCGTTAAGGTTTGGGTCGAATCTTGGAAGAGATATCCGTACTTTTTCGCGCTCCGTGAGCGTTCCGAAATTCACATCCACGGCAACGCCATTACGAATAACCGCGCGCACAGCTTTCATCTGGAAACGCCGAGGCAGTTTCATCGCGCTGGCGATGTCCGCAGACGGCCCGCGAAGTTTCTCTACTTTGATGAAGAATCGCCGAGCGCGTTTCTGAACAGAATCGTAATCCTCGCCAGTTTCTTTTGCAGCGTCGGCAATGGTCCATCCTTCGCGGAAGATCAGCCATAGAGATTTGTGCCGAGATATGTTCCGTTCATCAAACGCCGTTTTTGATGCGAGAATCGCTTGCGAAAATTCCTCTTTGGAGATTTTCGGGAGATGTTCCTTTGTCTCAAAAATCGCGTCAGTGCCTTCGGCGTCGTAATCCCATGCCGGGTCTTCTAGTTGCTTTGGCCGCGACCAGAAACCTCGATGCTCGCGAACGCTTGAACGTGTGTGACCGCAGTCTAGGCACGCCAGGCGATTATTCTCCTTGATATATTTTGTCGCGCTCGCTCCGCACATCACACAGACGGAATCGTCTGGGGTGAATGGATGCGAGTCGCAATCGGCAAACGACCGCGAAAACTCAGCGAGGATTTCGTTCCATTTTTCAAAACACGCGCGATGGCTCGCGCACGCTACTTCAAATCGGTCTAGGTCAAAACTTTCCGAATCTACTTTTGGAATTTCGGCAAGTTCTTCTGATTTCTCGCTCGCGCGCCTATATTTCTTCGTCAAAGACCGCAGGCGGAGAGATTCGATTTTCTCGGATGGCTCTGCTGGCGTAAAAGGCAGCCAATAAAATCGAACTACTGAATAAGTTTCGGGAGCGTTACCCGGTGCGAACGGGACGCTCCCGGATGCGGCACGGTCCGGCGACGGAACGCACGCCACCGCATTTTGGCCAAAATTGGAAGATTGCTTCTCGAAATTTTCTTGCATCGTCGCCTCGCACTGCACGCGCGGATTCGCGGTCCGCACGGAAGTTTATCCCGCACTATAGTCATACCACAAAACTCGGTTTTTAGTCAGCCAACACAGAAGTTTTTCTCGCCGAAGGAAAGGCCGCGATGCAATCTTATTAGGCTTGCTTTTTCTTGGCCTGCGCCAGAGCATATTTCACGACTGGCTGATGGTCTGGCCCGAGCGGGAATTCCTTAATCTTTGTAATCGTGCGGTTGGCTACCATTTTGGTGAGTACGCTTCGCACTTTCTCAAGTCCGGGCACGGCCCAATTGGTGATTTTCGGATGGTTATATATCTCCTCGGCTGTCATAGCGTGGCCGACCTTCTGTAAGACTTCAACGACCTTCTCCGAGATTGCGCGTTCACTGTCAGTCATCTGCATTTGCGGCCTCCAGAAGTTAGGTACAAGCTTGTCCTAAGCTGAATGCTTCCAGATGCTCTCGCCGCAGATGATTTTTTGCAAGTTATTGAATATATGGTGCCGGAGGAGGGGGTCGAACCCTCATGATGCTAAGCACCATTGGATTTTGAGTCCAACGCGTCTGCCAATTCCGCCACTCCGGCGCGGTTTAGATTCAAGATTTTAGCACGGCCCTGCAATTATTTCGCGACCTGCTTTGCCCGTACTTTGACCAAACTGCTTTCCGGTGGCGCGCGCGCCTATCACTACCCTCCGTGACGATGTGACGATGATGACGACGCAGCAAGGAAAATTATTCCCCTCTAGCTGATCGCTGATTTTCGTTGACAAACATTCACGAACTTAATTATTCTTTAAGCGCATATTCGGGCGACGCCAGGCAAGTGCAGCCGCTCCGGCAGCGGGATGGAACCAGAGTCGCTCCTAGATACACCATAAGCCGTGATAAGCTAAGCAAGGCGCGGAGGAAATGCTCCGATAAGAACCCTTGCAAAGACCTGCCTAGTTTCTGGCTGGCCTCTGGAAATCATTCGGAGGCTCGCCCATGCGAATCGTACATTCTCCCAGTTCTCCCCTGTTGGTTGATTTAAGAGGCGCTGCGAAAATCCTCGGCGTCGCTCCGTCGTCGGTGCGAAAACTTGTCTTGCGTAAACAATTGCCCGCCACTCGCGCCGGTCGAGGCGGGAAAATTTTCATTCCGCAAGGTGCCCTCGCGGCGTACGTCGCCACATTGGCCAAAGAAGCAAGGACCGCAGGATGACGCGCAAACAGAAACCACAGGAACAGAGCCGTCCCACGAGAGAACAAAAGAAAATCGCTGCAATCGCCGCCGTCAAAGACCAGGCAGCGAAACAGGCGCTAGACTTTTTCCACGATCCATATCGGCAGGCCTACGCTACCGTTCCAGTATCCGGTCACCGAGAAACCTGGCGAATCAAGTCCAGATATTTCCTACTGTGGGTCAAGCAGGTGTTATACGACCAAACTTGTGAGGCACCGGACAAACTTGTCAAAGAAATCGTTGAGGAATTCGAGACGCACGCGATTTGTCGGGGCGCAAAGCACAACGTACACGTCCGCATTGCAGAACAAGACGGCGTGACGTACATCGATCTGGTCAATGCAAAGTGGCAGGTGCTGGCCATCTCCGCAGGCGGCTGGAGCGTCTTGGACGAATCGCCGGTGAAATTCCAGCGTTTTGCTGGAGCTACGAGCCTTCCGCTGCCGCAGCATGGCGCTTCTACGCTTCGAGAAATCGCGCAGTTCCTCAACGTCAATCCGAGGTCGGAGGTGCTACTGCTAGCATGGTTGACGTACGCTCTGCGCACCAACACGCCATATCCAGTACTCGCGCTGTCCGGTGTTCAGGGTTCAGGGAAGTCAACGATCACGCGGGTTCTTAGAGAATTGATTGACCCCAGTATGGCCGCGATGACCACAATTCCGAAATCTGAACGCGACATGGCGATTGCTGCTACGAACAGCCATTTAATTGCGATGGACAATCTTTCGGAAATTTCGCCCGCTCTCTCCGACGCTATGTGCCGCATCGCAACTGGCGGAGCTTTTCGTTGCCGAACACTCTACACCAATAACGAGGAGACCATCTTCACATATCGCCGTCCGCTTATTATTAACGGCATCGAGGAATTGCCTGTTCGCCCCGACCTGCTTGATCGTTCGATTATCATCCACGTCGAACCGATTGCAGAACAGAATCGCCGAGATGAACGGAGTTTCTGGAGTGACTTCGAGGACGTACGACCACAGTTATTCGGCGCGATGCTCGACGTGATTCAGGAAGGCATTCGGAATGTCGATGGGGTTGATCTCCCTAATCCACCACGTATGGCTGATTTCGCACGCTGGGGTGTGGCGACTGAGCGGGCCGCCGGATACGCAGCAGGCGCTTTTATGCAGGCGTACGCAGCCAACCGCGAAGATGCACACGCCGCAGCGTTGGATTCCTCGCCAATCGCGCACGGCATCGAGGCATTTATCCGAGAAAAGAAACGATTCTTTGGAACGGCGCTACGTTTGCTAAATGAGTTGCGCGGCTGGCTAGACAGTCCTCACAATCATTCAGAGCTGAGGTTACTCCTTAACCATCCAAAGTTTCCGAAGTCGGCTAACCAACTTTCGGCGGAACTCGCGCGCATTGAGCCGAACTTGAAGAACCTGGGGATGGTGGTTGAACGTAGACGCACACGTAAGAGCAGAGACATAAGGATCGAGCTTGCGGATTCAGAGGATGACCGAGTTCCCGCTAGCCAGCCCGCCGCAGCCGCTTACGCATAGGCAAGCGTGACGACGTGACGGTGGTGACGATGATTTTGATTGTACAACCACAGAGCGAGAGGCGGGCGAATCGCAGAATTGATTGGAGCGGGAGAAGGGAATCGAATTGTTCTACCATTTGCTAAGTCTCGTTGATTCCGTTGCCCTTACTTCTCCCACACCAACGAAAAGGCCGTAATAGGCTGTAGTTTTGGACTCATTTTGGACTCACGCCGATTTTTCGACGTAGCGCACCGTGCATGAGTTGTGGTAAGGTCCATAAAGGAGGCGACGATGACTAGACAGGAAGAAAGCATTGTCCGGGAAGCAAAGCAAGTCGCCGAGAGCCATCCCGAGGTCCGTACGCCGTCCGTAGAATTCAAGTGCGATTGGGCCTACGGGAACGCTGGCCTTGAAGACGAGCGTATCACGCGCGAGCAAGTCGCGGAAACGATTAAGAAATAACTCATCTGGGCCGACTGGCGATTGTCGGCCCTATCTCCATAGCCGTGGCTTCTAATCCTCTCCTCTGCTCACCGGAAGACAAGCAAACTTATGAGATCGCCAATCAAGCGAACGTCGTGGACTACCTTGCCGAGTTTGTGAAGAACGGTCGGACCAGAATTACGGAATCCGTCGTTTTGGAAATTCACAGACTCACCATTGAAAACATTTATTCCTGTGCGGGAAACTATCGCACCGCCTTGACGCTTGTCGAGATTACGGGCACTGACCACAAGCCGTCGCATCCATCCCAAGTTCGTAGCGATACGCGCGACATGCTGGACTGGCTGGATGCAGACGGGCGTCAAGAAAGTCCGGTGCGCAGAGCTTCGTTCGTGCTTTGGAGAACAAATGCCATTCATCCATTCAACGGTGGGAATGGCAGGGTTGCGCGAGCACTGGCTTATCTAGTGATCGTCCTTGATGTCGCCCCTTTGTTTGCCGGTGAACCTCTTCCGACTAAGCTAAAAGCCCGAAAGGCAGAATATCTCGCAGCATTGAAAGCCGGTGACAAGGGCAACCTTCGGCCACTTGAGGAGATCGTCTTAGAATGCATCCGGCAGCAGATTTCCGAAATTGCGGGTAAGCCCTTGGCTGGGTAGCAGACCGCATGGCCCGGCATGGCTGGCCTTTCACTTCTTCTGAACTAGCGAAGCGTTTTCCTGCTCGTCTTGCTCCAACAGCTTTTCCAATCGTTCAGAGGTTACGAGATTGTATTGGCGCAAGTCCTTCACCTGTTCGATGAGTTTCACGGCGATCTGCGGCTGAAAAGTTTGCAGGTCTTGCTGCATTCGACCACAACTTTGCAAACTAGCCCTGTCACGGCAATAAGGAACATGGCACATGGCTAACCAACTGTGCCCTGCTACAATCGTGTCATGCTATCCGGAGTTGAATCCGCTAAGCTCAAAATCGTCAGGGTATCGAAACATCTCGATGAGATCAGAAGCTTGTTGCGGGACTATGTGCGTACCGAAGCGGATGCCATTGCCAAGTCGAAGAGTAGCGGAAAACTCAACTTTTCCGGACGACCCCACGACGATGTTCCGATAATCGCTGGCGAGATTATCTACCAGCTTAGATCGTCTCTGTAGTGCTCCCCTCTAAAACTGGACACCTCAATTAGGTAGAATCAGGGCCTCCAAACAGGAGGCAACATGGGCAGGAAACCGCGTGTAGATCGAT
>Ga0307374_10006646_pt1 | contig 18097 bp, 20 predicted proteins | sample OX3MG_FD_202532 | JGI IMG/M metagenome (GOLD analysis project Ga0307374, IMG submission 202532) | Soil microbial communities from Risofladan, Vaasa, Finland - OX-3 | ecosystem: Environmental > Terrestrial > Soil > Coastal area > Acid sulfate soil | place: Finland: Risofladan, Vaasa | collected...
CGTCCGCTAGTTCCCCATCGGGTCCCGGCCTCCGCCTCACCAGGAATACCCGGAGAAGGGCCGCAGCAGCTCCGGACCGGCGAACACCGCCACGGCGCACCCCGCCGCCAAGAAGACCCCGTAGGGAATGCGGTCACTCCTGCTCATGCGCTTGGTGGCGATCAGGACAACGCCGACCACGGCGCCGAGGACGTTCGCCGCAAAGAAACCGAGCACCACGAACCCCACCCCCAACCACCCGAGCGATATGCCGAGAACCAAGGAGAGCCGCACGTCGCCGAAGCCCAATATGCGGGGGCTCAGCAGATTCAAGGCGAAGAACACGGCGAACCAACCCGCGGCGCAGACGACACCCACGACGAAGTGGTGCCAATGACCGGTGACCGCGGCCGCCATCAGGAGGAGCAGTGCCACCAAGGCCGTCAATGGGTAGACGATCTTCTTTGGCAGCAGCAGGTGCTCGACGTCGATGCACGAGAGTGCGAGCAACCCGGCGAAGAGGGCGAGGTAGGCCGGAACGTCCCACTGGTAGCCGAAGCGGGCCGCCGTGCCGACGAAGAGGCCGGCGCACGCCAGTTCGACCAGTGGGTAGCGCGGGGAGATCGATGCCTCGCAGTGACGACAACGTCCACGCAGGAGGAGCCACGAGACGATGGGGATATTGTCCGCCTCCCTTATGAGCGAGCCGCAGGCGGGGCAGGCCGAGCGCGGGGAGACGATCGACTCACCCCGGGGCACCCGGTAGATCACGACGTTCAGGAAGGACCCGACGACCAGACCAAGAAGGGCACAGAGCCCGATCAATACACCGAGCATGACAGCGCGAACCTAGAAGCGTCCCGCACCGAACATTGCGGGTCACGCTAGTTGGTCGACCCCCTCAATCGGTGGAACACGAGCACTCCCGGACCTCCCTCCGTGCAGTCCTTGCAACAGCACGGAATCCCCCCCGAACCCACACTCTCTTCATCCGGTCGGCACCGAATCCAACCGCTGGACGATGACGATGCACCAGAGGCCACGGCTGAAACCCTCCGGCTGGCCCGCCACGGACGCACACACAGGTTCCTGACGAACTTGGCCTTCTCCCGCCACGGCCACTGGCCGATTCACAATTGACACTGGAAGTCTGCTGCTCCACCTGGGAGCGGTCAGTGAGAGAGAGGGATTGGCGCGGGGAGATGAGGCTCGACGACGTGTTCGCCGATCAAACCGCGTTGGCGTTCGAGGAGCGGCACGCCGAGGGGGTCGCCATCAGGTCGGTGACGGACTTCGCTGGTGCCGACTACGGACTCCGCAACATTTACGAAGGTCTGTGTGCGACCGCGGACGAGAAGGAATTCGAAGAGGCCTTTTTCAAGAGCTTCGTGACTTCCATGTCCGAAAGCACGGCGCGGTTTCTGCTGAGCACCTGAGCCCGCCGGAGACCCGGCTGCAAGCCTTGCCGCCCGCTGTGCCCGCGTCGCCCCGGCAAACTTCCTGCATGGGCGGCCCGCCGGCACGCGAGAATGGAGACGTGGAATCTCAGGACGGTGACGAGTTCGTCGGGGATGCGCCACCCGGGGCCGACCCGGACGAATCCGAGGACGGCGGAGGCTTCGACAGTTGGCGCAGGAAATCGGCGCTGGGTGCAGTCGGAACGGGGTTGGCCCGGGGGCTGCAGGCGGTCTTCGCGACGCCCGTCGACGAGGTGGTGATCGTGGCGTCCGTACCGGGCGACCCTCCGGACGCGGGCGACCGGGTCCGAGTCATCCTCGACCTCGACGACCCCGCGAAATCCGTGGCCATCGTGCCACCACCCCCGGGACCTGCGGGGGACGACCCTCCCGCCTGAGCCGTCGTTGACACCGGAGCCTCCCGGACTTACCATCCGTGAGATCGGACAGCATGTCCGATTGATCAGAGGAGTTGTCAATCATGAGCACCGTGGCCGATGTCGCGCCGGTCGATCTCTCGGATTCCCGGTCCTACGTGGACGGCGTCCCCCACGCCTATTTGACCTACCTGCGCCACCACGACCCCGTGCACTGGCAGGACGAGCCCGGTGGCCCAGGCTTCTGGGCCATCACCCGCTACGAGGACTGTGTCACCGTCAACCGGGACTACGAGCGCTTCAGCTCCGCCGCCCAGGGGACCATGCCGTTCGAGATGGAGCCGGACGAGATCGCCCAGCAGGGCCTGATGATGCTCAACATGGACCCTCCCCTACACACCCGCTACCGGCGCCTCGTCAACAAGGGCTTCACTCCCCGCATGGTGCGTGACCTCGAGGAGAGCATCCACCGCGCCACCGACGCCATCATCGACGAGGTGATCGAGAAGGGGGAGGCTGACTTCGTCACCCAGATCTCGGCCGAGCTCCCTCTCCAGGTCATCGCCGAGCTGCTCGGTGTGCCCTCCGACGACCGCCACCGCATGTTCGAGTGGTCCAACCGCATGGTCGGCAGCGAGGACCCTGAATACCAGGCCGAGGCCGAGCTGGCCATGACCTCGGCCATGGAGCTCTACGCCTATGCCGCCGAGCTGTTCGCCAAGAAGCGGATCGATCCCCACGAAGACCTCATGAGCGCACTCACCACCGTGGAGATCGAAGGGGAGCGCCTCAGCGAAATGGAGCTCGAGCTCTTCTTCCTGCTGCTCACCGTTGCGGGCAACGAGACGACCCGCAACCTCATGTCCGGCGCCATGGACGCGTTCTTCCGTCACCCCGAACAGTGGCAGCGCCTCCTCGACGACCGCAGCCTGCTGCCCACCGCCGTCGACGAGATGCTCCGCTTCGTGTCGCCTGTCATGAACTTCCGCCGCACGGCCATGGTGGACACCGAGCTCAGCGGGACCAAGATCGCGGCCGGGGACAAGGTCGTCTTCTTCCACGCCTCGGCCAACCGGGACGAGGACATCTTCGGCGACCCCGACACCTTCGACATCGGCCGGAACCCCAACCCCCACATCGCCTTCGGCGGCGGTGGCCCCCACTTCTGCCTCGGGACCAACCTGGCCCGGATGGAGATCCGGGTCATGTTCGAACACCTGCTCGACCGCATGCCCGACATTCGCCAGGACGGGGAGGTGCAACGCCTACAGTCCCAGTTCATCAATGGCGTCAAGCACATTCCCGTGGCGTTCACCCCGTCCGCACGCGTCGGCTCCTGAGCCGGCCGTCCGACTGACGCGCGCGAGGGAGTAGTGGCTCGGCGCGCCCCGGACGCCCTCAAGGACGTCATTCGCGACTTCCGGCGCGACCAGCTCATCGACACGGCGCGCCGGCTTTTCGGTGAGCGCGGCACAACCGATGTCTCTATGGACGAAATAGCCGCCGAGGCCGGCGTGGCGCGCTCGACCGTCTACGTCTACTTCGCCAACCGGGATGAGCTCCTGCTCGCCTGTGTGCAGTCCATGTACGACCGCCTGCAGGACACCATCGCCCTGGTCGTCGACGACGGCGCGACGCCGGTGGCGCGCCTGCGCGGGCTCATGCTCGGGGTGCTCGAGCGCGTCGACGAGAGCCCCGCCTTCTTCCGCCTCGCCATGGCCACCCAGTCGACGACGACGGCCGCCGGCTCCGAGGCCGTCGGGGGTGCGCTGATGATGATCGGCCTCGACATGATCCGCGTGCTCGAGGATCTCGTCGTCGCCGGGGTGGCCACCGGTGATTTCCGCGCCGACCTGGACGCCGAGCGGGCGGTCGTGCTCGTGGGTCAGCAGATCTACGGCGCCCTGTCGGTCCGTGCCGGCGAGCCCGAGCCGATTCCCGCCTCGCAGGCCGCCGACGAGATCTGTGCCTTCGTGTGCCGAGGACTGGGAGTGTGACGTGAAGTTCGACCTGTGGATGCCGACCGCCAGCCCCATGACCACCGCGGGCCTGCTCGACGCCGTCGCGGAAGGGTCCGAACAGCGCGGCGTCGGGACCATCTGGGTCGGCGAGCACGTGGTCCTCTTCGAGCAGTACGAGAGCCACTACCCCTACGCCGAGGACGGGCGTATCCCTGCACCGCCCGGGAGCGGCCTGCTCGAGCCGATGGTCACGCTCACTTACCTGGCGGCCCAGACGTCCACGGTCCGCCTGGGCACGGCCATGCTGCTCCTCCCCCAGCGCAATCCCGTCTATACGGCCAAGGAGGTCAGCACGCTCGACTGGCTCTCCGGCGGACGGGTCGACCTCGGCATCGGCGTGGGCTGGCTCAAGGAGGAGTTCGACGTCCTCAACGTGCCGTGGGAGCGCCGGGGCCGCCGGACGGACGAGTACCTCGAGGTCCTGCGCACGCTCTGGCTCGACGAGACGTCCGAATTCCGCGGCGAGATCTACGACCTGCCGCCCTGCGAAATGTTCCCCAAGCCGGTGCAGCAGCCGCCGCGGGTCCACATCGGTGGCGAGACCAAGGCCGCATTGCGGAGGGTCGCCCGCCACGGGCAGGGCTGGCACACCTTCAACCGATCGCCCGAAGAGCTCGCCACCGGACTGGCCGAGCTCGATCAGGAGCTCGAAGCGGTCGGGCGCAGCCGGGCCGATGTCCGCATCACGGTGTGCCCGTACTTCAACCAGCTGACGCCCGAATGGGTGGAGCGCTACGCCGAGGCCGGCGCCGACGCGGTGGCCGCCCTCTTCTTCGCCTTCACCACCGAGGACGTGGCCCGGGCGTTCGACGACCTGGAGGCCTGCCGGGAGGCCGTCGCCCGGACCGGGGGCTGAGCCTCCCGCCCCGCCGCCCAGTCCCACGAGCGACGCGAGGTGCGCAGCATGCTCGGGGCGGACCACACCCGCTGCCTCGCGTCGCCCGTCGGCTTCGCACCTCGTAGGTAAATCCGTTTCGCCCCGGCCCGAATCGCCCGCAGGAATGATCCACCCGCCCCGGGTTTCATTCCTCAGGATGACCCGGGTCCGACCCCCACCGAGGAGGCTAGGTGGGTGAGACCCGGGTGGTGGGCGACGAGAGGCCCCGAACAGGGGGCACTACGATGGTTTCCCCCCCTGGGAACGAAGGATCCGATGGCCTCCAGCTCACGTCACCTCTACCCCGAGTGGCTCCGGCCCCGGCAGCCACAGGGCGACGCGCCCACCGGCAGGGTGCACGATCAACGCGACGACGGTGCATGGCGCGTCTGGCAGTGGCTGCGGGCCTTCGACCGCCGCTATGCCACCCTCGTCGACCTCGCCCTGGCTGTTGGCCTGTTCGTCCTGTGCTCGGGCTGGTTCGTCGAGCGCGGAACGCTCCGACCGAGCCTGTGGTTCGTGGCCGCATTGGTCTTCCCGCTGGTCTTCCGGCGCCGGGCGCCCATGACCGTCTTCCTCGTCATTGCCGCCGTGGCCTTGGTGCAGTGGCTCGTCACGGGCCCGGGCCTGGCCGACGCCGCGCTGCTCGTCGCCCTCTACACGGTGGCGCTCGAGTCGGACTGGCCCGTCGTCGCTGCTGCCGTCGTCATCCTGGAAACCGGTGTCGTGATGGCCACCGTGCGTTGGAGGCCGGCGCAGAACGACTTCAAGTCCATCGTGTTCCTGACTGGACTGGTGTTCACAGCGCTGCTGGCCGGGGTCGTCGTGCGCGCTCTGCGCAGCCAGCTCGCCTGGCTGGCCGAGCGGGCGCAACGGCTGGAGATCGAACGCGACCAGCAGGCGACGCTCGCCGCGGTGACCGAGCGCGCCCGCATTGCGCGGGAGATGCACGACGTGGTCTCGCACAATATTCAGGTGATGGTCACCCTGGCCGACGCCGCCTCCCTCGCTCAGGCCAGCGACCCGGATCGGGCCGCGGAAGCGATCCACGAGGTCTCGAGCACGGGGCGCCAGGCCCTGACCGACATGCGACGGATGCTCGGCGTCCTGCGCGACGAGCCGGCCCCGGCGCACACACCGGCCGACAGGAACGACGCCGGCAGCGCCGCCGCCCTCGCCAACGGGAACGGGAACCGCCGGGCCTCCTACGCACCCCAGCCGGGGCTCGACGACCTCAGCGCGCTTTTGGAGCGGGTACGGGGCACCGGGCTCGAGGTGACCATGCGACACGTCGGCGTGCCGTTCGAGGTCTCACCGGCGGCCGGGCTGACCGTCTATCGGGTCGTACAGGAGGCACTGACGAACGCACTCAAGCACGCCGAAGAGGCACATACCGTCGAGGTACTGCTGATCTTCGCCGACCCCGACGTGACGGTGCTGATCACCGACGACGGCCGGAGCCTGGTGGCGGTACCGGCGCGCCGGGGCGGCGGCCACGGCCTGGCCGGTATGGCCGAGCGGGCCAGTGCCTTCGGGGGGACGCTCGCGGCCGGACCCCGCCCCGGCGGCGGCTGGGAGGTCAGGGCCGTGCTGCGCGACTGCAAGACCCCCCGGCCGACATGACGATCCGCGTGGTGCTGGCGGACGACCAGGCGCTGCTGCGCAAGGGCTTCCGCATGATCCTCGAGGCCGAAGAGGGACTCGAGATCGTCGGCGAGGCGGCGGACGGGGAGGACGCCGTGCGCCTCGTCGGGCTCTACCGGCCCGACGTGGTCCTCATGGATGTGCGCATGCCCGTCCTCGACGGCATTGAGGCCACCCGGGCCATCACCACCTCCGATGCCGCCGGCGAGACCAGGGTGCTGATGCTCACCACCTTCGATCTCGACGAGTACGCCTTCAACGCGCTGCGGGCGGGGGCCAGCGGCTTCCTGCTCAAGGACGTCCCGCCCGTCGAGCTCGTCGCCGCCATCCGGACCGTGGCCCGCGGTGACGCCGTGGTCTCGCCGCGCATCACCCGGCGTCTGCTCGAGGAGTATGCCCACACGCTGCCCGATCTGAGCGCCCCGGGTGTCGAGGGGTCCGACGGCGCCGGCGCGGACGCCAACCCTGCGCTGGCCAGCTTGACCGAGCGCGAGCGGGAGGTGCTGCTCGCCGTCGCCGACGGGCTCTCCAACGCCGAAATCGCCGAGCGCCTGTACGTCTCGGAGGCCACCGTCAAGTCGCACGTCGGCCGCCTGTTGGCCAAGCTCGGATTGCGCGACCGGGTGCAGGCCGTCGTGTTCGCCTTCCAGTCCGGGCTCGTCCAGCCCTGAGGCGGCGGGGTCGCCCATAGGCTCTGTACGTGGCGACCAACCGGGTGGCGAGCGCATCGACGACGACTTCCCCGCCCGACACCGAGTTGGGCACGTTCAGCGACGCCGGCCCGTGGAACATCGACCCTGCACGACTGACCTGGCGCCGCGGTCTGGCCGGTGTCCGCGCCCGGCTGATCGCCTCGCTCCCCTCGCTCACCCGGCGGCGCACCCTGCCGCCTTTCCGCCGCATGGGGACGACGCTGCGCTACCTCGGTCCGGCCCTGGGGCTCTGGTACGTCGGGGAGCGTCGCCGCGGCGGGTCCGAGTCGATCGCAGGCCTCTCTCGTCGGCTGCGGGTCGCGGCGGAGAAGCTGGGCCCGACCTACATCAAGCTCGGACAGATCGTCGCGTCGGGGGAGGGCATCTTCCCCGCCGAACTGGTGGCCGAGTTCAAGTGGTGCCGCGACCAGGTCACGCCCGAGCCGTGGCCCGTCGTCGAGCAGGTCCTCACCGACGAGCTGGGCGGCCCGCTCGACTCGGTCTTCGCCTCGGTCGAGCGCACCCCGCTCGCCGCCGCCTCCATCGCCCAGGTGCACGCCGCCACTCTCTTGGACGGCACCGCCGTCGTGGTCAAGGTGCAGCGCCCGACCGTGTCGGAGCGTGTGCGCCAGGACCTCGCCGTCATGGCCTGGTTGGCGCCTCACCTGGTTGGCCGCATCCCCGTCGCCGCGCTCGCCAACCCACCGGCGCTGGTGGAGCTCTTCGCCGAGACCATCGTGGAGGAGCTCGACTTCCGGCTCGAGGCCGAGAACATGCTCGATATCGCCACCACCTTTGCCGCGCTCGACCAGCGCGACTTCGTCGTGCCCCGGCCCCACCCGACGCTGGTCACGCGCCGCATGCTCGTGATGGAACGCCTCGATGGCTTCCACTTCGGCGACGTGGAGGGCATGCGGGCCGCCGGCATCGACACCGAGGCGGTCGTCCGGGCCGGCATGGTCGGATTCCTGGAGGGCGCGCTGTTCTACGGCATCTTCCACGGGGACCTGCACGGGGGGAACCTCTTCGTGTTGCCGTCGGGCAAGACTGCGCTGCTGGACTTCGGCATCACAGGGCGTTTGACCGAGGCCAAGCGCCTGGCCCTCCTGGCGCTGGTGGTCGGAGCCTCCAACGCCGACATCCCGACGCAGGTGGCCGCCTTGCGTGACCTCGGCGCTTTCCCCGGCGAGCTGGATGTGCAACATGTCATCGAGGTCCTCGGGCTGGACCGGCCCGCGATGGACCCGACGGCGCTGTCCGCCGACGAGCTCGTGGCGGAAATGCAGCACTCCATCAAGACGCTGCTCGGGATCGGCGCCCGCCTGCCCAAGGAGCTGATGCTGTTCGTGAAGAACATGATGTTCCTCGACGGCGCCATCGCCACGCTGGCGCCCGATCTGGACCTGTTCGCGGAGATCGAGGGCATCGCGCTGCTGTTCGCCGCCAAGCACGGCGAGCGCATCATGGCCCAGCTCGGGCTCGAGCAGGCCGAGAACTGGGCCCCGGACATCACGGGGATCAAAGCGGGCTTCGGGCTCGACGCGGAGACCGAGGGCCTCACCTACCGCGAGATCCAGGCCCGGCGGGCCCAGGTCCGCCAGAAGTTCGAGGGACGTGGACGCCCCGGCCGCAAGCGCCGCGCCACCGGGTAGCCACTGCGTCCGGGGGCGATCCCGCCTGCGGCGCCACCGTCGGTGCAAGGCTGCGCCCATGGGAACCATCCGCAGACTGCGCAGTGACGATTGGGAGGGCTGGTCCGGGCTGTGGGCCGGCTATCTGGCCTTCTACCGGGCCGAGCTGGACGACCTGAGCACGCAGAGCACGTTCGAACGCCTCTGCGCCGGTGAGGACGGCATGTTCGGGCTGCTGGCCCTGGACGACACCGGCCAGGCCATCGGCATGGCCAACTGCGTGGTCCATGCCACGACCTGGTCCCGGCAGCCCAAGTGCTACCTGGAGGACCTCTTCGTGGACCCGGCGGCGCGCGGGCACGACGTCGGGCGCGCCCTGCTGCTGGCCGTCAAGGAGGCTGGGACGGAGCGGGGGGCGCACCAGGCCTACTGGCACACCCAGCAGTACAACGGGCGGGCCCGCTCCCTCTACGACCAGGTCGGGCAGCCCACCTCGTTCGTCGTCTACGAGATGTAGGCGCCTGTCACAGCAGCTCCGTAGGGTGGTGCTCATGCCCGGCGCGCAATCTCGGATTCCCGTCCCTTCGCGGGCCGGCCGGTAGGGTTCGGGCTGAACCCCATGCCTCCTCGCCGTCGCACCGCGACCTCCAATTTCGGCGTCGGGCGCCGCGAGTCGCACGTGGCGGACGCCTTCTACGCCCGCTTCGAGGCGCCGGAGCTGAGCGCCGACGAGCATGTCAACCCGCACGAGCCCGGCGTCTTGTCCCTGTGTGGCGATGCCCGCCGCATGGACGCCGTAGCCGACGCCTCCGTGGCGCTGGTCGTCACCTCACCGCCGTACTTCGCAGGCAAGCAGTACGAGGAGGAACTCGACCGCGAAGGCGTGCCCGGCTCCTACATCGAGTACCTGGCGCTGCTGCGCGACGTCTTCGCCGAGTGCAAGCGCGTGCTCGAGCCCGGCGGCCGCATTGCGGTCAACGTGGCGAACCTCGGACGCAAGCCGTACCGCAGCCTGGCCGCCGACGTCATGACCATCCTGCAGGACGACCTGCACCTCCTCCCCCGTGGCGAAATCGTCTGGCAGAAGGGCGGAGGGGCGAGCGGTTCGTGTGCCTGGGGATCCTTCCGCTCGGCCGCCAACCCGGTGCTGCGCGACGTGACCGAGCGCGTCATCGTGGCGAGCAAGGGACGCTTCGGGCGGGCGCGCAGCCCGAAGGAGCGCCGACGTGACGGCCTGCCGCACGAGAGCACCGTCGGCGCCGACGACTTCATGGCGCTGACGCTCGACGTGTGGGACATCCCGCCCGAGAGTGCGCTGCGCGTGCGCCATCCCGCCCCCTTCCCGGTGGAGCTGCCCCAGCGCCTCATGGAGCTCTACACCTACCGCGGCGATCTCGTGGTCGACCCGTTCGCCGGCTCCGGGTCCACGCTCGTGGCCGCCCTGCGCTCAGGGCGCGACGCCGTCGGGTACGACCTCGATCCGGCCTACGTCGAGCTGTCGCGCGCCCGCCTGGCCGATGAGCACCCGACCGAGGGCGGGACGGGGGGCACCGGAGCGGCAGTCGACGGCGCCTCGGCCACCGCGGTGGCCCGGACCGCGCTGGAAGCGGCCGGGTTCACCGACGTGCGCCCGAACCGCCGCCTGCGCGGGCTGGGCCTCGCGGTTGACTTCACCGGCACGGACGCCAGGGGCCGGACGTGGTATTTCGACGTAGCCGGGCCGAACTCTGCCTACCGGGGAGGCATGGCGCGGTCAGAGACGGTCTGGCGCGCCCTCGGCCGGGCTCATGTCCTCGCTGCTGCGGGCCACGCGCCCTTCGTCGTGCTCACCACGCAGGTGCCCCGGACGGGGACCGAGGCCGACCGCGCGCTGCGGGCGCCCGGGCCGGGCGGGATCTTCGATGTGGTCGACCTCCTGGCTGACGACGCCCCGGCGCGGCTGCAGGCCTACGCCCGCGGGCACTCGGGCTCCCCCAGAGTCGGGTTCTGGGCGGCGACCGACGTCGAGCCGGGCGCCGTCTGACCGTGGGCGCTGACTGACAATGGGCACCGTCGTCGCCTGTGCCGTCGTGCGGGACGACCCGCCGCGCGTGTTCGTGGCCGAGGACCTCGACACCTTGAACTGGGTGCTGGCCAACCAGTTGGTGGCCAAGACGCCCGGGCGGGACCTCCCTCCCGGCGAGCGCGCCGCCCTGCGACAGGCTCTGCGGGAAGAGCGCTGGGGTGATGCCGTCTTCGCCTTCATCGGCCGTACGGGAATCGCGGTCGACGTGTACGAGAGCACCGAGTTCCACGTCGCCCCCGAGGCAGCCGTCGGACCGATGGAGCTCCAGCTCACCCCTCTCTTCGCCGAGTAGACAGGCCCGGTCACCGCCCGCTGGGTGGGAGGATGCCTGCATGCCGAGCGACCGGACCACCGTGACCGAGCTCGGCACGGGACTGGGGATGCTCGGGCTGGCCGGCATCGACGAGGCCGTGAGGTCGCGCACACCGGTGATGCACAGCCTGTCACCCGAGATGTGGGAGCGCCTGACCCGTCTCCGTTCCGGCGGTGCCTACGACGCCGAGTTCCACGCCGCCTGGGCCAACGGCCAGGCCTTCCTGACCGCGGGTGACGGGCTGCGGGGGCGCCTGCCCCTGATCGTCGAGTGGAAAGGAACCGGGCGCGCCCCGGGCGATGAAGTGGCGCCAGTGGATCTCCGCGTGGACCACGTGTACCTCGTCAGCTGCAAGTACCTCTCGAAGATCCTCTTCAACGTCTCGCCGATCAGTGTCTTCGACGCGCTCCTGTTCGGCGGCCCCGGACGCGCACCGCGAGCAATCCGGGATGTCGCGCCGGGCGGCGGGGACTGGTATGCCGAGGTGGCACCGGTCGAATACCAGGCGCTCTACGAGTGCGTCCGCATGGCCGTCGGCGAGACCGACGGGACCGACGGGACCGAGACGAAGTCGAGCCCCGCCCCCTCGCACCGGCTGGAATGGCACGACCACGGGTCCGCCGTCGTCGCCTTGCCGGGCCTGGGCGCGGCCGACTCCGCCGCGGCACCCAGGCCCGAGAGGCCGGGCCACCCGGTTCCGCCCGCGCTGCACCAGCTGCCTCCACGCGCGGTCGACCTCACCGTGCCCCAGCGCGAGGCCTTGGGGCATTGGCTCGGCTCGGGGTGGCCGCCGGGAGCCAAGCCCCTCTATGCCGCGTTGTCCGGAGCGGTGGCCCGGGCCTCGGTGCGCCGCTGGGAGGCGGCCATGGACGAGCGGGGCGGCACCGGTGAGGCCATGCTGTGGCGACTCCTGCGCATAGGGAGTGCGCCCTATTTCGTACTGGGTTCCTCGGCGGACCGCTCGCTTCGGCTCCGCATCGCCACCTCGTGGGACTGGCGCCAGCACTTCCAGCTGGTCGCCCTCGCCATGGAGGGCCAATCGGGCGGCCAGCCTCGTGTGGGCTGGGAGGCCCTCGTGCGCGACCGGACCTCCCATCAGGTACACACCGTCGTGGGGCACATCGAGGTCCGCTGGAGCCACGGCCGCTTCGGTGGGCTGCCCGAGGCCAAGGGCTACCTCGACACGTCGCATCACCTCGTGCCCGGGTACTTCGCCCTGCAATGATCGGCTTCGACCCCACGGCCTTCACGCCCCCGCTCCGAGTCCCGGAGCTGGTCTCGTCCCCGGTCGTGTTGCGGCCCTATGCCCTCTCCGACCTCGCTCTCGTACGCCAGGCTTCGGCCGACTCCTTCATCCCTTCCATCTCGTCGGTCCCGCAGCGGTACACCGACGACGCGGGCCGCGCCTTCATCGCACGCCAGCACGCGCGCGACACTGAAGGCGACGGCTACTCCTTCGTGATCGCACCAGAGGCCGAGCCGAAGATCGGTATCGGGTCCATCGGGCTGTGGCTGCAGGAGATCGAGAGCGGACGCGCCTCTGTTGGGTACTGGCTCGTCCCCGACGCTCGTGGACGACGCTTTGCCACGCACGCGCTGCGCGCCGTCGTGGCCTTCGCCTTCGGGACGCTGGCGATCCCGCGCCTGCATCTCTTCGTCGAGCCCTGGAACGTCGCATCGGCCCGCACAGCCGAAGCCGCCGGGTTCGCACGGGAGGCGAGGCTCCGAGGCTGGGAGCGCATGGGGGGCGAACAGCACGACGTCGATTGCTACGCCCTCCTGTACTCCGAATGGTCAGCTCCGAGCTGAAGGGCACATCTGCGTGGCCTCTGCGAGACTGCCCGGGTGTTCGGCCATGACCACGAGAGCGAGCAGATCGCCGAGCGCATCGACCACCTGATGGCGGCTGTGTTCGTCGCCGACGATGACGAGCGCATGGAAACCCTGACCCGACACGTGGCACCCGACCTGGTCTACGTGAGCCCTGAGGCCGTCTTCGAGGGTCCGCAGGGGCTGAGCGACGCCTTCAGTCGCTACCGCAGCGAGTCCTGGTGGCAGACCGGCCTGCGCCGAACCAGCCCGATCGACCTCCATCACGGCTACTCCCGCTTCACCTGGGAACGGGTGGAACGCGGTGCCACGGTGATGGAGGGATCGAGCTTCGGTTCGCTGGACGAGGCCGGAGCAATCTGTCGGGTCGTGACTTTTGAGGGATTGGTGCCCGGGCAGCCGGACGGCCGATCATGGGTGTCCGACACATGGGGAGGGAACGCTGATGCTGGTGCTCGTCGAGGTGGACGATCGGGTCGCCACGGTCACGCTGAATCGGCCGGAGTCGCGCAACGCCATTTCGGCCGAGCTGCACGGGCTGTTGGACGAGGCCATCACCAGCCTCGACGCCCGCGACGACGTCGGCTGCATCGTGCTCACCGGTGCGGACCCGGCCTTCTGCGCCGGCATGGACCTCAAGTCGTTGGCGAGCGAACTGCGTGAAGTGCAGCAGGAACGCCAGCGCCGTCCGGCACAGCGCTCGGGGATGATGCCCCCGCACGACACGCCGGTGATCGGAGCCATCAACGGCCCGACCGTCACGGGCGGCCTGGAGTTGGCCATGTGCTGCGACTTCCTCATTGCGTCAGAGCGGGCGCGCTTCGCGGACACGCACGCCCGAGTCGGTGTCATGCCGGGAGGCGGCATGACCATTCGCCTGCCACAGCTCGTCGGCCTCGACCGCGCCCGCCGTATGAGCCTGACCGGCGACTACATCGATGCCGAGACAGCACGCGACTGGGGGCTCGTCGTCGAGGTCGTCCCCCACGAGTCGTTGCTGGAGCGGGCGCGCCAGGTGGCGACGACCATCGCCTCCATCCCATCGGAGTACCTCACCGAGCTACGTCGCGGTTACGACGAGATCGGCGCGCTCAGCGGCCAGGAGGCCTTCCGGGCCGAGGCCAGATGGTCCCGGGCCTGGATGGCGGACCGCTTCGACCAGTCCCGTCTGACCACCGAGCGCGAGAAGATCGTGGCGCGGGGACGGGCCCAGACGACGGAACTCGACGGCGCCTCGGAATGAGGGTCTACGCGGGCATGGACCCGCGCCTCAGCCTGCCCGATGCAGTCGCCCATGCCCAGCGGGTGGAGGGCCTGGGCTACGACGGCCTGCACGTCGCCGAGACCGTGCACGACTCCATGGCTGTGGCACTTCTGGTCGCCGAGCACACGGAGCGGATTGTCGTCCGCACCAGCGTGACCCTGGCCTTCGCCCGCAGCCCGATCCTTCTCGCCTACGCGGCGTGGGACATCGCCAAGCTGAGCCGCGGGCGCTTCGAGCTGGGCCTCGGGACCCAGGTCCGACAGAACATCGAAGACCGGTACGCCGTCCCCTTCGGCGACGACCCCGTGGGTCGGCTGGGAGACTACGTCGGCGCGGTGCGGGCGGCCTTCGCTTCGTTCGCGTCGGGCGCCGCTCCGGCCTACGAGAGCCCGCACTACCGCGTCACCCGAATGCAGCCCTACTTCAATCCGGGGCCGGACGCAGCGACGCAGCCGCCACCGATCTATCTCGGCGGGGTCCAGCGGAAGGCCTGCGCGTTGGCGGGGGCCGTCGCCGACGGATTCGTCAGCCACCCCACCAATTCCAATCCGCGCTACCTGCGCGAGACCTGCCTCCCCGCCCTCGAGGAGGGTGCTCGCGACGCTGGTCGTTCCCTGACCGAGGTCGGGTTCGAGATCGTCATCGGCACGTCCGTCATCACCGGAGCGACGCCCGACGCCGTGCTCCTGGAACGAGAACGCCAACGCCGGCTGCTGGCCTTCCTGTACTCCACACCTGCCTATGCGCCAACCTTGGAGCTCTACGGCTGGGCGGAGATAGGGCCGCGCCTGCGTGAATTGATCCGGCACGACCGCTGGGACGACCTGGCGGCCGTCCTCCCCGACGAGGTGCTCGACACGCTAGTTCCGACGGGGACCTTCGACGAGCTCCCGACCGTGCTGCGCGACCGCTTCACGGGGTTGGGCCAGGGCATCGTGGTGTCGCCGCCGCCCGACGACGGTGATGACGATGCGTTCCGCTCGGTCGTGGCCTCGCTCAGGGGCGACTGAGGAACTCCTTCAACGGGGCATGGGGAAGATCAGCTCCTCGACCGCCATGGCCTGTACAGCCGCCCGTCGGTCGTCTTCGCTCAGCGGAGCGGCGCGTTCGGCCGATGCCAGCACGCGCGGCAACAGGGCGATGTCCCCGGGGGTGCAGAAAGCGTGGACGCCCGGCGTGGAGAGGGCGAAATGGATGCCGCGATCGAGCTCGTCGTCGCTGGCCTGCGGCTCGTACCACGAGTCGGCCCAACGGGCGGTAGTGGCCTCGTCGCCGGCCACGGCGTCGGCCAGCGGGCGCCCGTCGGCCCAGGGCCGGCGTGCCGCCGCCTTGATCACCATGACCCCCACGTCGCGCTCGGCACACACGGCGAGGAGCTCTTCAGCGGGCTCGCGGTACTCGGGTCGCGACCACAGCGCGGGGTAGACGGGAAACATCACGGTATCGAGGTCGAACCGGCGGAGTGCCTCGAGGTGGGCCCGCGGCACCTCCATGTCATGCCCGGTGATGCCGGCGAATCGGGTGTGACCGGCGTCTCGCAGCGCCAGGATGCGCTCCAGGGCGGCGGAGCGGCGGTCGAGCTCGGCGAGAGAGGTCACGGCATGCGCCTGGTACAGGTCGAGGACCTCCGCATTGAGGAGACGGCGGGTCGTGTCGAACTGATCCGTGACGCCGTCGGGATTGGCCCGCAGCGTCTTGCCCGCGATGAAGAGCTCGTCCCGGTGGCCCGCCAGGTGCGGGCCCACCACCGACTCGGCGGCCCCGTACTGCGGAGCGATGTCGAGGTGGTTCACCCCACCGTCGAGGGCCAGTTGGAGCCACTCCCCCGCCTCTTCGACGCTGGCCGCCCAACAGGCGGCTCCGCCGAGCACGGCAACGCTGCTCTTGTGACCGGTCCGACCGAGGCGGCGCCGCTCCATCTGGCTTCGCTATCCCTTCAACTGCAGGACGTTGAAGACGGCACCCACGGTGTCGGACAGGACGGCGAACCGCCCTGGCTCGATGTCGGTCGGCCCCATGAACATGCTCGCACCGAGCTCTTGCGCCTTGGCCACTGTGGCGTCGGTGTCGGCCACCGCGAAATAGACGCCCCAGGCCGGTGGCATCTCCACCGGCATCTCAGCTGTCTTGAGCATCATGCCGCCGATCGACCGGCCGGCCGACTGCCACTCGGTGTACGCGGGCGGGGCGCCGGGAGGGCCTTGGTCTTCGGCGCCCCAGCCGAGCACGGCACCGTAGAAGGCCTTCGAGGTGTCGAGGTCCGTCGTGATGAGTTCGCTCCAGCAGTAGGTGTTGGGCTCGTTGACCACCTGGGCACCGGTGTGCTGGTTTGGTTGCCAGAGGCCGAGGACCGCCCCGACGGGGTCGGCGAACACGGCCATGCGCCCGGCGTCCATCACGTCCATCGGGGGCATGAACACCGTGCCGCCGTTGGCGGCCACCTTGGTCACCGCGTCGTCCGCGCTGTCGACGTTGACGTAGGTCATCCATACCGGGGGCATATTGGGATTCATCAACGGACCGAGGCCCGCCACGGTCTTTCCACCCAGGTCGCAGACCGAATAGCCACCTGCCTCGGGCGGCCCCTCGGGGCAGTTCCAGCCGAACAGTCCGGCATAGAAGTCCCTCGACTTCGCCAGATCGGTACTGCCCAGGTCCACCCAGGAAGGAACCCCGTCTTCGTAGCGATCGACCTCCACAGCGCCTCCTCAGTGTCCGCATGCCCTGATCGCTCGACGGTACCCGATCGATGTCTCACCTGCACTGGCCGGGGGTGAGAAGATCACTGAAATGTCACGGAGCGTGCCGGTCGCATGAGCCCCAACCCGATCGGCAACAAGGTCGAGCAGCTGGCCCAGTCGCTGGCCGAGCACATCGTGCCGCTGATCGTCGACGCCATCAACATCGACGCCATCCTGGACAAGGTCGACATCAATCAGATCGTCGAGCGGGTCGACGTCAATGAGATCGTCGAGCGGGTGGACATTCAAAAGATCATCGACAGGGTCGACGTGCAAGAGATCATCGAACGGGTCGACATCAACGCCATCGTCGACAAGATCGACATCGACTCCCTGGTCGAGCAGACCGAGCTCGGCTCCATCATCGCCCGGTCGACGACCGGCGTCCTGACCGAGGTCCTCGACGTCATCCGCGCCCAAGGGGTCGGTTTGGACGACTTCATCTTCCGCTGGTGCAACCTGCTCCTCGGTCGCCGCAAGAAGGTCGCCGGCTGGCCGGCTGGACCGCCGCTCCTCATCGCGAAGGCGGCCCCGGCACCATGACGACGGTTCCCGTCCCCTCGCCTGCACTCACCGTCGGGCGCCAGGGAAACTACGCCGGAGCCGTGAGCCGGCTCGCCGCCTTCGCAGCCGATGTCGGTGCCTCATGGGGCCTCTACACGCTCGGCGTCGCGATGCTGAATGCCGCGTTCAAACTGGTGAGCGGGCACTCCTTCAGCTTGAGCAACCACCAGCTGCCAGCGTTCATTGTGCTCACGCTCTGGGAATTCCTCTACTTCACGTACCAGTGGGCGGTCAGTGGAAAGACGCTCGGCATGGCGGTCCTCGGGCTGCAGGTGGTGACCAAACAGGGCGGCCCGATCAGTGGCCGCCAAGCCGTCTTTCGGACGGTCGGCCTGGGCATCACCCTGTTCCTCACACTGGGCATCGGGTTTCTCGGCATTGTGTACCAGCACGAGCGGCGCGCCCTGAACGACCTCATCGCAGGCACCGCCGTCGTGTACGACTGGGACGCCCGCGCGGCTCGCCTGCGCTGGATCGCCCGTAAGGAAGCCCAGCCCTCCGCCGCCTCGTCCGCACGGAGACACGGCGACTAGCAGTTAGCGAGCGATCTCAGACCCCGGATCATCGTCAGGGTGAGTTCACGGTTGTCGTCCGCCGGCTTGGTCTGAGTTCGCTCGCGGCAGGGCGGGCTGGGTTCTTTTC
>Ga0307374_10006648_pt1 | contig 18094 bp, 20 predicted proteins | sample OX3MG_FD_202532 | JGI IMG/M metagenome (GOLD analysis project Ga0307374, IMG submission 202532) | Soil microbial communities from Risofladan, Vaasa, Finland - OX-3 | ecosystem: Environmental > Terrestrial > Soil > Coastal area > Acid sulfate soil | place: Finland: Risofladan, Vaasa | collected...
GCACAGCTTTCAGCTTTTTGCCGTTCGCGACGCCGCCGGCGACCTCGTTGATGATTCGATTCAGATTGAAGCCAAGCGGCAGTTCGTAAATCCCCGGGCGATTGACGTGACCCGAAATCGAATAGAGACGCGTGCCGCCATTCTTGGGCACGCCGAGGCTTGCATACCAGTCGCCGCCCTTGCGAATGATGAGCGGCACGGTGCTCAGTGTTTCCACGTTATTGACGACGGTCGGACATTGATACAGTCCGGCCACGGCGGGGAAGGGAGGCTTGATGCGCGGATAGCCGCGTTTGCCTTCGAGTGAATCGAGGAGCGCCGTCTCTTCGCCGCATTCGTACGCGCCCGCGCCTGTGTGCGTGCAAAGCTCAAAATCGAAGCCGGTGCCGAGAATATTTTTGCCGAGATAGCCGGCTTTGTAGGCTTCCTCAATCGCAACGTCGAGAATGTCCAAAATGTAGCGATACTCGCCGCGGACGTAGATGTATCCCTGATGCGAGCCGATGGCTTTTCCGGCGATTACCGCGCCTTCGATCAGCGCATGCGGGTCCATTTCCATCAGCGGACGATCTTTGCTTGTGCCGGGCTCGCTTTCGTCGGCATTAGCGACAACATATTTTGGTTTGGGAGAATTCTTGGGAACGAACGACCATTTCATTCCGGTGGGAAAACCTGCGCCGCCGCGTCCGCGCAGATTCGACCTTTTCACTTCGTCGATGATCTGGTCGGCGGTCATTTCCTTAAGCGCTTTTTCGAGCGCCTGATAGCCCTCAAGGTCGCGATAGACCTTCAGCGTGCGCGAATCGCGGACCCCGAACCGCTGGCTAATCACGCGATTTTCGCCCGCCGCAGGCTCGTGGAGCGAACCGGAGATGACGGCCACGGGAGCGGCCCTTTTTCCGCCGGCGAATTGATCGAGAATCGCATCCACTTTTTCAGGCGTCAGATTCTCGTAGAAATCATAATTGACCTGCATCGCGGGCGCGCCCGAACATGCGCCGATGCATTCCACTTCTTCGAGAGAGAAAATACCATTCGGGGTCGTCTGGCGATTGCCGATGCCAAGGCGCTTTTCGACGTGCGCCATGATTTCGAAGCCGCCGCGAAGCTGGCAAGAGATATTGGTGCAGACCTGAACGTGATTTTTTCCGGCGGGCTTGCGGCGCAGCATCGAGTAGTAGGCCAGCGTCTCGGTGACTTCGGTCATGTTGAGTTCGAGGCGGCGCGCGATTTCGTCGAGGACTTCGTCGCTCAAGTGACCGAATTCATCCTGCGCGTACATCATCATGGGGATCAGCGCGGAGCGCTTGACGGGATAGCGCCCGACAAGCTGGTTGAATTTGGCGTCAAGCTGGGCAGGAACTTGCATCAGCGATCCACTTCTCCCAGAACAATGTCGATTGTGCCGATGCTGGCGACCACGTCGGCGATCAGCTTGCCGATCACCAGATGCGGCAGGGCTTGAAGGTTGACGAACGATGGCGCGCGCATTTTCACGCGATAGGGACGGTTCGAACCATCGCTGACCACGAAAAAGCCAACCTCGCCGCGCGGCGATTCGATCGCCTGATAGACTTCACCCGGCGGCGGCGTGATGCCTTCGGTCCAAATCTTGAAGTGATAAATCAGGCCCTCGATGGAGGTCTTCATTTCCTCGCGCGAAGGAGGCACCAAGCCGCGAACTTCCGCGCGGAAGGGCCCTTGCGGCGGGATTTTTTTAATGGCCTGCTTGCAAATCTTCGCGCTTTCTTTTATTTCCGCGACGCGCACTTGATACCGGGCATAAACGTCGCCCGCAGTTTGCGTTTGGACTTTGAAATCAAATTCGTCGTAGCTGGAGTACGGAAAATACTTGCGGACGTCGTAATCGCTGCCGCTGCCGCGAAGAGAAGGGCCCGAGACGGCCATGGCGATGGCGTCGTCGAGCTTCAGCACGCCGACTCCCTGCGTACGCAGCTTCCAAATCGGATTTTCCGTCAGCAAATCTTCGTATTCGGCAACGTGTCCGGGAAGCGTGTCCAGGAATTGTGAAATCCATTCAAGGTAACCGGGCGGCGGTTCGAGTGCCAATCCGCCAATGCGGAAATAGCTGGTCATCATGCGCTGGCCGGAGATGGCTTCGAGAATTTTTAGAATTTCCTCGCGCTCGCGGAAGCAATAAAGGAAAACGCTCATCGCGCCCAGGTCGATGGCATGCGTGCCGAGCCAAACCAGGTGCGAAGAAATGCGCGTTAGCTCCGTCAGCAGCACGCGAATGTATTGCGCGCGCTTGGGCACTTCGATGTCCGCGAGCTTTTCAACCGCAAGGCAGTAGCCGAGGTTGTTGGACAGATTCGCCAGATAATCAATGCGATCGGTCAGCGGTATGCACTGGGAATACGTCAGATTCTCGCAGTTTTTCTCGATGCCCGTATGCAAATAGCCGATGACGGGCTCGGCTTTGAGGACGACTTCGCCGTCGAGCTCGAGTATCACGCGCAACACGCCATGCGTGGACGGGTGCTGCGGGCCCATGTTGAGGACCATGGTCTTGTTTTCAGTTTTGGCCGCGGCAGCGGGCGTCCCGACGGTGGTGGACATCAGCGATAGCCCTCCACGGGGTAGTCCTTACGGTGCGGGTGGCCTTCCCAGTCGTCCGGCATCAGGATGCGCGTCAAATTTGGATGACCTTCGAAGCGCACGCCCATCAAATCCCAAATTTCGCGCTCGTGCCAGTTGGCTGTGGGCCACACGGGAATCACAGTGGGAATCACCGGATCTTTCGAGGTGACTTTCACCTTGATGCGCAAACGTTCGCGATGACTCAGGCTGGTGAGGTGATAATTGACCTCGAAGCGCGGCTCGATGGGGAAGCGATCGACGGCGCTGATGTCCGAGAGGAAAGCGAAATCCAAATCGGGATCGGATTTGAGGAATTCGCATGCGCTGATCAAGCGGTTGCGCGGCAAAACGACAGTATTCTCGCCGCGAAAAGAAATTACCTCCGTGATCCCTTGCGGATCACGTTCTTTCAGTTTGCGGACTGCCAGCGCCTCGTTTTGTTGCTCGGATGCCACTCTTTATGAGTCCGATTCCGGCGGCTTAAGCCTGCCTGCCGTGGCAGGCTACTTCCATTCCAGCGCGCCCTTTTTCCACAGATAAATGTAGCCCACCACCAGGATAGCAATGTACAGCAGCATCTCGACAAAACCGAACATATTCAGCTTCTTGAAAACGATGGCCCAGGGATAGAGGAAAATAGCTTCGATATCGAACAATATGAAAATCATCGCCACCATGTAAAAATGCACGGAATAAGGCTCGCGCGCATCGCCCGTGGGACGAATGCCGCACTCGTAAGGCTGGTCCTTCGCGCGGACCTTCAGGTGGCGGCCAACCAGGGAAGAGGCAATAATAAGAACGGCCGCGAGTCCCGCGGCGAGCAGGAACATCAGCAGCAAGGGTGCATAACTATCGAGGTAGCTTCCGTTCATTTTCAGTGCGCTGCTATAATAGCGGGGCAGGCACGTTCTGGTCAAATGTGTACATAGACTTTTTTTGATTTTGTTTTCGACGACGGACGCGACCGCCGAGGGAGCTTTTTGCGATGAGTTTGGGGTTTAACTCAGACGTGCACGTAGGCGGCGAGGTTTGCCACGTTCAAACAGAGGACCATGGGCAACCGGATTGCCTGATCGAGACGCTGGTTTATCACCGCGGACGAATTTTTCACCGGCGGACATCCAATTACTCAGATTTAGTGGCAGCGCCGGGAATTTCAGAAGAGGCGTTGCGCGAGCGCGTGGAAGCTCAACATCGCGCCGTGATGGATGCGGTACGCGACGGCGTCATTCCGGTTCCGACGGCCGCGGAGGGAAGGGTTCGCGCATCCGGCGGTGGAATTCAACTGCGGCTGCGCAATGCGACTTCGTGGCTGGCGGCAGGCAAGGCCACCCTCAACGTGCAAGTTTTGCGGCGCGGCGGCAGCGAGCCGGTCGCAAGCGCGAATGTTGAGGCGAGCTTTACGGGAGTGAAAGATGAGGCGCGCTTTTCCGCCACGACCGGAGATGATGGCGTGGCGGAGTTGCGTTTTGCGATGCCGCCGCTGGGAGCCAACGGCTCTGAGTTGGTGATTCGAGCTGAGTCGGAAGCGGGGAACGACGAAGTGCGTTACGCGCTGCGCTCCAAGGCGAAACCAACGCCGCCGGAAACTAAGTCCTGAACAACATTCTGAACATCACCCTGAACATCACGATGCAAGTGACGATTCAAGTTGTAATTAATGGCGAGTCGCGCGAAGTTCCCGAGGGCATGAACGTCACGGCGCTTCTCGCGCATCTGGGAATAACGGCGGAGCGCGTCGCAATTGAGCGCAACCGCGATATCCTGCCGCGCGCAAATTGGCAGGGAACTCTCGTTCAGCCGGGCGATTCCTACGAGATTGTTCACTTCGTCGGCGGGGGCTAGTTTCGCTTTTCCATGGCCAAAGTACTTCTGTTTCGCAAATCCTCCCTTTTTTATTGTACCGAACGCTTGATCTCGCCAAGGTCCTCAGGGGTTGAAACCCCTGAAAAAAAACGACGCCTTATGTCGCAGCTAAAGAGCCTGTGTGAGAATTCGTGTTTTACGTAACGGCACGGCTTTAGCCGTGCCGTAACCGACGCAAAATCAGTGCGGCTTTAGTCGCTGAGGTACGGATTTTGTAGTTGCCGCACAGACTCTAAAGCTGCGACCCCCTAAAAGTTTCTTCCTTTTGCTCAGGAAGTGACGGACATAAAATGTTGCTGTAGGGCTAAATTCCTTCCAGCAGATGGCCGAGCTTTTTCTTTTTGGTGAGCAGATAACTGCGCGCGCGGCGCGTCGTGGGCGGCTGGCAGGGAACGCGTTCCGCGACGCGAATTCCTCCGGCTTCGAGTTGCGCGACTTTGTCGGGATTATTCGAGAGTAATCGCACCGCGCGGACTCCGAGAAGCCTTAGCGCCTGCGCGCAGAAACGGTAATCGCGATGGTCAGCCTCGAATCCCAGCTTGCGATTGGCTTCGACCGTGTCCATACCGCGATCCTGCAATTCGTAAGCCTTTAGTTTATTCATCAGGCCGATTCCGCGTCCCTCCTGCGGCAAATAGAGAACGATTCCGCAGCGCGCGCGCGACGTACGTTCGAGAGCCATTTCGAGTTGCGCGCGACAATCGCATCGCTCGGAGTGAAACACGTCCCCCGTGAGGCATTGCGAATGAATGCGGACCAGCGGCGCTTCTCCTCCCCGAATCTTGCCATGCACCAGCGCGACGGCGCTTTCAGCGGCGTTCGCGCCGTCAATGCCGAGAATCGTGAACTTGCCGTATCGCGTTGGCAACTCCGCGCGCGCCACGATGCGCGCCTTGCCCGATTTTTTCTTGCGAGCCATCAGCTAGCCTTTGTTAGGATGCGAAACACATCATTATAACAGTACTGCTTGCTGCCTCAGAAATGTCCGGAATTCGGATATCAAATCAAGGCGGAGGTGACGGCGGAGACTAATTCGGGGATTTCGATGCGGATTTGCGTGCCGTTGCCTTCGCGGCTGTGGATGTCCATGCGAAACTGATCGCCGTAGAGCAGGCGCAAACGTTCGCGCACATTGCTGATGCCGATTCCATTGTTGTAAATCCTGGCGAGGCGGTCGGATGAAATTCCCATGCCATTGTCGTCAATGTCGATGGTCAGCCGGCCGTCGACTGTGCGCGTGCGCAGACGGATTTCACCGCCTTCGAGCTTTGGCGCAAGTCCGTGGCGAATCGCATTCTCGATAATCGGCTGCAGCAACATGCTCGGGACAAAAGTATCGAGCGTGCTCTCGTCAACTTCCTTGAAGAATTGCAATTTGTCGCGGCCGAAGCGCGCGACTTCGATGTCGAGATAATCGTCGATGAAATCGAGCTCGTCGCGGAGCGGCACGAACGTCTCATGCTTGCGCAACAGCCGCCGCAGAATATTCGACAGCTTGATGACGACGATGCGCGCCATATCCGGATCGTAGCGAACGAGCGACGAAACGGTGTTCAGCGTATTAAAAAGAAAATGCGGATTGATTTGGCTGGAGAGCGCGTCCATGCGCGCTTTGAGCAGGAGTTGCTGATTTTGCTCCAGGTTCATCTCGATGCGCGTGTTGTTCCAGATTTTGATGGGCATCGCGACGCACATCAGCGTGGCCAAAATGATCAGCGGGAGCCATCGCCAGTCGGGATATGCAAGCGTGTAGAGCCATTTGCCGTGAACGGCATAAGCGAGTGCATAGCGGCCTAGTTCAAGCAGAGCGCATGCGCCCAGGGGCAGCATGGCCCAGTTCACCTGGCCGTGGCGCGCCAACCGCCAAAGGGATTTCGGGATATTGAGAAAAAGGAACGGGCCAAAATGCCAGACGTCCTCTTTGTTGGGCATGCCCTGACGGATGACACCGGCGAGCAGGCCGACGAGCGCCGCGAGGGGAGTGGCGATCCATTCGTGGTTGCCGAATGCGGGCAGACTGAGCATCGAGCCGCCGAGGAGCCCGACCATTCTTCCGCCGAGCAATCCCAGCAAAAATGCGCCGGGAAGCGTGAGGTCAAAAAAATGGTAACCAACGAGTCGAAGGACGACTCCGATCGCCAGCGGTGGCGTCAGAAAAAGCAGTAAAAGAACCTTTTGATCCGAATCGCGGATTTCATTGAAGAGCACGCGGCGAAACCTCACAAAGCGCACAAGCAGAGCGGCCAGCGAAGCCGAGAAGCCGACCTGCAAAACGAGCGTAAAGAGCAGTTCTTTTTGGGTGCCGAGGGGTTCCATGGGGCTTGCGTTCAAGTTAGCCAATCCGCGCGGGGAAGTAAAGCCCGCAACGATTTTCGGTGGTGGGACAGTTTGAATTTTCTTGATCGTGACACAAAGAGCCAAAATTCAAACTGACCCAATATCCGATTCTCTGATGCAACGACGCCGGGATGAGCTGTCATTTTAATTTGTGGGATTTGTCCACGCCGATGGAAAACGTCATCAGCGCCTTGGCGACCAGCTTGTTATGATCGTCCACCACGTCGCATTCGACTACCGCGAGGTACTTTCCCAGTCGGATGACCCGCGCCTCGGCGAAAATCGTTCCGCGCGAGACGGGCTCCAGAAAATTGATTTTCATCTCCACGGTAGCCGTGCGCGAACCTGGCGGCAGGGACAAATACGTGGCGAGACCGCCCGCTGTGTCCGCGATGGACGCGAGCACGCCGCCGTGCACGACGCCGTGAATCTGCTTGTGCTTGGCCCGGACTTTCATTTTCAGGACCGCGCGCCCCGGCCCCGCGCCATCGAACCGGAATCCGAATTGCCGAGCCGTGTTGCTGAAATGGAAGCGGCGCCCAAGCGCGGTGATGGTGAGAGGCTTTACGATTTCTTTCGGTGGAGTTTTTTTCGCGCGCCGCATGTCAGCCTGCCGTCACTCCGCCGTCAAGCGGAATCGCGACGCCGGTCATCCATGTGGATTCATCCGAGGCGAGATAGAGCGCGAGATTCGCCACGTCCTCTGGGCGGCCCAATCGGCCAATGGGAATTTGCGATTCTCGCAAACGGCGGTACGCGGCGGGATCCGGTGTGCGGGACATCGCTCCAAGTGCCATCTCCGTTTCCACCATCGCTGGACAAATGCAATTCACGCGGATATTTTCGTGCGCGTGGTCGAGCGCCATGGCTTTAGTGAGAAGCGTGACTCCGCCTTTCGAAGCACAGTACGCGGCGCGCTGTTTGATGGCCACGAGGCCGAGATACGAGCCGATGTTGATTATCGAGCCGCCGCCCGCTCGCCGAAGAACAGGAATGCCCGCGCGCGACATTAGAAACGTGCCGTTAAGATTCACCGAGATAACGCGATTCCAGTCGTCGTCGGATGTTTCCTCGACCGAGCCGACGTGAACCGCGCCCGCATTGTTGATGATGACATGCAGTCTCCCAAAGCGCTCTTCCACCGCGCGCACGGCTCGCTCGACGGAAACTTTGTCCGTGACGTCGCACTCGACGGCCAGCGCTTCGCCGCCAGCGGCAATAATTTCGCGTGCCACCGCTTCGACCTTGTCGCGACGACGCGCCGCGAGCGCCACTTTCGCCCCTTCGCGTGCCAATGCGAGCGCGCAGGCACGTCCGATGCCGGTGCCGCCGCCGGTGATGATCGCCACTTTTCCCGAAACTCGCTGCATCGAAGAGCTGCCCCGACACGTCTAAACAAAGACGAGAGTTTGCGAATCTAGCATTGCGCGTCTGGGATTCGCAAGCGGCGGTTGACATTTCGAGGCTCTGATGAAAATCGGGATCACATGCTATCCGACGTATGGCGGCTCGGGAGTGGTTGCGACCGAACTGGGCATGGAACTGGCCGCGCGCGGACACGAAATTCATTTCATCAGCTACGCCATGCCGACGCGCCTGAATCCCGCGAACGATCGCATCTATTTCCATGAGGTGGAGACGACAACCTATCCGCTGTTCGATCATCCGCCGTACACGCTGGCGCTGGCGGTGAAAATGGCCGAAGTCGCCGAGTCCGCGCCGCTGGATTTGCTCCACGTTCATTACGCGATTCCGCATTCGGTGAGTGCGCTCTTGGCGCGCGAGATGTCCGCGCCGCGCCGTTTACCATTTATCACCACGTTGCACGGCACGGACATTACACTGGTCGGCAATGACCGCAGTTATCTGCCGATAACGCGATTTTCGATCGAGCAGAGCGACGGCGTCACGGCAATTTCGGAGTACCTCCGCGACCGCACGGTGCAGGAGTTCGATATCCGCCGGCCGATTGAAGTGATTCGGAATTTCGTGAACTGCGATCTTTATTGCCGCTCCGAAGATCGAAGCCTCCGCAACGAGTGGGCGACGAATGGCGAGCCGGTTCTGATGCATCTCTCGAATTTCCGTCCCGTGAAGCGCGTCACCGACGTAATCGAGATTTTCGCTCTCGTGCGCGAGAAAATGCCTGCGAAGCTCGTTCTGATCGGCGACGGCCCGGACCACGGCGCCGCCGAACATCTTGTGCGCCAGAAAAACCTGGGGCGCGACATTTTCTTTCTCGGCAAGCAAGCGCGCATCCAGGATTTTCTGGGAGTGGCGGATCTTTTCCTGCTTCCTTCGGACTTGGAATCGTTTGGCTTGGCGGCGCTGGAAGCGATGGCTTGCGAAGTGCCGGTGGTGGCGACGAACGTCGGCGGCGTGCCGGAAGTGGTGACACACGGTGTCGACGGTTTCCTAGTTGAGCCGCGTGACGTTGCCGGCGCGGCCAAATATGCCATTGAGATTCTGTCGCGCGCGGATCGCGGCCGCGAAATGGGGAAGCAGGCGCGCATCAACGCACGGAAGAAATTCTGCTCGAACGACGTGATTCCGCTCTATGAGGCGTATTACCAGCGCGTACTCGAAGCGTCTTCCGCCGCAGCCCGCGCGTAAATTGTTTGCCAGAATCTTCTGTCTTGATGCCGCGAATGCGGCAGGAGGTCGCCCGCCGGGGCGGTTCTATGGGTTTTTACTGTAGTGAGGAAACAGGGCGAAGTGAATCGATGACGCAGTTGATGTCGGCCTGAGAGATCAGACCTGCCTGAGCGGATTTGGATGTGAAGAGAAGCCGCATTTGCTGGTCATGCGAATCGAAAAGGCGCACGACGATAGTGTGATCGCGCCCAGGATCTCCGAATTGCAGTCCGCGATTGTTTCCAGTCTCGAAGGTATAAATGGTTTTCGCTCCCTCGGACCCGAAGGAGAGCTTCCACTGCAGTAGAGTGCTGACGCGAACGGCCCGGTCCCTTGACATGAACGGCGAAATGGCCGCCGGGGAAGCGCCATAGACTTCTGAGTAGAGCGCATAGTTATCAGGGAAAAGATTCGTCCCAAAAACAGTCTGGTATTGCCGATAGGTCTGCGGATTGCCGGTGCGTATGCTGTCTACAATATTTTTCTCGCCTTCGGGATTGAAAAACACCAGCACAGGGCCAGATTTGAAATCGATTTGCGAACGATCGTTTTGCGCGTCCTGCTTGGCGATGCCCTTCCACGGCGCGCCGAACTGAAATCCGTAGAACGAGAGGTCTTTCTCTTGAATCGGCGACGCGACAGCGGAGGGCAGTGGTTGAGGAACGTCCCTAAGGAAAGGCGATGAGGCGGCCCAGTGGTGCGCTTCAAAGTAGATCAGCGTTTGCAGGCCGAAAAGCAGCACATAACAACCAATGACCAGGGTGACTAGCGCCAGTATGACGGTGGCGCGCGCAGATTCCTTTTTCTCAGGCATGGCGTCGAGATGCGAATCTAACAGGCTCGACGCCAGAGTGCAAACTCCCAGAAAATGCGGTGGTGGGTCAGTTCGAATTTTCTTGATCGTGACACAAAGACTCAAAATTCAAACTGACCCAACACCGAAAATGCTTCGGCTACAGAGCAGCTGGTCGAAAATTAGCTGTCGTGGTGGCCGTTCCCGTTGCCGTTTCCATTCCCGCCCTGAGCCGCTTCGTCGCCATCCTTATAGAGATACCTAATGGAATGTTTGTAAACGAGCAGGTTCGGGCTGCCGAAGCGAGTGAGCTTGATGCAATCCTGGTCATACCACTCGACGATGCCGCGAAGCACTTCTCCATCGTTCAAGACAACAGCAACAGGCGTGTGCGCCTGCATTTGCTTGACGTAGTAGAAGTTTTCGGCGTGCGTTTGATCCGGCGGAGCCGGTTTCTTACGCGGTGCAGGACCCTGAGGCTCGTGCGTTCCGCGTGGGGGGTATTGTTCCTTCACTTCTGTGAGCGTGGGACGAAATAGCTTGCGGTTCACGATTATGGCTCCTTGCGTTTTACTGCGCTGCTTATTTGACTGCACAGACCCAGCTTGGGTTTCCTAATAAATTAAAAAATATTTTGGCGGCTCGGCCCGATGACGTGCTCAGCGGTTTCCTAGGGTCACGGCTAAAGCATCCAGTCCAAGTTGCCGGCCCACATTGCGTCGCAACCGGCTCTGAAAACGATCCAGGCCTTCCGTGGCCCGCGCGACCCATTTGTCTGTAATGTCGCCTGCCAGTCGCTCAAGCTCATCTCGCAAATCTGGGTTCCGGGGCACGAAATTCTTCGGGCTATGGGACAACTCGAGCAGATCTGCCAGGAGACTATAGAACAGCGGAAGGAGATTTTCAAACGATTCTGACTCGTTTTTGGCGAGGCGCGCCGTCGCCGCAAAGATTGCGCGGTAAGATTTGCCCGCTGCCGCGTCCGCAATCAGGTGCAGAACATCCCGGCGAACCCGCGTGGATTCGGCCAAGTCCAGTGCCAACGCCGCGCCGGGGCAGCCGTCGCCAAGCTGCGCCGCGAGTTTGCGTTCAGGCGCTTTCCAGTCCGTGCGCTCCTTGAGAAAACCTTGGATTTCCTCGGAAGGCACGGGAGCGAACCAGAAAGTGAGGCAGCGCGAACGAATAGTGGGCAGCAGGGAATCGACGCGCGGCGCCAGCAGAATAAGCGTGGCGCTCTCGGGAGGCTCTTCGAGAATCTTGAGGAACACGTCGGCGTCCGTCCAGCGCATCGTATCGGCGCCGTCGAGAATGAAAACCCGACGCCGGCCCTGTGGCCGGAAATACGCGGCGCGCTGCACGGCGCGGAGCTGGCCCATGCGAATCATCGGCCGCGCCACGGGATTTTTCCGGCGGACAGGATCCGGGACGATGGTCCACACATCGGGATGAGTTTCCAGGATCAGCGGCATGCGCTCGACGGTTGCTGCGTCGGGATTTTCTCCGCGCTCTCCGAGCCCTTGCTCGATCAACGCAGCCCGATCGGCCAATCGCGCGATTTTCACGCACGTGGCGCACTCGTCGCAAAAGTCGTCCCGAAGCCTTTCGCAATTTGCCGCCTGCGCGAACATTCGCGCAAGCGTGTATTTGCCGACGCCGCGGGGACCGACAAAGAGCAAAGCGCTTGGTATGTGTTCGCGGCCGAGCATGGCGCGCAGCGTGGAGACAATTCGTTCGTTACCGAGAAAGTCGCTGAAACCCATCAGGATTTGCCGGAGCGCCGCAAATTTCGCAAAACGCGGCTATCAACAACCTCCATCACCTTACGATGAATCACTTCTGGCGCAAGCATCTCGCGTTCCTTCCGGTTCATGCAGTTCACCGCGCTCCAATTCAGGCGCTTAGCCAGCCGGTCATAGACGTTCGCGGCGGCTTTCAAATGCGCGAGATTTGCTTCCTGCAAGTCGTGCCGGCGGCGTGTGTAGCCTCGCGCGTTCTTTTTGCCGACCATGGCCTGGGCTTTTGCAGCGGGCAGGCGCAAATAAATCACAATATCTTCGCGCGGCAAGCCGTAGACGCCGTATTCCAACTGTTCGAGCCAGCGCAAAAATTCCGCCAATTGCCGCCGGGGCACGCGCGCACCCTGATGCGCCAGGTTCGAGCCGATGTAACGATCCGCAAGAATCATTTTGCCTTGCACGAGATTTTCTTCAAGCTGTACCTTGTTTTCCAGCCTGTCGCCCGCATAGAGCAGCGCGGAAAAATGCGCGTCCACTTCCGGCAAGTTGCCGAATTCGCCGTTGAGATAACGGGCAACCATGTGACCGAAGAAGCCGCCATAGTGCGGAAAGCTGATGGTGGCGTGCGCGACGCCCCGGCTGCGCAGTGCGCGCGAGAGCATTTCGAGCTGCGTGCGCTTGCCGGAGCCGTCGATTCCTTCGAGCGCGATGAATTTCCCACGGGCGGGCATCAGAGTGGCGGACAGTCTAACATATTCGACAACTTGGACTCTTTCGAAGATCGTCGCGAAAAAGTATGCGGATTGGGCGTGCTAGAATGCCTTATGCCTCGCGCAGCGACAATCGCGTCCAACGTCGAACAGATCCGCGAACGCATCGCGCGCGCGGCGGCCCGCGCGGATCGCCGGCCGGAGGAAGTTGTCCTGGTGGCCGCTGCAAAAACGGTTTCCGCGGAAGCGATTCGTGCCGCGTACGATGCCGGCGTGCGCGCGTTCGGTGAAAATCGCGTCCAGGAATGGGAGGAGAAGCAGCCGCAGCTCGCGGACCTGCAGGCAAGCTGGCACTTGATCGGGCATTTGCAGAGCAACAAAGCGCGTCGAGCTACGCGCCTGTTTGACTGGATTGATTCCGTCGACGACGCAGCGCTGGCGCTGAAACTTGACGACGCAGCCGGTGAAACAAACGAATGGTTGGCGGTGATGATCGAAGTACAGCTTGACCCCGCCGAAAAGAAATCCGGCGTTGCGCAACCTGAGCTCCCAGCGCTCGCGGATGCGATTGTGCAGATGCCGCATCTGCAGCTCCGGGGATTGATGACCATCCCGCCATTCTGTGAAGATCCGCGGGACGCGCGTCCCTATTTTCGGCGGTTGCGGCGGTTGCGCGACGATCTCGAAAAACAATTTGACCGCTCGTTTCCTGAGCTATCGATGGGCATGAGCCATGATTTTGAAGTTGCTATCGAAGAGGGCGCAACGCAAGTGCGCCTTGGCACCGCAATTTTCGGGGAACGCGCCAAGGAATGATCGAAGTGACCGAGCGCGGCGGCGCTATTGTTTTGTCGGTACGCATTGTCCCGCGAGCCAGATGCAATTCGATTGACGGTGAATTTCAGGGCGCATTGAAGGCACACGTTACCGCGCCGCCCGTTGACGGCCGCGCCAACGACGCGCTGCGCCGCATTCTGGCGGACCGTTTGAATGTGCCCGTCTCGGCTGTTAAGATTCTGTCCGGCGAGAAGAGCCGAATGAAGCGCGTGGAAGTGCGCGGCGTCACGCTGGCACAAATTCAGGCGCTCGCATAGAGCGCCGCGTCACTCAAAGAAAAGAGAGCCCATGCCCGACCTCAAAGCAATTCAAGCTGAACTTCGCACACAAAAACTCGATGGCTGGCTGTTTTACGACCATCATCATCGCGATCCGATTGCGGCGCGCGTCCTCGGACTCGGATCGAACGGAATGACGACGCGCCGATGGTTCTATTTCGTGCCATCGCGCGGCACGCCGAGCAAGCTGGTTCACCGCATCGAAGCAAAGCAGCTCGACAGTCTTCCCGGCCGCAAAATCGAATATTCGGGATGGGAGGAGCTGCACAAAGGGTTGGGCAAGATTCTAAAAGGCTCGAAAGCCATCGCGATGCAGTATTCGCCGCAGAATAATATTCCTTATATTGGATTGGTCGACGCGGGAACGATCGAACTGGTGCGGAAACTCGGCGCGAAAGTTGCCAGCTCCGCCGACCTGGTGCAGAAGTTCGAAGCGGCCTGGACGCCCGAACAATTCGAGTCGCACAAACTGGCCGGGCGGATCGTGGACCGCGTGACGCAAGAGGCCTTCGCGCGCGCGGGATCGTTTGTGCGCGAGAATAAATCCCTGACGGAATTCGAGTTGTCGCAGTGGATGGCTGCGCAGTTCCGCGCGAATTCGGTCGTCGCCGACGCGGCGCCCAATGTTTCCGTCGGCGCCCACGCCGGGGATCCCCATTACGAACCCAGGGCGGTTGGGAGTTTTCCGATCCGCAAGGGCGATTTGATGCTGCTCGACGTCTGGGGCAAACTTGACCGTCCCGGCAGCGTTTTTTATGACATCACTTGGATGGGATACCTCGGCGAATCAGTGCCCGCGAAATTTGCGAAGATTTTCCATATTGTGCGGCAGGCGCGTGATGCGGCCATCGAATTCGTGAAGCAATCCGTTTCCTCGGGGCGCGCCACGTACGGATGGGAAGTGGATCGGGTCGCGCGCGAGGTGATTCGCAAAGCCGGTTACGGCAAATTTTTCACCCACCGCACGGGCCACAGCATCGGGCAGGACGTTCACGGCAATGGCGCGAACATGGACGGCCTCGAAACGCGCGACGACCGCCGCATCGTGCCGCATACGTGCTTCTCGATTGAGCCGGGAATTTATTTGCCGGAGTTCGGTGTGCGCACGGAAGTGAATATGTATGTCGGCGACGGCGAAGCCAGCGTCACTGGCCCCATGCAAGAGGAAATCATTCCGATACTCGAATAAATTTCCTGGGCCGTCGCGAGCTTGGAGCCTGCCGCAGTATCGCCAAAATGTCCGAGACGAATATCACTTCTGATTCAGACGCCGTGTCTCCCGCAGGCTATGCCGCAATCGCTGCGGCGTGGATCGTCCCTGGACTTGGCCATTTCTTGCTGAAACGACAGGGACGCGCCGCCGTTATTTTCTTGTGCGTTGGCGGTTTGGCTGTGGCGGGTTATGCCATGCGCGGGCAGGTCTACTCGATGCGTGGCGGGGACATGTTCGGATTCATGGGCCATCTCGCCGAGATAGGCGGGGGGATTTTCTATTTTTTGGCGCGCTTTCTTGAGCCTCATGGTGCCGACACGGCGCGCGTCGCAGGAGTTTACGGCACGCGCTTCCTGGCGATGGCCGGTCTGCTGAATTTTCTGTGCGTGCTGGACGTGTGGGGAATCGCGCGCGAGAAAAAAAGCTGAAGCCAGCGAGGGGGCTGTTTATTTAGGATTGTTCGCAGCGAATTTATGGGCCATTTCCTTGCAATGCTTCTGTGCGCCGGACTGATTTCGGTGGCCTTTGCGTCACTCTCGCAACCCACGGCTGGAAAGCGTTTCAGCCGCGCCCTGCTTTACTTCGTCCTCTTCGTGGTAATTCCCGTGGCCATCGGTTGGCTGATGTATCCCTTCTCGCGGTAAATTCCGTTCGCGTTCAAGCCCGCATAAAATCAAACGAGTCGATGATTGCTAGCGTGCGGCCGCTTGTGTACTATAGGTGGCCCATGCCCGATTTCTCCTCGATCCTTGGCGCCACCATTTCCCATTACACAGTCGTTGATAAACTCGGCGGCGGTGGCATGGGAGTCGTTTATAAAGCCAAGGACACGCGCCTTGGCCGGAATGTCGCGCTGAAATTTCTGCCTGACGACATTTCGCACGATCCCCAGGCGATCGAGAGGTTCCGGCGTGAAGCGCGCGCCGCCTCAGCGCTGAATCATCCGAATATCTGCACGATTTACGACATTGGAGAGTTCGAAGGCCGTCCGTTTATCGCCATGGAGCTGCTCGAGGGCCAGACGCTCAAGCATCGGCTCGTCGGGAAACCCATGGAGATCTCGGAACTTCTGGACATTGGCATTCAGATCGCCAGCGGTCTCGATGCGGCGCACGCTAAGGGCATCGTCCACCGCGACATCAAGCCCGCGAATATCTTTCTTGTCGAGCGCGCCCAGGCGAAAATTCTCGACTTTGGCTTAGCGAAGCTCGCGGCGCTTCGACAAGCCGCCGAGGCTGTTGGCGCCACGTCCATGCACACGCAGACTCACCTGCTCCGGGAAGAGCACCTCACCAGTCCCGGCAGCTCGATTGGGACGGTCGCCTATATGTCACCCGAACAGGCGCGCGGCGAAGATATGGACGCCCGCTCGGATCTGTTCTCCCTCGGTATCGTGCTCTACGAAATGGCCACCGGGTCGGTTCCATTCTCCGGCTCAACCACAGCGGTCATCTTCGACGGCATCCTGCATTCCGAACCGGCGCCCGCCAGGGAACTCAATCCGCGCCTGCCTGCGGCGTTTGAAGGCATTCTCAGCAAGGCGCTCGAGAAGGACGCCGATCTTCGCTGCCAGTCGGCGGCCGAACTCCGCGCCGACTTGAAGCGCCTCAAGCGGGACATCGAATCCAGTCCCCGGCCCGCTGCGGAAAAGAATGTTTCGGGTTCTGGAACGCACGCGGCTGCCGCGCGGCAAAAATCAGTTGCCGTGCTTTACTTCGAAAACCAGAGTGGCGCGAAAGAGGACGAATATTTCCGCGACGGGATTACCGAAGACATCGTCACGGAGCTTTCCAAGATCGCGCAGCTCGAAATCTTTCCGCGTTCGGAAATGCTGGCGTTCCGGGACAAACCGGTGACGGCGCAACAAGTAACCCAGAAACTTGGCGCGGCCTATGTACTCGAAGGCTCGATCCGCCGCGCTGGCAACCGCGTGCGCATCACCGCGCAACTGGTGGAAGCCTCCGCGCGGCATTCCATTTGGGCGGAACGCTACGACCGGCAGCTGGAGGATGTCTTCGCCATTCAGGAAGAAATCGCGCGCAGCATCGCCCAGGCTCTGCGCATCACTCTGACGCCGCAGGAAGAAAAAACCATCGCCCGAAAGCCGACGGAAAACCCGCAGGCGTACGATTTTTACCTTCGCGGCAGAAGCTACACCCGTCGCGAAAATATGGACTATGCCTTGCAGATGTTCGAGCAGGCCATCCAGCTCGATCCGAATTTTGCCCTGGCGCATGCGGGCATCGCGCACCTCTGCGGACTGATCTACGAAATCCGCGAGCAGAGCGACAAATGGATTGAGCGCGGACTGGCTGCCTGCGACCGCGCCACGGCGCTTGCCCCCGACCTGCCCGAAGTGCTCGTCGCTCATGCGCGCCTTTTTTACGCGCAGAAAAAATACGCGGAAGCCGCCATGCTCGCCCAGCGCGCCATCGAGCGCAAGCCTGACTGTGAAGGTTCGTGGAACATTCTTGGACGGGCCTATTTCGCCTCCACCCGTTTTGAAGAGGCCGCGGCCCTCACGGAGCGCGCCATCGAAAACAATGGCGACGACTACAATACATACATTCCGTATGACCAGTCCCTCCAGCGCTTGGGACGTCATGCGGAAGCCGCGCACGTCCGTGATCGCATGGCCATGGTTCTCCGGCAGCAACTCGAGCGCGTGCCCGAAGACGTACGCGCTCGCATTTTGCTGGCCACCAACCTGGCGTACGAAGGACAGGACCCCGATGAGGCTATCCGCCACCTGCAGACGGCCGTCGCCCTTCGCCCCGGCGATCCCAATACCCTTTACAATGCCGCCTGTACCTACGGCGTCCTTGGGAGAAAGGCGGAGGCCCTTGAGACACTCAAGAAGGCCTTTGCCTCCGGTTATGGCAACATGAGTTGGGCGGCCAACGATTCTGATCTCTCGTGTTTGCACGACGACCCTCAATTCCGGAAGCTCGTCGGTCTTCCCGCAGCCTAACAATCCCTCGTCATCACGCGCTGTTCGGCAATCCTCGCAGGCCAAATCAGTACACCGCCGCCGCACCTCCTCGTTTGACGCTCGCACGCGTCAATGCTAAATTCAAATCACGCAGCCG
>Ga0307374_10006649_pt1 | contig 18092 bp, 10 predicted proteins | sample OX3MG_FD_202532 | JGI IMG/M metagenome (GOLD analysis project Ga0307374, IMG submission 202532) | Soil microbial communities from Risofladan, Vaasa, Finland - OX-3 | ecosystem: Environmental > Terrestrial > Soil > Coastal area > Acid sulfate soil | place: Finland: Risofladan, Vaasa | collected...
GAGCTGCTTGCTGATCGCCTCAACCGTCCAGCCGCCGCGGCAGACACCCGCTCGGTGTGCTAGGCCGGGCGGATGGGCTGAAGTGCCGTTAGGTCGTCTGTTTAAGATCAATTGTCGGTGGTGGGCCGCAGCTTACATAACGCGAACCGGATTCACGTGGCCGGCCCGACCATAAGTCTGGGCCGGTAGGACTCGCGGGGCTGGCCCACCACGAGCGAGATGGCGGTCGAACCCGGCCAAAGGCGAAGCTCGGGGGCCTACCGCTCTCGGAGAAAGACGGCTGCGAGGACGGTGACGAAGAGAGCTATCAATGCGATGCCGCCAAATGAAGTCAGGCCGTACACGACGGAGTACGGCCATGGGACCGACGCGAGCTGGTCGGCCTTGGCACCGAAGGTGAAGAGCGCACCAGCAGCCAGCAGGAGCGACGTCGGAAGATCAAAGGCCGTCTTGAAGATGGCCACCGCTACGACGTACAGGGCGGCGATCGAGGCGAGAACCCGCAGCGGACGTACGCCGTATCCTGCCATCCACTTGAATGCCAACGCGAGGGTGCTATCCCACATACCCGGCGTCTCATAGAGGCGCGCTGCCTCCATCTGCTGGTAGAAGTAGTCGCGCGCTCGCTCCGGCGCGCCACCCGCGTTATAGGCCTCCTTCACCGACCTGTACAGCTCGACAAGGAAGCCCGTACCCGAACCCACGCCGTAGCTCGGGACATTCACGGGCTTGGGGGTTGAGGGCCTCACTTCGCACCCGCGATCGAAGCTGCAGTCGGTGAACAGGTTTGCCGCGTAGTAACTGCCATCGAACCTCGTCCGGGTCAGTTGGCAGTTGACAAAGTCGTTGAATTCCAGGAAGTCGCAGCCCTCGAAAGTCACATCGTCGAACTCGGTCCCGTAAAAGTAAGTGAACTGGAATGAGCAATTGACGAATCGGCACTCCTTGAGCAGAGCGAACTTGAACGTCGACTGGAAGTAAGCGTTGGTGAATGTGACCTTCTGGAACCTCCCGAACGAGAAGTCGATCGCTTCGAAAGTGTCGTAGGGTGGGAACGTCCACTCTTGATTGCCGACGTAGATTCCCTTTAGGTCCCACATGTCGGTGAGGGCTGGGAGCCGCCCCGCCTCGAAATCAGCTTGGAGGAAGTCCTCGCCAGCGCCTGAGTCGATCAGCTTCATCACCCGCTCGAGAGTGGCTCGGCCCTCGGGAGTGTCCCACCTGTCTCGCGCCCGTCGCGCATCGGCGTCGGCCGACTGCCTAAGCGCGTGAATTGGCGTGTACATGTAGGGCGTTACTACCCGGACCTCATCGGCTGGCTGGGGGTTGGGCGAGGTCTTTTAGTAGCAAGCTCGTCTGCTCTTCCTCCTGCAGCGCTGCGCCAGCCTCTTGCATCGCGGCACGAAGGTGGGCGTCCCAGCTGGGGGTGACCGGGCGGCCCTCGAGAGGACCGAGGCGGGTCCCTGCGGCCAGCGCAGCTCGGTAGTCGTCCGCCCCGAACCGCCACGGGATTGCCCCGAGCCTGGCGCATGCGATGTTCCCGAGCCTGACCCCGCCCCAGTCGAAGTCGCCGTGGTAGCGGATCCGGCACACCGACGCCCGGAGCGCCTCGCCGAGCAGGCTGGTCGCCATGTTCTGGCCCTCGAAGCAGATCAGCGGCTGGCTGGAGCTGCCCAGCGCGCGCGCTGCCGACTCCAGGACGGACGGGTTCTCGCAGGCGAAGACCTCGGCTGGCTCGAAGCGGAGCTGCTTTCGGCGGAGCATGCTCAGGGTCAGCACGCAGGGTTCGCCCGCCGCTGCGAACTCCCTCAACATCTGCGGGACCAGCCCGTCCCCGGTGGCCGGGAGGTTCAGCACCTTGACCAAGCTGGAGATTGAGTCTGAGTCGACGCCCCAGCGCTCCCAGAGCCTGCGCCGGGCGAGGGCCGACTCGGGCGCCGGCACCTGCTCGAGGTGGGCCAGTGCCCTGACCACGAGTTCGGCGAGCGGCTGCCCCGGGTCGAGCGCGTGTGCATCGCCGGTCGCTGACGCTGCGAGGTGGGTCCTCAGCGTGCCGGGCGAGGGCAGCCCGGCGAGTATGCCGAGCGCGGCCTCGATGGCCTGCTCGGGCCGCTCGCCCCGGTGGCGCCGGAGCCAGCCAACGCGGCGGAGTCCGCCCAGCCAGTCTCCGAGCGGCGGGTGCAAGGTCAGAGCGAGGTGACCCGTGAGTCCGGCCCAGAAGGCGTCCAGGGCAGCAGCCTCGGCGGCCCGTTCTGCGGGGCGGTCGCGGAGGTCCCCGAAGCGGCCCTCGAGCGCCTGGCGGAGACTGACCCCAAGGCGCGAGTTCATTAGAGCCGCGTCCAGCTCCGAGAGCTGGAGCGTGGAGCTGGCCGAGAACGAGCGGCGGCGCCCGAGCAGCCGCGCCAGAGCGCGGCTCTCAGCCTCCCCGATGAAGGTCAGCTGCATGCTCCCGTCGAGGCTCCCGCCGGCCTCGGCGCGGTCCCTGAGGCGCTCCCAGAGGACGTCAAGTCCGAGGCCGTCGAGTGCGGCTGCGGATCTCAAGCGGATCCCGCCGACGAGCGCTTCAGCTCGGAGCCGTTCCAGACCCAGCGCTCGCTGTAGACGCCCCGGACACCCTCCTGCCTGGTCAGGTGGTAGATCGCGAGTGCCGGGACCTCGGGGTGGCAGCCGGTCTCCTCGTAGCTCGTCATGACCAGGTCGAGTCCGAAGTCCCGGGCCACCCTCATGCAGGAGCCGCGCATCTCGTGGTCGATGCCGAAGAAGGCCTCGTCCAGCATCACCGGGCGAGGGCTGTCGGCTGCGGCGGAGTCGTAGTAGGTGGCGGCGATGGCGAAGAGGGGGAGGTGGAGCATCACCGCCTGCTCGCCGCCCGAGCCGGCCCCGAAGACCCGGTCGCTGAGGCGCTGGTCGCGACCCTCGCCCTGGTGGCGCCAGAGTTCGACCCGGTTCCACTTGCGGTAGTCGAGGGCCTCGAGCAGGTGGGCCTGCCAGGTCCGGTTGTCCTGCTGCTCGCGGGCGCTCCGGATCCTCTCCTGGAGGAAGCTGCGGAGGAGGTCCCGAGAGGGGTCGTCGAGCAGCGCCGGGTCATGCTGGAGGAGGCGGACGGCGGGCGCCTGCTCGGCCAGGTCCGGCGACAGCGGCCAGCGGACGGAGATCGAGATCCCGCTCGGTGTGGGGTGCGCCCGCAGCAGCCTGTTGATAGCGTCGATGCGCTCCTGGCCCTGCTGGATGCGCTCGTTGATGTGGGCGGCGATGTCGCCCAACAGGTAGCGCTCGATCACCTGCGCCTCGCCCTCCTCGAGCAGCCTGCCCGTCTTCTCCCGCTCCTCTCCCACCAGCCGGGCCAGATCGCTGAGGTCGACCTCAGAACCGTTGTAGGTCGCACGGACTTGGGGAAGGTCGCCTGCCCACGCCTGCCAGGGCTGGTAGGCCGGGATCTCCGCGACTAGGCCCTGGAAGGCGGCGCTCAGGCGGTTGCGCGACCTGTCGACCGCGTCTGGGGAGGTGTCGGCCCCTGCCAGGGCCGGCTCGAGCTGCTGACGGGCGAGTTCGAGCGCCCGGGTCATCGACCACTCACCCGAAGCGTCGACCTGCTGCTCTACCGCCAGGGCGACAGCGCCGCCCCTGGCGAGCGCGACCACCCCATCGGCAGCCGCCTGCCTCTCGACTTGGGCGGACTGATGGCGATCGAAGATCGCCTCAAGGCGGGCCCCGGCAGCGCCGACCTTCTCTTTCTGCTCCAGCACAGCTTCCTGCTGCAGCTGGTCCTCCGCGAGCAGGGCGCGGATCCTGCCCTCGACCTCCGCCAGGCGGGCCTGGGTCTCAGCCGCGTCGCGGCCCTCTGGCGAGTCGCGAAGCTCGCTGAGAACCGCCTCGCGGCGGTTCAGGTCAGACACCCGAGCCGCGAGCAGTGTCTCGCAGCTGCCGAGCTGCTCGCGCAGCTGCCCGCGGTCGGCGCCCGCCTCCTGCATCCTCCGGCCGCTCCAGTACACGGCCTGGGCGGCGAAGCCGAACTCCACACAGCTCTCGCGGTAGGCCTCGACGGCTCCCGCCAGCGCAGCCAGCTCGCCGCGCTCAAGCGGGGCGGCGAGGTCGAGCTCGGTGGCCCGGCGCAGCAGCTCGGCGTACCCGCGTCTCACCTCCTCGGCGGCGGTATCGCGGCGCGCCCGCGAGCTGTCGAGTTCGGCCTGCTGGTGGCGGAGTGCCACAGCCGCCTCGCTGGCCGTGCGCTGGGCGGCGGCCAGCCTGCTCGACTCTGGGAGTGAGGCGGACTCTGCCCGGAGCGCCTCGAGGCGCTTGCGGAGGCGCACCGCAGCCGCCTCAACCTCGATGGCTCGGGCGGTGGCGTCCTGCTCCTCGCCCAAGAGGCGCGCGATCTCGGTCTGGCGCCGGCGCTCCCGCGCGGTGGCGCCAATGTACTCGGACTGGGCCTTGGCAGACCGACCCTGGAGTAGGCCCAGGCTGAAGCGGCCGTCCTCCCAGACCGAGGTAGCCGACTGCTCTCCCAGCGCGACAGCGGTCAGGACCGCGGCAACGACGTGAGTCGGCACCTCCTCGGAACCCACCGGCACCAGTACCGAGGCCAGCGAGCGGCCCGAGACGGGACCGGATCCGGCGACAAGGAAGGCGTCACGCGACCCTGACGAGAGGAGGCCGTCAGGTGTCACCCAGGCGTCGAGGAGGCCCGCCGCCTCCAGCGCCGCCTCGAGGGCCGCAGCATCGGCGTCTGCGACCTCGGGCGCGAAGTCGACCAGCCTCCAGAGCGGGGCGCCGGGCCGGGACCGGCCCTCTCGCCAGACGGGTGCGTCAGGGGGGAGATCCTGCACGGCGGTGACCTGCTCGCGCTCGACCCTCAGCGCCTGCGCCCGCGACCGCAGCTCCCTCGCCTCACGGTCGCGGTCGGCGAGCTCTGCGTGGAGTGGTCCGCGCAGGGTCTCCGCGCGCTCGGCCACGATCCCGGCCGCCTCCGCCCGGGGCGCCGTGAGCAGGCGGTCGAGAACGGCGACCTCCACCTCCTCTCCCAGCCTCAGCTCGCGCAGCCCTGCCGCCCAGAGGCTGTAGCGGCCGCCCAGCTCGAGCTCCGCCTGCTCGACGGCCGCAGCCGCCTCCCGCTCCCGCACAGCCGCCTGGTCAGTCGCCGCCTCCCGGTCCTGCACCTCGCCCTCGCGACCGCCGAGTTGCTTGCGCAGGCCTGCGACCTCGACCTCGCCCTGGGTGACCTCGGCAACCTCGCCGCGGCGGCGGGTGGCGCGGGCGCGGAGCCTGGTCCCGAGCTCCTCGGGCTGGTCTGCCAGTTCGGCGAGGTCCCCCTCGTGCCCAGCCAGCAGGCCGGCTGAGCTGGCGAGCCGGGCCGCCTGAGCGGCGGACCTCTCGTACTTCGCCTGGTCGTCAGTCGCCTCGGCCTGGGCGACCGCGACTTTGGCCTCAGCCGCCTCGAGCGAGGTGAGCAACGACTGGCGGCGCTCCAGCTCGCGGTCCCGCGTCTCGCGCGCCGCCTCAGCGAGTTCCGACGCCGTCTGGATCTTGGTCGCGAACTCGATGGCCGGGCTGGACTGGAGGGCTTTCAGGCGACCACCTGCGTCCTCCGACTCGGCTCGGAGCTGGTCCCTCCTGGCTGTGATCTCCGTGATCCTCTGCTCGGCCTCAGACCTCTCTGCGCCAGCTGCGGCCAGCTCCCGGGCGGCGTCGTCCACCTTCGTGTTCGCCGCCCGGAGGGCCTGGCCTGCCAGACGCACCACCTTCTTGAGGTAGGCGCGGTGGTCGCCGAGGTAGTCCTCTACCGAGCGCGAGGCGGAGGCCAGCTCGCTCAACTTCTCTCGGAAGCCGTCCAGCTGGTCGTAGTCGGACGCCATCCGCATCACCAGATCGCTCTCGATCTCGGGCAGGCTCTCGGAGAGGAGCTGGCTGAGGACACTGGGGCGCAGCCCGTCGCTGAGCTTGGGGCGCCGGAGCCGGATCAGGAGGTCGACCCAGTCCCGGTAGCGCTCGACCGGCATGCCGAAGAGGCCGCGGTTCACCTCGCCCTGGTACTCGCGCACCTGGCCACGCCCGAATAGCTCGCCACGCTCCCCGATCAGGTCGCGCAGCTGCTCACGGCCGACCACTGGCTGGCCGGGGCGGGGGAGGGCGAGGTCAGCGCCCACCCGCTGCGAGGTCACGAAGTAGGCCGCCTCTGCGCTGGGCATCGCTGCGGTGGCGTGCAGCCAGGCCCCTACGGTGAGGAAGGACTCCACTCCGCCCTCGAGCTTGCCGAACTCGATCCACGTGTAGCCGGTGCGGGACTTGTGTTCGCCCTCCTCAAGCAGGTTCCAGAGCATGGAGCGGGAGCGGTGGTTGCCGAAGGGGTCAGTCCGCTCCGGCTTCATCTGGGCGTCGAAGAGGAAGGGCAGGGTCAGCTCGATCACCTTCGACTTGCCCGCTCCGTTGCGCCCGGTCAGCAGCAGCCAGCCGTCCTCCGGCCACCACTCCTCGTAGTCGTACTGCCAGACCCCGACCACGCCGAGGCGCAGGATCTGGAAGCGGCTGAGCTTGGGCTCGGGCAGAATCGGCGCGGAGAAGGGGAGGTCGATGATCAGGTCTTGGCTCACAGCTCTTCTCCTATACGGACGTCCTTTGCGAAGCGGGCCATTGCCGGCTGGATCACGACGCCGCCATCGGTGAAGCGGGCCAGCTTGAAATCGGCGAGGTAGTTGAGGGCGTCGGTGGCAATCGAGTCCACCGCCTGCTCCTCGGCCAGCTTGCCCCAGTACCTCCCGTAGTCCTCGAGGAGGCCAGCCACCATGGCGTCGACCTCGCCATCCAAGAAGGGCTGGGAGCGGTCTGCCCTCTCCTCGCCGCGGGCGATGGCCATGTCGTAGCCGAGGAGCAAGGCGACATGGGCGATGGCGCTGGGGCCAGGGAAGCGGCGGTCGCTGAGCTCGTTCTCGGAGTCAAAGGAGAGGGCTCCCTCTGATCTGACCTCCAGCTTCAAGCCCAGCCACTCCTCCAGCTCGCGGCGGATGGCGGGTCTCTGGAAGGCCAGGTACTCGCGCTCCTCAGGGGTCAGATCCTCCAGATAGACGGCCGCGTCCTCCACCAGCAGCCGGTAGATCCGGTGCCGGGTACGGGCATTCTCACCCTCTGCGGTCGGTGGGTAGTCGCCCGGCGCGTCCGAGTTGAGGTCTGAGGTGGGCCGGAAGCTGCTGACCAGGACTTGGGAGGCGAGCCGGCTCTCAACGTTGTAGAGGACGTCGTCTCCGCTTCGGACGTAGGCTTCCTCGCTGCCGTCGACGCGGGTGAGGACGCCGCGTTCCCCCAGCCAGCGGACGACGTCGACGAAGGCCTGCCTGCTCGAGTGCCTCTCGAAGCTGGACAGCGCGATCTCGGTCACCGCCGCCTGGGCGACGATCTTCTCGGCCACCTCCGAGAGCACGACCTGGGTGTCCGCCCCATCGAGGACGGCCAGGGTGAGGCAGAGCAGCGCGTAGCGGTGCTGGTCGAAGTCGCGGCCGCTCTGGCGGGTGGCGGGGTGGTCGAGGTCGACCGGCCGCAGGGCGACCTTGTGCAGGCGCGCGAAGTCACGACCGACCACCAACTGGTAGCCGAGCTGCTGGTGGAACCAGCGCTTCAGGTCGCCCTCGTGGCGCCGCACCAGGGCGAGCTCGTCGTCCTGCCCTCCCGTGGAGTGGAGGAGTGGCTGGCGGACGAGGGCGCGCGCCGCCTGCCGGAGTTCGTCGCGCCTGAGGTCGCGGAGCGCTTCAGGCACGGCTGGCCACCTCCGCCTGTGGGGCCGCGCTGCGCACCTCGAGGTGGTAGTCGGGGAGTTGGAGGTCGCCGATCTCGGAGTGGACGACCACGGGCCGGACGTCGGCGGGGCGCAGGAGGGTGATCAGGTGGGCGCCGTCACGGGTCCGGACGCTGGCAGTGGACTCGCCCCGCTGCATCCGCTCGAGGCCGCCGCGGAGGATGTCGACCAGGGCCCGGAAGGCGCGGCGATCCAGGTCGGTCAGCTGGGAGAGGTGGCAGGTGCCCGCCGAGAGCAGCCGGGCCAGCGCACGCTCCTGCTCCTCCCGCTCGCGCTGCGCATGGGCGCGGAGCAGCGCCCGCGCCTCCGCCAGGTCCTCCACCGCAGCTGTCCTGCCGACGCCCGCGAAGCGGCCGCGCTGGCGAAGCTGCACCGGCACGTCGACGCCGTAGCCGTCCCACCAGGAGTTGCGGGGCAGCTCGAGGCGGTCCTCGTCGGCGTCAGATTCGCTGACCGCTGCCAGATGGCGGGTCGGGTAGAGGCCGAAGGCCGCCTTGAAGAGACGGTGGGCGTCCTCCTCCGACTCGAGGGCTTGGAAGCGGCGCGCCAGCGCGACCAGGTCGGAGCGCCGGGAGAGCCGCCCGGAACCGCTGTCGGCGATCCGGTCGATCAGTGCCATCAGACGGTGGACGGCGCTGCGCGCCTCGTCCTTCAGAGCCTCCGCGCTGGGCCGGGCTACCGGGGTGCCGACGAACCAGGCCACGACGCCCGCCCACTGCTGGGCGAAGCGCCGCTCCTCGCCGCGCTCGGGGTCGTCCAGCGGCGTCTCCTCGATCGCGCTAGCGGCCTCGAACAGCCTCTCTGGCTCAGCTCTCTGGACTTCCACGATCGCCCTGCTGATGGGCCCTCCGAGCCTGGCCAGCTCGTTGATGAAGGTCTCCAGGTAGTTCAGGAGGGGGGCCTTGTAGGCCTGTAGGGAGGCGACGTCCACTGTGGTCGCGTCCAGCGCCTCGCCGACGCTGATCAGGAAGGCGGCCGCGTTCTCGGTCAGGTTGTCGAAGTCGGCGCGCAGCTCGACCAGGACCTGGCGCAGCTTCCCTCCGTCCAGAGGAATCGCGCGCGCGAGGGCGGCCAGGGAGTCCAGCTTCTCCTGGACCGCCCGCAGCGCCACTCGCTGGAGGGATCCACGGTCGCTCAGTTCGTCCAGGAGCTGCCCGAGGTGCTGCTCTGCCCGCATGCCCGCGCTGCTGATCTGCCAGAGCAGCCGGCGGCGGCGCCACTCAGCCAGGGAGCGGGCGCCACTGTGATCCTGATTGCTGTGCACGTTGCCCCACCTCTGGAGCTGGGCCAGCGCGGCCTCGACATCGTCCTCGCCGACAGCACGGTAGCGCTCGTCGAGGGCGCGCAGCTCGCGGGTCAACTCCGAGACGCGCCGGGTGGGCACGAACTGCTCGCGCGCGGCCAGCAAGATGCGCATAAGCGGGCGGTAGAGCCAGGCCTTGCCCTCGACCGTATAGCGAAGGACGTCGACCTGGGCCTCAAAGTCGGCCTCCGGCTCCTCCCCAGTTGTTGTGTCGGCCAAGGGGCCATTACTCACGGTCGCCACCGCTGCTGGTGGACCGACCCGCCAGCGGGCGCGAGGCCAGCCAGTAAGTGCCGCGGCCGACGCGCCTGAAATCAGGGTCGCGGCCGAGTGCTGCCAGCAGCGTCTCGGCCGGGTCCTGGCCTCCGAGTCCCCGGCCGGTGGCGGCGAGCTGGTCGGCGATCTGCCGGTAGTGGAGGGGCTGGCTGGCCGTTCGCAGGACCTCCCGCACGCCCTGCTTCCACGCCGGGAGGGAGCGGTCCCTCGGGGGCTCCGGCACCAGCGACTCCAGCGCGCTCCGGCCCCAGTCGGGTGTGTGCATCTCCAGCAAAGAACGGATCTGCGCCACCTCTGCGCCGATCCGCCGCAGGCGCTCCTCGCGCACCGCGACCTCCTCGCTGATCCAGCTCCGCTCGGACTCCAAGCTGCCGAGCCGCTCCAGGAGTACCTCCCGGAACTGGGGGTCAGGGGCTTCTATGGGTGGCTGCTCCGCCTGGAGGCGCCCGACCTCGCGGGTGAGATCGGCGATTTCGTGCTCCAGCCGGGCCAGCGCCCGGGCTTGGTCCGCAGACGCTGCCTCCTGCTCAGCCAGGGCGTGCTGGAGTACCTGCTCGGCTTCCGCAGCGGTCGCCTGGAGTGCGGAGCGCACACCCTCCAGCTCCGCAAGCCTCGCCGACGACGCCTGCCAGGCGGATCGCCAGCCCGCCTCATCAGCAGCTGGCGGTTGGCCCCGCTCGAGGGCCTCCAGCTCGGGCCGCAGCGGCGCGACCTCGTTCTCCACCGCCGCCAGATGAGAGCGGGCCTGGTCGAGCGACGCCCTGGCGCCCTGCACCCGGGCGGACGCCGTGCGCTCGAACTCGGAGGCGCGGTGGACCATCCGGTTCCGCTGGTCCCGGAGGCTGATCAGCCTGGCCCGGATCGCGTCGAGCTGCTGCGCGGACATCGCGGCGAGTGTATCAGTTTCTAAGAACAATTGACCCAACACCGTTCGCCAACCTGTTAGCATCCGTCCTGTGCAGCAGACCAACACTCGGCTCGGGAAGCGACTCGGCTTCACGCCCGTCAACGACGCCGGCTTCCTGAAGCTCCCGCCCGTGGATTCGGCCGAGGCCGACGACGAGGAGGCCCAGAAGGCCAGGCTGGACCAGGCCAGCTACGAGGTGCCCGCCTGGGAGTGGGCACCGATCGCAAGTTCGGGCACTCCCAGCGCGCCGCCAAGCCGATTCATCGACGGCAGCCTGCACTCACGGACTGTGGGCGTGGTCCGGGTCGCTGGCACGCTGCGGCCCCTGGTGCTGGCAGTGGTCGGAGCGGTGGAGCTCCGCCTCCATGGGCGCAAGCTGGAGCGGCCGGCTGACGGGCAACGGACCGACTGCGTGCTTTGCCTGGCGGCCAACCAGATGGGGACCGAGCTGACCCTCGAACTCGACCAAGCGGTGGCGGAGCGCGGGATCCGGCTGATCGCGCGCGAGAGCGATGTCGAGACCCATGACTTCGAGATGATCAGGCGCCGCGCTTGGGACTTCGCGAAGGGGGAGATGGAGGAGCTGGAACGACGGCTCCTGTTGCGCGACGCCAGTACTCCCGCGCTCGCGGACGGGCTCCTCGAGCGGCGTCTGGTCACGATCGAGTCGCAGCGCCAGCCCGCGATCGGGATGGTGAAGCAGGTGCTCCGCCACTACCTGCCGGCACCGTTCACCTCGATGCTCTACGACCTCCGCCCGGGGGACCGGACGCCCGCCTTCCTGCTCCAGACCAAGAACGCTCAACTGGTGAGCTGGTACCTGCGCCTCGGCGAGGGTGAGCTAATGGGTCCCGGCCAGGGCCTGGTGCGGCTCTCGGTCCCCCTTGAGTACTTCGAGCGCCGCTTCCCGACCCCCAGAGCGAGGACGGCCGAACTCTCGGCCCTCTCCAACTTCCTGCGCCAAATCCGGTGCCGCGAGCTGAGCTACGGCCGGGCGGCGGTCTCACTTGAGCCGATAGTCAGGGCGGAGGAGCAGCTGCACGCGCTGCTTCCGCCCATCGAGCAGAGGGCAGCGGCGCTCCGCCGACTGCTCGCCAACTAGGAGGACGGGAGCAATGGCCGAGGCCAAGGTCGAGGACAGCGCGCTTGTGGTTGCCAGCACCGAAGTGCTGATGGGGGCCAAGGTGGCCGCGCGCGAGGTAATCGGGCGGATCGGAGCGCCAGGGGGTCTGGAGGCGACCAGCGACAGCTTCTACTTCTGGGCGGCCGACCAGGAGCTCGTCGAGAAGACCCAGCTGGTGCGCGCCGAGAGCGTGGCCGGGGGCCAGCCGGCCGAGTTCTACGGGCTGGTCACCGAGGTCTACCGGCGCTCCCGGCGCCAGAGCATCATCGAGGAGGCCGACCGCTTCGACACCCGCCCCGACGAGGAGGTCGCGCTCGACTCCAAGGGCGTCACCTACGCAATGGTTCGGCTGCTGGCCTCGCGGCCGACAGTTTTCGCACCGCCCCGCGAGGATGCCCTAGTCCTGCCTGCTCTAGAAGAGCACGTCCGGGTCGCCTATGGCTTCGACGAGATGGCCTCCCCGATGGTGGTCGGTCTGGTCCGCAACGGCGGCAGCCGCACCGCCGGGCGCGCCTTCATCGACACCGACTACCTGCTCGGCGCGCAGGGCGGCCACCTCAATGTCACCGGCATCGCCGGGGTCGGGACCAAGTCCTCCTTCCTAACCATCGTTCTCAGCCAGCTCCTGCGCTGGGCCGAGGAGCGCCGGGCGGAGAGCCCGAGCGATCCCGATCGGGTCGAGCTCAAGGCCGTGATCCTGAACGTGAAGGGGTTCGACCTCTTCTGGCTGACCGAGTACTCGGCCGCCTTCACTGCCGAGGACGCTGAGACCTGGCGGGAGATGGGCTGGGGCGAACCGCGGCCGATGGACTGCGAGCTGTTCGCGCCGGTCGACCCGCGCAGCGGCCAGGCCGTCCAGATCGGCTGCCCGGGTAAGGTCGAGGCCTACAGTTGGGGCCTGGCGGACGTCCTGGAGTCAGAGCTCTTCAGCTACCTCTTCAGCGACTCCGACCGCCAGGACGACAACTTCCAGCTCGTCCTCTCTGACATCGAGCGCCTGCTGGTGGACGAGGTCCGGCAGGGGCCCAAGGTCACCAGGGCGATCCGGCCGGACGGTCCGCAGACCTTCCAGGAGCTGTTCGACTGGTTCCGGCATGGCATCAACGGCGACTTCCCGGCCGGGGAGGAGGTCGGACAGCTCCTGTGGGGCCGGCTGGAGCAGCTGGGAGCGCATCACCAAGGGACGATCAGGCGCTTCTTCCGCAGGCTCCGGAGGATCGTCTACGAGTCCTCGGGCGTCTTCGCCTACGACCAGCCCAAGGGGAGGGCGCTCGACCTCAACAACTTCAAGTCCGGGAAGCCCGCCGTGGTCGACATCGCGAGCTTGACCGACAGGCACCTGCAGCGATTCGTGGTGGCAGCCCTCCTGCACCAGGCGCGCGACCTCCAGACCGGCCCTAACGCGAGCCGGGGCATGCACTACGTGTTCGTCCTGGACGAGCTCAACCGCTTCGCGCCAAAGGGACACACCGACCCCATCACGTTGCTGGTCGAGGAGGTGGCGGCCGAACTACGCTCACGCGGCGTAATCCTGCTCGGCGCGCAGCAGCAAGCTTCCCTGGTCTCCGCGCGGGTGGTCGAGAACGCCAGCATCCGGGCGGTCGGGCGCACCGGCGGCCACGAGCTGGCGCAGGACGTCTTTAGCTTCCTCCCGGGCGAGCTCCGCGACTACGTGGAGAAGCAAGGCCCGGCCGACAAGGTGGTCCACATGCCCGCCTTCCGCGAGCCGATGATGGTCCGGGTCCCGAGGGCGCCATGGGCGATGCGGCGCCAGGAGGCGACTTCGACGCCGCCTTCGGCGCTCGCAGGGACCGGGGCGCAGCCAGTGAAGCACGGCCCCCGGGTGGTCGCCCGCAGCGACGAGGTGCCGTTCTGATGCGGATCCTCCACACCTCCGACTGGCATCTCGCAGCGAACCTGAAGCAGGTTTCCAGGCTCCCCGACCAGCTTGATCGGGTCGAGGAGGTGCTTTCGATCTGCGATGAGAGGGAGGTCGACCTCCTGCTGGTGGCGGGCGACGTGGTCGACGAGACCTCGCCGACCAAGATGCCGGGACTGATCCGGCAACTCGGCGAGCGACTGCGGCCGAGGTTAGAGGCGGGGCTGACGGCGGTCTTCCTGGCCGGCAACCACGACCGGGCCTGGATCTTCCCGCTCCTCCAGGGCGCTGGAGAGCTGTTCGGTGGCACCTCGGGCGGGGCACGCCTCCATTTCGCCTCAACGCCACAGCTGCATGTCGTCAAGTCGGCGCGCGGGGACAGCCTGCGCCTGATGCTGCTTCCCTACCCCTGGCCCTGGAACTACAGCCTGGAGTCTGTGCAGGGCGCCACCGCCGCTGAGCGCCGCCGCCAGATCGCGGTCGCGGTCCAGCAGACGGTCGAGCAGCTCGCGGCCGAAGCCAAGGCGAGTGAGAAGATGCCGACCATCCTCGCCGGGCACCTGCTCGTTACCGGGGTCGAGGTGAAGCGCCACGAGCTGACCGAGGCAGAGGACGTGCCGGTCCCCCAGGTCGCACTGCCCAGCTACCCATACATCGCGCTCGGCCACGTCCACCAACCCCAGGCCATCGGCGGGCGGGCGCACTGGCGCTACTCGGGCTCTGTTGAGCGGATCGACTTCGGCGAGGCCGGGGAGGCCAAGAGCGTTGTTCTGGTGGAGGTGGGCAAGACCGACCTCGAGGCGGAGCCGGAGCTGATCCCGGTCAGCCCGGCTGAGCTGGTGGAGCTGGACTGGCACCCGGGCGACAGCATCGAGGAGATGGCGCAGACCGTCCCTGAGGGGGCCATTACCAAGCTGCGGATCCACCTCGAGCGGGGCATGTCAGCCCAGGCCATCCAGTCCCAGGCACGGCGCCTGATTGGATCCCGGCTGCTCTTCCCGCCCGACATTGTCTGGGAGGGCGCCGCAGGCGGCAGCGCTGATGGCCAGCCCGCCCTAGAGCAACTCGACTGGCGGGAGAACGTCCGCCAATGGGTGGGCGCGCAGATCCCTGAGGACGACCCGCTCCGGCAGCCGGTCCTAAACGCGGTGGAGCAGCTGATCGCCGAGGAGGCGCTGGCGTGAACCCGCTCTCGATCACACTCCAGAACTTCCTCTGCTACGACACCTTGGAGGACGGGTCGCCCTACATCTTCAACTTCCGCGAGCACCGACTCTGGAGCATCTGCGGCGACAACGGGGCCGGGAAGTCGGCGATCTTCGACGTCATCACGTACTGTCTCTACGGCGAACACCGGGGCGGCCGGGAGCACGACGAGGAGCTGGTTCACCGGGGCACGACCGACCTCTACGCCTGCGTCGAGTTCGAGCACGGCGGCCGCGAGTACCGGGTCACGAGGACGATCAAGCTCGGGTTCCGCCCCCGCAAGGGCACCGCGACCATCGACCGGAACTGCCGCATGGAGTGGCGCCGCGAGGACGGCGAGTGGGTCGAGATGGCAGAGACCACGAGCGTCCGCAGCCTGGAGGAGGCGGTGAAGAAGATCCTCGGATACGGCTGCGACACCCTCACGGCCTCCGTCCTGCTCCTCCAGGGCAAGAGCGACCAACTGATCGAGGTCGCGAGCAAGGACAGGTTCGAAATCCTGTCTGGGATCCTCGACCTCAGCCCCTATGAGCGCCTCGAGGGGCGCGCCAAGGACAAGGCGCGGGACGCGCGGGCGCGCCACAACGACCTGGTGAGGGCTCTGGAGAACGCACCTCCGCCGGACGAGGCTGAAGTCCAGGCTGCGGAGTTGGAGGCCCAGAAGGCTGAGCTCTCCCTGGCCGCCGCAGTCACCGCCCGAACCTCCGCTGAGCGCACGCTTGAAGCGGCGACCGAGTACTGGAAGCGCCATGACCGGCTCGCCGGGCTCCGCACAGACGAGGCCACGATGGTGGAGGCGCTCAAGGATGCGGCGACCATCACAGCGGAGGCGCGGGAGCACGACCTGCTCGCCATCACGTTGCCGCGGCTCAACACCGCCCTCGATGCCGAGGCCAAAGCCGCCTCTGCCGAGGCTGAGGCCGAGACAGCCAGGAAGGCCGCGGCCGGGGTCGACGTGAGTGGCGCCGAGAAGGCGACCGAGAAGGCCGACGCGGCCCACAACGCGACGCGCCTCCAGCGGACCGAGGTCCTGAAGAGGATCAGCGAGGGCAACGACGAGCTGGGCCAGATCGCGCCGGAAATCTCCGCTGCGAAGGACCTGATGCGCCTGCAGACCCAAATTACCACGACCTCCGCGGAGGTAGGGACCCTGGAGAGCGAGTCGGCGAGCCTCGCGGAGCTTCGGCCGAGGGTTGAGCGGCTGCGCAAGCTGGTCTCGGCAAGCACGCTGATCGGAAGCTACCGGAAGGCCCGCGAGGCGCTGGCCAAGGCGGAGGAGGTGGCTTCGGGCGACCCGGCCGCGGAACTCGACCGCCGGAAGGTGGGCCGCGAGCAGGCAGAGACCCTGGCGGTGGCTGCGGCCATCGCCCAGTCAGATGCGGATCGGGCACTCGCAAGGGCGGAGGCCGACGTCCGCAGCGCAGCGAGGACTCTCGGCGAGCGCGAGGCGGCGGGTTCCGAGGGAATCTGCTCACACTGTGGGCAGAAAGTGCCGCCGGCGCACATCAAATCGCAGGTGGCGGAAGCGCGCAAGGCGGTGGCCTCCGCTCGTGAGCTGCAGGCGACGGCCCAGCACGAGTCAGTCGGAGCGAGCGAGCGGCGGACGGAGGCGGACTCCGCCGTGTCCAGGGCCAAGTCGGCGGAGACCGAAGCGGCCGAGTGGCTCAGGCGGGCCAAGGAAGCCCAGACCACCATCGACGACCTGGCCGCGGGTGAGGAATTCAGTCAGCTGCCAGAGGATGTCCGAGGGCTACTCCGAGCGCCGCTCCCCAAGCTGGCGAAGGGACTCGATGTCCTCCGGGTGGAGCAGGATCAGCTGAAGCCACTCTCGAATGAGCTCAGCAGGCTGGAGGCCGCCGCCGCCCAGGCTGTGGCCAAGTCAGATCTCATCGAAGGCTGGGACCGCGAACGCATCTCGCTGCTCGAGCGCTGGAGCATGGAGCAACTGGCCGCTGCGATGGCCAGGGACGGGGTCCTGCGCGACGGGCTCACAGTGCACCACGCGGAGGAGAAACGGCTGAGCGCGCTCGAGGAGATGGCGGCGGGAGAACTCCGCAGCGCGGAGGGCAGACTGAAGCTGCTCGCGGCGGAGAGGCAGCAGCTTGAGGAGACAGCCAGGCTACGCGAGCAAGCGGCAAAGGGCTGCCATCAAGAGGCGAAAGCAGCCCTGACTGGCGTCGACCCGGTGTTCCTGCCGGTGACCGCCGCCATCGTGGCCCGCGCCGGGGAGCGCCTGGCTCTGCTCGTCAGCGCTCCCGACCGGCTGGCGACACTCCGCAGCGCCCAGAGCGGCCTGGACACACTGAGAGGCCAGATCGGCGAACTGCAGAGCCACGTCGACGCGACCCCGCCAGCCGAGCGCGTCACGGTCGCCGAGGCCAAAGTGGCGGTGAACTCAGCCAGCCAGGAGGCGGGCCGGCTGCTGGAGGAGGCCAAGACGCAGCGGAGATCGGCTGACGAATTGGCCCGCGTCCGCGAGCAGCGCCTAAAGAGCCAGGCTGAAGCCGATGGCCTGGCGCGGACGAGGGCGGTCTGGGACAAGGTCAGCCAGCTGCTGGGCCGGAGCGGGATCCAGACCGCCCTCATGCGGTCCGCCCTCGAGGACATCCAGGAGCGGGCGAACGCGATGCTGAGCCGGATCTCGGCTGGTCAGCTCCAGCTCTCGATCACCTGCGAGCCGATCCCGAAGGGGATGGAGATCTTCATCCGTTGCCTGGACGCCTCCAGCGCGGAGCAGCCCCTCGACGTGCAGTTCCTTTCCGGCGGCCAGCGCTTCCGCTGCGCAGTCGCCCTCGCGGCGGGCATCGGCCAGCGCGCCGGCTCGGAGGGCTCGATGCCCTCGCAGATCATCGACGAGGGCTTCGGGAGCCTCGACACCGAGGGCCGCAGGGAGATGCTCGACGAGATCCGCCAGATGAGTGAGTTCTACGAGAGGGTGATCGTCGTCAGCCACATGGACAGCTTTCACGACCAGGCGCTGTTCCCAGCGCGCTACGAGCTGCGGAAGGAAGGGATGCACACGGTCGTCACGGCCAGCCTGTGAGTTCAGGCAGGGCAAGGCCCTTCAACCTCACCGGGTGACTGCCGGGACCCGGCCCGTCACCTAATCGGCACCGAATGTCCTGCGGGACTCGCCTGGCGCCGGCCGCTCTGAAGGCACGGGTATTGAATTCGGCGGGCGGTCGGCAGGCGCTCGCCGGGCGGACAACAGGCGGTCCACCCGTTCGTTTTCGACCCCCTCAAAGGGGATTTGTTAGATATGGAACTTCAATCCCGCCAGCACCATCGTGGGCTTGGTCGTGCGGCCAAGCCCGTTCGTCCGCCCAGGCATGTCCCGCTCGCCCGCCACGTTTCGGTTCAGCACCTGCTTCCGGCCCGTCCTCGCATTTCCGGGAGGGTCGGATGACAGCCCCAAGTTCTCGGCCGCCGGACGGCCGCGAGCCGCAACTCTCAGACGTCGTCTCGGGCTTCGTCCTGGCGCCCTCGCTTCAGTTTGCGTCTCAGGAGGCGAAGGACGGGCCGAGCCGATCCCGAATTGAGAGCAGCGGGGCTGGATGGCCAGGACGGTCTCTCATCTCAAGTCATCCGATCATCCTGCGAGATCTCCCTCCCAAT